>SAMEA3663083__coassemble_234_pt1 | contig 151039 bp, 116 predicted proteins | sample SAMEA3663083__metabat2_high_PE_004 | metagenome-assembled genome bin SAMEA3663083 (sample SAMEA3663083) | pig gut metagenome | biome: pig gut; feature: pig-associated habitat; material: faeces | place: France | collected 2012 | reverse complement strand
GAAACATGAAGTATAAAACCAAAAAGAGGCCGTGTCAGTTACTTTTGACACAGCCCCTTTTGTATTTGTTTTGCAGAAGTCCTTATGGAAGGCTGATAGCCTCACTTGGACAAACATCAGCGCATGTGCCACACTCTGTGCACATCTCTGGATTGATTGAATACTTCTCGCCCTCGGAGATTGCTCCTACTGGACACTCGTCGATACATGTACCGCATGCAATGCAGTCCTCACCAATTACGTATGCCATAATAATTTGTTTTTATTTATTTGTTAATGTTTAAATGATACCTACTTTTGTACATTGCAAAGGTATGAATTTATTTTCTAATACCTACTATTGATGATGGTATTTTATATTATTTAAACATTTTCAAAATAGTGGCCAATGCAATAAGTATGCTTTTTGTACGTTATTAATATGTGAGAAAGAAGATAATCATATTGTGTACAGGTGTGCTTATGGCGTGTGTCTGCGCCGTGGCACAGGATACTAAGGTGCAGAACCGTCCTTATACCGACTTGCGTGATTTCCATTTTGGTGTGCTTGTAGGTACTCATCTGCAAGACATGGAATTGCTTAATGCCGGTCCGCAGACGGTTACTCTGGAGGATGGTTCGGTTGTTGAGAAGACAATATCTGTCGATCAGGACCGTTGGGACCCTGGATTCACTGTCGGCGTACTTGGAGAGCTTAGGATAAACACGTATATGCAGTTGCGTTTGGCTCCCGCCATGTATTTCGGAACGCGTCATCTCACCTTCCGCAACATAACCGACCTTGACAACAACGGCAATCCTACGGAGCGTCGTCAGGAGATGAAGACTGCTTATGTGTCAGCCGCTTGTGACCTCATTCTTGCTGCTCCGCGTTTCAACAACCATCGTCCTTATGTGATGATGGGTGTCAATCCTATGCTTAATCTCACCAGCAAAGACGATGACTATATAAAGCTTAAGCGTAGCGATGTGTTCTTGGAGGTAGGAATGGGCTGTGACTTCTATCTACCTTTCTTCAAGCTGCGTCCGGAGCTTAAGTTCATGTATGGCATGACAAACAGCCTTGACGGTGAGCATGCATCACGTCTGCGTAATCCAGACAAGATACCTTATGCTAAGTCGGCAAGCGAGGCTCACAGCAAGATGATAGCCTTGACGTTCTATTTCGAGTAGGTTACTTTGTGCCGCAGGAAAACATTCGTGGCGTTATCACTTCAAATCCACTACCAGTTTTCCAATCCATATACCGCTTTTCCCGTTCTGGTCAATGGTGACGGTCTTGCCATCGGCAGCTTTCATGGTCTGTGCCTTTTCCATGTTGGTATGTGAGTGTCCACCCAGTATGATATCGATGCCTTGTGTGGCAGTGGCGAGCATTGCGTCGTCACATTCCCCATCCATGTCCCATCCCAGATGGGAAATGCATATCACCACATCGCATTTCTCTTTTTTCCTTAACAGTGTGCTCATTCTCTTTGCCGTCTCAATGGGGTCAAGGAATGCCACTCCTTGGCATTTGTTTTCGTCAATGAGTCCCTTCATATCAGGTGAGAGTCCGAACATACCTATTCTAATGCCGTCTCTTGTTATGACGGTATATTCTTTGACGAGTCCCTCCACCGGTGTTCCAGTGAAGTCATAGTTGCTGCATACGATAGGGAACGTCGCAGTCCGGAATATCCTTGCCATGTTGTCAAGTCCGAAATCGAACTCATGGTTTCCTATAGTGGCTGCGTCATATCCCATCATGTTCATCATGCCAATCTCCACGTCACCTTTGAAGAGGGTGTAGTAGGGAGAGCCTTGTGAGAAGTCGCCGCTGTCTATGAGCAGTAGTCCGGGATTGTCCCGCCTTTCCTTCTGTACGAGAGCCAATCTCCTAAGGAATCCCCCTCTTCCTGCCACCGTTGTGTCTGCAAGATTCTCTGAGAGGGGCATGATACAGCTGTGTGTGTCGTTGGTATGCAGTATTACTACCTGTTTCTTTCCTGCTGTGGCAGTGCTCAGGCATGCTATCAGCATTATTATGACTGTCAGTTTCCTCATTGTTGTAATGTTTATATCGTGGGGGGCGATTTGTCCCCTCCTCGTTATTCTATAATGATGCGTCCCTCAATGTTGCTATCTACGACCTTGCCTTGCGCCGTCATATTCCTGAAATACTCCATTATGACTTCCCTTACGTTGTCTTTGGAACCATTGGGAGAATTCACGTCCGTGGCATACTTGAAAGCCACCATCTTGTCGTTGCCCTGTGCCACATAGTCAATTGTGGCTATCCTGTAAGTTCTTTCAGGGTCAATGGCTTTGCCGTCAACGAGGGCAGAGATGAGCTTTCCGTCCTTGCTAACCCTTAGTTTCACCTCGTGGCTCACTCCTTCACCGCCTTTTGCAGCAATCTGTGTGAACAGTTCCGTCACCTTGTCACCCTTCATCGACACGAAACAAATTCTGTTTTCGAATGGAGCTACGTCGAGAATGTTGCCTATGGTTACATCTCCCTTGGCAAGAGCCGCCCTTATGCCTCCCATGTTGTAGATAGCAAAGTCAGGAGTCTCACCATATTTGTCTCCTGCCCACACGAGAATGTCTGTAAGAAGGTTGGAGAGCAGTCCTTCAGGTGCCTGTGCTGTCATGTATCTTGCAGTCTGTCCCACTACGGGCGACATAAGGCTGTCAACAGCCAGTTTGTATGGCGCAATGAAATCATTCGCCTCCTCCGGTATGTCTTTGTCGAAGGAACAGTCAATTAGAATGCGGTTCCTCTCCACTGATGTCACGGTACGCTGCTGTGAGCATCCCATGACAGATACAGACAGGGCGGCTATTGCCATTTCTCCTGTCCAGTGGCGTAATGTTCTGTTTTTTATTTTTCCCATCTTTCCATCTATAAATTCAGCAGTAAATGATAAAGAAGAATACTGCTATCCAGCACAAGAGACACACCTGTATGAATCTGTCGTGCAGTAGCACTCGTGTCGGAGAACCACTTTTCACATCCACTATGGTCAGCTGCATATATCTGAGTATTCCCATCAGGACGAAGAAAGACGTAAGATACAGGTAGTCGCTTCCCATTCTTCTCGTCACCTCCTCTGACACGGAATACATTATGTAGCTCACCATAGTGACACTTGCAATGAGTCCAATTGCCTGATTCATGAAGGCAAGGTTGTATCTGTTGACGTTTTTTCTCATGGCTATGCCCGTTCCTTCATACATTACAACATCATCGCGTCTCTTTGCGAAAGCAAGGAACAAGGCGAGTAGGAACGTCATGAGGACGAGCCATTGTGACACCCATATACCTGGCACGAGCCCTCCGCAAAGAATCCTCAGCACAAATCCCATGGCTATAGTGAAGATGTCAACGAGAGCTATGTTTTTCAACTTCACGCAATATGCAATGTTCATGATGTAGTATGTGCCTATGATGGCTATCAGCCTATATCTTGCCACAGGGTTCAGCAGGAAGGCAATGGCAAGGGCAGCAGCTATGGTAACAGCCATGATAGCATATCCCTGCCTCTTGCTTACTTCCCCGCTTGCCACCGGTCTCTTGCATTTTGTCGGATGCATCTTGTCCGCCTCAGCATCGAATATGTCGTTGAAGCAATAAATGGAGCTTGCCGCCATGCAATATGAAGCAAACGCCAACAGTGCGGGCACGAGGCATTGCATGTCCATCAGTTTCCTGTCAAAGAAGAGAGGAAGAAAGATGAACATATTCTTCAGCCACTGCTCAGGTCTTGTAAGTTTTATGATGTTCAGTATGCTCATTGCGTATATTTCTTAGTCGGGAATGCCAGGCATTAACCATCACTAATCAGATAACGTTTCAAAATGTAAAATATTGTTTTTTCGTAAGCTAAACTTGACGGAAGTCGATAAATTCGTAGTTGTATAAAATATTTTGCGAAATATAAAGTACATTGTCAAAAGAAATGCTTAACTTTGCAAACATATTCATCATTTTTAGAACAATCTGATTTTATGGCTGGAAGAAAAGCAATAAAGACCGCATTGGTGTCGGTTTTCCATAAGGACGGGCTTGACGAGCTGCTTGCAAAGCTCAATGCTGATGGTGTCCGTTTCCTTTCTACAGGAGGAACTCAGAAATTTATAGAATCTCTTGGCTACGAGTGTCAGTCGGTAGAGAGTGTAACTACCTATCCTTCCATACTTGGCGGAAGGGTAAAGACCCTTCATCCAAAGGTGTTCGGTGGCATACTTGCGCGTCGAGACAATGAGGGTGACAAGTCTCAGATGGCAGAATATGAGATACCAGAGATAGACCTTGTAATAGTAGATCTTTATCCATTTGAGGATACAGTGGCAAGTGGAGCTTCTGAGCAAGACATCATAGAGAAGATAGACATTGGCGGAATATCTCTTATCCGCGCCGGTGCAAAGAATTTCAATGATGTGGTTATTGTGCCGAGCAAGGCTGAGTATGGCATGCTGCTTGACATCCTTAACGAGAAGGGTGCATACACAGACCTCAGCGACCGTCGTATGCTTGCTACCCGCGCCTTTGGTGTAAGCAGTCATTACGATACGGCTATCCATAGCTGGTTTGCAGGAGAGTAAAGGGTATTTTAAGTTGACGAGTCAACAAGTTGCTCTCTTATAGCTTGAGCTTGACGACAACCAGAAAAGCAAATAACTTGTCAACTTAATAAGTATATAATTAAATAATCAGTAATTAAGAATGGGATTCTTTTCTTTTGTTCAGGAAATAGCCATGGACCTTGGAACAGCCAACACTATTATTATCAGTGATGACAAGATAGCTGTTGACGAACCGTCCGTCGTAGCCCTTGACCGTAACAACAATATGATAGCTGTTGGAGCCAAGGCGAAACTTATGTATGAGAAGGAACATCCAGATATACGCACTGTCCGTCCTCTGCGCGATGGCGTGATAGCCGATTTCGAGCCTTGCGAGTTGATGATGCGCGGACTTATAAAGATGGTACATACCAGGAACCGTCTCTTTTCACAGTCATTGAGAATGGTTATCGGTGTGCCTTCCGGCTCTACAGAGGTTGAACTCCGTGCCGTAAGAGACTCTGCTGAACATGCTGGTGGCAGGGATGTGTATCTGATATTTGAACCTATGGCAGCTGCTATCGGTATAGGTCTTGATGTAGAGGCTCCAGAGGGCAATATGATTGTTGACATAGGCGGTGGCTCTACAGAGATAGCCGTAATATCCCTTGGCGGTATTGTTTCAAACAACTCCATCCGTGTGGCAGGTGACGACCTAACTGCCGACATCAAGGAATATATGAGCCGTCAGCACAATGTGAAGGTTGGCGAGCGTATGGCAGAGCGTATAAAGATACATGTTGGCTCAGCACTCACCGACCTTGGCGATGAGGCACCAGAGGACTATATCGTTAATGGTCCTAACCGTATTACAGCGTTGCCTATGGAAGTACCGGTATGCTATCAAGAGATAGCCCATTGCCTTGACAAGACAATAGCCAAGATAGAGAATGCTGTGCTGTCAGCCCTTGAAAGTACACCTCCTGAACTTTATGCCGACATTGTAAAGAACGGAATATGGCTTACAGGAGGAGGTGCCCTGCTCAGAGGTCTTGGCAAGCGTCTGACCGACAAGATTAAAATACAGTTCCATATAGCTGAGGACCCATTGCACAGTGTTGCTGTAGGTGCCGGTATAGCGTTGAAGAATGTTGACAGATTCTCATTCCTCAAACGTTAAATGCCATCAGAAGTGGAACAATGTTGATTTGATGTGCCGCTGGCCCTCAGGGATAGAAGTTCTATTGCTGAGTGCTGGCGGTAGGCTTTTTTGGCTAGGTCATAATAATTCTGAGTCTGTAACTCAAGTTCCGCATGTCTTTGGCATGCAGACAGAGGGCTGGCTTCTAACTTGCGGAACTCAAATTGGTAATACTACACGATGCATAATCTCTTAGAGTTTTTATCCAGATATAAGCATTGGATGCTGTTTGTGATATTGGAAGTAGCAAGTTTTGTGATGCTCTTCCAGTATAACAACTATCAGGGAAGTGTATGGTTTACATCAGCCAACTACCTTACAGGCAAGGTGCTTGCAATAGGCTCCGAGGTGCAGTCGTATTTCAATCTTACGACTGTGAACCGTCAGCTTACCGAAAGGAATGTCTATCTGGAGCAAAGGGTTAGGATGCTTGACGACCGTTTAAGGAAGGCTGTAGGAGATTCTGCAATTAAGGCTTTCTCGCAACCAGATTCCATTCCGAGACTGATATCTGCTAAGGTTATTGAGAATTCCATATCCAAGACAGACAACTTCATAACCATTGACAAGGGTACGTCAGACGGAGTGCATCCGGATATGGGAGTGATTAGTGGAACAGGAGTGGTAGGCATCGTGTATATGGCATCGAGCAATTTCTCTGTTGTCATCCCGGTATTGAACTCAAAGTCGAATATTAGCTGCTCCATTGCAGGTAGAGACTATTTCGGTTATCTCCACTGGGATGGAGGCTCTCCACAGATAGCATATCTTGAAGATATACCCCGTCACGCTCGTTTCCGCCTACATGATAAGATTGTGACAAGCGGCTATTCGTCGGTATTTCCGAAAGGGGTAATGGTAGGAGAAATACTCCATGTGTTCAATTCCTCAGATGGACTTTCCTATCGTATTCAGCTCCGTCTGTCAACAGACTTCTCACGACTGCGTGATGTGTGTGTGATAGACGATGTCCAGATGCTGGAACAGCGTAAGCTGATGAAGGCAGCCAATGACTCCATAAAAGCCCGTGACTGACAGAAACGAATAAAATATCAAGTAGGATGAGAATAGAATTCTTTTATAAACTGATGGCATTCTTGTTTTTCTGCCTTGTGCAGGCATTGGTATTCAACCAGATGCATGTGCTTGGCTTTGCAACGCCATTGCTGTATGTCTATTTTATCATCAAGTTCAGATATAACTATCCTCATTGGGGACTTATGTTATGGGGATTCGTAATGGGTGTGACGCTCGACACTTTCTCCAACACTCCTGGTGTCGCCTCTGCTTCGATGACATTGCTGTCTGCAGTGCGACCTGCTCTGCTCGCACTATTTGTCCCACGTGACTCGTCACCAGAATTAGTTCCTTCGTTCTCCTCTCTTGGCACGGCACGGTTCGTGTACTACACCATGATGATGGTAATCATATACTGTGTCGTATTCTTCTCGCTGGAGATGTTCACCATCTTCAACGTACTCTATTGGGCTGAAAGCATTTTGGGAAGCATGGCACTTACGGTAGTGCTTATCTTGGTAATGGAGAATGTAAGGAGAGGAAAATGAAGAATTTCGAACTTGAGAAACGCAGATATGTCATCAGTGGAGTGGCTATAGTCATAGTCATTATATATATAATACGCCTATTCTCCCTTCAGATTATGAGCGATGATTACAGAAAGAGCGCAGACTCCAATGCCTTTCTGAAAAGAATAGAGTTCCCATCGCGTGGTGTCATTACAGACAGGAAAGGCAAGCTGATGGTGTATAACCAGCCAACCTATGACATAATGGTCGTGGAGAATGAGCAGAGAGGCCGCCTTGACACTGTGGCTTTCTGTCAAGCTCTTGGAATAACGGTTAAGGAGTTCAACGAGAGAATGGACAAGGTTAAGAGTCAGCCTAACTATTCCCGGTTCTCTCAGCAAATGTTCATGGGACACCTCAGCGACAAGGATTTCAGCGCTTTTCAGGAAAAGATGTTCCGCTTCCCAGGTTTCTACATACAGCGCAGGACAATAAGGCAATACAAATACAACTGTGCCGCACAGGTGCTTGGCGATGTAGCAGAGGTGTCACAGGCGGATGTTGACGAGGATGACTATTACCAGCCTGGTGACTATATAGGCAAACTCGGCATAGAGAGATCCTATGAGAAGGAACTGAGAGGACAGAAAGGCATAAAGATTATGCTCAGAGACGCAAGAGGCAGAATACAGGGACGGTATCAGGATGGTAAATACGACACAAAGCCAAAGGCTGGAAAGGATTTGCAGCTTGGTATCGATGCAGACTTGCAAGCACTGGGAGAACGACTCATGGAGGGTAAGTTGGGAGCTATCGTTGCCATAGAGCCGAAGACAGGAGAGATATTGTGCCTCGTGTCGTCGCCTACATACGACCCACATGACATGCTTGGCACAAAAAGAGGACAGACACAGCGAACCCTTGGAGAAGACCCAGCCAAACCATTACTCAACAGAGGTATAATGGGACAGTATCCTCCTGGCTCCACGTTCAAGACAAGTCAGGCCGTGACATTCCTCACGGAGGGAATAGTGAATGCAGAGACTCTCTTTCCATGTGCAAGAGGCTTCTCCTACAAAGGACTGCATGTCGGATGTCACTCTCATGGCTCGCCTATAAATCTCATACCAGCCATAAGTACTTCATGCAACAGCTATTTCTGCTGGGGACTTTACAATATGCTGTCAGACAGGAAAAGATACAAGACACTGACAGATGCCATGAACACTTGGCGTGACTACATGGTTAGCATGGGCTTTGGGTATAAGCTCGGCATAGACTTGCCTGGTGAGAAACGAGGACTTATACCAAATGCGGAATTCTATGACAACGCATTTGGAAAATGGAATCCGTTATCCGTCATCTCTATCTCCATTGGTCAGGGAGAAGTTAACCTTACCCCGTTGCAGATAGCCAACCTTGGAGCCACCATAGCCAACCGAGGATATTATATTACTCCGCATGTAGTGAGAAAAATCAAAGGAGGCGAGATAGACAAGAAATATACTGAAAAGCATTACACCAAAGGCAACAGGCAAGCCTATGAGTATGTGGTGCAAGGAATGAGGTCGGCTGTCATCGGAGGAACATGTCATTCTGCCAATACTGCCATGTATGAGGTGTGTGGAAAGACAGGAACGGCACAGAACAGAGGCAAGGACCATTCAGCCTTCATGGGTTTTGCACCTATGAACTCACCTAAGATTGCAATAGCGGTATATGTCGAGAATGGAGGTTTTGGTGCCACGTTTGGAGTCCCGATAGGTGCTTTGATGATGGAGCAGTATATAAATGGCAAACTGTCTGAGGCTTCCGAGGCAAGAGCCTCAGCCATGCAGAGCCGTCATATATCATACGACTTTGAGAGGAAGCTGACAAGAGCCGACTCGTTGCGCCTTGATTCTATCAAGAGGATAAACAATCGTCTTGACTCAATAAAGAGAGAACGTGAGAAAGCGGAAAAGGAGAAAAGAGCTCACGACAAAGTTGATGATACAGACACGAAAGATGATGGCAAGGGAAAGAACAGTATGCCCGAGAGTCCAGCCATAAGGGTTGACGAAGAACTCCAGATAAAGACAGAACGCAAGAAAAACAATGAGACGCCGTCAGATATAAAGGACGACAAGAATAACCCGCCAAGACAGAACGAGGATAATGGTTAGTATGAACAGAAACGAGGAACAGAAAGGATTGCTCCGTTCGCTTGACTGGTGGACGATAGCCATATATATAGCCCTTCTCTCTTTTGGATGGCTCAGTGTGTGTGGTGCCAGCTATACATACGGAGACACAGACATTCTCAGTCTGTCCTCAAGGTCGGGAATGCAGATAGTGTGGATTGGAACGTCAATATGTCTTGGCTTTGTGCTTATAATGCTTGACGATAGGATTTACGACACATTTGCATATGTCATCTATGCGTTGCTGCTGCTTTTGCTTTTCGCAACTATATTCAATCCACACGAGATAAAAGGTTCAAGGTCATGGCTCGTACTTGGTCCGTTGCGTCTGCAACCTGCTGAGTTTGCAAAGTTCGCCACCGCTCTTGCTGTGGCTAAACTGATGAGCACCTATGGTTTTGACCTAAGCAAGACAAAGCATTTTGCCGCCGCCTGTGCTGTAATACTATTGCCAATGCTGTTCATAGTAGGACAGAAAGAAACAGGCTCGGCACTCGTATATCTGTCATTTTTCCTGATGCTATACAGAGAGGGAATGTCTGGAAGTGTGCTTTTCACAGCCCTTTCCATGGTTGTCTATTTCGTTGTTGGGGTTAAATATCAGGATGTGATGATGTGGAATACTCCTACATCGACAGGTAAATTCGTTGTGCTCCTGTTGGTACAGCTGTTCACGTCAGGACTTGTTTATTCATATTGCGGAACAGGCAGGGAGCCACGCAGGATATTGCTCTATACCCTTGGTATAACGCTTGTGGTGACACTCTTTTCGATTTTCGTTATTCCTTTTGATATTACATGGGTACAGTATGTACTGTGTGCAGTACTTGTAGGATATTTAATATGGAGAGGTCTTGGCACCAGAATTCGCAACTACATGTTTGTTGCTATGTTCACGGTAGGGTCTATAGCATTCTTCTCTGGAACAGACTATGTCCTTAACAATGTCATGCAGCCACATCAGCGTACAAGAATCAATGTGCTACTTGGACTTGATGACGATATAGCCAAATCGGGATATAATGTCCATCAGAGTGAGATAGCCATTGGCTCGGGCGGATTAAAAGGAAAAGGCTTCCTTAATGGCACGCAGACAAAACTTAAGTTTGTGCCCGAACAGGATACAGACTTCATCTTCTGTACGGTAGGAGAGGAGGAAGGCTTTCTTGGGTCTGCCGGTGTGCTCCTGCTTTTCCTTGCCCTTGTGCTAAGGCTTATAAAATTGGCGGAAAGGCAACCGTTTTCGTTTGGACGTATATATGGCTACTGTGTGGTGGGCGTATTCCTTTTCCACCTGTTTATCAATGTCGGGATGGTGCTTGGGCTTACTCCCGTGATAGGCATTCCACTTCCTTTTTTCAGTTATGGAGGTTCTTCTCTATGGGGATTCACAATCCTGTTGTTCATTTTCCTGCGTATTGATGCCGCCAGAACAATGGTCAGGACTTGATTAGTTGACTTGCTGTTTGTCTTTTCTTACAAGCTCTATGCCAATGTTGGCAATGCCAGGTAGGCTTTCCCTTCTCATGCAATGGTGAATCTTGACCACCAAAGAGTCTTTGGTGTTGAGGTGGATTTCGTCAAGTCTATATCTGACTTCGTTCAGGCTGATACCCTCCTTGCCATGCATTGAACCTTCCTTGTTCATGATAGTACAGCTTACGACACGTTTTTTCCCAGTCTTTTTAGGGAAAACGGTGTAGTCTGTAGCTAAACTTACATTAAGGTAAGGAAAATCCCTGTTTGCCCTCATGGTTATGTTTATCTCGTAGTCTCCTGTTTCATGGCAGGGAATTCCGAAAGTGATGGTGTCGTTGTGTTCCCATCCGTTGATATTGATGTTCTTGAAACTATGATATATGCGGCTGTCATGGCATGCCAATGTTGTTATGTATGCCATGACAGCCAATAAGAGTACTTTTATATAATGAATGCCATTTCTCATGCCTCGATGCCACCTACTTGTTGTCCTTAGCGGCGTTGTTCCTGTTCCCATGCTGGCGTCCGTTGGTTCTCTCAGCAACTCCTTGTTTCCCCTTGGTGCTCTTGCCACCCTTCTTTTTCTTCTTCTTGCTCTTGTCGAAACGACTGAGGTCAGCATCAGCAAGGAGGTCAGTTGGTTTTTTCTTGGAGTCCTGACCGTTGTCGCTCAGGGAATCAGGTTTCTCACCTCTCTCATTCATGCTGATAATCTCCTTTGCCCTTTCTGCTGAGATTGTCACGAGGTTGACTGGAATTTTCTTGTCAGTGCTATATGTTACCATACCAGATAGGATATCGCTTTTGAACAGGAAGTAGTCAGCGTCCAGAGTCTGAAGTATTGTGTCCCTTTGTGGAAGTTTTCTTCCAGCCTCAATGTAATTGTCAACCTCATAGTTGAGGCAGCATTTCAGCTTGGCGCACATACCCGCCAGCTTTGTGGGATTTGGAGATATGTCCTGATACCTTGCGGCAGTAGTGCTGACCGATGAGAAATTTTTCATCCATGTGGCACAGCACAGCTCTCTTCCGCATGGTCCTGTTCCACCTATGCGTCCAGCCTCTTGTCTGGCTCCAATCTGCTTCATCTCAATTCTGACATGGAAAGCAGCCGCAAGGTCTTTGATGAGCTGTCGGAAGTCAACGCGTTCATCGGCAATATAATAGAAGATTGCCTTGTTGCCATCACCCTGATATTCCACGTCACCAATTTTCATCTGCAACCCCAGTCTCTTTGCAATCTGCCTGCTTTCAATCATGGTCTGGTGCTCTCTTGCCTTTGCCTCATGGTATTTATCCATGTCGGTCTGTTTGGCAATCCTGTATATCCTCTTGATGTCGTCGGCTGATTTGAGATTTGCTTTCTTTATTTGGAGTTTTACAAGTTGTCCTGTCAGGGTCACCACACCAATGTCATGTCCGGGGCTTGCCTCTACAGCAACGAGGTCACCCTTTTTAAGGTCTATGTTGTTGACGTTATGATAGTAACCTTTCCTTGTGTTTTTGAACTGCACTTCCACAAGATCCGTAGTGTCGGTGTTACCGGGAACGTCTGCCAGCCAGTCGTAAGTGTTGAGCTGTTTGTCCTGTCTGCCGCAGGCGCACCTGCCCAGTCCTCTGTCACAGCCGTTCCATATCTTAAATTCCATGTCTTTGAAGTCCATTATATATAGTTCCTTTATATAGATATTCCTTTATATAGATATAAGTATGTGTAGTCCTATCTGTTACTTTCTCAGAATTAGCACAATCAGTTTAAGACAATAGTCAAAAAGAACGATTTTTGCGTTGGCATTCTGTCCAATGTCTCTATATGCCCTGTCTGTTAGTTCCATCAATTCTATGATGTTTCCCTCGTTGATGTATGGTGAGAACTTTTTGGAGAAATTCTCCTCCTCTGTGGTCATGTATGTGAGTTCTGGCTTCCTGAAATTGTACATGAAGTTCTCTCTGAACATTCTGTTGAAATAAGTGAGCAGTCTTCTCTGCTGTTCCCTTCCAAACATGCTGACACTGTCGCTCCACTTCTTCAGTTCTTTGATGTCGCGCATGTAAGCCAGTCGCATAAGCATTGAGAACATGTCGAGGAACATTCTGTTTTCATTGCCTGTATCAAGCGTTTCTAATGCCTTTGTCCAGCTACCGTTGGCTATTCTTGCTATTCGTTCTGCCTCCACAGGCTCTAGTCCTCGTCTTTCAACCAATGCCCTCTCCATTTCCTCGCGGTCAATGCCCTTTAGTGCAATTCTTTGCGTGCGGCTTACGATAGTGTCGAGCAGTAGTTCCGGTTTCTCGCAAACCATCAAGAAAACGGTCTGTGATGGAGGTTCCTCCAATAGTTTAAGAAGTTTGTTGGCACTCGTGGCATTCATCCTTTCTGGAAGCCAGATGACAGAGACTTTGTAGCCTCCCAGGCATGACTTGAGTGACAGCGTCTTGCCAAGCTCGTCGCTTTCAGCTCCTGTTATCAGTCCCTGTTGGTTTTCGGCACCTATTGCTGCCATCCACTTGTCGAAAGTGAAATATGCACCGTTTTTAAGAAACTTATTCCATTCTTTAATGAAATCAAGGCTTATAGGTTGGTGTGCGCTGCCCATTGACGGCAGTTTGATAGTCGGGAATGTGAAATGCAGGTCTGGGTGCTCCATCCTTTCTGCCATTGCTCTTGCGTTTGCTATATTCAGGTTAGGATTGATTCTTTTGCTTCCATCGCATAGCAGATAAGATGCAAAAGCTAAGGCTACAGCCATCTTTCCGCAGCCTTCAGGTCCCGTGAAGAGCAAGGCATGTGGCAGCTTGTTGTTTTCTGCCATCTGTGTGAGTCTTGCCATTGCCCCATCCTGTCCTATGACTTCATCCCCGTTCATAATAGCCTTTTTATCACCTCGTGCACGCTGTCAACAGCTGAGACGGTATAGAAATGTACATTGTTGAAACCATGTTCGTATAAGTCTTTCACCTGTCTTGTTGCCCATTCTATGCCCAATTGCTTCGCTTCGTCGTCTGTCTTGCATCTTAGGGCGAGTGAAGCAAGTTCCTGTGGAATGTCACAATGGAAAGTCTTTGGAACAATGGTAAGTTGTGACATTTTTGCAAATGGCTTTATTCCGGGAATGATTGGTATCGTTACACCGGCTTTTCTCGCCATAGCCACGAAATCGTAGAATTTATGATTGTCGAAGAAGAGCTGCGTTACAGCATATTCTGCTCCCAGTTCCTGTTTCTCAACAAGGTGTTTGATGTCCTGTTCTATGTTTGGTGCCTCCTCATGCTTCTCGGGATAGCAAGCTACACCAAAATCAAATGACTCCTCGCGGTTCTTGATGGGTGTGCCATCAGCAAAGATACCATCATTGAACTTCACAACTTGTCTTATGAGGTCTGTAGTATGCTCGTGGCCTCCCTTTGTAGGTTTGAAGCGACTGTCCTCCTTTGCCTTGTCTCCTCTGAGCAAGAGAACATTGCTGATGCCGAGGAACTGAAGGTCTATCAGTTCGTATTCTATATCCTCAATGGTGGCTCCGCTGCATATTATATGAGGAACCACAGGAATGCCGTATCGTTGTTGTATGGCAGCCGCTATGGCTATCGTACCAGGACGCCTTCTTATGCGTGACCTTTCAAGGAGTCCATCTTCTCTTTCCTTATACACATACTCGCTGTGGTGGGTAGTAATGTTGATGTATGAAGGATTGAACTCTTTCAACTTGTCAATGGTGTTGAAAAGGGCTTTCGTCCCATTGCCTTTAAGAGGTGGGAGGACTTCGAATGAGAAATGTCTCTTATTGCTGTCCTTGTTGAATATGTTGGTTATGCTCATGCTAATGGTTGCTTGTTTAATAGAATGACATGTCTCTCAATGTCATAAATATTTTGCAAAGATACGAAAAAATATCCTTTCCTGCTTTTTTTTGTCACATTATTTGAATTTTGTAATGATTTGATTTGGATGACTAAAATAATCTCAATACCTTTGCATGGTGAAAAAGCAACATGCAGATTCCTTTTGACACAAATGACAAGATAAAACAAACTAAAACAATAAACATACAAATCTTATGGACAACCAACAGACAGGTAGCAAAGCCTACCTTATTTCAATTGTGATGGTCGCTGTGCTCGGTGGCCTGTTATTTGGCTACGACACAGCCGTTATCTCAGGAGCAGAGAAAGGACTACAGGCTTTCTTTCTTGGAGCCTCCGATTTTCAGTACACAGACTATTTCCATGGCTTTACCTCCAGTTCTGCCCTTATAGGCTGTATTATTGGTAGTGCCTTGTCCGGTATGCTTGCCACAAACCTGGGAAGAAAGAAGTCGCTTATCATCGCAGGTATCCTCTTCTTCATTTCTGCTTATGGCAGCATGAATCCCGAGTTTCTGTTCTTCGAGCATGGAAAACCATCGTTTGACCTGCTTGTGGTATTCAACATCTATCGTGTTATAGGTGGCGTGGGAGTTGGTCTCGCCTCTGCTATCTGCCCAATGTATATTGGCGAAGTAGCACCGTCAAATATCCGTGGTATGCTCGTGTCATGGAACCAGTTCGCCATCATCTTTGGTCAGCTTGTGGTGTATTTTGTCAATTTTATCATTCTGGGAGAACATACCAACCCTGTGATAGAGCAAATAGGACAAGGTTTTAGCAAAGTTGCGGCAGGCAGTGACCCTTGGACTATCGCTACTGGATGGAGATACATGTTTGGCAGCGAGATGGTACCGGCTGGATTGTTCGCCATCTTGATTTGTTTCGTTCCCGAGACACCACGCTATCTTGTTATGTCTGGACATGACGATAAGGCAAGAGAGATACTTGGTCGTATCAATGGCTTTGCCAATGCCGACAGCATACTCCATGATATAAAGAATACTATCACCGTCAAGACAGAACGCCTGATGACATACGGTTTCATGTGTATCTTCATAGGTATCATGCTCAGTGTCTTCCAGCAGGCAGTCGGCATTAACGCCGTGCTTTACTATGCTCCCCGCATCTTTGGTGATATGGGAATGACAGACCCAATGGTAAATACGGTTGTAATGGGTGTCGTGAACATATTGTTCACCCTTGTGGCTGTATTTACAGTTGAGAAACTTGGCAGGAAGCCTTTGCTTATCGTTGGTTCCATAGGAATGGCTATTGGAGCATTCGGCGTTGCCGTCACATTTGGCAATGAGAGTCTGAGTCTTGTGACCATGCTCAGTATAATGGTATATAGTGCGTCCTTCATGTTCTCATGGGGACCTATCTGCTGGGTTCTCATAGCTGAGATATTCCCTAACACCATCCGTGGAGCAGCTGTGGCAATAGCCGTGGCATTCCAGTGGATATTCAATTTCATAGTAAGCTCTACTTTCGTGCCTATGTTCAACATGCATCTACAGCCAGGCGATGATTTCGGACACTGGTTCACGTATGGACTCTACGGCTTGATTTGTGTCGGCGCAGCACTCTTTGTATGGCGTCTTGTACCAGAGACAAAAGGTAAGACCCTTGAGGATATGACCCAGCTGTGGAATGAAAGGAACAAACGTTAGCGATGTGGTTTGTGGCTTTCCCAGAAATAGGCGACACATTTTTTAGCTTGTTGAATAAAAAAATATCACATTCAAACTCGAATGTGATATTTTTTTGTTATTTTTGCACCCATAAACTATTACCAATACCATAAATTACAATATATAATGAGACGTATTCTATTAACCACAGTAATCATGATGATGGCAACAGCCTTATTCTCGCAGTCTCCATTTGTCAAAGTGAAAGACGGCAAGTTCTGGAGAAACAACACACCATATTATTATGTAGGTACCAATTTCTGGTATGGTGCCATACTTGGCTCTGAGGGGCAGGGTGGAGACAGAAAGCGACTTTGCGCTGAGCTTGATGCCCTCAAGAAAGCAGGAATAGACAATCTTAGGATACTTGTTGGAAGTGACGGGGAAAGAGGTGTGACTACAAAGGTTGAGCCTACTCTTCAGGTTGCTCCTGGCGTTTACAACGACACCATTCTTGCCGGTCTTGATTTCCTGTTGATGGAGATGGGCAAAAGAAACATGCTTGCAGTACTCTATCTAAACAACTCGTGGGAATGGAGTGGAGGATATGGCTTCTATCTGGAACATGCGGGAATGGGGAAAGCTCCAAGACCAAATGAGGCTGGATATACCGCATACATGGACTTCGTATCAAAATATGCCACATGCGAGAAAGCTCATAAACTATTTTATGACTATGTGAGGTTTATTCTAAGTAGGACAAACAGATATACAGGCAGAAGATATGTTGACGATCCGGCTATCATGTCATGGCAGATAGGTAATGAGCCAAGAGCATTCTCAAAAGAAGCACTTCCCGCATTCAAGAAATGGCTTTCTGAAGCCTCAGCACTCATTAGGGCTATCGACAAGAACCACCTTATAAGCATTGGCAGTGAAGGCGCATGGGGATGCGAGGGTGATTATGGATTCTATGAGGAGATATGCAAGGACAGGAACATAAGCTATTGCAATATTCATCTCTGGCCATACAACTGGAGCTGGGCACGCCCCGACCACCTCATTGAAGACCTGCCAAAGGCATGTGACAACACACGTGAGTATATAGACAAGCATTTAGCTATATGCCAACGTCTTGACAAACCTCTTGTGATGGAGGAATTCGGATATCCGAGAGATGGATTTTCTTTCTCTACTGAATCGACAACGCAAGGACGTGACGGCTATTATAAATATGTGTTCTCATTAGTTGCCGACAATGCAGAGCGCGGCGGACTGTTCGCTGGATGTAATTTCTGGGGATGGGGAGGCTTTGCCAAACCAAAGCATGAGCAGTGGCAAGTTGGCGATGACTATACAGGTGACCCTGCACAGGAGGCGCAGGGATTGAACAGTGTTTTCTCCACAGACATCTCTACCCTTGCAATAATAGCTGGACAGGTGGAAAGGATGAGACAGGCAAGCAATAAAGTAAAATAATATTGATATAGGTCAAAATAGTATCAATGTTTCTCACATTTTTGCAATAACTTTGCAAACGAAAGAAAAGTGGTGTTGTTTTGACTTTGTATGCTTAGAGTGATTTAAACTCAATAAACATTATTAATAACTATTTAAACCAAATTAATTATGAAAAAAATCTTTACTCTTGTAGCAGCAATGCTTATGGCATTTGGTGTTAATGCCCAGACAGAAGTTGATATTCCTCTTGACGGATGGGGATGGGGTTGGGGTTCAACAACATCTTATGAGAATGGAATTCTGACAGGTGAGATAACAGGTGAGTATGGAGCCATATCAACAGGTTGGGAAACTCCTCAAGATTGGTCTGCTTATAACAAACTTACTGTAGTGCTGGAAAGCTACAATAATGATTGGGGCAAGGTCTTTTTCCAGGATGACAAAGGTAAAGCAATTGCAGAGCAGTCTTTTACTACTACAACAACTACTACTAAAGTTGAAGTTGACTTTGATCCTACTTTGGAATCAGTAAAGTCAGTTAAACAATTGGCTGTTCAGGGAAAGGCTGCTGGTGATGTTGTGAAGGTAAGCCGTGTTTATCTAACGGAAGCTGTAGAGACAGTTGACGGCACTCCAATCGTTTTATGGGAAGGCGAGAATGATCTTGGAACTCAATGGGCATGGAATCAAACTTTGTTACTTTCTGCAATGAAATTTGCCAACGCAAAAGAGGACAAGTCTCCAAAGTTGGATTTCTATTTTACTGAGGACGTTGCCAATGCTGAGTACTGGCAGCTGAAGACTGTTATAGAAGGTGATCAGACAGCTTTGACAAGTAATGCCACTGATATTAATAAATATGATTGTGTAGAGTTGCCAGCAGAGGCAACAACTTATAGCATTACCCTAAATGCAGAGGACTTGGCTAAACTTAAAGCTAAAGGTTTGCGTGTACAGGGATATGGCGTGATATTGAATAAGGTTACTCTTACGAATCAGAGTTCTGACCCTGATGCAATCAATACCATTGAGACATCAAACAAGCCCCTCAACAATGGTGCCATGTACAACCTTGCAGGTCAGATGGTTGACAAGTCATACAAAGGCATCGTAATTCAGAATGGCAATAAGTTCTTCAACAAATAATGGTTGTTGACAGAACCTACAATACAATTCAGGGGGCGTAATGATGTTTCTCCCCCTGAATTTTTCTTATTATTATCTTTCTTCTTGTAAAAACACAGGCACAGTAGAAGCGTAAATGAAGAGGAGGGAGACACGGATGTGTCACTATTAAAACCAAATTGTTGCAGGAAAAGGAATGGATTCCACATTCATGATATATACGAAAGAAACCTAACTGAAACATATATAAAAACTAATAATTAACAAACAAGATTTATGATCATCAAGAACATTATCTCTGCGCAAACGCTAAGGCATTGCCTGCGTCTTGTGCTGCTACTGATGATGATGCTCCCTATTGCAGCTTTCGCACAGGAAATGAACGTTTCCGGTACTGTGACCGATGCCAACACTGGTGAGCCAATCATTGGTGCAACCATTAAGCTTAAAGGCTCCAAGTCTGGAGCTGTGACCGATTTGGATGGTAATTTCACAGTTGCTGCCAAAAATGGGCAGATGCTTGAAGTGTCCTATATTGGTTACACGACAAAGAACGTGAAGGTGAATGGTTCCAAGAAACTTGACATTGCATTGTCAGAGGATGCCCATTCACTCAGCGAGGTTGTGGTTGTAGGTTATGGCGTGATGAAACGCTCTGACCTTACTGGTTCTGTTGCTTCCATCAATGAGGAGCAGATTAAGCAAGGTGTGAACACCTCACTTGAGCAGGCCATGCAGGGACGTATTGCCGGTGTGCAGGTTATGCAGAACTCAGGTGCTCCTGGTGGTGGTATATCGGTTCAGATACGTGGTGTCAACTCCCTTAACGGCAATGAGCCTCTTTATGTTGTTGACGGTATCGCCATGTCGGGACAGACTTCAGACAATACAAGTGTCATGAGTACTCTCAACCCGTCGGACATTACATCTATTGAGGTACTTAAGGATGCATCCGCAACAGCTATCTATGGTTCGAGAGCGTCGAATGGTGTTGTTCTCATCACTACGAAACGCGGAGAAGAAGGCAAGCCAAAGGTGACTTATGAAGGATATGTTGGATGGCAGCAGCTACCAAAGACCCTTGATGTCATGAACCTGCCTGAATATGCAAGATTCTACAATGTCCGTGCAAGTATCTTCGGATGGGGTGAGCGTGAAGACTATAAGGACATGAACCTCCTTACCGATGGAACTGACTGGCAGGATGAACTGTTCCGCACGGCATTCATGCACAACCACCAGCTGAATATCAGTGGTGGAAACCAAGCAATGCACTATTCTCTTTCAGGTGGCTATCTTAGTCAGGATGGTATTGGTGTTGGTTCTGGCTTCGACCGTGCTTCCTTCCGCGCCAACTTCGACACTGAGGTTAATAAGTGGCTCAAGGTTGGAATGAATGGCTATTTTGCCAACACCAAACAGATAATAACATTCGATGATGCCAATGTTATCAGCACTGCATTGAGCCAGTTCCCTGATGTGGCACCAAAGAATCCGGATGGAAGTTATGGCTTTGCCCAGACTAACGAGTTTGCCACTTATTACTCAAACCCGTTGTTTGAGGCTCAGATGAAAGAGAACAACAGACGTAACCAGCAGTTGGACTATAACTTCTATGCCAACATCACTCCTATTAAGGGACTTACCGTAAGAGTTGAATATGGTGGTAGCCGTTCATGGGGTAAGTCAAACTATTTCAGTCCAGAATATGAGTATGGAACAGTGAAGAACGAGTCACAGCTAACCCGTACCTCCAGCAATAGTGTCTATACATCATTCAAGCAATATGCAACATACGATTTCCAGCCATGGAAGGGACATAAGTTCCAGGTTATGGCAGGACATGAGAGCCAGGAGAGCAGTTGGTGGAACATGTCAGCAGGTCGTAAGGGATATATCTCTGACGCTATACATAGTCTTGCTGTAGGAGACGCTTCGACAGCAACAAATAACGAACAGGGTTCAGACTGGGCTATCGAGTCATGGTATGGGCGACTAAACTATAATCTTCTGGATCGCTATCTTCTTACCTTCACGATGCGTGCCGATGGTTCCTCAAACTTCGGACCAGACAATCGCTGGGGTTATTTCCCATCAGCAGCGTTGGCATGGCGTATCACCCAGGAGAAATTCATGGAAAAGGTTAAATGGATTAACAATGCCAAACTGCGTTTAGGCTGGGGTATCGTCGGTAACCAGAATGCAAGCAGCTATGCATACGGAACCACAATGGCAAGTATCTCCACAGCATGGGGTACAGGTTTCTACAACGGCAATTTCTCCAATCCTAACCTTAAATGGGAGGAAACGAAGGCATATAACGTAGGTCTTGACCTTTCTTTCCTCGACAACAGAATAGAGTTTATAGTTGACGCTTATCTGAAGAAGACGGACAATCTGCTTATGCAGGCTTCTCTTCCTTCCTACATTGTCAACAATGACTATATGGGAATCTCTGCACCATGGGTGAACACTGGTGCAATTGAGAACAAGGGAGTCGAGTTCACTCTCAACACTGTCAACATATCTAACAAAGACTTGCAGTGGCGTACAGGTATCACCTTCTCTCTCAACCGCAACAAGATTACAAAGCTCAACAGTGAGAGCGCTGCACTCTTCGGAACAATAGGCAATGACACATATACTATATCTCAGGTAGGTTCTCCAGTTGGACAGTTCTATGGATATAATGTCATAGGCATGTTCACATGTGAGGATGATTTCTACAAGAAGAATTCTCTTGGTGAGTTCATGATTGATGCCAATGGACAGAAGATTCCTGTTGCACGTCCTGCTGAGTACGACTCGTCCACCAAGACATGGAAGACTTATGACATTGCTACTAACAGCGTTTGGGTTGGAGACTATATCTTCGAGGATGTCAATGGTGACGGAATGATAACCGAGAGCGACCGTAAGGTTATTGGTGACCCTAATCCGGACTTCACCTTCGGCATCAATAATGTTATAACTTGGAAGAATTTCGAACTGTCATTCTTCTTCAACGGAAGTGTAGGCAATGATGTATATAATGTGCTCCGTCAGAAACATACAGACCCATTGGTTTGGGGTAACCTGATGAGTGAAGCAAACTATTATGCTGATGTTCAACTCAAGGATCCAGAAGGCTCTGCACTTGACATAACCAATGTCTATGTTGCCAATCCAGAAGAAGCTAAGATACAACGCATCAGTGCAGCTGGTTCAAGCCGTAACGACAACAACCGTATCAGTTCCCGCTTCGTTGAGGATGGCTCATATCTCAGACTCAAAACCCTCTCATTGGCATACAACCTACCTAAGAAGTGGCTCTCACCTGTTGGTCTCGACTGGGTTCAGGTATATGGAAACATCCAGAATGTCTTCACCATAACCGGTTATGACGGTTATGACCCAGAGCTTGGCTCCATTGGTCAGAGCGTGCTCCTTCAGGGACTGGACAACGGACGTTATCCTTCACAGAGAATATATACCCTTGGACTTAAGGTAAGGTTCTGATAAGCAATACTGATTTCCGGCTATGTCAGAAATGACAGTCAAGTCGTAAGTCGGCAAACAAATAAAGTAATAACGATATGAAAAAGAAAAATATATTTCTGGCGTCGGCAATAGCCTCGCTTACCCTTACTATGAGCAGTTGCGGTGACGACTTCCTTGAAAGGACGCCAAGCAACAGTTATACAGCGGAGACTTTCTATTCCTCCGATGATGCTGTGTTGAAGGCAGTAGAGCCTTTATATAACAGAGCATGGTTTAATTTCAACCGTCGCGCATTGATTGGTATGGGTTCTTACAGGGCAAATGATGCATGGAATCCATACGTGAGCGCTGAGTTCGCACGCTTTCAACTGACAGGACTTACAGAAGACCTTGGTCTTGCTTGGTCGGCTCTCTATGTAGTTGTGTCAATGTCAAACTCTATACTTTCAGACATTCCAGCCTATGCCACAGACGATGTGTCACAGTCAGTAAAAGACCTTGCAATGGGTGAGGCATACTTGATGAGGGCAACCGCATATTTCTATCTTTTGCGTGGTTGGGGTGATGTAATCCTTTATGAGGATAATGTTGATGCCTCGCAGGTTCCTGTACGCCCTCTTAATACGGAAGCAAGTGTGCTCAAGTTCATTATCCGTGACTTGGAACGTGCAGTGGCTCTTCTTCCAGAGGCAAGCCGTGACCATCACGCCACCAAGTATGCTGCAGAGGGAATGCTTGCCAAGGTGCTCCTTGCTGAGAGTGGATGGAACAAGGGTGGCACACGCGATGAGGCTACACTCAGAAGAGTCGTGTCGCTTTGTGACGATGTCATCAACAATGGACCTTACAGGCTTCTTGACAACTACGAGGACCTTTACAAGTATGCATACAACGATAACGACGAGACACTCCTTGCCATGCGCTGGGCAGACCCGCTCTCTGGAGAGTGGGGAGCTATGAATGCTACTTACTCAGACCTTGCTTTCCCAGAAATCAGCGATGTCAATGTGTGGGGAGGCAACCTTCAGCCAACACCAGACATGATTGACTATTACAACGAGGAAGTAGCCGACTCATTCCGCCTTCGTGCCACATTTTTCACGCCAGGTAGGTATTATAGCTATGTAAAGAGTGAGGATGGCGGATATACTTACAATCACAATTGGATGCAATGTAAGAAAGGAGTGGTTGGAACGAAGGCAGACTGCAATGGTCATCTGGCACAGATGGCTTCTCCTATGAATACATATATCCAGCGTCTTGCAGATGTTTATCTTATAAAGGCTGAGGCACTTCTTGGCAACAACAGTTCAACATCTGACCCAGAGGCTCTTAAGGCTTTCAACGCTACACGTCTGCGTGCTAAACTGCCAGCCAAGACATCCTTCACTTTCGATGACTTGATTCGTGAGCGCAGGATAGAGTTCTGCCTTGAATATACCAACTGGTTCGACATGGTGACATGGTACAGATGGAAGCCACAGTATATGCTCGACTTCTTCAACAACAAGCAGCACCGCGGCTTTGAGATTCGTGAAGGCAATGTTCTTATGAACAAAGATAGGACCCTAAGCTATAGAGTTATATTCCCAGGAGTAAACAACTGGTATCTCTTCGATGACCAAGGACACTGCTATTGGAACGACTGCCTGCGTATGGGCGAGAATGACAATACAATTGTGCAGACCAAGGCTAACGGCTATGTATATGACCTGAACACTCTGTTGCGCAACCAAGAGGGATATGTACCGATTGTCCTGAGTGAGATGAATATCTTCATGCCATATCCAGAGAGTGATGTGCTTCAGAACAAATATTTCAATGAAGATCCGCAGGAGTATGACTTCGGCAGTGAAACAGAGAATACGACCAATGAGTAATAACCAATTGACAAGACATAATTAAATGGACAAGAATAGATTCAGTTATAAAATGAGCGTCATGCTGATGTTGCTTCTTGCAGCTTTCCAGTTCTGCCTCACTTCTTGCAGTGATGACGATGACGCCAATGGGGGACAGCCAGAGATTACAGCTGTCCGAGTACCCGATCCGGCAAAGGCTGACAGTACATTCGTAAAGGCAGGTCCTGGACAGATGATAGCCATCATAGGCAACAATCTCGGTAATACCCTTAAGGTGTATATCAACGACCAGGAAGTTTACTTCAACCCTACTATGAATACTGACCATAGTATCATTGTAACGATTCCATCTGAGGAGGACGGCTTCAAGCTGACGGCTTTCGACAGCGACCTCAAGGATGAGATAAGGGTTGAGACTACGCATGGCACAGCTGTTTATTCGTTCAAGATAACAGCACCTTATCCACAGATGCAGCGTATCTCAGCAACTTATCCACGAAATGCGGGTGACAAGCTTACGGTCTATGGACTTAACCTCGTGGATGTGGAGAAAGTTTATTTCACAGATGTTGAAGGTGAGGAACTTGATACAACAGTATGGAAGGATGTACCAGGCAGCCATGTTGATGCTGCATACGAGTATGTGTCTCAGAATCACGACATAAACCCTGATACAAAAGCATACGAGACAGTATCCGTACTGTCTGTGACAGTACCGGATGGTGCACCGGAGAAGGGCGCACTCGTTGTTGAATGTGCTGCTGGAGTGTCATATCTGTCTTATTACAGGCTTCCTGGCAAGCCAGTGATACTTACTTGCTCTAACGACATGCCGCAGGTAGGTGAGACACTTGTGATAACAGGTCGTGAGTTCGTGCAGGTTGAGAAAATAATGTATTGTGATGTTACTCTCACTCCAGACCAGTTCACGGTGTCCGAGTCAGAAGATACAATCTATGTACCATTCATCCAAAAGCCTGTCGATTGCTCAAATGCCACACTTACCATTGTCACACCAGGTGGAGAGGTTTCACAAGGAAGTTTCTATGATACGACAACGTTGGTAACGTCATTCGATGACGGAGCTACAGACAATGGATGGAGTCCTAACGCTACCTATGTTGATTCAGGTACTGCAGATGGCATATATGCCTACATCAACGTGCCAACTGAGTATCAGCAGTGGTGGGGTACTATGATTTACTTCCGTAAAGACTGGAGTGGCAACTCATTCCTGTTCTCTGACAACATTCCTGCAACAGCAACGGCCGACGAACTGTACTTTTCAATGAATGTATATGATGCTGGAGACTATAATAATGGTTCATTCTTGGGATACCTCCGTTATATGATACAGCCGTTTGGTGATGCAGAGAACCAGTATGATAACTTCGCATGGGAAGATTATGACACTCAGCTTGGATTGTTCCCTGATGGTCCTGTACTTCAGGATATAAACGGCAAGAACCATAAGAACAAATGGTATCGCGCTGTTGTTCCATTGAGCAAATTCGCTTGCTACGCTGGTAAGACGATGGCAGACATACGCACGACAGGACTTAACCAGTTCCGCATCCAGAGTATTAACCAGAGCATCACGTCAGGAAAGATAGATGTCAAGTTCGACAATATCCGTGTCATATACATACCTTCAAAATAAAATACGAATATGAATATAAAGAATATATTAACCGTTGTGATGACATTTGTTATGGGCTTTGCCCTACAGTCATGCAGCGATGATGACAACAATGGCTCTGCCACTTCCATAACAGTCAGCAAAGATGGAGATGTGGTTGATGAGCTTGTATTCAACATGCAGGCAAACAGCACTATAATCGGTGTCGATGCCGATGGCGATTGGACAGCACAATCAAGTGACGACTCCTGGCTCACTTTGTCCAACCATGCTGGATATGCCGACACTCTGAACACCACATATACTAAGGTTAGTGTTACCAAGAACGAGGGTGCTACACGTCAGGGTACAATAACCATTGCGTCTGGTGGACTCACTAAGGTCATTAACGTGACACAGAAAGGTAACGAGACAGATGAGGGTGACCCATTTGAGGATGCATTCACATTTGTGAAGAACCTTAGAGTCGGTTATAACCTCGGAAACACTCTCGAAGCTAATCCTGATATCAATACAGCCACATGGATAGACTTCAGCAAAGGCACAGAGGCATGGGAGACAGCATGGGGACAGCCTGTCACGACGCAGGAGATAATCGATGACATAGCTGCCAAAGGCTTCAACATCATCCGTGTGCCTGTTACATGGTATCCTCACATGGATGCTGACGGCAATGTAGATGCCGCATGGATGGACCGTGTACAGCAGGTGGTTGATATGGTTCTTAGCACAGGATGCTATTGTGTTATCAATGTGATGCACGACAGCGGTGCCAAGGATGCAGCCCGTCTTGATGATGCAGGCTGGCTGCGTGCTGACATGGAATCCTATGCAACATCAAGCGTACGCTTTAAGAAGTTGTGGCAGCAGATAGCAACACGTTTTAAAGACTACGACCAGAAACTGCTGTTCGAGGCTTTCAACGAGATTCTCAACTCTCAGTATAGCTGGACTGCACCAATTGCAGGCTCCACCGACTATGAGGCTATACGTCTCCTTGAGCAGGACTTCGTGGATGTTGTACGTGCAACAGGTGGTAACAACGAGTGGCGTAATCTCGTCATAACCACCTATGCAGCTACAACATCGCAGGATGCCATTGACGAGCTTGCCGTTCCAAACGATGTTCATGCAAACCATCTTGTATGTTCGCTCCATACTTACGACCCATATAATTTCTGCAATGACAATGGAGAGTGGAACATCAAAGTTTTCGATTCATCATGCGAGCAGGAAATTGATAATCTGACACTTCGTGTTGACAAACGTTTTGCACAGCTCGGCATTCCATATTTCTATGGAGAGTTTGGAGCTATCGATACAGGCAAGGACATGAACGAGCGTGTTAAGTACGCTGCATACATGGCTAAGAAAATGACATCCTATGGTACGACTGGTCTGTGGTGGATGGGTCTTTATGACCGCAAGACACGCCAGTGGACGGAACCTGATATCGTGAACCAGCTCATGAGTGCCTTCCCTGCAAAATAAATCCAATGTACATGACAATTCCATTTGAATTGTCGATATTAAATTTTATATTGTCCCCGTTTCCATTGCCTTGCTTTGGAAGCGGGGACTTTTTCTGTCATGTGAGTCTGCACATTATGATATATGAACATACGATTATCCCAAATCGGGGATTATAGGTTGCTTTGTCTATCACAATAGCTTGTTTAGTCTATCGCAATTTATTTCATTGCTGATAAGGTTATTAACCTTTCAGCCGAAAGGTTATTAATCTTTCAGCCGAAAGATTATTAACCTTATCAGCATTTCAAACAATTGCATTCAGATTTTATAGCAAATAACCTGACTACCTCATACCCTAAACCTGACTACCTCATACCCTAAACCTGACTACCTCATACCCTAAACCAAACATCCTCATAACCTAACAACCAAACAACTTCATAACCTACGCAACAATATCTCCAGGGTGTCGCTATGCTCTACCCTGGGCTAAGTACAGCCTGCGCTTACAGTGCATGCTGTTTACTATATTCGAGAACAGATACTATACCTCAATTATATATGTAAAAAAGTTAAAATAATACAGACTTATTCATATTATATCATCAATGGCAAAAATAGTATCATGGTTTATGGTTATTTTGTAGTATCTTTGTACCCAGTTAACAAAAATACTAACCTAAATGAAAAAGATTCATTTGTTTTTTGCCTTGGTATTGTTCGTGATACCAGTTGCCGCACAGATTCGTGGTAACAATATTGAGATTAGCGTATATCCAGACCATAACGACTGGACATACAAGGTGGAAGAGACTGCCAAGTTCACAGTGGAGGTAAGAAAATCAGGTTCACTTATGCCTGATGCAACGATTGACTACGAAGCAGGTCCTTCTCTGTATCCTAATGTCAAGAAAAAGTCTGTTGTCCTGAAAGATGGAACAATGAAATGGTCAGGTGGAATGAAGACCCCCGGTTTCTACACACTGAAAGTAAGGACTACTGTCAATGGCAAAGCTTATGAAAGCCAGTGTACAGCGGGCTTCTCTCCTGAGAAGATAGAGCCAGCGACGAAATGTCCGAAGGATTTCGACCAGTTCTGGTCTGAAACTCTTGCCTCTGCAAGGAAGAATGACCTTAACCCAACACGCAGACTCTTGCCAGAGCGATGCACCAAGGATGTGAACGTCTATGAGGTGAGCTTTGTTAACAATCGTCCCGATAGCCGCATTTTCGGTATATTATGCATTCCAGTCCAGCCTGGTAAATATCCGGCATTACTGCGCGTGCCAGGTGCTGGCGTGCGTCCTTATGGTGGTGATGTCTATACTGCTTCCAAAGGTGCGATAACACTTGAGATTGGCATTCACGGCATTCCTGTCACTATGGACCAGCAGGTGTATGACCTTATGCTACCCGGATGCTTGGACAATTACTGGGAGACAAACCTTGACCAGCCAGAAAAGAATTACTACCGTAGAGTCGTTACAGGTGCTTTGAGGTCAGTTGACTATATAGCATCTCTACCAGAGTGGAACGGTACAAGTCTTGGAGTGACTGGTTCCTCGCAAGGTGGTTTCCTGTCTCTTGCAACGGCTGCACTTGACAAGAGGGTAACCTTCCTTGGTGCAGTGCATGATGCGATGTGCGACTATGAGTCGGAACTTAATGGCACTGCCGGCGGATGGCCGCATTATTTCCTTAACAAGGAAACCGTGGATATGAAGAAAGTGGAGGGCGCAAGATATTATGACGGTGTTAACTTTGCACGTCGCATCACTTGCCCCGGATGGTATTCCTTTGGCTACAACGATGAAGTAGTGCCGCCCCAAAGCAGTTATGGTACCTATAATGTGGTTACTGCTCCAAAGACGCTTAGTCTTTATCAGAAGACAGGACATTTCTGGTATCAGGAACAGTGGGATGAGTGGGAGGCATGGCTTCTGTCACAAATGGGAATAAAAACAGAGAAATGACAAGCCAAGTCAAAAGACACAACAAAGTAAAAATATACAAACATATAAAACGAGATGTTTGCTGTGATGAAATATTTTCTATTAACCATAATGACGAGCCTTGCCATGTCGGCAAGTGCGGCAACCAAGGCTTCAATGAAAGACTATGTGAAACGTCTCAGACTGTTGCAGGACAAAGGTATAATGCTGGGACATCAGGATGCTCCATTCTATGGCACTTCATGGTGCTGGGACTATAATCGTTCTGACGTGAAGGAGGTATGCGGAGACTATCCTGCCGTGATGGGGTTCGACCTCGGACAGTTAGAATTAGATTCCGTATGTAATCTTGACGGAGTCCCTTTTGAAAGGATGCGTGAAGAGATAGCTTTCCAACATGAGCGTGGAGGCATAGTCACCATCAGCTGGCATGCTTGGAATCCATCTACGGGAAACAATGCTTGGGACCCCAGCGGAGATGCCGTAGTAGCAAGTCTGCCTGGAGGTAAGTCAAATGCAAAGTTTGACTCATGGTTGAAGAAGGTTGCAACATTCCTTAGTACCCTGAAGACACACTCAGGCGAGACGATTCCTGTCATATTCCGTCCTTGGCATGAGATGCATGGCGGATGGTTCTGGTGGGGAAAGAACTCATGTACGCCAGAACAGTATAAGGCATTGTTCATATATACAGTCAAGCAACTGAAAAAGTATGGTGTAAGAAACTGTATATACTGTTACTCGCCGGGAGGTACACCGGGTGAGACTTCCGAAACATACCTTCGCTATTATCCAGGTGACAAGTATGTTGACATGTTAGGTGTTGACATCTATTCTGGTAAAGATGGCGATAAGTTTATAAAAGAGGTTAAGGAGGAGTTCAGCGTCATTAATGCTGAGGCAGAGCGTCGAGGAAAACTTGTGTGCTTCTCAGAGACGGGACAGCGCGACACTACCAATCCGAAATGGTTCACCAATGTGCTGTGGAATGCCATTAAAGACATACCGATGAGTTATGTACTGCTATGGCGCAACGCTTGGGACAATCCTACCGAGAACTTTGGACCAGCTCCAGAAAAGACATGTGCATCAGACTTCAAGGACTTCTACAATCTTGAGCGTACTCTTTTCCTCTCCGACCTTAACCCAGATTATAAGGCACCAGTATATTTCAACGAAGCAATGAAACTTGAGCGAAGGATGCGTCATCTGCGTGACCTTGGCTATATGTTCGGACATCAGGATGATACGTTCTACGGGCTGACATGGGAATGGCAGTTCGGCAGAAGCGACGTTAAAGAACTTGTAGGTGACTATCCTGCCGTCATGGGTTACGACCTTGGCGGAATAGAGATGGGCGATGCCAAGAATCTTGACAGTGTTCCTTTCGATGCCATGCGCCATGAGATATTAAACCAGCATAAGCGTGGAGGTATCATAACCATAAGTTGGCATCCTCGCAATCCCCTTACAGGCGGAACAGCATGGGACGTGTCATCAGATCAGGTCGTAAAGAGTGTGTTGCCAGGTGGCTCACAGCATCCGAAATTCTGTCTGTGGATGGAAAGGGTTGGCAATTTCCTCAAGAGTCTAAAGACACAGGACGGCACACTTGTACCTATTATCTTCCGTCCCTGGCATGAGAACAATGGTTCGTGGTTCTGGTGGGGACAGAAACTGTGTACCGACAATGAATATCTTGCCTTATGGAATATGCTTCAAGACTACCTCAGGGCACAAGGACTTGACAATCTCATGTGGAGCTATTCTCCAAACCTTGACGGAGGATGGACTATGGAGCGATTCATGAAACGCTATCCAGGCAACGGGCGTGTCACACTCATAGGAGAGGATTCATACCAGTGGGGCACAGAGGAGGATTTCGTAAAGCAGGTGACTTCCGACCTTGACTTCCTCAGTTCTTTTGCCAATGCAAACAACAAGCTACTTGCAATAACAGAGTGCGGATATAAAAACATCCCAGACTCTACATGGTGGACGAGGGTGCTCAAGCCTGTTCTTGACAAGTACCATCTCTGCTATTTCCATACATGGCGCAACTACAACAAAGAATACTTCGCCCCAGCTCCTGGACATCCAAGCGCAATGGATTTCTTAAAGCTCTATAATGACAGGAGGACTCTTTTCTTAAGAGACATACAGCGAATCAAATGAAATCATCTGGCACAGCAATATTGCAGGCTTGCCATTACAGCCTGTACTGTTGCGGACATTGTCGGAAGAACAAACAATACAATAATATATAAACAGTAGAAACACTAACAGGTATGACAGATTTTCAAAAGAAGGTTGAGGCTCTAAGAGCACATCACGAGGAACTCCTGACCAGAAAGAACGTAGCAGAAGAGTGGGGCAACGGCATATATACCCGCTACAAGTATCCTATTCTTACAGCAGAGCACACGCCATTGGAGTGGCGCTATGATTTCAACGAGAAAGACAACCCATATCTGATGCAGCGCATCATGATGAACGCTACACTCAACTCGGGTGCTATAAAGTGGAACGGCAAGTATCTGCTTGTCGTGAGAGTGGAGGGTGCCGACCGCAAGAGTTTCTTCGCAGTGGCAGAAAGTCCTAACGGAATAGACAACTTCCGTTTCTGGGATGAGCCTGTGACATTGCCGGAGGATGTGGTTCCCGCCACCAATGTCTATGACATGCGACTCACAGCCCATGAAGACGGATGGATATATGGCGTGTTCTGTGCTGAGCGTCACGATGACTCACAGCCGGGAGACTTAAGTGCAGCTACTGCAACGGCAGGCATCGTCCGCACAAAGGACTTAAAGACATGGGAACGCCTTCCTGACCTCAAGTCAAAGAGCCAACAGCGCAATGTTGTGCTGCATCCTGAATTCGTTGACGGAAAGTATGCGCTTTACACACGTCCACAGGATGGATTCATTGATGCCGGTTCTGGTGGAGGTATTGGCTGGGCACTTGTTGATGACATTACACACGCAGAAGTGAAGGAAGAGAAGATTATCAACGCACGCCATTACCATACCATAATGGAGGTGAAGAACGGAGAAGGTCCTCATCCTATCAAGACAGACCGTGGATGGCTGCATCTGGCACATGGCGTTCGCGGGTGTGCTTCCGGACTGCGCTATGTCCTTTATATGTATATGACATCTCTTGAAGACCCCACCAAGGTAATAGCACAGCCAGGTGGTTACTTCCTTGTGCCTCAGGGCGAGGAATACATAGGTGATGTGATGAACGTGGCATTCGCCAATGGATGGATATGCGATGATGACGGCAAGGTGTTCATCTATTACGCAAGCAGCGACACGAGAATGCATGTGGCAACATCCACCATCGACAGACTCGTTGACTACTGTATGAACACCCCTGAAGACGGCTTATACACAGCCAAGAGTGTTGAGACAATTAAGAAACTTATAGCAAAAAACAGGAATAATTAATTCAGTTGACGAGTGAACAAGTTGACAAGTAAACAAGTTATTTGCGTAAGCAGTAACAACTCGTCAACTTGTCAACTCGTTAACTCAACAGCCCATTAACTTGTCAGCTTGTCAATTCGTTAACTTGTTAACAAAAAACAATATGTCAAACTTAAAAGAAAAAATTGGATATGCCCTTGGTGATGCAGCCGCTGGAGGTATCACATGGAAAATAATGTCGATAGCCTTCCCGCTATTCTTCACTAATGTGTTCGGACTGACATTCGCCGACACAGCCACACTTATGCTAATAGCACGTCTGTTCGACGTGTTCACCGACCCCCTTATGGGTAGTTTGGCCGACCGCACACAGTCGCGCTGGGGCACTTACCGCCCTTGGCTCATCTTCGGAGCAGTTCCCTTCGGACTAATCTTCGCAATGCTGCTTTATACTCCAGACTTCGCCTACGAGGGCAAGCGCATCTATGCCTATACACTCTATCTGCTGATGATGGCAGTATATACTATGGTTAACGTGCCTTATGGCTCACTCCTGGGAGTGATGACTGAGGATGACAACGAGAAGAACCAGTTCTCGTCGTTCCGTATGGTTGGTGCCTACGCCATGGGATTCGCCACCTTGCTTTCCTTCCCATATCTTCAGAAGATGGTGGGAGGCAGTGAGTCTCACCAGTATGCAGTGCTCGGTGCCGCATTCGGTATCATTGCCGCTGTTATGACACTTGCCTGCGGACTTCTCACCAAGGAGCGTCTGAAGCCGGTGCGTGCGGAGAAATTCTCGTTCAAGCAGTTTGCCGACCTTGTTAAGAACAAGCCATGGATTTATCTCACCCTGATAGGAGTGTGTACAAACTTCTTCAACGGTTTCCGCTATGCCGTTGCGGGATATATGCTCACTTACTGTCTTGGTGGCGAGATAACCATCAGCGGACTGATTATCAACTACACCGTTTTTATGACCTTTGGCGAGCTTACTTGTATGATTTTCGGTGGTGTTTCACCGAAGTTTACTGAGAAAGTAGGTTCCAAGAGCAAGGCTTTCATCATATCCGCAGTTATATGCGCCGTGTTCTCCGTGGCCTTCTTCTTTGTGCCCATGGATCCGGCATATATATGGGTGATGGTGGCATTGGTGGTACTTACATCCGTGGGCATCGGACTCTATTCTCCACTGCTGTGGTCGATGTATGCCGACGTGGCTGACTATGCCACAGAGAAGAACGGAAGCTCCTCAACAGGACTAATCTTCTCTTCAGGAACGATGTCGCAGAAGTTCGGTACAGCCATCTCCGGTTCGCTTGTCGCATTGTTCCTTGGCATTGCAGGAGCAAGTATGACAACCGACGATATGGGCAACACGATTGTCGATCCGGCATCTATCACCGATTCGGTTCTCTCGATGATATGGTCGCTCTTCTCGCTGTTCCCCGCAGTGATAGCGGTTATCATTGTGCTGCTGGTATTGAAATATCCGATAAAGAAGTAACTGAGTTATTTTTTTAACACAGAGCCACGGAGGCCAGAGATAAAAACATTAAGTTGTTTAAAGAAACAGAGAAAAACTCTGTGCCTCCGTGTCTCTGTGTAGAAAATAAGAATAAATAAAATGGATAAAGATAAAATTGTGAAATTCAAGAAGGAGATGCAGGATGTTCTCACGGGCAACATCCTGCCCTTCTGGATAGAAAAGATGGTTGACCGCGAGAATGGCGGCTTCTATGGCCGCATCGACGGTCACGGCAACCTTCATGCCGATGCAGAAAAGGGCGGCATACTCAATGCACGTATCCTGTGGACTTTCTCTGCGGCATACCGTGTGCTTGGCAAACCAGAATACCTCGAAATGGCAACAAGGGCCAAGGACTATATTCTCGCCCATTTCTATGACAAGGAATTTGGCGGCACTTACTGGTCGCTCGACTGCCATGGCAATCCTAAGGATACAAAGAAACAGTTCTATGCCATCGGCTTCATGATATATGGACTGAGCGAGTATGTAAGGGCAACAGGTGACGAAGAAGCCCTGCTGTATGCCATTCGCCTGTTTGATTGTATTGAGAAACATTCTTTCGATAAGGTAAACAATGGATATATAGAAGCCTGTACAAGAGAGTGGGGGGAAATAGAGGATATGCGGCTTTCCGAACTCGATGCCAATTATCCTAAGTCGCAGAATACCCACCTGCATATCATTGAACCATATACCAACCTGTTCCGTGTATGGAAAGATGAACGGCTTGAGAAAGCTTTGCGGAATCTTATACACATATTCACAGACAGGATTCTGAACCCGGAGACACACCATCTTGACCTGTTCTTCGAGAACGACTGGACGAGGGGCGCAGGACATTTGGAGAGTTACGGACATGACATAGAGTGCTCGTGGCTAATGCATGAGGCTGCTCTTGTGTTGGGCGACAGTGAGGTGCTTGCAAAAGTTGAGCCTATAGTGAGACTCGTAGCAAAGGCATCGGAGAAAGGACTGAATCCAGATGGCTCCATGATACATGAGGCTAATCTTGACAAAGGTACAAAGGACGATGACCTTCACTGGTGGGTACAGGCTGAGTCCGTGGTTGGTTTCATGAACATATACCAGTATTTCAACGATAACGAAGCACTCGACAAGTCCCTGCATTGCTGGGAGTATATCAAGGACAATCTCATAGACTACGAAGGTGGGGAATGGTTCTGGAGCAGGCATGCCGATGGCACTCTAAATGTAGTGGACGATAAGGCAGGATTCTGGAAATGTCCATACCATAATGGCCGCATGTGCCTTGAGATTATTGAGAGAAATATAGACTGATTGAAACATAGCTATGCACGAGATAACGCCACTTATGGGTAAGGATGCGCTGTACATTGCAGACCGTAGGAAGAAAGAGTTTGCCTATCCCATACATAACCATGATGCTTATGAGCTGAACTTCGTGGAGAATGCCAACGGAGTGAGGAGAATAGTGGGTGATAGTTCAGAAGTTATAGGAGACTATGACCTTGTGCTTATAACCAGTCCAGACCTTGAGCATGTCTGGGAGCAGCATAAGTGTGTGTCGCAGAATGTGCGTGAGATAACAATACAGTTCAAGTTCGGACTTGGTGATGATGACTTTTTCGAAAAGAACCCTTTCTCCAATATCCGACATATGCTCAATGAGGCACGCAAGGGACTCTGTTTCCCTCTTGCAACCATTGTGAAGGTGTATGAGAAACTGGATCGTATGAGTTCCATAACAGATGGTTTCGAAGCGCTCATGCAGTTCCTCGACATACTGAACATTCTGTCACGCTCGGAAGGAGCGAGGGCACTTGCCACAACAAGTTATGCCAAAGTGACAATTGAAGATGACAGCAGGCGGATTCTGAAGGTGAAGAACTATATCAATGAAAACTATATGTATGAGCTGAAACTCGCCACATTGGCAGACCTTGCCAATATGAGTCCCAGTGCATTCAGTCGATTCTTCAAGCTTCATACTGGGCGCACGCTGAGCGACTATATTATTGATATACGTATGGGGTTTGCCACAAGACTGTTGCTTGACACCAATGATACTATTGCCGAGGTGGGATTCAACTGTGGATATAACAATCTAAGTAATTTCAATCGCATCTTCAAGAGAAAGAAAGGATGCTCACCAAGTGAGTTCCGTGAGAATTATAAAAAAATAAAGATTATTGTTTGACAAATGCAACTATTGAAATTCGAGCCATTGCTCAAGCAGACTTTGTGGGGCGGTGACAGGATAATACCTTTTAAACATCTTAGCGACAATTTGGAAAATGTCGGTGAGAGTTGGGAGATATCTGGAGTAAAGGGTAATGAGACGGTCGTTGCCGAAGGAGAGTTCAAGGGTATGAGACTCGATAGCCTCGTGGCTGAGCAGAAGGACAAACTTGTAGGAAAAGCTGTCTATGAGAAGTATGGCAACGAGTTCCCTCTGCTGATAAAGTTCATTGATGCGCGCAAGGATTTGTCCATACAGGTACATCCCAATGATGAGACGGCAGTGCGCCAAGGAAAGACAAGAGGCAAGACAGAGATGTGGTACGCTCTTGATTCTGATGCAGACGCTAAACTGTACAATGGACTCAAGAAGCAGATTACTTCCGACCAGTATAAGGCAATGGTGGAGAATGACACCATTGTTGATGCTCTTGCGCAATATGACGTGAAGGAGGGTGATGTGTTTTTCATCCCTGCTGGACGCATACATGCTATAGGAAAGGGATGCTTTGTGGCGGAGATACAGCAGACCAGCGATGTCACATACAGGATATACGACTTCAAGCGTAAGGACAAGGATGGTAACTATCGTGAACTTCATACCAAAGAGGCTGCTGAGTGTATTGACTATACGGTTTTGGATAATTACAAGACAGAATATACCCTTGCAAAGGACGAACGCACGACGGTGGTTGAATGTGACTATTTCACGACATCAATATTCGACGTTGACAATGGTGTGGAGCTGGACTATACTAATCTTGACAGCTTTGTGATACTTATATGTGTAAAAGGCGAAGGAACCATTGAGGATTGCAACGGCGAGTCCATGTCACTGCAGACGGGTGATACAATCCTTGTACCTGCTACTGAGACACGTCTTAAAGTAACAGGTAATGTTCGCTTCCTTGAGACGCATTGATAATTGATGACAGAAGATAGAGGATAAAATTCGACCATTGCGATGTGGGTTGAGGGCTGTGTCCTCTATGGTTCAGGAGAATGCCAATGTAAGATACCTGTGGGGATTCATCAATGAGAGCGGACATGTTGTCCTGCCGTTCAAATATGCTGAGGTCAAGGACTTCAGCGATGGGTATGCATGGGTAAGACCAGAGGTGGGCGGAAGTCCGTTCAATATCAGTAATTGGATGCCATTTCTATTATGAACAGTGCATACAATGGACTCTTGACAGACTATGAGAAAATGTTCAATACTAAATGATAATTGAATATTAGAAACAGGTTTGTGCTGAATAACCGATATGTATAAGCATGAAAAGAGGGTGGGTCAATATTTTTCATGAGATTGACCGCACCTTCTTCTCTTGCATTCTTTATTTCTGAAAGACATCTAAGTCTCCAGAAATAAAGACACATTTTAGGGAATACATCCTCTTTATGAAAGAGTCACTGAGATTTTATGAGTTACATCAGTACTTCAACCTTGTGGGTTCCTTCGCTGAACGGTATGACATTGCCATCTAAAGTGTTTCCGTCAACGGTTACACTCTTCACACCCTTGTTATTTCCATCTGGATTGCAGATGTGAATCTCATAGTCAGCTCCGCGGAACTTGCGTCTTACTGTATATTCCTTGGCTGTGGATGGCAAGCAAGGGTCTATGCGTATGCCATCATAGTCAGGCTTGATTCCAAGGATGAACTCGCTTATGGTGTACCACATCCAAGCTGCTGTACCTGTGAGCCATGAGTTCTTGCCTTCTCCTGGACGTGCAGCATCCTTTCCAGCTACCATCTGGCAGTTAACGTAAGGCTCCACTTTATGTAGTGTACTGTATTTCTCTTCTACATAAGATGGAAGAATCTTCTTGTAGTGATTCCAAGCATCGTCGCCTCGTCCTGCTACAGTCTCGCCTATAATCACCCATGGGTTGTTATGGCAGAATATTCCTGCATTTTCCTTGTAACCTTCCGGATAGGATGATATTTCTCCCATTTCGACATGGTAGGTTGTATAGGCAGGATTGTTAAGCACAATGCCATGCTCGCACTCCAGACGCTCTTTCACAGAGTCAAGTGCCTTGCCAACCATGCCGTCCTCAAGCCCGATGCCTGCCATTGTGCACCATCCTTGGCTTTCTATGAATATCTTGCCTTCCTCGTTTTCGTCGGAACCAATCTTGTTGCCGAAGAAATCGTATGCACGGAGATACCATTCTCCATCCCATCCGTATTTCTTTACAGCTTCAATCATGTCGTTGACGCATGCCTCAGCCCTGTCAGCCTCATCGTTCTTGCCAATTTTCCTGCACAGTTCAATATAGTCTTTGCCCGTTACTACAAATAGTCCGGCTATCATCAGTGACTCAGCCTTTGTACCCTCGCTCTTGTTCTCTGTAGTCTGGAAACTCTCGTTGGGATCCCATGAGAAACAGTTGAGGTTGAGACAGTCGTTCCAGTCTGCCCTTCCAATTAGAGGCAGCCTGTGTGGTCCAAGATTGTCAACGACATGGTTGAACGATACCTTTAGGTGCTCAAACAGTGAAACCTCTGATCCTGGTTGGTTGTCAAAGGGTACGGCTTCGTCAAGTATGGAGAAGTCACCTGTCTCCTTTATATATGCTACAGTTCCGAAAATCAGCCAGCATGGGTCGTCGTTGAATCCACCACCGATATCGTTGTTCCCTCGCTTGGTAAGAGGCTGGTACTGATGGTAGCAACCTCCATCAGGGAATTGTGTAGAGGCAATGTCGATAATTCTCTCCCTTGCTCTTTCCGGTATTTGGTGTACGAATCCCACAAGGTCCTGGTTGGAGTCACGGAATCCCATTCCACGACCAATGCCGCTCTCGAAGAATGATGCAGAGCGTGACATGCAGAAGGTGACCATACACTGATACTGGTTCCATATATTGACCATTCTGTCGAGCTTGTCATTACCTGTGCAGACATTGAACTTGCTAAGAAGATTGTCCCAATATGAGTTTAGCTCTGCAAAAGCCTTATCTACCTTCTCTGTGGTGTCAAACTTCGACATCAGACACTCTGCCTTCTCCTTGTTTATAACTTGTGGGGCAGAGAACTTCTTGTCTTGCTCGTTCTCTACATATCCCAACAGGAATATGAAGTCGCGGCTCTCGCCAGGAGCTAATGTAACTTCAATGTAGTGAGATGCTATGGGACTCCATCCGTGGGCATGGCTGTTGCGAGGCTTACCTTCCGTTACGGCTACAGGTGAGGATGTCTCGTTGTAGAGTCCTACAAACGTCTCCCTGTCTGAGTCAAATCCCTGAATAGGTGTGTTCACTGTATAGAAAGCATAATGGTTTCTGCGCTCTCTGTATTCAGTCTTGTGATAAATAGTGGAACCAACGATTTCCACCTCTCCTGTCGAGAAATTGCGTTGGAAATTCTCCATGTCTGTGGCTGCGTTCCAAAGGCACCATTCCTCGTAAGAAAACAGTTTCAGACTCTTTTCCTTGTCTGTGTTATTGGTAAGTGTCATCTTCTGTACCTCAGCCCACGTCTTCAGTGGTACGAAGAACAGGACACTTGCCGTCACTCCATTCTTGCTTCCTGTAATCCTTGTGTAGTTCATTCCGTGGCGGCACTCGTATGAGTCAAGAGGAGTCTTTACAGGCTTCCATCCTGGGCTCCATACAGTATCACCGTCTTTGATATAGAAATATCTTCCGCCGTTATCCATTGGCACACTGTTGTAGCGGTATCTTGTGAGTCTTCTGAACTTTGCGTCCTTGTAGAAGGAGTAACCGCCTGCAGTGTTGGATATGAGTGAGAAAAAATCCTCATTGCCCAGATAGTTTATCCATGGCCATGGTGTCTTGGGGTCTGTTATGACATATTCCCTGTTCTTGTCATCGAAATGACCGTATTTTCTGTTTTCCATTTTATTCTTGTGTTATTGGTTTTGAAGAATCTGCTGTGAATGTTCCTTTACTTTTATTTCCTTAGGTCCCATTACTCTTTCAATAATGCCATTCTCATCAATGATGAAGGTGGTTCTGAATGTTCCCATGTATTTCCTTCCACACATGCTTTTCTCTCCCCATGTGCCGAAAGTTTCGTTAAGGGTATGCTCGGTATCTGCTATAAGATGGAATGGCAAGGCATTCTTTTCTATGAATCTTTTATGTGACTTTCCGTCTTGAACGCTGACTCCCAGCACCTCATATCCCTTGTCGCCCAGCACCTCGTAGTTGTCTCTTAGGTTGCAAGCCTGACTGGTACATCCAGGTGTGCTGTCTTTTGGATAGAAATACAAAACAAGTTTCTTTCCGGCAAAGTCAGAAGCCCTCACTTCTTGACCGTTCTCGTCAATTCCCAGTATGTCTGGGATTCTGTCTCCTACATTCATGCTCATAAATTGCTGTTAGTTATTGATTAATGTGTGTCATCCTTTTATGGAATGTCCTATATAGATGCAAAAATAGGGAAAAAAAATAAGAATGGTGTGCTTTGAAAAGACTTTTTTATATGTACATTGTATAAAAGCTCTTTTTTCTTTCGTTTTATAGCCTCATAGGGATATTGACTTTATTCTAGAAACAAGAAATTTGCCTACTCGTTGGCTATAACGAAATTCTTAACAAGGATATTTGCGTCCGCTAAAAAAGAAAGCCCCGACATCACGTCGGGGCTTACCTCAATTATTGAATGTTTCAGCAGTTTTGAGTTTTATGTAGTTATATATTTTTGAAAATCGTTGATTTCTGTTTGCAAAGATATGAATTAAATTGATTTGCATCAAATGTTTTATAAAAAAAACTTATTTTTTTCACGTAAACGTTTACACGTAACAGCCTTTGTATTTATAGTGATTTCAGTCTCTGTAAGTCATAAACATGCATAAACCTGACGTGTTGAAAATTTGTTGCAAATGCCTCTTTTCTATCAAAAATCATACTAATATCCTTTCTTCGGAACGGAAAAAAATAATTGAAACATGCTATTTTGGGTTAATCACTGCAAAGAACTCTGCACACTTTGTCTTGGAAGTTGCGTGCCTCTGACGAATCTTTTATACCTTGGTTGAAAATGGCGAAACAAAGTTTATGTCCGTTACCGCCTGTGCAATAACCAGCAAGTGTGCAGACCCCCTTCAGCGTACCTGTCTTTGCCCTTACGTTGGCTTTTGCCTTGGAGTTTCTCATTCTCTTCCTTAGTGTGCCATCTATACCAGCTATGGGTAGCGACTCGTATAGATAAGGATATATGTCGTTGTTGTTGAAGGCGTAGCGCAACATCATAACCTCTATCTCGGCAGTGGCGTAATTATACAGGGAAAGACCAGACCCATCAGCTACCCGCAATGCCTTATGGTCACCTCCAGCTTTCTTCACAACCATGTCCATTCTGCTTCTTGCACTTGCAGCCCCAGCATGGCTTCCTCCCTGTCGGTGCGCTATCTGGTAGAATACAGCCTCAGCATAGAGGTTGTTGCTTTTCTTCATCATTTTACCGAGCAATGCGGTAAGTGGACGCTCTATGCAACATAATATGGTTCCTCCATTAGTTGATGTGGATTGTTCCTTGCATGTTCCGTCAAGTACAATGTTCCTTTCTCTGAGAGAGCGGAGTAGGGACTCTACGAATCTGTCTTTCCCATTGACAAGCAACGGACTCAGCACGGGGTTGTCGTCGTCCCAGCACCATCCCTCTCCAAGCCTGTCATTGTCCTTGAACGACATGTCAGCATATATGTTCCCTACGATGGTGTCTGCGTTCAGGCTTTTAATGCTGTCGGCAAAAACATTTACGTCAAGTGAAGAGAATTCAGGGTCGAGGCATCCAATACAATACAGGTTGCCATTAATTATGCGTGTACTGTCACTCATGTTGCCTCTGTATCTTAGTTCTGTGCGCAGTTTATATCCACCCCCCAGATAGTCGAGGGCAGAAATGGCAGTAAGTAGTTTCATTGTAGAAGCAGGTCTCATCCTTTGTCTCTCGTTGTGGCGGAATAAGACGGAGTCTGCGTCAAGGTCCCAGACCATGAGAGCCACCTGTGACGTTTCGAACAATCTGTCTGCCAATAAAGATTGCAGTCTGAGCCTTACAGCCTCTTCCCAAGGCAAGTGTTGAGCTATGCTGTCCTCTGGCAAGTCTAAATTACCAAGGCTGTCAACTGCCATGGTATCAACTGCCAGAGAGTCATCATCGTTGTTAGTAGTGCCATCTATTAGAACGTCTTGTGCCTTAATGGTTGTGTTGAACGTGGCAAATGCGACTATGGCAAGTAATTTCAGAAGAATACAATAATGTCTTGTCATGCTGCAAATTTACAAAAAATAAACAATAGTAAGCCATTTGAAAGCGAGAAATAGTGTTTTATAAGGTTCATTGTTGAAAAAATACGAAAAGAAAGAACCATTATATCTCTATTTTTTGTAATTTTGTCGGTTGAAAAATATTTTTTTTTAGTTGACGAGTCTACAAGTAAACCAGTTAATGGTGTTCATGGTTGTTGGCAAGCTCAAGCCATAAGAGTATCAACTTGTTAACCCGTTGACTTATTTACTTGTCAACTTAAAACTTGTATAACTTATGGTATATAAATACGACTTCCTCATAATTGGCGCAGGCGTTGCCGGTATGAGCTACGCATTAAAGGTGGCGAAGGAGAAGAAAGGAAAGATATGTATTATCTGCAAGACCTCTTTCGATGAGGCAAACACTTCTTTTGCACAGGGTGGTGTGGCTTCGGTCACTAACCTCGAAGTGGATAATTTTGAAAAACACATAGAGGACACCATGATAGCAGGTGATTTCATCTCCGACAGAGCTGCTGTTGAACAGGTGGTCAGGATGGCTCCCGGGCAGATATGCGAGCTTGTGGAATGGGGTGTCAATTTTGACAGGAAGGCTAATGGCAACTTTGACCTTCATCGTGAAGGCGGACATTCAGAGTTCCGGATTCTTCATCATGCTGATGACACTGGTGCAGAAATCCAGAGAGGACTGATGGAGGCAGTACGTTCCAATCCATTTATAGAGATAAAGGAGAACCATTTCGCAGTGGAGATAATTACCCAGCATCATCTCGGAGTAGAGGTGACAAGGAGGACACCCGATATCGAATGTTTCGGAGCTTACGTGCTCAATCCTGCAACAGAGAAGGTGGATACCTATCTCAGCAAGGTTACGCTTATGTGTACTGGCGGCTGTGGGGCGGTGTACCAGACAACCACCAATCCTGTTATTGCAACCGGTGACGGTGAGGCTATGGTTTATAGGGCAAAGGGCACAGTGGCAGACATGGAGTTTGTACAGTTCCATCCGACTGCTCTCTATCATCAGGGAGAGACCCATCCTGCTTATCTAATAACAGAGGCAATGCGTGGCTATGGTGGTATATTGCGATTGCCCGATGGAGAGACTTTCATGGAGAAATACGATGAGAGGCTTTCACTTGCCCCGAGAGATATTGTAGCGAGGGCTATCGACAAGGAAATGAAGAAGCATGGCCTTAACCATGTGTGCCTTGATGTCACCCACAAGAATCCGGATGAGACAAGACACCATTTCCCGAACATATACCAGAAGTGTCTGTCTATAGGTATTGACATTACAAAAAACTATATTCCCGTGAGACCAGCTGCTCATTATATGTGTGGAGGTATCAAGGTCAATCTCGATGGCTGCTCAAGCATTAAGAGACTCTATGCCATTGGCGAATGCTCATGCACAGGACTTCATGGAGGCAATCGTCTTGCATCCAATTCACTTATTGAGGCTGTCGTTTATGCAGAGACAGCAGCCCGTCATAGTCTTGAGCATATAGACGACTATTCCTTCAACACGGATGTTCCAAAATGGAATGATGATGGCACGATGACCAATGAGGAGAAGGTTCTCATTACACAGAGTGTTAAGGAAGTCGGTGAGATAATGTCCAACTATGTTGGTATCGTAAGGAGTGACCTTCGTCTCAAAAGGGCATGGGACCGACTTGACTTACTGTATGAGGAGACAGAAGCTTTGTTCAAGAGGGTCAAGGCAAGCCGTGACATCTGTGAACTAAGGAATATGATAAATGTTGGATATCTGATAACGAGGTGGGCTATTGAGCGTAAGGAGTGTCGTGGCCTCCATTTTACCACTGATTACCCTCTCCATGCCTACGACAAATGATTTTAGGTGAGGAGTTGTGTTAGGGAAGTTAAGAAGGAAGTTCTGAAGGGGAGTTATGATGAACCATTCCTTCTTACTTCTTCTTTTGCCTCCATTTATCTTCCTTTATTGCCTCTTTTTTATATTTGCTACTTCAGGAACTTGAGTAAATAAATTGAGGGCGTGTCACATTTATTTGATGTGAACACGCCCTATTATGAAAGGACTATATTATGACATGCAGAACATGCTTCTGCCAAATGTCCATTTATATGTCAGTGATGATTAAAAGATTAATCAAGAACTATTGGCTTGTATTTAGGAACAAGAGTCTTCATCACTGTCCATCCGATGAGGTAAGCAACGGCGCAGATGCAGAAAATAATCATGTATCCGGCAGGTTTACCCTCGAATCCCATGAATGTGAACGCAGCCCCCTGAGACTCGGCATAAGTAAACAATGTTCCAGAACCCTTGTTTATGAGGAATGAGCCTACGCCACCAGCCATAGAGCCAATTCCTGTGATGGTAGCTACAGCTGATTTCGGGAACATGTCTCCGGTTGTAGAGAAGATGTTGGCAGACCAAGCCTGATGTCCTGCGCCTACAAAACCTATAATGATGGCAGGCCACCATGCACTATACTGTCCCAATGGCTGTGCGAAAAGTGCCAGCATGGGAAAGAATGCGAATATGAGCATTGCAAGCATTCTGCCATGATATGGGTTCATGCCTTTTCTCTCGACAAACAGTTTTGGCAGATATCCACCGAACATGGAAAGTACTGTCACGATAGCATATAATGTGAATATGAGAGCAATACCCATGCTGGAGTCAGAAGTGTAACCATACTGATCGGAGAAATATGCAGGAGCCCAGAACAGGAAGAACCACCATACGCCATCTGTCATGAACTTGCCGAATACGAAAGACCAAGTCTGACGATAGGAGAAAGCTTGCAGGATACTCATCTGTTTTTCCTCTTGTACCTCTTTAGGAGCTGTCTCTTCCTCGTCGTCCTGATTTACATACATAAGCTCAGCCTCGTTTACGTGTTTGCTCTTTGCTGGTTTGTCATAAACGAAAATCCATATTCCAGCCCAGATGAATCCGAGTGCACCGATAATGATGAATGCCATTTCCCATCCTACAGCCTTTGCAATGAGTGGAATGGTTGCAGGAGCGGCAAGAGCTCCCACGCTTGCACCAGAGTTGAATATGGATGTTGCGAAGGCACGGTCTTTCTTGGGGAAATATTCTGCTGTAACCTTTATGGCAGCCGGGAAGTTGCCAGCTTCTCCAAGTGCCAGGACGCAGCGGCAGAAGAGGAATGCATACATGCTGATTGTGGATATCATTATGGCAGAATCGCCAGTAGCTCCAATAAGAGCCTCTTTTGAGGAGAAGTCTCCACCCATCCATCCTTCTGTGAATACTCCGCAGAAAGCATGGAGGACTGCACCGAGTGACCAAATGATAATAGCCCATAGGTAACCTTTCTTTGTTCCCATCCAGTCAACGAACTTACCAGCAAAGAGGTTGGCTACGGCATATAAGATAGAGAACACCGCCGTGATGTTTCCGTATGTTTCGTCGTTCCAATGGAATTCAGGAGAAATAAAGTCTTTCCATGTAAGAGAGAGAACCTGACGGTCCATGTAGTTCACTGTTGTCGCAAAGAAAAGCATTGCGCACATCACCCAACGCCAGTTGGTCATTTTTGTAGTTTGTATTTTGCTCATTGTTGTTATTAGGTTATGATTGTCTTTAATAGATTACGTTATTTCAGGATATAATCTTCCTCATCACGTAGCGTGACGAGGAAGATGTTTCATTTATTCAAGGTCTGGAATCTTAACTACCTGCATGTCGTTGTATATGAGGTTTTCTCCTGCCATACCCCAGATGAATGTATAGTTGCTTGTACCAGCTGCACAGTGAATAGACCATTCTGGAGCTATGACAGCCTGCTCGTTGTTCAGCCATACAGGACGAGTCTCCTGTGGCTCTCCCATCATGTGCAGAATTTTTTGTCCTTCTGGTACATTATAATATATATATGTCTCCATCCTACGTGTGTGGGTATGTGCAGGCATGGTGTTCCATACAGAGCCTTCTTTCAGTTCTGTAATGCCCATCTGCAACTGACATGTGCGCACTCCAGCCACGCCGTCAATTATCATCTGGTGTATTACCCTGTCGTTGCTTTCTTTGAGTGAACCAGCGTGTATGTTGTTAGCCTCCTTTAGTGTCACCTTCTTTGTGGGATAAGTCTGGTGTGCGCAGGCACTGTTCATATAGAACTTTGCCGGGTTTGCCGGGTCGTTGCTTGCAAGTGTTATCTCCTTGTCGTTCTTTTCGTCTGCCCTACCCACGTATAGAGCTTCCTGGAAGTCGAGCACATACTCCTTGCCATCCACTGTTACAGTACCTTTTCCTCCGATGTTTATGATACCCAGCTCTCGGTTGTCAAGGAGGCGTTTCTTGTCCTGTGGCTTGTCGGTATAAAGAGGAGCTATGGACGTGAGCTTTATGGGAGCAACTGTAGGCATTGCACCTCCTATAAGGAATCTGTCAAACAATGTGTATGTCCAGTTCACCTCCCCAGGAGCGAATACTTTTTCTATTGCGTATTCCTTTCTGATGCGTGCTGTTGTATAGTGCTTTGCATCTTCCGGGTGACTTGCATACCTGACATTGTAGTTTGTGTATGCGTTTTCAGCCTTTACCTCGTAGCTTTTACAGCCACAGCCTTGTGCCGATGCCATTACCACGGCGAGGCACATTGATACAGTAATTACAATCCTTTTCATTATCATGTCTTTTTTCTTATTGTCGTTTTGGTTTATTATTTCTCTGTTCTTGCTGCCTTTTTCTCATCCTTTACTATCTGTCTGTGGTTGTACACCATCAATGCAATTGTTATTACGACAAGAATTGCAGGTCCGATGTATTTGAGATAGCATGTAAGTTTGTATATGCTCCATCCGATGAGTGAAGCAGCGAAATCAATAGCCCCGCCAGAGAATCCGTCTGGAATGTGTGCAGCCTTGTCCTGTGTTGCAGCATATACGGCGTTGGCTGCCAGTGTGAAGTCATCAGCCATGTCGGTAACGAAATATAATCCAATGACGAGAGCCACGAGACCTATTATAAATGTCTTTACAACGTTGCCTTTAGTGAATGGCAGGATGAGTGGGAAAAGGTAGAACATTCCCGCAAGTGATGCAAGCGGCAGGAACTGGTTCCCTGGTAGGAATACCGCAATGGCAAGTATGGTTGGTATGAGCAGCAGTGACACCACGAGTGTAGTGGGATGACCGATAACGAGGGCCGGACTCATGCCTATGCTTACCTTCTTGCCGTTGAACTTTTTGTTTACAAGGTCTTTTGTCTTTTCGGATATTGGCATCAGACCGTCAATAAACAGTTTCGTGATTCGTGGAATTAGTTCCATTACTGCACCCATGGTAACTCCCAGCCCGAGTATTCCTTTCACTTCGAGTCTTGCAGCCACACCTATTAATGCTCCAACGATGACTCCGAGTACCAGTGGCTCTCCCAGTACTCCGAATTTCTTTTTCATTCCCTCAGCGTCAATGTCAAGCTTGCTGAATCCTGGAATCATGTCAAGCAACTTGTTAATGACGATGGCGAAGGGCACGAAGCTCTGGCAGAAAGGCTGTGGTATGGATATACCGTCAAGGTTCTCGTAATAGCCTTGGAATTTGTCAGCTGTAAGGTCAGCCATTACAAGTGTTATGATATAGCATGTTATTGCAGCGAAATATCCCCATGCGAGACTTTCACCCATTACGAAATACGCTACTGCTCCTATGAAGGCGAAATGCCAGTAGTTCCATAAATCAATGTTGACGGTTCTTGTTGTCTTGGTGATAAGCATCAGGAAGTTAATGCCGAGACACACTGGTATTATCAGTGCACCTACAGCTGTGTTGTAAGCAACGGCTGCCGCTGCCGGCCATCCCATGTCAAACACTTTAAGTTGCAGATGATAAATCTTTGATATTGCAGTCAGCGGGTCACTGAAATTGTTTGTCAACAGGGCTGTTACTATTCCAAGTCCCACGAAACCCACTCCCACATATAGTCCGGATTTAAGGGCTTTGCCGAATTTCATTCCGATGCACAGACCTATTATTGTGAAAAGGATAGGCATCATCACAGCAGCCCCAAGGCTGATAATGTAGCTAAAAACTTGTTCCATGTAATTTGATGATTTGTTATCTTTAGGTAGTTCTACGATTTTGCAAAGTTAGTGAAAGTCGAAGACAATACAAAATAAAAGACGAAGTTTTTTATTTTTATTGTTGAGACGCATCCTAAATTATGTAAAGTTAGTGAAAGTCGAAGACAATACAAAATTAAAGACGAAGTTTTTTCTTTTTATTGTTGAGACGCATCCTAAATTATGTAAAGTTAGTGAAAGTCGAAGACAATACAAAATAAAAGACGAAGTTTTTTCTTTAGTTTCGCATGTCTCCGACATGCTGTCAGTTGACAAGTTGACAAGTCAACGAGTTGCTACTCTTCTTACTATGTTAACCCTAAAAAAGCAGGAACAAAAACGATTGCTCCTGCCATGATATCTTAATATTTTGGTCAATCTTGGAAATAAACCCTCTTTACTCTTGAACTTATTCCCGTAAGTATCTCGTATGGAATGGTGCCAAGAGTGTCGGAGAGCACAGTTACCGGAAGTTTGTCTCCGAATATTTCCACAGTGTCTCCCTCCTTGCATCCTATTCCTGTCACGTCAATCATGGCCACGTCCATACAGATATTTCCAACGTATTCAGCTTTTTTGCCATTTACGAGACAGTAACCATGTCTGTTGCCGAGGTGTCTGTTCAGTCCGTCAGCATATCCTATTGGTATTGCAGCGATAACGCTGTCATGGTTTATGATGCCCTTGCGCGAATATCCAACAGTGTCTCCTGCCTTCACATTCCTTATTTGCAGTATGGTGGTTTTCAGCGTGCATACATTGTTTATTATACTGTTGTCACGAGGGTCAACACCGTACAGTCCAATGCCAAGGCGGCACATGTCCATCTGTCTTTCGGGGAAATGCTCTATTCCAGCTGAGTTGTCCATGTGCATCAGTATCTTGTGGTTGAAAGCATTCTGAAGCTTTTCCGCACCCTGTCTGAATAATTTATATTGTTCGTCGGAGAAAGAGTCAAAGCTGTCACTGTCAGAACCCACGAAATGCGAGAATACAGAACGTGGTATCACTGCGTCCTGCTTCTTTAGTATATTGATAAGCTCTTCAATGTCTGTTTCCGGATTGAAACCAAGCCTGTGCATTCCTGTGTCAAGTTTTATATGTACAGGATAGCCTGTTATTCCCTCTTTCCTTGCAGCTTTGACCAATGCGTCAAGGAGTCGGAAAGAATATATTTCAGGCTCAAGCCCATAGTCGAAGATTGTCTTGAAGGCAGACATCTCGGGGTTCATTATCATGATGTTAGATGTTATGCCGTTTTTTCTCAGTGTCACTCCTTCGTCAGCCACGGCCACGGCAAGATAGTCAACCCTATGGTCTTGCAGCGTCTTTGCAATCTCCACGGCTCCAGCCCCGTACCCATCGGCTTTTATCATGCATGTTAGTTTTGTGGTAGGAGTTAGTAACGACCTGAAATGGTTTAGGTTTCCCACGACAGCATTTAGATTTACCTCCAGTATAGTCTCATGTATTTTCTTGGCAAGAAGTTCTGTCAGATGGTCAAAGCCGAAACTTCTGGCTCCCTTAAGCAATATCACTTCATCGTGCAAGTTGTGGAACACGTCGCTTTCTGTAAAATCCTTAAGGTTGTCGAAGAAGTATCTTTCTCTGATGTCTATTCTGTCTCTGTTGGCTGATATTCTCGGACCTATTCCTATCAGTTTGTCCACTTCCCTTTCTCTAGTCAGCTTTGACACTTCGGAGTAAAGTGTTTTCTCGTCTTCACCACTCTGATAAATATCGCTCAGTATGAGTGTTCGTTTGCGTCCCTTGTGGTCTTGACGTCTGTTCATGAAGTCAAGGGCTATGTCAAGCGAGTTTATGTCTGAGTTGTAAGAGTCGTTGATAAGTGTGCATCCATGCTGTCCTTCCTTCACCTCAAGTCTCATGGCAACCGGTTCAAGGTTGCCCATTCCCTTGTTCAGGTCATCAGTGTCTATTCCGAGGTAGAGAGCTACGGCGAGGCATGTTATGGAATTGTATATGGACGCCTCGTCAATGAATGGCAGTTTGTATGTGCCATCTACACCTTTATATATATAATGTATGATGGTAGAGCTGTCATATTTCTCTGTCTCACTTATAAACAATGCCGCCCTTTTGTCTCTGAGCGACCAACTTATCTGCTCTCCTTTGTAGGCATATTGCGAAATGCATCTGTTTATGATTTCATCGTCCATGCAATAGACGACGGCATTAGTGTCATGAAACAGGTTGAGTTTTTCCTTGCATTTCGCCTCCATGGATGGGAAATTCTCCTGATGTGCGGCTCCAAGGTTTGTTATTACTCCGATAGTTGGTTGGATGATGCCTCTAAGAGCTGCCATCTCACCCTGTTGGCTGATACCAGCCTCGAAGATTCCTATTTCTGAATTCTCGTCAAGCAGCCATACACTGAGAGGGACTCCCGTTTGAGAATTGTATGAGCGTGGTGAGCGTGTGGTTTTCATGTGTGGAGACAATAGTTGGTTGAGCCATTCTTTCACTACTGTCTTGCCATTTGAACCCGTGATGCCTATTATTGGAATGTCAAACTCGTCGCGATGCCTTTCAGCAAGTCGTTGCAGAGCCTCTCTGCTACCAACCACCTTCAGGAAGTTAGCATCTGTGTAAATACTGTTGGCATCGTCCGGCACTTTCTCCACTACGAAGTTTCTTACACCGCGTCGGTATAGTTCAGGTATGAAATTATGTCCGTCGTTTCGCTCTGTCTCTATTGCGAAGAAAAGAGTCTCCTCCGGAAAGCGAAGGGAGCGGCTGTCTGTTAGCAGGAAGCCTATTGACGCAGGTCTTTCACCATAGCGTCTTGCCCCAATCAGCGTGGTGACTTTCTCTATACTATAGTTCATTATTTCTAAATGTTTGTTCGTACGAGATACAAAATTAATATAAAAATCCGAGTGGGCGAAAAGAATGCAGAATATTTTTTTCCATTCCTTTATCTTATGTAGAGTCTATGGTGAGCGATAATCAACTTGTCACTTTCGTGAAGTTCAAGGAAACTCCTGACTGCATGTCAGGGACATGCGAAAATGGAATACAAATACATGTACTTTGTTGACATTTGTCCCGCTTATTTTGACTATATGAAGTATGTGTTTTGTAACTCCGGAAATTTTTCATAACTTTGCAGAAATAACTACTAACATCATATAATAGCTATGAAACGATTTTTTTTATTTATTTTGTCTTTAGTGACTCTCCTGTCAATCAATGCAAAGACAGTGGTGGTGGAAACGAGAGGAATATCCCTTGTTATCAACGCTGAAGAAGGAAAATCTCCTCAATATTTGTATTTTGGGGCAAAACTCAAGGCAGGAGATGTAGAGCGTCTTCAGAACCCACGTGAGGGACGTATGGATGTATATCCTGCTTACGGACTGAATCCTCAGGCTGAGGCGGCTCTTGCCATGCGCCATGCAGACGGCAATATGTCAACCGCCCTTGTGGTGACAGGCATAGACGAGTCGGTAGAAGGAAGCTCTAAGGTAACTGCAATTCATCTTAAAGACCCTGTATATCCCGTTACGGTTGATTTGAAATACGGGACATATCCTGATGCGGATATGATAGAGGCCTGGACAGAGATAACAAATAATGAGAAACAGGTTGTGACACTTACTCGTTTTGCGAGTGCCATGTTGCCTGTGCGACGTGGAAACGTTTGGCTGTCCCACCTCTATGGCTCATGGGCTAATGAGGCTATTCTGGCAGAGGAACCACTTCTGGCAGGCGAGAAGGTTATTAGGAACACAGATGGCACACGCAACTCTCATACAGATCATGGTGAGGTGATGCTTTCGCTTGACGGCAAGGCAAAGGAGAACAGTGGCGACGTTATAGGAGCGGCACTCTGCTACAGCGGTAATTACAAGCTGCGGATCTGTACAGACGACACGGAATATCACTATCTTTTCGCCGGTATCAACGAAGACAATTCCGAGTATCATCTTAAAAAAGGCGAGACATTCGTTACTCCTCCCCTTGCCCTTACCTTTTCAAAGGAAGGACTGTCAGGTGCCAGTCGCAATTTCCACAAGTGGGGACGTAAGTACAAGCTCATGCATGGCGACAAGGAACGTAAGATACTTTTGAACTCATGGGAAGGAGTCTATTTCGACATCAACGAGGAAGGCATGGACCAGATGATGGGCGATATAGCAAGCATGGGAGGAGAACTCTTCGTTATGGACGATGGATGGTTCGGTGACAAGTATCCCCGCAAGACAGACAATTCATCGCTTGGCGACTGGGTTGTTGACCGCAACAAATTGCCTAATGGCATAGGCGGACTCATAGACGATGCAAAGAAGCATGGGATAAAATTTGGTATTTGGGTGGAGCCAGAGATGGCAAACACTACGAGCGAGCTATACGAGAAACATCCAGAGTGGATTCTGAAGGCACCGAATCGTGAGCCGGTTCTTGGCAGAGGAGGCACCCAGGTAGTACTTGACCTTGCCAATCCGAAGGTTCAGGATTTCTGTTTTGGAGTTATAGACAACCTCATGACGGAGTTTCCGGAGATAGACTACATCAAATGGGATGCCAACATGCCCGTGTCTAATCATGGTTCGCAGTATCTGCCAATGAAAGACCAGAGTCATTTATATATAGAATACCACCGTGGTTTTGAGAAAGTATGCAAGAGACTTCGTGCCAAATATCCATACCTGACAATACAGGCTTGTGCCAGTGGTGGCGGTCGCGCCAACTGGGGAGTACTTCCATGGTTTGATGAGTTCTGGGTTAGTGACAATACTGATGCTCTACAGAGAATATACATGCAGTGGGGAACCAGCTATTTCTTCCCTGCCATTGCGATGGCATCGCATATCAGCATCGTGCCTAACCATACTGTGTTCCGCACCACATCCCTCAAGTACAGAATTGACGTTGCAATGAGTGGAAGGCTTGGAATGGAGATACAGCCAAAGAATATGACAGACGAGGAGAAGAGTCTTTGCCGCAAGGCAATCTCTGAGTATAAGGAGATTCGTCCCGTGGTACAGTTTGGTGATATATACCGATTGCTCTCACCTTACGACAGGCTTGGCGCAGCATCTATGATGTATGTTTCAGAGGCAAAGGACAAGGCTGTCTTCTATTGGTGGAAGACGGAGTCGTTCCAGAATGAGCATCTTCCAAGGGTAAAAATGGCTGGTCTGCAGTCCGACAAACTGTATAAAGTTCATGAGCTCAACCGGATAGACAACACGCCATTGGATGTTGAGGGCAAGGTCTTCTCTGGAGAATATCTTATGAATAATGGACTGGAGTTGCCATACAGACATGATGTTGACTGGAACAAGAAAAACGACTGGAGTAGCAGAGTGCTGTATCTGACAGCTGAAAACTGACAGATATTTCTTTTAACTTTTTTTGTGTCACATCACTTGTCCTTGTCGTGAAAGTTTATTACTTTTGCAGCGCAAACAAGTGAAAAATGAAATGTTAGCAACAATATTTGAAACAGCAAAATAAAGCATATTTTTATTCATGGTATTAGTTTTTAAGGCAACGGGGCGTTTTGTCGTGAGATAAGACTCCCCGTTTTTTCAAGACTCGATTTGAGGGGGCTTTTCAACTTGTAAGCAGAAACGACAATTGTCAGTTTGATTTTTCGCAAAGCTAAAGGCAACTCCTTTGAACTTGTTTCTCACTTGTGGAACTTGAAATATAAACAATAAACAGATATCGTCATGAGGAATGTAAAAGACAGGAAAACCATTAGAAAGTATTCCAAGAAAGAGGTTGATGACAATATGCTCCGCAGACTTCTTGAAACTGCTGAGCGCACACCAACCATGGGCAATCTGCAACTCTACTCCGTTGTCGTGACAAGGGATGCAGACATGAAGAGGCAACTATCTCCTGCACATTTCAACCAGCCAATGGTGGTTGAGGCTCCGGTGGTCCTTACTTTCTGTGCTGATTTCCGACGCACAACGCTGTGGGCAAAGCAAAGGAAGGCATCCCCTGGATATGACAACATGCTCTCGTATGTCAATGCCGCCACCGATGCACTCCTTTATTGCCAGACATTCTGCAACCTGGCAGAATCGGAGGGACTTGGAACATGCTTCCTTGGCACAACAGTATATATGCCCCAGATGATAATAGATATTCTGAAACTGCCAAGACTTGTCATGCCAGTAGCTACAATCACATTGGGATGGCCAGACGAGCATCCTCTCATGACTGACAGACTGCCCCTTTCGACAATAATACATGACGAGACCTACCATGACTATACTCCAGAGGATATAGATAATGCATATCTTGAGAAAGAACGACTACCAGAGAACAGGCATTTCGTTGAGATAAACGGCAAGGAAACACTTGCACAGGTGTTTACGGATTGCAGATATACGCGAAAGGACAATGAGGCAATGTCTGCCACATTGTTGGAGACTCTGCACAATCAGGGTTTTCTGGATTTAAGCAAGTCAGAAGAAGATTAATGAAGATAAATACGTATTCGATGATTAATGCAAAGCTTTGCAAGTGTCAACGCAAAGCTTTTCTATGGTCAATGCAAAGCTTTGCAAGTGTCAATGCAAAGCTTTGCGATGTCAAACGCAAAGCTTTGCGATGTCAAACGAATAAATATTGTTGTTGTTCTTCAAATATAAATGTATTATGAACGTTCTAGGTTTTATAAGAAACTGGACACTGCCTGTGGCAATTGCCACAGGCATAGTTCTGTATAGTATCTTCGCCTTTGTTCCAGCTCTTGAAGAGGCATCTTTGTTCTTTGAGCCTCTGTGTGCATGGATGCTTCCTGTGTTCATGTTTCTTGTGCTTTATGTCACATTCTGCAAAGTCAATTTCCATAAGATGAAACCTGTAAGATGGCATTTGTGGATAGGCATATTCCAGGTGTTTTTCGTGTTGATAATAGTTGGCTCTATCCTTACATTCAGCATAAAGGGTAACAATCTGATACTTTTAGAGGCTATCCTGACATGCATCATTTGTCCTTGCGCCTCGGCTTGTGCTGTCGTTACACAGAAACTTGGAGGCAGCATCGAGGAAAGCACCTCCTATACCTTCCTGTCCAATTTTAATACAGCCGCACTTATTCCAATCTGTTTTCCCATGATAGAGAAGGCAGCGGGCATAACCTTCCTAAGCTCCTTCCTGACTATTCTGAAAGAGGTTGTAATAGTGCTTATCATGCCTATGCTGTGTGCATATATAACAAAACATTATATACCTGCACTTCACAGAAAGGTGACAGGTGTCAAGGACCTGGCATATTATCTGTGGGGAGGCTCCTTGGTAATCGTGTCAGGAACCACGATGCGCAATATCTGCCATGCGGATACAAGTGTCCTATTCCTTGCCATGGTTGCCTTGCTCGGTCTTGTGCTATGTCTCGTACAGTTTGCAGTAGGTAGATACATAGGTCATTTCTTTGACAGGACAGTGGAGGCAGGACAGGGACTGGGACAGAAGAATACGGCTTTTGCCATATGGATTGCCTCTGCATATCTTAACCCTCTGTCAACAGTGGGGCCGGGTTGCTATATACTCTGGCAAAATATAATAAACAGTATAGAAATATGGAGGGAGCGGACAAAGAGCAAGTCCTTTGTCAGCTCTTCAGAAAAGAATGTTTGAGGAAGGATGCGTCAGAAGAGAGATGAGAAGTATGTGTGAAATTTGTCGTTGCGAGTTGTCCCGCAGGTATCCTGTCATTGTTATAATGTGTTCCTTCATGCTCACATTGTCAATATCCAGTGTCCATAGCCAGACAGTAAACGGAATAACAGCGGGTGCCGTTCCTGACACTATTCCTGCAAAGGCATTGCATGAGAGACGACAGACACCACCGGAAATAATGTCCAGCAAACATACTGGGGAAGAAGACAAGAGCGTTGAGGCACCGGTAAGGCACAGGGTCCTGCTTATTGGAGATTCCATGTGTGAGGGTCTTGGTGCTCGTTTCTCAGATTATGCTGCTTCCAGCAACTTTGATTTCCATACTGTGATATGGTATGGCTCCACGTCAAAGTCGTGGGCCACTACCCGTGACCTGAAATATCATATAGAGAGGGTAAACCCCACATATATAATAATGAGTCTTGGAACAAACGACCTTGGTTATTATGACTTTGCCCGCAGAAGGGCATGGATAGAAGAGATTATATCCACATTTGGCAACATTCCATATCTATGGATCGGACCGTTACCATGGAGAAAAGTGCGTGACCGTTCAATGGTGGGAGTCATAAGAGACTGTACAGGTGAGAACAATTTCTACGACAGCAGTAATGTCTATTGTCAGAGACTTGACGGAGTTCATCCAACATTCCCGGCAGCAGCGAAATGGGTCGATGGTATCGTTTCCTGGATAAACAGGAACGGAAGACAGCCAGAGGGACTCTCTTTCGTCACGCCCTCTAAAAAGACTGTCTTCCGTCCTGATGAGAAACATACTCCCAGATATAAGGGAAGAATGTAGTATTATTTTTTTCGCTATGCTCTACCCTGGGCTATGTTCTTCTGCGCCTTCAGTGTGTGCTGCTTACTATATTCGCTGAATAGCTACAGAAACTCCTTTGCCCTTCGGGCAGTTCCTCATTAGTCTGATTTTCTCATAGAGGCATATACGAAATATGCAATGAGGAGTATGTATGCGCCGAGTGCTGCTATCTCTGACCACGGATTTTCTATCCAAACCTTATTTACAGCATCGAAACCTCCAAACCTTAGTAATGCGCTGACAACTCCCATCAGTGCTCCGCCTGCAATGAAGCCGCTGGCTATCAATGTGCCTTTCTCTCCGCGTAGCTTGTTGAGGGTTTCGTCCTTTGTGCGGGTTGTGACATACCAGCTTATTGCGCCGCCCACAAGCAGGGGAAGGTTTAGCTCCAAAGGTATGAACATGCCAAGGGCGAATGCAAGGGCTGGAATCTTGCAACGGTCAAGGATAACTGCAAGTACGGCTCCTATGGCATAAAGACTCCAAGGTGCTCCTGCCCCGTTCATCATTGGCTCTATGACAGCAGCCATGGCATTAGCCTGTGGAGCCACGAGGTGACCTTCCCTGTTAGGGTCAAATCCATAGATGTTGTTTAAAAGCATCATCACTCCGCCAACAGTGGCTGCCGATACGAGGACACCGAGGAATTTCCATGTCTCCTGTTTCTTGGGTGTCGTTCCAAGCCAGTAACCTATTTTCAGGTCAGTGATAAACGAACCTGCCACAGACAAGGCTGTACATACCACGCTGCCCATTATCAGGGCTGCAAGCATGCCGCCTGTACCCTGAAGTCCTATTGCAGCCATGACAACCGATGCAAGGATAAGTGTCATGAGTGTCATGCCCGATACAGGATTTGAACCCACTATTGCGATAGCGTTGGCAGCCACCGTGGTGAAAAGGAAAGCAATGACAGTCACAAGCAGTATTGCAACGAGAGCGAATATGATATTGTTCATCACTCCAAGCCAGAAGAACACGAAAGTGATGAGTATCGATAGTATGGAGCCTATGCCTATGAGCTTGAAGGAAATATCCCTGCGTGTACGCAATGGTTCAGAAGCATCTGCACCGCTGCCCTTCAGTTCCTTTGCAGCGAGTCCCACAGCTCCCGTTATCAGCCCCCACGATTTTATTATTCCTATCACGCCAGCCATTGCTATGCCACCGATACCAATGCTGCGCGCATAAGTGGAGAATATTTCCTCTGGTGACATCTGTGCAACAGCAGTGGTAACTTCCGTACCGCCTATGTTAAGCACTGTATCTCCAAACAAGAGAGCCATGCCTGGAACAATGACCCACCATACTGCCACAGAGCCAAGGCAGATGATAAAGGCATATTTCAGTCCTACAATATATCCCAGTCCAAGAATAGCGGCTCCCACATCTAGCTTGAATACAAGTTTTGCCTTCTCGGCTATCGTGTCTCCAAAAGCAATGGCACGTGAGGTAAAAGTGCTGTTCCACCATCCAAGGCTTGCCACTATGAAATCGTAAAGACCGCCTACAAGTCCCGCTATCAGCAGGGGTTTAGCCTGTCCTCCTCCTTTCTCTCCGCTTACGAGCACCTGTGTAGTGGCTGTAGCCTCTGGGAATGGATATTTTCCATGCATGTCGCTTACAAAGAACTTGCGGAATGGTATCAGGAAGAGTATTCCTATCACGCCACCGAGTGCAGATGCCGTGAATATCTGCAGGAATGATGCACTGAGCGAAGGGTCGTTCAGCTTTGCTTCAAGGATGTAAATGGCTGGCAGAGTGAATATCACTCCTGCTACGACAGCTCCTGAGCAGGCGCCTATACTTTGTATGATTACGTTCTCACCCAGAGACTTCGACCTCTTGGCTGCTGCTGACAGTCCCACGGCAATGATGGCAATTGGTATGGCTGCTTCGAACACCTGTCCTACCTTAAGTCCAAGGTAGGCTGCTGCTGCAGAGAATAGCACAGCCATCAGCAGACCCCATGTGACAGACCAGATGTTTACTTCGGGATAGTTCTTGTGAGGATTCATTACCGGCTTATACTCCTCTCCGGCTTGCAGTTCCCTGAATGCGTTGTCAGGCAACTGCGTCATTTCTTTCTCTTCTTTTTCCATGTTAATGCTTGTTTGTCCCATTGTGAATATGAAATGGGATGATAATTTGCAAAAGTACAAAAAAAATCAAATATTCTTATAAAATAACACCTGTTTTTACTACTTTTGCAATATTATGACAAAAGAAATATATCCAATAGCGTTTTTCCACTCTCCTTTCCCAACTAAATTCGGAATACCGCGGCAGAGTGGGCTCGTTGATGCTCTCAAGGGAACGATAGACTTTGAAGAACCGTACGGTAACAGCATGTCGCTTAAAGGACTTGAGAATTTTGAATACCTATGGATAATATGGGGATTCTCTGAGAACGACGGACATGGTTATCATGACACGGTGCGTCCGCCACGTCTTGGAGGAAACGAAAGGGTAGGGGTCTTTGCCTCACGCTCTCCTTTTCGCCCGAATGGTTTGGGACTCTCGGCTGTAAGAATACTTGGAATAAGTGAAGGAAGCATAGCTGTTGCGGGAGCTGACCTTATGGACGGCACGCCGATATACGACATAAAGCCTTATATACCTGAAGCTGATGCCTACCCACATGCAAAGGGCGGTTTCACAGACAGCCATCAATGGAGGAAACTGGAGGTCGTGCTTCCTGAAAGTGTAAGGACCAAGATACCGTCTTGCCATATCCCGTCTGTCGTAGAGACTCTCTCTCTCGACCCGCGCCCGCATTATCATGACAATCCAGAAAGGATATACGGAATGCGCTATGCAGATATGGACATAAGGTTTCAGGTGGCAGATGGTCAGCTCACAGTGTTGGATGTCAGGAAAGTGTAGCTTTCCTTCTTGACAGGAAACAGATGAAAGCCCATCTTTTCCTGTTCCTGATGTATTCCATGTCGTGCATGTTGGCATAAGCCTCCCTTTCAAAAGAGATGTTCTCGTAAGCCCTGCCTTTCATGGGAAGTCTTACAAGCCATTCCACGACATACCACAGATAAAAGAGAAGAAATCCCGTTTCCACCATCTGCGCAGTGTGTATGCACTCATGGTTGAGGAGTGATTTGGTCATCCTTGCTTCCCTGCTTATGAGGAGTATTCCAAAGACATTGATGGCATCAAACCTGCCAGCAAGGAGACGGTGAATTCTTATTACCTTCACTCTGTTTCTATCGCTTCAATATGTGGTTTGGGGGTGGTTGCAGGAGTACTCTCACTGTTTCCGCTCTCCGAAGGCTTCGTCTCAGGCGTGTCGTTGTTGGCAGACTGTGAGTTGGCTTCGCTGTTTTCCTCCGCATTGTCTTCCTCCGTTTCCACGACAGTAGTCCTTCTCATGCTTTTCAGCATGTTTTCGGTTTCAATCTTTTCCGCTTTCTTTATGGAGTCACGCTTGGCTGTGTCTATTGCCTCAACTTCAAAGCGTGGTCCGCTCTTTTCGGCAAGTGTGGAATCTGGCTCAATCATTGTATAGGTAATGCGGTTACCATCACCGAAAAACATCTGAAAAGCTCCAAAGCCAACAAGTGATACTATGCCGGCGATGATGAACACCACCATACCCTTGCCAAGTCTCGGAGAGTTGTCCTTCTCCTTGCTCCTTTTGTGGTTGGATTGACTGTCACGTCTTTTTTCCTGTAATCTCTCACTATCGTTTGATGATGTGAGCGGGGTTCCGCATTGTGGGCACCGTATGCTTTTTCCTTGTATTTCTGTGTTACATTCCGGGCATCGCATAAGCTATTTGTTTATATGGAAATATAATGTTCTGGCAAATGAGTATTGCCAATCTTTTCATATCTACTCCACTATTGCTGTCCATCCTCCAGCTGGCGCAAGGTCAGCTTTCATGCAAGTCGTGGGGTCTATGGTCGTTTCTGTGCGTTTGTAGTCTGACGCATCTTTAGCGGCATTGACACCATCTGAGAATATTACCGCTTTTGTACCCAGTCCCTTAAGCCTGCTGATGTCAATGGTAACGGTTCTTGGAGTCCAGTTGTTCATTGCGGCTATGTACCAGACGTTGCCCTTGCGCCTTGCCATGACAATATACTCGCCTAACTCACCATCCAGAGCAACTGTCTCGTCGAATACAGTCGGAACCTTTGCTATGAAGTCGGTACATTCCTGTTCCTTCTCGTATCTTGTGGGACTGTCTGCAAGCATTTGCAGCGGAGCTTCGAAAATGGTGTACATAGCCATTTGGTGAACTCTTGTGCCTTGGCTCATGGGATGGTTGTTGTTTCCGAAGAATTTGTCTTTTGTTGCATTGGTCATGGCTCCAGGAGTATAGTCCATTGGTCCTGGAAGCATTCTTAGATATGGAGCTGTCACGTCATATCTCGGCTGGTCGTGCACAGGTCCTGCAGCTGTCCTTGGTTCCCATTTAGAATTCTCAAGTCCTTTCACGCCCTCAAAGTTGAGAATGTTCGGATAAGCTCTCTGCACGCCCATTGGCTTCAATCCATGTAGGTCGAGCAGCAGATGGTTGTCTGCCGCACATTTAGCGATTGCATAAACTGAGTTGACAGCTTCCTGATCATCACGGTCGAAGAAATCGACTTTGAATCCTTTTATGCCCATTCTTGAATAATGCTCCATGGTGCTCTCCATGTCCTTTATCATGTTTCTCCAGCTGGACCATAGGATAATGCCTACATTCTTGCTCGCGGCATATCCCACGAGGGTGCTTAGGTCAATCTTGTCAGACAGTTTCATAAGAGACTCGCTGTCGCTCCATCCTTCGTCGATTATGATATATTCCAGTGCGTTTGCACTTGCAAAGTCAATGTAATATTTATATGTGTCGGTGTTCATTCCAGCCACGAAATCCACTCCTGTGAGGTTGGTGTTGTTCCACCAGTCCCAAGCCACCTTGCCAGGTTTTATCCATGACGTATCCTCAATCCTGCATTCCGGTGCAAGTCTTTGAGCCATGTCGTTGTCAAGCAGCTGACTGTCGCTTGTCGTCACTAACACCGTTCTCCAAGGGAAGGCGACAGACTTTCCTTTTCCGCTAATGCACTCGGCTATATAGTCAGCCCGTTTCTCTGGCACGAGGTTCAACCTGGCATATCCACCTATCATGCTGTTTGTGGGCAGCGGTGGGAATGTTGCAGCGAGGCTGTTGCCCTCACCCTTTACTAGATACATTCCGGGGTAGTCCTCCACACCACAGTCCATGATGACGGCTTTCATCCCGTTGGGCAGACACACTGCCAATGGCGTTATGGAGAGAGTGTCGGCAAACATCGCAGACAGAGGAGCCTCGTCGTAATAAGACTCGAAGGAGTAACACCATTTCTCTCCGCCTCTGTTGTCGTTCACGTATGGGACGAAGGTCTTGTAGTCACCGTCAAAATGGTATTCCGAAGTCTCATTCTTTACAGTCATGTTGCCAGCAGCTGTCGTCTCGAATCTGTATGCGGCACCATCGTTATATGCCCTGAATGTCATGGCATATCCTTCTGCCGTGTTTATGGTAAGCCAGTGATAGTTGTCCCTTACCTCTGCCTTTTTATATATGCCGGTATTGAATGTCTTGTCTGTTTTCCCGCTTTTTGCATTCTTTATCCTTACCTTTCTGCCGTAGTGCCCGTTGGATGTCTCCATCCCTATTTCTGAAGGCAGCAGGATGGTTGTCTCGCCATGGTTGATGCTCCATGTCGTCTTTTCTCCAGTGTTTACTGTTATGGTAAGTTTTCCGTCAGGAGATTTTACAGTATAACTTTTAGCATAGCCTGTGGTGACTGCTATTGCCGCCAGAAGGGTCAAGATAAGTTTTTTCATGTTTTCTGATAGTTAGTGTAATCATCTGCAAAGTTAATCAAATTTTGTGAGAAATGCCAACATTATAGAAAAAAGAGCGTCTGAAATATATTTCTATGGGTAGCACTGTGCAGGGTAAATATCTTTGATAAAAATAACTCGGTGGTCTTCGAGTCAAAACTCGGTGGTTTTTGAATCATAACTCGGTGGTTTTTGGGTCATAACTCGGTGGTTTTTGAATCATAACTCGGTGGTTTTTGGGTCAAAACTCGGTGGTTTTTGGGTCAAAACTCGGTGGTTTTTGGGTCAAAACTCGCTGGTTATTCTTTTGCGCTTACAGCGCGGCAATAACCTAAGCAACAATATCCCCAGGGCGTCGCTATGTTCTACCCTGGGTTATGCTCTTCTGCGCCTATAGCTCGTGCTGTTTAGTACTGTCGAGAACAGTACCTGTTTATAATTAGAAACTCAAGTTTTTTCGCAAAGCTCAAGGAAACTCCTTTGAGCAAGTTTTAACTTGCGAAACTTGACTTGGAAACAAAAAAGTTTAAAAAGTTTTTGTGGTATAGTGGAAAAGCTGTATCTTTGCAACTAAACTTATTATCATAGACTACAACCTAAGTATTATATATATAATAATGTGTAACCTTATGTCGCTATACTAATCATGTCTATACATTTTAGCAATGTGGCAATCCGGAAAAGATAGAACTTAAATAAATATGTTTAATTAAAACCAAAACAATTATGAAAAGATTATTACTAACTTTCATGGCACTGGTGACGGCTATGTTGTCATTTGCCACAGACTACAAGCTGGTGACGGATGCCTCTCAGCTTGAAGTGGGTGCCAATTACATCGTTGTTGGTGTTGACGATTCTGGCAACTATTATGGTATGGGTGCTATTAAATCCACAAACCGTAATGCAATAGCTGTAACACCTAACAATGATGTAATTACAATTGGAGAGGAGGCTGTTACTCCTGTTACCCTTACAGCAGTTGAGGATGCATCTTATCCATGGGCATTTAAAGTAACGACAACAGGAAAATACCTTTGGGCAGCATCAACAAGCAGCAATCATCTAAAGGAAAATGAAGATTTGACAGTAAGTGCTACCCATGCTTCTGTACAAGTTGCAGAAAATGGAGTAGCAACTGTTAAGTTTAACAATTATAGCAATGGCAGTGAGGTGAGGAATTGGCTGAGATATAACACTTCTAAACTTTTCTCATGCTATAACACAGGTCAGAAAGACATCTATCTCTATAAAGAAGTTCCTGCTGATGCCAAGAAACTGATATACTTTGACAACCAGTATTCAAATTGGACAAACGTTTATATATACGCATGGAACAGCGTTAGCAATGAGAAAAATGCAGAATGGCCAGGAGAATTGCTTTCTGTAAATGAGACAACAGGTCTCTATGAGTATGAGGTTACCGGCGATTGGGATAAGGTGATATTCAACGGTGGTGATGGAAATCTACAAACAGGCAACTGCCCACTTGAAATAGGCAGAGTCTATGTTTCTTCCGACCCACTGCCAGAGCATGTTTATCTGATGGGTCATGTCACTGTAAACAAAGGAAATCATTGGCAACCAACGTTTGGACTGGAGATGACCAAAAAGGGAACTGGCGTTTATGTTATAGACAATGTTTATGTTGCCGATGATTCTAATGGCTATGGCTATTTCAGCTTCAGCACGGCTTTGGGAACATGGGACGACGTAAATGCAAGTACTCGTTATGGAGCTGAAACTCAGAATAGTGAGATAGGAGTAGGCAGCACACAGAATGTAGTTAAGGGTGATTTCTCATGGAAGATTGCTGAAGGACAGTATAAGCTTACCCTGGACATCCTGAACAACACATTGACGGTGGAGGAGGCTACCGCTCCTGTCAAATACATTGAAAACCTTGCCAAGGCAGCTGGGACGACTGGTGCTTTCAGCATCACTTCAAATGCCACAGCCGTTGCACAGCAGGGCACAAACCTTTGGATTAAGGACGATTCTGGTTGGATGCTCGTATATGGTTCTACTGGTCAGACATACACTAACGGTGATGTCATCCCTGCAGGCTATGGAGGTACATATGTTAAGTATAAGGGTCTGCCAGAATTGCAGAATCCTACAGGCTTCGTAGCGACAACAAACAAAACAGCTGTTGTAAAACCAACTTCTGTGACAGCTGCCAACTTCTCAGAGCAGCCTCTTAACAGCTATGTTGAGCTGATAGGTGAGGTGACACTTGACAAAGGAAAGACACGTAACTATACCCTTACCGATAAATCTGGCTCAGCAGCTATATTATATACTACATCTTCTGACATCACTGTTACAACAGGTGAGAGCGTTCGCGTGCGTGGCTTCGTTTCTATATATGTAAATGGTGAAACTACTACTTATCAGATTACTCCAGTAGAGTCAGAGGAATATGTTGTACCTACTGTGAACAAAGTTTATTTCAACAATACCAATAGCTCATGGGATAAAGTTTATGCTTATGCTTGGGTTGATGGTTCTGATCCAGAAGATTGCAACGCAGCATGGCCGGGAGTGGAACTTACCGATACAGATGCAGAAGGACAATATGTATATACTCTCGACACCAAGTTTGACAAGATTATCTTCAACGATGGAGATAATGCAAAGACAGAGGCAGATGCCGTTGAGGATGGCAAGGTTTATTCCATGCCGGTTGTTCTTAGCGAGTTGTATATGATAGGTAACCTTCCCAATGTTGGATGGGACCCATCAAATGGCACCGTTAAACTTACAAGAAACAGCGAGGGCAAGTATTATGCAGCTAACGTTACAATATCAAACGAATATGATGGATATGGCTGGTTCTGCATACTCGATAAGTTAGGTGAGAATGCAGACGATTGGACTGTAAACGAAGGACATCGCTACGGACCTGCTATAGGCGATACAGAGGTGGTTGCAGGAACAGCTGCCGAAATGGTATTGAGTGGTAACTCATGGAAGGCTATAAGTGGCACATACAATGTTACCGTTGACCTCTCGGCTTTGACATTGCTTCTTGAGACTCCTATTGCTGACGGTATCGATAGCGTTAATACCAATGGTGACATGCAGAATGTTGAGTACTACAATGTTCAGGGTATGAAGGTAGAGAAACCTGGTAAGGGACTCTATATAATTCACCGTGACGGAAAGACATTCAAGCAGTATATTCGTTAAGTTGACAAGTTGACAAGTAAACGAGTTGATTGTTAAGTTGTCGAATTAAATAAAAAAACGGGTAAACAAGTTAATGGTAATATTGAGCCATATGCTCAACTTCCTTACAGAACTTGTTTACCCGTTTATTTTTTTTGAATGTTCAAATACCTAAGACCTAAAGACAAGTCCGTTGTCATCGGCATCAACCACTACTGGCATATCCCTTCTGACTTTCTCTGCAAGAAGATTCTTTGACAAGTCGTTGAGGACAAGCCTCTGTATGGCTCTCTTCACAGGACGGGCACCATATTCAGGGTCGTAGCCTTGTGTAGCTATGTAGTCGATGGCGTTGTCCGTAATCCTTAGCTCTACGCCTTGTTCCTTCAGCATGTTCCTTACCCTGTCCATCTGTAGTCTTACAACCTCGGCAATCTCATGCTTGTTGAGTGGCAGGAACATCAGAGTCTCGTCAATCCTGTTGAGGAACTCAGGACGGACGCTTCGTTTCAACAGTTCAAGCACTTTAGCCGTCATGGCTTCCACGTCATATCTGCCTTCACCATTTCTCAATTCCTCGTTTATCATCTGGCTGCCAATGTTGGAAGTCATGATTATGATTGTATTCTTGAAGTTGACGGTTCTGCCCTTGTTGTCGGTAAGACGTCCATCGTCAAGAACCTGCAACAGTATGTTGAACACGTCGGGATGGGCTTTCTCTATCTCGTCGAACAGGACTACGCTGTAAGGCTTTCTCCTTACAGCCTCGGTTAGTTGTCCACCCTCGTCATATCCCACATATCCCGGAGGAGCACCAATGAGCCTTGTCACACTGAACTTTTCCTGATACTCGCTCATGTCGATACGTGTCATCATGGTCTCGTCGTTGAAGAGATAGTCGGCAAGAGCCTTGGCAAGTTCTGTCTTTCCTACACCAGTCGTTCCGAGGAAAAGGAAGGAAGCTATAGGCCTTTTCGGGTCTTGAAGTCCAGCTCTGCTCCTTCTTACGGCATCGCTGACAGCTGCTATGGCAGCATCCTGCCCAATTACCCTCCTGTGCAGTTCATCCTCAAGGTGAAGTAGTTTCTCCCTCTCGCTTTGCATCATTCTGGTTACTGGGATTCCCGTCCATCTGCTCACCACTTCTGCAATGTCGTCGGACGTCACCTCTTCCCTGACAAGCGATTCCGAACCCTGTGCATTCCTCAATTGGTTTTGTATGTTCTTTATGTCATCCTCCAAAGCTATGAGTCTGCTGTATCTTATCTCAGCCACTTTGCCATAGTCGCCTTCGCGTTCGGCTCTTTCAGCTTCTGTCCTCAGTTGCTCAATCTGTTGCTTGTCGTCTTGTATTCTGTTTACAAGTTCCTTCTCGCTTTCCCATTTAGCCCTATACTGCGATTCCTTCTCCTTGAGTTCTGCAATGTCCTTGTCGAGCTGTTCCAATTTGGCTGACGACTCCACGCTCCTGCTCCTCCTCTCTTCGCTGCGTATAGCCTCCCTTTCTATCTCAAGCTGTTTCAGATGCCTTGTTATCTCGTCAAGTTCCTCGGGTACAGAGTCACGCTCCATCCTCAGCTTGGCAGCCGCTTCGTCCATCAGGTCTATCGCCTTGTCGGGAAGGAACCTGTCGCTTATATATCTCTCGGAGAGCTGCACAGCCGCTATGCAGGCATCATCCTGTATTCTCACTTTGTGATGGTTTTCATACCTCTCTTTGAGTCCTCTCAGTATGCTTATAGCCGACATCTCGTCAGGTTCATCCACCATGACGGTCTGGAAACGTCTCTCCAAAGCCTTGTCCTTTTCGAAATACTTCTGGTATTCGTTGAGGGTAGTGGCACCGATTGACCTCATCTCGCCTCTCGCCAGTGCAGGCTTCAGTATGTTGGCTGCATCCATTGCGCCTTCACCACCTCCTGCTCCGACAAGAGTGTGTATCTCGTCGATGAAAAGAATGATGTTGCCATCACTGTCCGTCACCTCCTTTACTACGCTTTTTAGGCGCTCCTCGAACTCACCCTTGTATTTCGCACCAGCAAGGAGTGCACCCATGTCTAAGGAATATAGTTGCTTGTTCTTCAGATTTTCAGGAACATCTCCTCTGACAATACGCTCTGCCAGTCCCTCTACGATGGCTGTCTTTCCTGTTCCCGGTTCTCCTATCAGAATAGGGTTGTTCTTTGTCCTTCTTGAGAGTATTTGCAATACACGCCTTATCTCGTCGTCGCGACCAATTACAGGGTCGAGCTTGCCGTTCCTTGCATCATCCACAAGATTGCGGGCATATTTGCCAAGGCTTTGATAGTTGTTGTCCGTATTCTGGCTGTCAACCTTCCTGCCCTGTCTCAGGCTTTCTATCGCACTCCTTACCTCTTTCTCGATACATCCGCAGTCTTTCAGTATTCTTGACGCTGTACTCTCCACCCTTAACAGGGACAGAAGAAGTGTCTCCACGCCAATGAAGTTATCACCCATCTGTCTGCAAAGGTTCGTAGCATCCTCCATGACCTTTCCAGTGGCGTTGCCTAAGTAAGGCTGTCCTCCGCTCACCTTTGGCAGATGTGATATGTCGCTGTCGGTCAGCGTGGCAACCTGTGATGCATTTACACCAACCTTGCTGAATATGAATCCTGTAACATCCTTTGCTTTTGCAAGCAGTGCCGCAAGAAGATGTGTGGGCTCAACAGACTGCTGTCCGTTGCGCTGCGCTATGGACACAGCCTCTTGTACTGTCTCCTGCGCCTTGATGGTGAAATTGTCAAATGTCATATACTTACTCCTTTCTTTATGGTTATTATAATCATTTCCTTAACCCCATCGATTCAAACTCTGTGCCGCCATTACACTTATTGACAATTTGTCGCATTGATACAGACAATTTGTCATTGCTTGCATTTTTCATGCATACCATTTGTATATTTAGCGGAAAATGCCTAACTTTGTCATGCAAACTACATTATATATATTAGAAGAATGAAGACAAAGGGAATAGCTAAGCTGCTAATGCTGTATATGGCATTCTGTGCACATGCAGCTTTTGGTCAGAACATGGACAGACCATTCGGTTGGGCTTGCTGCTCATCGGAGACAAGTGCCGACGATTATATTGTTAGTGGTGGCAGTGAAAAGGCTGACACAATAGTATTGGTTAGCAATGGACAGGATATGAGAACGGCGTTGTCGAATGCCATAAAGAACCATTCCGTCATAGTACTTGATGGACGGAAAGGTGACTTTATCGTATCGTCTTCTGTTGATGTCAACGAATTGGACAACAGGACACTCATAGGCATTAATGGTGCGACTATACGAACAGCCTTCACTCTCTCTGACGATATCCGAAAGGCTCTTGACAAGGCAAAGGTTCGCGATGCCAGTTCAAAGAGTGGTACGGGTGGAATGCTATGTAATGGAGCCAATGTTAAGGAAGAACGGGAATACCTGACAAGGAAAACCATCATAGAGCTTACGGGCGACACTCTTGAGGCATACAGGAAATCGGGAGTGATAAACATCAAACGCTCCAACAACTGGATAGTAAGGGGATTGCGCCTGTATGGTCCAGGTTCGTGCGATGTCGGTGGTACCGATGTCATGTCGCTATACTCCGCTACTCATGTATGGATAGACCATTGCGAATTTATGAATGGTATGGATGGCAACCTTGACATAACTAATGAAAGCGATTTCGTGACAGTCTCTTTCTGTAAGTTCTCATACGACAGCTTCTCCTACGACCACATGAACTCCAATCTGGTGGGTGGAAGCGACAAGAACATCAAAGACATGGGCAAACTTCATGTTACGTATGCTTACAATATATGGGGTAAGGGATGTATGCAGAGGATGCCTATGGTGAGATATGGTTTCGTGCATGTGCTGAACAACTATTATGACTGTCCAGGAAACATAGGAGGCATCAATCCCCGAATAGGTTCGTATGTACTTGCCGAGGGTAATTATTTTGGCAAGGGAGTGAAAAAGATATTCCGTGACGACAATTCTGTGGCTTATACAATCTGTGACAACTACTATAGCGAGAAGTTCGTTCAACCGGAAGACAAGTGCTCTGTGGCTGTGCCATACAAATATGGCTTCATAGAACCTTCAGACTTGGCAAAGATGTTGAAGGTTGAAGATTGAGGCCCACCCCCAGCCCCTCCCTGAGGAGGGGAGATTGAAGATTGAAAATTGAATGTTGAAGAATTATAAATTGACAAATACCTTTAAATATGAAGATAAGATATATTATTGCAGTGATTGCTCTTGCACTGTTGGGGGGCATTCCAGAGGCAAAGGCTCAAGTTGAAAGACCGAAGTTAGTGGTGGGGCTTGTGATAGACCAGATGAGGTGGGACTATCTATATTATTATGACAGTCAGTACGGAGAGGGAGGTATCAGACGTTTGCTGTCAGAGGGTTTCTCATGCGAGAACAACATGATAAATTATGTTCCTACTGTTACAGCCATCGGGCATACAAGCGTTTATACCGGTACAACACCTGCTCTGCATGGTATAGCAAACAACAATTTCTTTATAGATGGAAAAAAAGTATATTGTTGTACGGACACGACTGTAAGGTCTGTGGGCAGCAATACGAAGAACGGAATGATGTCGCCGCACAGGATGCTTGCTACAACCATTGGAGATGAGTTGAGGATAGCTACCGACTTCAGGTCGAAAGTTATAGGAGTGTCGCTTAAGGATAGAGCAGCCATCTTGCCTGCCGGACATTCTGCCAACGGTGCTTACTGGTGGGACTCTGATGCCCGTTGCTTCGTGAGCAGCACACATTATATGGATGCACTTCCTCAATGGGCGGAGAAATACAACAAGTCAATAAAGTCGTATAAAGGGAATCCATGGAGCGAACCTTCAGGAGTGACACTCGTCATGGACATGGCACTGGCTGCCCTTGAGGGAGAGCAGCTCGGAAAGCATGATGATACAGACATGCTGGCAATAAGTATCTCAACTACTGATGCCATGGGACACCAGTACAGCACACGCTCTCCTGAGATGACCGCCGTATATACTCAGTTGGACAAGGACGTGAAGAGACTGTTGGATGCTCTTGACAAGACGGTAGGAAAAGGTAACTATCTCCTGTTCCTTACTGCCGACCATGCAGCAGCTCACAACTATAACTTCATGAAAGAGCACAAGATACCAGCTGGAGGCTTTGACGGAAAGATTGGCGAGTTGAGAGATTATCTTGCATCGTTGCATCCTGGATGTGGAAACCTCGTGTTGGGCGAGGATGCCTATGAGATTTATTTCGACCATAAGGCAATAGCAGCAGCGGGACTGAAACTGTGTGATGTGAAGCGCGAGGCTACGGAGTGGCTTTGTAAAGACAAGAGAATCCATTTCGTGGTGGATATGCCAAATGCGGCTACTGCTACCATTCCTGCACCTATAAGGGAACAGATAGTAAACGGATGGAATCCCGAGAGAAGTGGTGACCTGCTAATGCTCTTGCGCCCGCAATATTTCGGTGCAGAAGACAGCAAGACATACAAGGGAACAACACACGGTTCCTGGAATCCGTACGATGCGCACATACCGTTGATATTCATGGGATGGCATGTCAAAAGCGGCAGTACCAATACCGTGACTCACATAACGGACATAGCACCGACTGTATGCGCCATGTTGCACATTCAGATGCCTGACGCTTGCATAGGCAAGCCCATAATATTCTGACTCCTTACTCCTTAGGTTGTGTACTGCCGATACTTGACAAAATTGATGACACATGCTTTTCAGAACACAAGTCAGAATACCCAAACCACATAGGCTTATAACACCTCACGACAGAATACTGTTTGCAGGTTCGTGCTTTGCAGACAATATAGGCAGACGCTTCGTTGATGAGGGGTTCACAGCAAAAGTCAACCCATACGGAGTGATGTACAATCCGGCATCGGTGATGCATACAGCAAAGAGGGTGTCAGGAGAATTCAGTGCAGATGTTGCTGTGTTCACACTTGGCACTAACCATGTATATATACTTAACTCCACGGGCGAGATAGTAGATAACTGCATGAAAAGACCGCAGTCGATGTTCACTGAACGGGAACTGAGTGTTGAAGAATGCACTGGTTTCCTTCACGAGGCAGCATCTGCCGTCAGAGTAAACAATCCAGATGCACATGTGATTGTTACAGTCAGTCCCATACGCTATGCTAAATATGGCTTTCATGGGAGTCAGCTGTCTAAGGCAGTACTGCTTCTTGCAGCAGAGAGGTTTGTCAAGGAGGACTCCATGGCAGATTATTTCCCGGCATACGAGATTGTCAATGATGAACTGCGTGACTACCGGTTCTACAAGTCCGATATGCTGCATCCGTCAGAGCAGACGGTGGATTATATATGGGAATGTCTTCTTGATTATTTCCTTAGTGATGAGGCAAGGAACTTTGTAAGGGAATGGCAACCCATCAAGGCGGCACTAAACCATAAGCCTTTCAATCCTGAATCAGAGGAGTATAAGGCTTTCGTTGAGACGACAGAAGACAAGCTGCGTATGTTCCGTAAGAAATGGGGGAAGGAAGCCTCTCCACAACCCCAAATAGAAGGAAGCCTCTCCCCAACCCTCCCCTGGGGGAGGGAGCACCAGGCTCATAGGAAAAGTTGAAGGTTGAAATCCAATGTTCAATAATAAGCTCAAGTTTCGGAAGTAGTAAAAAAAGGAGATAAAAGAAGATAAAAGAAGATAAATGGAGATAAATGACATATGTTTAAGCCAGGCTTTTACGATTGTCTTCGTCGATTCTTTAGCTGCACTCGGCATAGCTCAAACGAGCTTGGCTCTGCTCTCATTTGCAAAAGAATTGTCTTTTAACTTCCTAAGCGACCAAAGGGAGCGATAACTTCTCATAACTCCTTGTAACTCCTAAAGTTGAGCACATGCGAAACTTAAATTAATAATTGATAATATGAGAAAAACTATTTTAACAGCCGCTTTCGTAGCGCTGACAGCTGTGACTGCCATGGCAGTGCCAGCAAAGAAGGGATGGCGTACAGTTACTCAACCCGATGGCACAACGATAACACTTCAGCTCGTGGGCGATGAGTTCCGAAATTATTTTGTCACATCCGACAATGTGCCTGTCATGGCATTGGAAGGCGGTAGATACTGTTATGCCACGTTTACCAACGGAAAGGCAATGGCAACATCTACACTCGCTCATGAGGCAGCTCACAGAGATGTTGCAGAACAAAGGATTGCATCGGAGGCTATCAACTCTCTCAGCGTTGAAAGTGAGACCATACAGGCTGTGAGAAAGGCTGTCAATTCAAGAAGGGCGGCTAAGGTTAAGAAAGCAGAGTTCACAGGCGAGAAGAAAGGTATAGTGATACTTGCCAAGTTCAGCGACAACGAGTTCTCGGAAGGAGACGACATGGCACTTTACTCTATCGGTTCCATGCTTAATACAGAAGGCTATAATCAGAACAAGGCTCCAGGCAGCGTGCATGACTATTTCTACGACATGAGTCGTGGTATGTTCAATCTTACATTCGATGTATATGGTCCGGTGACACTCTCTAACAGTTGTACATATTATGGTGGTTCTTCACAGAATGACGGTCTGCGCCATGCCGGTGATTTTGCATCAGAAGCCGTGAATCTTGCCGACCAAAACTATGACATTGACTGGACACAGTATGACTGGGATGGAGACGGAGAGGTTGACCAAGTGTTTATTTTCTTTGCCGGATATGGTCAGGCAACAGGTGGAGATGTGGGAACGATATGGCCACATGAATCAACACTTACTGAGATGTATGAGTATGGTTATGGTGGTGTGGGAGCCATCACACTTGATAATGTAACTATTGACACTTATGCATGTGCCAATGAACTGTATGGAAGTAGTGGGACTACCAAGATGGGAATCGGCACCTTCTGTCATGAGTTCTCACACTGCATGGGACTGCCAGATGCTTACGACACCAACTATGGTGGCAATTATGGCATGGACGAATGGGATCTCATGGATTCCGGAACATACAATGGTCCTTACGGAAGAGGATGGTGTCCTGCTGCATGGACATCCTATGAGAGATGGTATGCCGGATGGCTTGAACCTGTGGAACTGAGACCTAACACAGAGGTGACTGGTATGAAGGGACTTACAGAGGATGATAGCGAGACATACGTCATATATAACGATAACAACAAAAATGAGTATTACCTACTTGAGAACCGCAAACAGTATAGCTGGGATAAATACGTGCCAAATACGGGACTCCTTGTAATCCATGTAGATTATGACGAGACTCTCTTCAACAACAATATCGTAAACACTACAGGTACGATATACATCTCTCCAACTGTTTACATAAGGAACAGCCATGAGAGAATGACACCCGTACGGAACAGCAGTTACACTTCTGCTTACTATGACACATTCCCAATCATCGATGGAGCGTCAGTCACAGACAGTCTTACAGACAATTCAAATCCTAAGGCATCGACATGGAACATCAACGTCAGTGGCAGAAGACTCATGAGCAAGCCTATATACAATATAAAAAAGGCTAACAATGGTGACATTTCTTTCTCTTTCATGCCAGGTGCTACAGATGCCATCTCATCTGTTGAGAGTAATGACGCTACGGAAAGAGAGGAATATTATACCATCAATGGCATCAGGGTGGCTACTGTTGACAACGGCAACATGCCTTCACTGCCAAAAGGCATGTATATAGTCAGGAAGGCAGGAGAAAGCAAAGTAAAAGTGTTAAAATAATTATGCTTATGAAATCCTTTTTCCTATTATCTCTTTTGACGAGCAGTGCCTTGACCATACAGGCACAAATAACTGAAACCGCTACCGATGCCGTGAAGAATATGGGATTGGGTTGGAACCTTGGCAATACTCTCGATGCCAACGTTGGTAATGGTACCGACTTTGAAGCAGCAAGCTACTGGGGTCAGCAGGGTGTAGATTCTGAAACTTGCTGGGGACAGAACACCACTACACCAGAGCTTATTTCAATGATGAAGAATGCAGGCTTTGGCTCTATTCGCGTTCCTGTTACTTGGTACAACCACATGGATAAGGACGGTAACGTTGATAAGGCATGGATGGCACGTGTTCACGAGGTTGTCGATTATGTCATAGACAATGGCTTGTATTGCGTACTGAACGTACATCACGATACTGGTGCAGGTAGTTCTGGTTTCAAACATTGGATTCAGGCTTCCGAGGATAACTATACCCAGAATCGTGCCCGTTTCGAGAAGCTCTGGCAACAGATAGCCGAGGAGTTCAAGAACTATGGCAAGGAGCTTGTCTTTGAAGGTTACAACGAGATGCTCGACCCCCTCAGTTCATGGTGCTTCGCATCGTATGCAGCAAGTGGTCAATATGATGCTACTGTCGCTACTTCAGCCTACAATGCTATCAACAGCTATGCACAGAGCTTTGTGAATGCAGTACGTGCCACTGGTGGCAACAATGAGTCACGCAACCTTATTGTAAACACTTATGCAGCAGCTAATGGCTTTGGTAGTTGGAATGCCCATCTACTTGATCCACTCACTAAACTGAATATGCCAGATGACAAGACAGCTGACCACATAATATTCGAGGTTCATGCATATCCAGAAATTGTCTCCAATGGCAATCCTATCTCAACGACATTGATGAAGAAGAATGTGGATAATATGATAGCCATCGTCAAAGACAATCTTGTCTCTAAGGGTGGTCCTGTCATCATTGGCGAATGGGGAACAAGCAATGTAGATAAATCAGGTGCGACAGATTATGACCTCCATAAGACAGAACTCTTCCAGTTTGTTGATTATTTCATTCAGCAGACAAAAGCTGAAGGTATCGGCACATTCTATTGGATGGGGTTGACAGATGGCTTCTACCGTTCTGTTCCTGCTTTCAACCAGGCTGACCTCGCAGAACGGATGGCAAAGGCTTATCATGGCAGCAGTTTTGAGGGTGAATATCCTGGTTTCTCGGCAAGCGAGGAAGTCGTTGCTTTCGAAGGCAGCAAGAGGATTGGTTGGGGCAATCCTGTTACCATCAATGCTTCTTTGTTTGAAAACTTTGACGAGAACTCAACACTTACCATCTCTTTTACTCAAGATGCGGATGCTGAAGATGATATTCAGTTCTTTTATGGAGACTGGTCGGATAAACTATACTTTATATATGAAGGCAAGAGCTATTTTGCCGACTTCCAGCCAAGTCAGTTCCTTGGTTCTAATGCTGGTTCCAGTCACGTTATTCCTTTCTCTTTCAGCGCTGAGACATGTGCGAACTTCAAGAAGGTGGGTATGTTGATGCAGGGTAATGGAATAACGATTAAGAAGGTCGTTCTATCTTCTTCAACGTCAGGCATCGAGCAATTAGTTGTTTCCGAGGATAACGATGTTATCTACAACACCCTTGGTGTAAGGGTAAAGGAAATGAAGTCCGGAAACATCTATATCAAGAATGGGAAGAAGATAATAGCACAATAAATGCAGTAGGATATGGTATTGCCATGAAGTATCAACAGTCATAGCAATGCATTGCAAAAGTCATAGTAGTGAATTACAAAAGTCATAGTAATGCCTTGCGTGAGTTATAGCAAAGCTTTGCATGAGACATAGCAATGCTTTGCATGAAAAATAACATATAAGATAGTTGATATTGATTGAACTGTACGTTAAATAAAAGTAGGAGATATACGCCTGTTATTAGCGTGTATCTCCTACATTTTTTTACTGGTTCAAGTTACGCATGTATCCGACATGCTGTCAGTTGACAATTTGAAGAGTTGACAAGTTTACAAGTTATTAGTATTTCTGGCTGTTGTCATACTCAAGCAATAAGAGTAGCAACTCGTCAACTCGTCAACTTGTCAACTAAAACAATACTTGCTTACTTCACAACAATCTTTTTGCCCTTTGTGATAATGACACCCTTGGCATTTGAGTTAACCCTCATACCAGCGATGTTGTATCTTGGAGCATTGTCGTCAACGTCAGATGTAACAATCTCAGTGATGGAATTTGCTACAGTAGCTACAGTAGCTTCTCCAAGACCACCCATCTCGTTGGCTGCGCGTACTGACCATGTTGCTGAAATGTCATCAACGGTGTATGCACTTTCTGTGGTGAATGCAACTACACAACCATTCTTGCATACAGCCCAAAGGAGTGAGTAGTTGTTGCTGTCCCATGAAAGATTGCTGTCTTTAATACTTACGTTTGTTGGTACAGGAGCCTGTTCAGTGTAAGCCAGTGGGTTCCACTCATCCTCGCCACCCATAACGTTGGCGATAGAAAGCTCTGACACTTGTGCTTCTGTAAGTACTGCACTTGCCTGAGTTCCTCCTTCGAATGTCAGCTTGCGTGATGTGAGGTCAACGGCAATACCGTTCTTGTCAACACTGTTGTACTCTGCAAATACCTCCGGCTTGTTGCTACCCATCTCACCCCAGCCTGCTGCTGTCGGCAGGACGTTCATCTTGGTGTTAATGTACTGGGCACGGCAGTTTGCACCCCATGGGCGACCGAGATTATATGTGCCGTTTACTACATCCTCTGCACCTTCTGCTGCATTGATTTCACAATCGAGGAATACATATCCATACTTAAGCTGTCCGCTAGGAGCTGCAATGACATTGCCGCTACGGTTTTCTACCACAAGGTTTACCCTGTTGTAGTAAACATCGCCGCCACCGCAAAGGAAGTCAACTGTTCCGTGGATTTCAGAGTCCTCCCAATAGAAGCGACTGGTGTTCTTGTTGCTGTAGTAAGTGTCCTGGAATGACAGGAGCTTTACCTGCTTGGCAATAGTCTTTTCACCCTTGTCCTGCAGACATACGGCACGACCAGTGGTGTTGTTGTATTGATAAGCGTTCTTGATTGTAATATCCTGCATATACAGGTTGTTGCTTGAGTTGAAGAGAGTAGCTGTATTGCCGATTCCTTCAGCCTCAGGAGTATTTACAATTACCACACCGTCCTCGCTTTCACCTATGAGTGAGATGTTGTCGCCGGAAATGGCTGTGAGGCACTTGTTGCCAAGGTCGTATTTTCCATTGTAGAGGAAGATGCGATAGCGTGTTGATTTGTCAGCACGTGTGTTGGCAGCTTCAAGTGCAGCAAGGAACTCATCGGCTGTTGTAACCACCTGATCATAGAGTCCCTTTGTCACCTCTGGGCGTGTCATTGTGGTGAAGGTAATGTTTACTGCCTCAGTGTTCGTATTGCCGGTAAGGTCGCTTACAGAACCTGCTGCAAGGTTGAATGAGTATTCTGTAGCATACTCAAGGCTCTTGTATGTAGCTGTAATTGTCTTGCCGGAAACGGTAAGTGCAAGATCCTGACCAGAGAGTGTAGCCTTGGCATTTTCTGTCAGTTTAACCTTCTCGTCGTAGTTGAGGACAATCTTTCCTGATGCAGAAGCACCTGTAGCTCCATTGGCAGGAACTGTAGAAACGAGTACTGGAGCTGTGCCGTCGTCATAGATGGCAGCGTCTGCAATGATGAAGATGTCGCTGATAGCAGTACCGTCACTGTTGGGAGCGTCTGTTCCTGCTTTATCCCCAGTCGTGTCAGGCAGCCAGCGGATATAGAGGCTCTCTGCATGGTCAGCATCTGCAGGAAGGGTAACGTTGAAATCGTTAGCAACTTTAGGACCTGCCAGTGTAATCTCTCCAGCATCAATCCATGTCTCACCATTAAGAGAATACTGAAGTGTGATATGGGTATAGGCATTGTAGTTATAGAGAAGCACAGAGTTGACCTTGATGTTAGAGAAGTCGCGTGCGTTCACCTTAGTCTGATAGTAGTACTGTCCGAGAGTCTTCCAGTTGACAGCTGCACCCTTAAGGCTCTCATAGCCACCGGCAGCCACTGTTGACTTGTCAAGCCATCCCTGTGTATTGCCATCAACATCACGAAGAATGAGAGCTGCGCTCTGGTTGTCAACTGTTGATGCGAAGTCTGCAGGACGACCATTGTTTCCAGCCACGTAGAAGTCCCAACCTACGATATAGTCTATTGCCGAGAATGTGGCAGTGAGTTGCTTGTTGCCATCCATTGTCACCTTTGTAGTAGCACTTGTCTCGCCTGTTGACCAGTTGTTGAATGTCAGGATAGCATTGTTGGATGCCGTAAGTGTCACCTCTGTTCCTTCCTCGTACATGTTCTTTCCTTCAACAACTGTAGGAGCTGGTAAAAGCTGAACCATATAGTCGTTTGCGCCGCCCTCTACCGTGACATCAAGAGCGTAAGTGTTCACTGCTGTGAAGTTTGCTGTGAGAGTCTCGTCGGCTGTAACGGTGTATGTGAACTTGGCATCAGTAGATACAACATTGCCAGCTGCATCTGTCCAGTTTACAAAGTGATAGCCAAAGTTCTGTGTTGCTGTGAGCTGAACCTCGTCGCCTTCGGTATATTGCTCAGACTTTGGATAAGCAGAGACACTTCCGCCTTCAGCAGGTGAAGCAACCAAGTCGAGAGTGTATTTGTTCACAGCCTCGATGGTGCCGTTGAGCTTGCCGGAGATTGTCACCTCGCCGAATGCGCCTTCCTTGCTACTGCCCACGCCTACTGTTGCGGTGAGATAGAAGCCCTCTGTGCCTGCAAGCTGAGCCTGCTGGTCGGCTGTGAGTTCTATTTCATAATAATATACGGCTTCTTTATCATACTCTTTTTTTGAGGACGACTTGCCCTGACGCCATGCGGTGTATGTTCCGAGAGCGATTTCTGTGCCGTCAGCCTTATGTGCAGTTACCTTCACACCCTTTTCCGCATCGGTGCCACAGCGGTTGATGTAGCCCTTAACCTTTGTCGGAGTGAATGTCAGACCGGCTGCAGGACGTACAAACCAATTGAGGGCAGTTGTCGTACCTGCAGGTTTGAACTTGATGGCTGTTATGCCAGTATTAGTACCATCGGTCATCGTGATGGTTGTAGTGCCTGTGAGTGTGCAGTCGCCGGAATCAAACGCCACAGTGCTGAAGCCGTCTGCAGGTGTTGCAGTGTAGTCGCCGGGAGTTGTGGTGTTGTTCATTGCGAAGACAACGGATGCAGCCTCGTCAGTGTAGGTCTTGCCGCCCTCGCCGCCCTGCTCTACAACAGGCAGCACGGTCTGGATGTAACGCAGCCAGCCTGCATCACTTCCTACAACGATGTCTATCGTCTCTGCTGAGCCAGCTATGGTGTAGCTGACAGTATTGGCAGCAGTGTAGTCGCTCTGGCCATCGATAGTTGTGGCAGTCTTGCCGTCACGCTTAAACTGATAGAAAGCCTCCATGCTGACGGCAGCACCTTTGGCAGATGGGATAGTGAACTTTGTTCCGTTGTTCACCTGTGCCCAGTCTGTATTGTTCGCATTATTGATTTTTCCGGATGTTGCATCGTAGTCCATCTTGACATCAATGGTCTCGCCAGCAACATTTGCCTGTGTCACCCACACGCCAATGCCATTGCCTGCATTCTCTACTGCAATTACAGGAGCACCCTGGTCTTTACGGAAATTCCATTTCAGTGTCACAGCCTCTGTGCGGTCAGCAAGTGTCTTGGTGTTCTCTGTGAATACAGGAGTGAGGGTAACATTGTCTGTAAGAGTGTATTTTGCACCCAAAGCAATGGTGCTTGTTCCGTCATTCCATCCTGTGAGGGTGTAGCCCTCCTTATACATAGTGTAGTTGCCAGGAATTGTGATTTCTGTACCCTCGTCTGATGTAATAGCTGCTGGAACAACACCGCAGTCAGTGTAATCTCCGAGAGAGAATGTGACAGTCTTGCTTTCAACAAGGTCTGCTGGGTCAACAGCCTCAACGGCGATATACGGAGTGTAGCTTCCACCGCTGATGGTGAGTGTCGTTGCTTCGCCTTTGTAGATGGCAGAAGCGATGTTTGTCTCGCTTCCGCTTGAATAGCAAGCACCGTTGTTGGTATTGAATGTTGCTACGGTGTTGTCCGAAGCGTCTTTAACTGTCACGTCGCCGCCCCATGCGCATGTGCCCATAGAGATGCGGACAGGTCCTTCAACGGCTACGGTAGCGGAGAAATTACTCCATCCGTGTTGTGTGGAATGGAATTTTCCGGAAAGTACGATGTCACAGCTTGGGTCAGTAGTCTCTACACGAGAGATTGCTCCGTCCTTCACTGCAACGCCGAAGTTCAATGCTGTGCCCGACACAGCCTCTTCTGTTGTAAGGAGAGCGGCATTAGTCAGGTCAATCTTGATGTCCTCCCAGACGTTAGTGCCGTCAGCCCACGCTCCACTGCTGCCCGTCACTATCGTGATAAGCAGCGCAAAGAGTCTCAATAAAAACTTTTTCATTGTGCTTTGATTAATAGATTTGAATTATGTTAATTATAAAAAAGATATACCCGTAACGTGGTTTGGTAGTTTGTTTTGCCTTGTCCTGACTTAAAAAGTCAGTTTTAAGTAGTTTTCTCTGCAAAGTTACGATGTTTTATTTTAATAACCAAATTTTTTTAATTATGATTCCTCAACATTTTTCATACACATAGAAATGCTTTCCTTCCTGACCTCGTTGAAGGTTGAAGGTTGAGGCCCACCCCCAGCCCCTCCCTGAGGAGGGGAGATTGAATAATGAAGGTTGAAGATTGAATATTGAAGGAAGTAACAAGCCATCCATATTATTAAAGACTTAAGTTTCGCATTTGCTCAACTTCTGTAGTTAAAAGGAGTTATAAGAAGTTATCGCTCCCTTTATCTCCTCTTTACTACTTGCGAAAGTTGAATTAAAGAGTCTCAGCAACCCTTTTTGCAGCAAGGTATTTGTTGATGGAAAATCCCTCTTTAGACACGCTGTCCAATAGTGCCAGTTTTGTCTTCAGGCATGATTTCAGGTCGGAAAGGGCGTTGCTGTATCTTTTCTTCTTGTCCTTAGCCTTCACATCGGCATTCTTGGTCTTTCTCAGTAGGTCGTGGAGAATGGTGTGTAGGGTATTGCTGAAATAATCTGTTCCACGGATTATCCTGTCTTCTACCTCCTTGGACTCTATGTCCTGTCTTGACATGCGCTTTATCAGTTCTGCCCATTTCACCGCAACATTCACCACGTCGGCATGCATTTTGGCAGAAGCTTCCTTGTGGGCTGTTGCAAGCAATGGTATGCTGGTGGAATGGCATTCAATGACCATTCTTGTCATGTTCTCTTCCAATGACATTATCTCTGAGAAATCGAAAAGCTCCAGCAACAGTTCTTTCATGTATTCGTCTTTTATGGTTGGCAAGGCACTGACACTTGCCTGTGTCTTATTCTCCTGTTCGCTGACGAAGACTTCCACTTCCTTGTCGGTCATTATAGCCTCATGGGGGATGGGGGACGACAGCACCAAACCTTCAAGAGTGCGACATCTGCTGAGAGCAACATACACCTGTCCTGATGCAAACGCAAGTCGTGCGTCAATTATAGCATGGTTGAATGTTAATCCCTGACTCTTGTGGATTGTTATCGCCCATGCAAGTCGCAGTGGCAACTGGGTGAAAACACCCAGTATCTCGGTTTCTATTTCCTTTGTCTTTTCGTTGAGCGTGTATTTAGCATTTTCCCATTCCTGAGGAGTGACATCAATGGGTTCTTCTTCACCGGGACATGCCACCCTGACACCCTCATCGCCAAGGCTGACAATTCTTCCCACTTTGCCATTATAAAACCTGTGCTCCTGTGAAGTGTCGTTGCGCAGGAACATAACCTGTGCCCCTACTTTAAGAGAAAGGGTCTTAGGTGCCGGGAAGGAATAATCTGGGAATGTGCCTTCAACACTCGCCACATATTCCTTCTCTTTACTATCAATTTTGGAGAGCTCGCTCTCGTTAAGTCTTGTGGCTATCGAGTTGTGTGTGGTCAGATGGATATATCCATCCTCCTCTCTTGGCTTGAAGTCCGGTAGGTATCGTGTATTCAATGTGTAGAGAGTCGAAGCTGATGCGTTTCCTTTCCTTATCTCGTTGAGAATCTTTATGAATCCCTCATCCTGTTGACGATATACTGTCGTTAGCTCAATGGTGACATATCTTACAAGGCGCAGGGCATGACTCCCGAAAAAATACGGGGTGTCATAATATGGTGACAACATTCTTTCTTCCTCTGGTGTCACTATGGGAGTCAGCTGCTGCAAGTCTCCAATCATAAGTAGCTGTGCTCCTCCGAATGGTTTGTTGTGAATGCGGAACCTTCTCATCACAGAGTCTATGGCATCCAGCAGGTCACTCCTCACCATACTAATCTCGTCAATGATTAGAATTTCTATATTTCTAATCAGTCTTTTCTTCTGTTTCGTGAAATTGTGTTTCTCTTTAGTAACGGTGTCTGGCACGTAGGGTGAGAGTGGCAGTTGGAAAAAAGAATGTATGGTGACACCACCAGCATTGATGGCAGCAACTCCCGTAGGAGCTACAACGAGCACATTCTTCATGCTCTTTTCCACCACAGTCTTAAGGAATGTAGTCTTGCCTGTTCCTGCCTTTCCGGTAAGGAAAACGCTTCTGTTGGTGTATTCAATGAAATCCCATGCCTGTCTTAGTTCTCTGTTTTTCACCGTCCTGTTAATGCGTTTAATTGTTCTGTTCATGTTTCGCAAGCTAAAACTTGCTCAAAGTTAACTTGTTAACTTGTCAACTCATTAACTTGTCAACTTAATTAATTATTTGTCAGGCAAAGGTAATAATTCTTTTTTACATTTGCTTATTGCTGTGTGATAAAAAGAAAATAAAACCAATAATCTCTTCGCTTAATAGAATTTTATTATTATTTTTGCAATCTGTTTGGTGTCCTTCATGGATAAGGAATGCCATATCTACGTTTTTTTGTTGACTTTTTTTGAAACTTTATATGTTAGTTATGGACATGAGAGATATATTTCACTCTGTGAAGACTGCGAGCAGAAAGCTTGCCATAGTTGCTGATGCTACAAGAAATGCAGTGCTTGAGACCCTTGCTGACAAGATAGAGGCAAAAGGTGATGTTCTGCTTGATGCTAATAGCAGAGATTTGGCAAGGATGGACAGGAAGAGTGCCTTGTATGACAGGTTACAGCTCAATAAGGGACGCCTCACGGACATTGCCCGCAGTATTAGGGAAGTGGCGAGTCTTCCTTCTCCTCTTGGAAGGATACTGATGGAGAGGACACTTGCCAACGGACTCGTGTTGAGAAAGGTATCTGTACCATTTGGCGTGATAGGTGTTGTATATGAAGCCAGACCCAATGTTACATTTGATGTCTTCTCCTTGTGTCTGAAGAGTGGAAATGCCTGCGTATTGAAAGGAGGTAGTGATGCAGAGGAAAGCAACAAGGCAGCCATGAGCCTTATCCATGAGGCATTGAAGGAAAACGGTGTTGATGCAACAGTTGCCGAGATGCTTCCATCCACTCACGAGGCAACCTCGATGATGCTAAACGCTGTAGGATTTGTTGATGTTTGCATACCAAGGGGCGGCAGAAAGCTTATAGATTTCGTCAGAGAAACAGCCCAAGTGCCAGTGATAGAGACAGGAGCTGGAGTCGTGAGTACATATTTTGACAGTAAAGGAGATGTGGAGAAAGGCAGGCGCATTGTCGAGAATGCAAAGACAAGAAGAGTCAGTGTTTGCAATGCCCTTGACTGTCTGATTGTTGACAGTAATCGTCTTGCAGATGTGCCTTCTCTGTGCAGTCCTCTTGCAGGGCATAATGTAAGGATATATGCCGATGACAAGGCATTTGCAATCCTTGAAAACAACTATCCCACAGAACTCCTGTGTCATGCCACTGTCGATAGCTATGGCACTGAATTTATGGATTATGCCATGGCATTGAAAATCGTTGATGGTGTTGATGAAGCCATTGAGCACATTGCGGAGTATGGTTCCTGCCATAGTGAGAGTATAGTGACTGAAGATAAAGATACGGCAAGATATTTCCAGCAGAGGGTCGATGCTGCATGTGTCTATTGGAATGCACCTACAAGCTTCACTGATGGTGGGCAGTTTGGGCTGGGTGCTGAGATTGGTATCAGTACACAGAAACTCGGACCGCGAGGACCAATGGGACTTGAGGAAATGACAACATATAAATGGCTTGTCGATGGTAACGGACAAGTGAGACCTTAAGACCTAAAAAGGTTATTAGGTCTTCAAAGATTGAAGATTGAAGATTGATTATTGATGGCTGATTATTGATGATTGATTATGGAAGATTGAATTTTAAACTTGTCAACTTGTAAACTTAAATTATATACTCAACTTTAGCAAGTAGTAAAGAGGAGATAAAGGGAGATAAAGGGAGCGATAACTTCTCATAACTCCTTGTAACTCCTAAAGTTGAGCAATGCGAAACTTAAATTATATATATATGAGAACTTTTTTCAACGTAGAGGATATTGGGAATGTGGACGAGGCTGTATGCGAGGCCTTAGAAGTTAAAAGCAATCGTTACGCCTATCAACATCTTGGAAAGAACAAGACCCTGTTGATGATATTCTTCAATAACTCGCTGAGGACGCGACTCAGCACGCAGAAGGCTGCTATGAACTTGGGCATGAATGTTATAGTGCTTGATGTCAATGCAGGAGCTTGGAAACTTGAAACAGAACGTGGAGTCGTAATGGATGGCGACAAGAGTGAACACCTGCTGGAGGCTATACCTGTCATGGCATCTTATTGCGATATCATTGCAGTAAGATCGTTCGCAGGACTTGAAGACAGGGATTTCGACTATGCAGAGACAATAGTTAACCAATTCGTCAAATACTCCAACAAGCCAGTTGTTGCCATGGAGACAGCAACAGTTCATCCTTTGCAGGCTTTTGCAGACCTTATAACCATAAGGGAGAATGAGGCAAGAAGAGAGTCGTGTGGTGAGAAGGTAAGACAACGTCCAAAAGTTGTGCTGACATGGGCTCCTCATTGCAAAGCACTGCCACAAGCTGTTCCAAACTCCTTTGCCCAGTGGATGAATGCAGCTGATGTTGAGCTTGTAATAACACATCCCGAAGGCTATGAACTTGATTCAAGGTATGTGGGAGAGGCTAAGGTAGAATACAATCAGAGAAAAGCCCTTGAGGGTGCCGACTATGTATATGCCAAAAACTGGAGTTGCCCTGGCGTAACCAACGCAGCAGACTATGGAAAGATACTGTGCAAGGATATGACGTGGACAATAGACAGTGAACACATGAACTGGACGGACAATGGCTTTTTCATGCACTGCCTGCCAGTACGCAGAGGACTTATTGTTTCTGACGATGTTATAGAGAGTGACCATAGCCTTGTTATACCAGAAGCGGCAAATAGAGAGATTTCCGCCCAGGTGGTATTGAAAAGAATTCTTGAAAGCATCTGATGGAGAACTACATAATATTAAGACCAAAGCAGACTGGTGCGTTCAGTGACAGGATAGAGGAACTGTTTACGCAGGTCACAGACTATCTGTCGAGAGAAGTTCAGGCAGGTCGTACCTTGCAGTTGGCAAAGGTGTTTCTCAGTGATGCCCAGAACCAGTATCAGCAGTTTGTTGAGTCGGAACTGTATCAGAATGTGTTGTCGAAAGTCGCCTCAAGCATAATTGAACAGACACCGTTAGATGGTTCCAAGGTGTCCGTACTTCTAGTGACATCCGACAGAGCGGCAGAATACATATATAATAGTTTGAGGCTTTGCGCAGAAGAGACCAAAGGCTCCAACTCTTATCTACAGACTGTGCTCCTTTTTGAAAAATACATCAAAAGCATAGAGGCACTGGGACTTGACATTGCCACACATCTTGTGAGGACATGGATATATGTTGCCGACATAGACGTGAACTACGAAGGAGTGGTGAAAGCCAGAAACGACATATTCAAGAGATATGGACTTACGGCAGACACACATTTCATAGCAAGTACGGGTATTGGAGGAAACTCCGAGACACGTACTGCCTGTGTTGCAATAGATTTCCTTACTTATCCGAGCGTCTGCGAGGAGAACAAGACATATCTTAAAGCTCTTGACCATCTGAATCCTACACATGAGTATGGCGTAGCGTTCGAGAGAGGCACCATGCTGGAAACTGACCACGAGAGGAAATATTTCATTTCGGGGACAGCAAGCATCGACAGGCATGGACATGTGATATACCTTGGGAATGTCATAAGACAGACAGAGAGACTTCTTGAGAATATAGATGCTTTGCTGAGAAATGGAGGAGCCACTCTCTGTGATGTAAACTATTTTATAATATATCTCCGTGATTTGTCGGACTATCAGGCTGTTGACAGATATATGGAGCAGCATTATCCCGATAAACCAAGAATTCTGGTACATGCAAAAGTATGCAGACCAGAATGGCTCGTTGAGATGGAATGTACGGCAGGAGGAACATTATGAGAGGTGGAGTGGTCAAGGGAAATGTGTCATTGAAGGTCATGATACTCATGACATGGGCAATAGTCTGCTGGTGTTTTTATCAGTTTTGTTATCCGTATCATTTCTACTGGCAGGAGGAAACACAGTTGTTCCTCATGTCTGCTGAGTATTTGAAAGGGTATTTTTCTAAACCGGCATGGGTGGCTTGCATGGGTGGCGACTTCCTTACACAATTCTATTATTACACGTATGCGGGAGCATCTATAATTACGCTCTTGTTGTTGGTGACAGGAGATGTTTCACGCAGGGCATTGGAACATGCAGGGCAAGTCAGGCTGGCTTTCCCTCTTGCCATGGCAGTAATGGTAATCCTTGCTTTGACAAGTCTAAAATATACGTTCCGCCTTTCCTCCCTATTGGCATGGACTGGTGGAATAGGAATGTATTACGCATGGTCACTGCTAAGGTCTTGTAAGCGCATCCCTGTTCCTGTTTATATGGTAATGAACGCAATCATTGCAGTCTTGACATTCTGGATGTGGGGAGTTGGAGTGTGGGCTTTCGTATCACTTAGTGTGATGGATAGTCTCACTAATGCCAGAAAGTTGCATGCTGCTTTGAAAGTTGGAATGTTCTCATTGCTTGTGGCTCTTCTTCCTTTGTTAAGAAACTACTATTTTCTTGATACGGACGCTATGCTGACATATCCTCAGAAAGGTGGATTCTGCCTACCGGAATGGAGCTTAGAGAAGAGCCTTGCATACCAGACGGAATATAGAATAGGTAATTACCAACGTGTTATAAACATGTTCAATGCCGATGATGACAAATCGGAACTTGCCAAGTATTTCCATAATCTCGTAGCAGCGCAGAGAGGAACCCTTGCGGATATTCTTTTGAACACTCCCGGCAACAACCTTGGGACATTCTATCATATAGGTCCCAAGACTCCCAAACTGACAATACAGAATATGCACGAGCTGTATTGGGCAATAGGTGATATGGCTTTTGCAGAGAGAGCTGCCATCATGGCTAAGACATTCTCCCCAGACAACAGAAATGTAAGGATGATAAAACGTCTTGCTGAGATTAATATTGTAAGAAACGATACAGCTGCTGCCATGAAATATCTAAGAATTCTTGACAAGACGTTGGTATATGGTTCTTTTGCCAGAAAGATATTGAATGGAGACAAGCATGCCATGCAACCTTATGTTGAGAAACGGAAGATGCAGAACACAACAAGTGACATACGCTATTCTGACAATGCCCACCAGATACTCGTGGAATTGATGAGGTCCAACGGCAAAAATATAGTTGCTCTTGACTATCTGCTTTGTAGCGACCTGCTTCTTAAGGATATCGCTACTTTCAGGAAAGACTATGACAACTTCGCGGCAGGCAACCCACAGGTGGCACGTAGGAGACTTTATCAGGAAGCCATGTGCATATCCCTTGCAGCTGCCAAGGAGGAACCAGACGTCTTTGGAAAGTATGTCGATTATGATGTCTTTACAAAATTTGTGGAATACAATAATAAGAGAGGTGATAGAAGTTTCAAAGGTACATACTGGTATTTCTTTGACAGAGAGAATGCCGCAAAGCTTGAGACCCTTTCCTTCTTCCATCTTCCTTCTTCTTCCATCTTCCCTTTTCAATCACTGACTTCGTCGTTTTTAGGCTTCACCTCGGGATAGCTAAAGCAAGCTCGGCTCTCCTCTCGGTTTGCACGAAAATCCAATCTTCAACCTGAAATTTTAAATTTTCAATCTTCAATCTTTGAAAACCTCACAACCTCACAACCTCATGACCTCACAAGCTCACAACCTCATAAAATTATGTCTTTCAGTATTGGCAGTTGTAACAATAGTGCATTCTTGCGCTCCAACTCCAGAGAATGTCAGGGAAGTCAAATCCTTGCCGACAATATATCCCGACTATACAGACATCACCATACCAGCCAACATCGCTCCTCTCAACTTCAAAATAAGGGGAAAGGCTGATGCAGTGTGTCTTACTGCCACATGTGGCGAAAGTACACTGGAAGTGAGTGAGACAGGTGACAAAGTGATGTTCGGAATAGATGAATGGAAAACGTTCCTTGAAAATGCGGCAGGCAAGAAAGTTGATGTCTCGCTTACGGTAAGAGAAAACGGAGAGTGGAAACACTACAAGGATTTCGTGTGGACGGTGAGCAATGACAGCATTGACCCTATACTCACATACAGGCTCATTGAACCAGATTACGAGGTCTTCAACAATCTGAGAATAGTGGAGCGAAATATCACAAATTTCAAGGAAAGGAGTATCAGTGACTACAACATAGTGGGTAACAGGTGTATGAACTGCCACAAGTTCTCTTCAAACAATCCAAATCTGTCAATGATGTATGTCAGAGGTGATGGTGGAGGTGCCATCCTTAATGACAACGGAAGATTAAGGAAGCTTGATATAAAGACAGACGGCATGATAGGAGGAAGTGTGTATTTCAGTTTCAGTCCAAACGGTCGGTATGTAGCATTCTCTACCAATATAATAATACCTGCTTTCCATAGCGATGCGTCAAAACGGCTTGAGGTCTTTGACACTAAGTCCGACATATATGTTGCTGACATAAAAGAGAACAAAATAATCAGGTCGGAACTCCTATGTGACACTACCCGCCTTGAGACATTCCCTACTTTCGCACCAGATGGCAAGAGCATATATTTCTGTGTAGCTGAAGCAAGCAGGGATAGTTTCAATGTGCAGACGACCATATACAATCTGGCAAGGATAGACTTTGATATGAATAAAGGATTGATAGGAGACAGTATTCATATCATGGAGGTGGCTCCGGCTGACAGTGCTGCAACGAGAGGTACATCTGTATGCCATCCTGTGGTTAGTCCAGACGGCAGGTTCCTCTTATATACAGTGGCATACTATGGCACGTTCCCTATTTGGCATCCTGAGTGTGACTTGCAGATGATGGAATTGCAGACAGGCAAACTACATACTCTCGACATCGTAAACTCAGACAAGAGTGACTCTTATCATAGTTGGTCAGGAAACAGCAGATGGTTTGTGTTTGCAAGTAAACGGGACGATGGACTTTATGGAAAACCTTACTTCTGTCATGTCGATAATGACGGTAATACGACAAAGCCATTCCTCCTGCCACAAGAGGATCCAGATACTTATGACAATACCTTGAAGTCCTTCAACATTCCGGAACTCGGCAGAGGAAGCCTTCCGTTCACAGCTGTGGATGTTCAGCGTGTCATGGAGAAAGAAGCTGAAAAATTCCAGTGGAGATGAAAGATTCAATTTTCAACTTTCAATATTCAATCTTCATCATTCAATATCGCTTATCTGAGGCTTTCCAATCTCAGTAGTAGCTGAACTTCCTTGCTCATTCTTTTCTGGTGAGGAAGTCTGTTCAACCGTTTCCTGTTTCTGGTTTTCTGGAAGAGCTGCACTCTCATCAGGTGCATCGTCGTATGAATCCTTTGCAGAGGATGCTGTTTGCTTACTGTCACTCTTTTCTTCATCCTTGTCTGGAGTATCCGTGTCAACAATCTCGTCAGACAATCTCATTCCGCGTATGGCATAGTCGCCAACGACATCGAATGTGTCCTTTAAAACATTGTCACGCATCTCCTCTTCTTCTTCCATCATACTCCTTGGACTGTCGTTTGAACCTACTATCAGGTTATAGCAAACAAGGATAAGCAAAAGAAAAACAATAACGAGAAACAGTCTTGTCACAATTCTTGCAGTCTTTTTCCCTCCACCGTGTCTGTTGTCACTCTTTTCGTTGTTTGTTCTGAATATTCCCATATATGTGTTTATATCCTTTTGATTGCGAAGGTAATGCAAAAGAGTGAAATGGCAAAATAAAATCGATTTTTTTTCGTTTTTATATTGATAGTTCAAATTTCGCAAGTTAAAAACTTGCTCAAAGTTGACGAGTTCACAAGTCAACCAGTTGCTACTGTGAAGTTAACGAGTTAAATAGTTAACAAGTTGTTAGCATTTCTGGTTGTTGTCAAGCTCAAACAAGAATAGTAGCAACAGTGATATGGATATAACACACGTGATAAACAACCTCAGAAAACTCAGCGGACTTTCTGAAACACTTGGAATGGAGTTTCTTTCAACCCCTGAACCAGACACATGTATGGCTCGTATGCATGTTGATGAGCGCAATCGGCAGCCATTCGGCTTCCTGAGCGGAGGTGCATCGCTTGCACTTGCCGAGAACCTTGCAGGGGTCGGTTCTCTTGCGCTATGCCCAGACAAAAGGAGCGTTGGCATTAATGTCAGCGGCAATCATGTGCAGGCTGTAAGGGAGGGAAACACGGTAAAGGCTATTGCAAGACTTAAGTTCAAGGGAAGGAAGCTTCATGTCTGGAGTATAGATATTTTCAATGAGGACAATGGTGACCTGATTTCCACAGTCCAGGTAACTAATTATGTATTAGACACAATAAGTAAATGACGGGATTCGCTATATTCAGGATGCCGGAGAAGAAGAGGGCATCTATGGTGATACAAACCCAGGGAAAGACTTTCGCTGCCACCACATGGGAGGAAATTGACGACAAGAGGGGTTATGTCATTGCTCCATTCAACATCTCAGAGCGCACTCCGTTGCTTATACTTCAGCCAACAGTTGAAATGGATGTTGACTGCGACAACTCTGATGCCGTGAAAAGACTTATGCGTGTTGCTATCTCTTCTGTAACCGATGTGGCTTCATGGCAAAGTGAGGAACAGTGCGAGAGCGAGCGTATGGCTTATAATCGATTGTTCCATAGATATTCCAAAGCACTTGAAAGTGGAGACTTCCGAAAGCTTGTGCTTGCCAGAGTGCATCATGTCCCTTATCCTGAGACACCAAAGGATATGGGAGAATATCTGTCGTCTCTTTTTATGAAAGCATGTGCTTTGTACCCCAAACTATACATCAGTCTCTTCTCTACACCTGAGAGTGGCACATGGCTTGTGGCTACACCAGAGATATTGCTATCCTGCGACCAGATAGGCAGATGCTATACAATGGCTCTCGCTGGTACGATGAAGGCAGGAGAAACAGAGAAAGAATGGAGCCTGAAAAACCAGATGGAGCAGAACATAGTCACACAATATATCAGAGAGAATCTTGAGGACATAGTATGTAGCCTGAGGGTAGAACCAGCCCATACGGTAACGGCAGCATCGCTCCTGCATCTGAGAAGTGATTTCCATTTCTCATTGCTTGGCACACATACAGTGGGTGAGATAGCGAGGAAACTCCATCCAACACCTGCCGTGTGCGGCATTCCAAAGCACAAAGCATGGGATCTTATTGTTAAAGAGGAAGGGGACAGACGTCGTTACTATAGTGGATTCACGGGCATGATTACGAAGAGAGAGACAAATCTTTTTGTGACATTGAGATGCATGAGAGCCACAATCACAGGCTTCGACCTCTATGCGGGTGGTGGCATAGTCAAGGATAGTGTGTTGGATGACGAATGGGCGGAGACAGTGATGAAAATGGAAACAATGGAGAGACTCATCTGAAGATTGAAGATTGGACATTATGTTTGCAAATAAGGAAAACGTAAATATACTGACATCGCTGATAAAAAAGAGCGAGATAAGGAATGCTGTCGTATGTCCTGGCAGCAGGAATGCTCCTATTGTCAATAATCTGTACAATTTGGATGATATAGACTGCCATCCTGTAACAGACGAGAGAAGTGCTGGCTTTTATGCCCTTGGCTTGGCTCTTGCCACCGGACAGCCCGTTGTGGTATGTGTAACTTCCGGCTCTGCATTGCTTAATGTGTTGCCTGCAGTTGCAGAAGCTTATTACCAAAAAGTTCCTATGCTTGTTGTCTCGGCTGACCGCCCAGTGGAGTGGATTGGGCAGAACGATGGTCAGACTCTGCCTCAGGCTGATGCCCTGCATCCTTTTGTGGTGAAAAGTGTATCGTTGCCAGAACCTGAGGACAGTATTAAGCGTTGGCATTGCAATCGCCTCGTCAATGAGGCATTGATAGCTATGCGGGCTGATAATCGTCCAGTACATATAAATGTTCCAATCAGTGAACCTCTTTTCGATTTCTCTGTGGAGACTCTGCCAGACGAGAGGTTGATAACCTTGTATCCTTCTTCTACGGATATTCCAAGGCTTAGACAAATGGCTATGGATGTTTTCTTTAGTTCTGCAAAGCCACTTGTAGTGATAGGGCAGATGGAAGAAAATATAGCTCGTTCCCTGCCTGTTGACAAGCTGGCTGAGTATGCTGTGGTAGTTTCAGAGCCTTTGTCTTCATGTCATGGGATAACCAATGCCGATGAAATTCTTTCGGATTGTTGTACAAAAGAAGAAGACCTTGCTCCTGATTTTATTTTGTATATAGGAGGTGAAATAGTTAGCAAGAGACTCAAGCGTTTTCTTAGGAAAACTAAGGGCGCAAAGACATGGAGAGTGACAGATGTGTTGGAGGTGACAGACACTTTCATGAATCTTGATGGTATTGTTCAAGGAAGGGCGAAAGACGTCTGCTCATGTTTGGCAGATGGTATTTGCCATCATGAAACAGCTCAAACCGAGATGTTCAGGATTGCTTGGAGACAGGCTTCGCAGAGATGGGCACACAGGAATGAAATATATGTTCCAGATTACTCCCAGATGGCTGCCGTAAGGGAGTTTGAGAGAATTCTCAGTACATTAGACAACCATACATTTTACTCATTCTATTCCAACAGTATGCCTGTGCGACTTGCATGCTTGTATGCCTGCCACCATATTGGATGCAACCGCGGAGTGAATGGTATTGAGGGATGTCTCTCTACTGCAGCGGGAGTCTCGCTGAACTCATCAAATACTTATTGTGTCATAGGCGATTTGAGCTTCTTCTATGACCAGAATGCTCTTTGGCACAGAAATCTGAATGGGAATCTGAGAATCCTGCTTTTGAACAATGGAGGAGGTGGTATTTTTGGAAGGCTGGAAGGACTCATGAAGAGTGATGCCTACAGTCTTGTGGCAGCAAAACACGAGTGCAGTGCCCGCGGTGTGTGTATGGCAAATGGAGTAGCTTACCGCAGTGCGCATGACATGGAAACGATGCTTAGTGGTATAGAATGGCTTGTGAAGGAGCAAAGTGACGTTCCCATGCTTCTTGAGGTGATGACAGATGCAGATGAGGACAATAGGGTTCTGGACCGTTATTGGAAAGTTGAAAATTGAGGCCCATCCCCAGCCCCTCCCTGAGGAGGGGAGATTGAAGATTGAATATTGAATATTGAATATTGAAAAATGAATGTTGTCAATTCTATGAATCGTCAATTAAAGAGTATCAACTTGTCAACCCGTCAACTTGTTAACTGACAGCATGTCGGAGACATGCGAACCAACGGTCACTGGCCGAAGGGAAAAGGAGTTTCCTTGAGCTTTGCGAAAAAACTTAAATTAAATTACTCAACTTTCGGAAGTAGATAAAGGAAGGCAAATGAAGATAAAAGGAGATAAAAGACAAGACCTAAGACTGTTGTCTTTTAACTTCCTGAGCGACCGCAAGGAGCGATAACTCCTTCTAACTCCCTTTAACTCCTTATGTTGGGAACTTCTGAAACTTAAATTAAATTAAATTATATATAATATGGAGTACGTAAATACAGTTGATGCCGATTTTTCCAAACAGAATGGAGGACGGCAATGGAGAAAGATAGAGGGTTTCGATTTCAGTGATATCCTCTTCGATGAGTATAACCATATAGCGAGGATTACAATAAACAGAGAAAGGTATCGCAACGCTTTCACACCACGAACAGTGAGTGAGATTTCGCAAGCGTTCAGCTACTGCCGCGAGTCCGCAGACATAAGGGTGGTGATACTGACAGGTGCCGGAGACAAGGCTTTCTGTTCAGGAGGTGACATGCATGTAAAAGGAAAAGGAGGCTATGTGGGCAGCGATGGTGTACCGCGGTTGAATGTCCTGGATGTTCAGATGCAGATAAGGAGACTGCCAAAACCTGTCATAGCCATGGTAAATGGTTTTGCGATAGGAGGCGGACATGTGCTTCACCTGATGTGTGACCTTACAATAGCGTCAGACAATGCCATTTTTGGACAGACAGGTCCTAAGGTTGGTAGTTTCGATGCAGGATTTGGAGCTTCGTATCTTGCACGCATAGTGGGACAGAAGAAAGCGAGAGAGATATGGTTCCTCTGTCGCCAGTATTCTGCTGACGAGGCAGAGCGTATGGGACTCGTCAATAAGGTAGTGCCGTTCGAAAGATTGGAAGATGAGTGTGTGGAATGGGCTGAGACAATGATGGAAAGGTCACCGTTGGCTCTTAGAATGATTAAAGCAGGACTCAATGCAGAGCTTGATGGTCAGGCGGGCATTCAGGAACTTGCAGGTGATGCTACAATGCTCTATTACACAATGGATGAGGCAAGAGAAGGCGGACAAGCGTTCCTTGAGAAACGCAAGCCCGACTTCGGAAAATATCCCATTCTTCCTTGAGCTAATTACTTCTTCATGTCAAAGCCAATGCGCAAGCCGTCATAGTTTTTCGACAATTCTCCTATACCCTGCAAGGTGCTGTTGCCGCTTATGGCAGCCATGGTCTGCATAAGCGACAGCAGTTTTGTAGCCTCGAACAATATGCTTATGCCGTTGGCGTTGCGTTTGGCATAGCCGTTTATAGTGAGTAATGTGCCCTTTAAAGTCAGAAGGCTCGCATCTTCGTCAAAAGTCCATTTGCCACTGAATGATTTGCCGTTAATCTTTGACAAGAATGTCCCGTCACTGTTGAGGGTGATATATGTGTTGGATGATGCCAGACCCAGTTTGTCGTAATATGTTTTCAGGTTGTCCTCAATCTTGGTGGCAGCTACTTCACCTCCTGCTTTGGCAAGTGCGTTGTTAGACGTGAAGGCACATCCTGGTCCGTCGTATTTCCATGTACCGGTTATGGTTGATGTGGTGAGCTTGTCCATGCCTATTACACTTGTCAGGATATTGCCAATTGTCTCACCGTTTCCCATGGAAGACAGTATGCCACCAAGTACACTTCCGTTGTTACCGCTGCTTGCATTACCCGTCTGGGTAGTGCCCATCGTTCCACATGAGACAAGCATGATGCTCATTGCGGATGCTATTACGAAATTCTTTCTCATTGTTTTTTTATAATTATATTCAAGATTATATTCAAGTTTACTTTTCCCTTCGGCCAGTGACCGTTGGTTCGCATGTCTCCGACATGCTGACAGTTAATAAGTTGACAAGTCAACAAGTTTATACCCTTCTTGTCTAAGTTTGTCAATATCCAAAATAACTAATAACAAGTTGACAGGTCAACCATTTATTTGCCTTTCTGGATAATGACAATCTTTTCATTGCCTACTTGCGAAGATTGTTTTTATTAAACGCCTGCAAAGTTAGCCTTTTTGTCAGAATTGGCAAAGGGGTATGGGTTTTGAAAAATACATTATGATGGATTTAATATGCCATAGAGCAGTTATAATATCTTGTTTTCAATGTTTTTAGTTTTTTTATTGTTTTACCGAATCTCTTCCAGCAACATTTGAGGTAAACAACCCCTTTTATCAAGGACTGCCATATCTACATACAATGCCTCAGTCATCCCTTTGGGTTACGCATTGATATTGATTGAAATGCCGATAAGATTATTAACCTTACAGCTGAAAGGTTAATAATCTATCGGCTGAAAGGTTAATAACCTTATCACCAATGAAACCTATTGCATGAGGCAAAACAATAATTAAACCTAAATGAAATAATACCTTAACCCCGATAAAACAATTCGAGTGTTCTTGCGTTATAGTATTGTGAGGTTGTGAGGTTGTGAGGTTATAAGGTTATGAGGTTATAAGGTTATTGATGATTGATCATTCAACTTTCAACCTCCCCTCCCCAGGGAGGGGCTGGGGGGAGGGCCTCAATTTACAAACCCTTAAGACCTGACACCTTTAGTAATTCGATATAATTATGGAATACGAGATAAAAACGACGAAACGTACTTTGCATTTCAAACAGCCGGCAGGTACATCACGAGGCATATACACAACTCGCCAGTCATGGTTTATAGAGATGAAGCGTGCTGACATGCCTGACAAGGTAGGAATAGGGGAGTGTGCACCTTTGCCAAACCTTAGTTGTGATGATATTCCGGAATATGAAGCAGTTCTTGAAGAACAATGTCGGATAGTTGTGGAGACAGGAAGAATTGATTTATCCCATCTTCAACATTATCCCTCAATGCTATTCGGGTTGGAGACAGCCTTCCGTGATTTAGTTTCTGACCACCATGCCCTGTTTGACACACCATTTGCCCGTGGAGATGAGGGCATTCCCATCAATGGTCTTGTGTGGATGGGCAGCAAGGAAGAGATGAGTAGCAGAATAGAGGATAAGTTGTCTGACGGTTTCACTTGTGTCAAGCTCAAGATTGGTGCGATAGACTTTTCCGAAGAGATAGGTCTTTTAAAAGGTATCAGGGAAAGATTCGGAAAGGATTATGTTGAATTGAGAGTTGATGCAAACGGAGCTTTCCTTCCCTCTGACGCTATGCGTAAGCTTGATGCTTTGGCGGCATTGGACATCCATTCCATTGAACAGCCTATAAAGAACGGACAATGGGAGGAGATGTCTTTGCTGTGCAGAGAATCGCCTGTGCCAATAGCACTTGACGAGGAACTGATTGGTATTTTTGGAGAGGAACGGAAAAAAGAAATGCTTGACAAGATATGTCCGGACTACATAATACTTAAGCCCTCTCTGCATGGCGGGATGGCTGGTTGTGAGGAATGGGTGAGATTGGCAAGGGAGAGAAATATTGGAAGTTGGATGACAAGTGCTCTCGAAAGTAATGTCGGGCTTAATGCTGTTGCTCATCTTGCCGCACATATTTACGGTCCTGATATACGAATGCCTCAGGGACTTGGTACAGGACAGCTCTTTACCGACAATATCGACATGCCTGTCAGACTTCAAGGAAGCTGGATGTGGTTTGACAAATGCTGTTGATAAGGGCTCTTGCTGGCTTTCCCGTGCCAGTGGTTGGTATATGTTTAGTTGCGACATATTCTTTGGGACGTAGGATGCTTGGGAGAATTCTTGTGCAGATGTCTCGCAGCTCCTGTTCATGATTACCTTCTGTCACCAATACCATTGCCTCTCCAAGCTTCGGGTCTTTTCTCTTGCCAATGGCGAATATTATGTTGGTATAAGCGGCTATTCTCTGCTCTATGTCCTCGATGTGAATCTTCATGCCTCCAGAGCATATTACATTGTCCCTCCTGCCTAATATCTTGAATCGCCTGCCGTCGGGAGCAATCTCTGCCATGTCGTTTGTGATGACGCTCTCTGGGCAAACGGCTGGAGCGTTTATGATGAGACATCCATCTGTTGATAGCTTCACACTGACATTATCAAAAGGTGTGTACCACTGGCTCGCCTCCTTTCCGTTTATCCTTCTTAGAGCTATATGCGACAATGTTTCTGTCATTCCGTAAGAACTCCAGGTGGAATTGGTGAGCATTGCGATTTTTTTCTCCAACATGGGATGAATGGCTCCTCCTCCAATTATGAGATGCCTGATATTGTTCAACTTCTCTTCTCCATGCGACGAAGACAATATGTTGAATACCTGCATGGGCACCATGGCTGCTAAGTCATAATGTCCGTCGTCGTTGGCAAGGGGATTCCCTGTCGGTTCCATAATGGTTAGGTTTAGCCTTCTCACCAAGCTCCTTACAATCATCATCTTGCCTGCGATATAGTCTGGCGAAAGACAGAGTAATGCAGAGTCACCCTCTTTGACGCTCAGGTAATTGCATGTCATGAGCGCACTTGCAACCATTCTCTTTTTCTCTACTCGTATGGGTTTCGGTGTGCCAGTGCTTCCACTTGTTTGGACGGTTATATGCGTGTCGGGCGAGTTCCAGTCTTCTATGAATTGACTTGCATCCATTCTGTCCTTATCCCTCCCTTAGGAAGTCAATGGCTTCCTTTATGATGTCCAATGTGGCATGTTGGTCAAGACGTATGTCTCCAACTTCTGCAAGCAATGTGAAGTTTATGCTTTCGCCACGGTTTTTCTTGTCATGGCGCATGAGGTCTATCAATTCATGATAGTCATCGCATGTCACAGGTGGTATGCCATAGTGGTTTCTTATATAGTCAACCGTCTGCCGCATGGTGTCAATGGGAAAACCAGTTATGACATGGCTCAGGTAAAGCTCGCAAACAAGTCCCCATGCCACGGCATATCCGTGAAGTACCGGTGTGCGCTTCAGTGACCATGACTCGAATGCATGCCCGAATGTGTGTCCAAGATTGAGTGCTTTCCTGATACCGTTTTCCTTAGGGTCTTGCTCAACTATATTCTTTTTCACCTCCACAGAGTCTGATATCATTCTGCTGAGCTGCAAGCGTTGTTCTTTGTCCTGAATATGGCACACGTCGAAATTCAGAAGTTCTGCGAGCATGTCTATGTTGCTGATAAGTCCATGTTTCAGCATCTCGGCATATCCGCTCAACAAGTTTGCTGAGTCAAGAGTAGTTAGGAAGTCTGTGCACAATAGTACGAAGTTGGCATTGCAGAATGTTCCAATTTCATTCTTCAGGCCATTGAAATTGATTCCTGTCTTTCCACCCACAGACGCATCAACCATGGAGAGCAGTGTCGTAGGTATGTTTATGAAGTTTATACCTCGCTTGAATGTTGAGGCAGCAAATCCACCGAGGTCAGTCACCATACCTCCGCCAAGGTTGACAAGGCATGAGTGGCGTGTGCCGCCGTTGTTGCCCAGTTCCTTCCAGACATGAGATATTGACTCTAGTGTCTTGTTGCTGTCTGATGGTTTTATGGTTATGACATGTGCGTTCTTTAGTGAATAGAAAACCTTTATCTTGTTCCAGCATTTCTCCTTGGTGCATTCATCCACGAGAACAAACAGTCTGTCGTGGTCGCTTTCCGAAAGAGCTATAGCCAATTCACTCTTGATGTTTTCTGTGATAATCACTCTCTGATTCATAACATAGTTCTTTTGTGTTCATTTGTCGGTTGTTTGTCAACCGTGAGTCTTAGACCATTTACAAAATTAGTTAAAATATTCAGTTTATGTCGCTGGCAAAGTAATACTTTAGAGTTTTTTTGCATAATATTCTTGTAAATTGCGCACTCATATTGGATAGTGTGCAATAAATCTTATGAGGTTGTAAGGTTGTAAGGTTGTGAGGTTGTGAGGTTGTGAGGTTGTGAAGTTGTAAGGTTGTGAGGTTGTGAGGTTGTGAGGTTGTGAAGTTGTAAGGTTGTAAGTTTATGAGGTTGTAGGTTATAGAGGTTATTTCACATGAAACCTAAAATCGAGAGGTAATAACTTGTGACTTGTCAAATCGTCAACCCTGAGCAAGTTTTCAACTTGCAAAACTTGAATAAATAATATAATAGTTCTTCGTTTTCTCGTTTTTTTGAATTAACTTTGCAATATAAATAATTGTTTTGACATGAGGTACATGATATTGTCGGATATTCACGGCTCGGTAACTACATTGGAGCAGGCATTGAATATATATAGGAAAAAAGAGTGCGACATGTTGCTTTTGTTGGGTGACATCCTCAACTATGGACCGCGTAACGGGTTGCCTGTAGGTCTTGATGCTCCAAAGGTTGCTGCGATGCTGAACTCTATGGCAGGAGACATAGTAGCAGTGAGAGGTAATTGTGACTCTGAGGTTGACCAGATGCTTCTCGATTTCCACATTATGGATACAACGTCTCTTGTGGTGGATAATGGAAGACGCTTGCTTCTCACACATGGACATATATATAATATGGAGTGCTTGCCCAAGGGACGTTATGATGCGGTGTTTTATGGCCACACTCACCTGTGGCTTCTTGAAAAGAAAGATGGTACAGTGTTCTGCAATACTGGTTCTGTCACCTTTCCCAAAGGAGGAAATCCTCAAACTCTTGCCATATACGATAATGGTGTTGTGAGGATGTTTGACATAGAAGGTAGAGAACTGGGGGCTATTAAATTATGATTCTCCAAGTGCAAGGATTAATGATGTGCGGATTTTTTTTGAAAAAATACCTGCTTTCTGGTATGTATAGCATATTTTTTATTATCTTTGCACTCTGAGTATTGCCTATTCATCATTATAGGTGGTTATGACAGGTAAAAATTAAGCTTTTATAATAAAACAGAAAGAAAGGAAAAACTATGAAAAAGAAATTCGTTTGTACAATTTGCGGTTACATCTACGAAGGAGAAGAGGCACCTGAGGCATGCCCATTGTGCAAGGCTCCAGCTAGTAAGTTCAATGAGATTAAGGATGAGGAACTCACATTTGTATGTGAGCACGAGATTGGTGTTGCAAAGGGATGCCCAGAGGAAATAATGGCAGGGCTGAAGGCTAACTTCGAAGGCGAGTGCACAGAGGTTGGTATGTATCTTGCAATGTCTCGTCAGGCACATCGTGAGGGGTATCCAGAAATTGGTGAGGCTTTCCGTCGCTATGCCCTTGAGGAGGCAGAGCATGCAGCCAAGTTCTGTGAACTCATTGGAGATATGGTTTGGGATACAAAGACCAACCTTCAGAAGCGTGCAGAGGCTGAGTGTGGCGCAACAGCAGGAAAGCTTGACATTGCAAAGGCTGCAAAGGCTGCCAACCTTGACGCAATCCATGATACTGTACATGAGATGGCAAAGGACGAGGCTCGTCACGGCAAAGGCTTCTTGGGTCTTCTAAAGCGTTACTTCGGTGAGTGATAAATACTTCTTTAGTTAAACTAAATCGCGACAGGTTGCAAAATTTTGCATTACCTGTCGCGATTTTTATTGTTGAAGATGTTTATAAGAGTTTAATGGTTTAAAGGTTTAATGGTTTAAAGGGTTAATCATTTCTTCATCAAACTTGTGGTCCCTCACCGGGGGAGGGCAGGGGAGAGGCCTTAACTCCCTGTTTTAACTCCTTTTACTCCTAAAAATGAAATCTTAATGGACTTATCTTTTGCGCTTTCATCTAAAATTCGTAACTTTGCAGTTGGTTAAATGGCAGTATGCCATAGCCTTTAAGATATTTAAAATCATTGACAGCAACATAAATGTCGGTACAGAACAACAATACGGAGGCGGAATTCAAGGCGGTAATGGCAGAGTGCCGTTCTCTCTTCGGAAAGAAATTGCATGACTACGGAGCTTCATGGCGCATATTACGTCCTTCGTCCCTTACGGATCAGTTATATATCAAGGCGAAGAGAATCAGGTCGCTTGAAACAAAAGGTGAGGCACTGGTAGAGGAAGGAATAAGACCAGAGTTCATCGCTCTCATCAATTATGGCATAGTAGGACTTATCCAGCTTGCACACGGTTATGTTGACGAGGTGGACATGACGGCAGATGATGCCATGGCTCTTTATGACAAGTTCTCAGACGAAGCGTTGGGCCTTATGCTGCGCAAGAACCATGACTATGACGAGGCTTGGAGATGTATGAGGGTGAGTAGCTATACCGACTTTATCCTGACCAAAATTCAGAGGGTGAAGGAAATGGAGGACTCAGAAGGTGATGTCCTCGTTTCGGAAGGTATAGACTCCAATTACATGGATATTATTAATTATGCGGTATTTGGAGCGATAAAGCTGTCTGGTGAATGAATTAAGTAGAAACACTTATATAATTTTGAAGAAGGAGAGGATTATCAGGTATATAGCCTTGTTGTGCAGGCTTTTGGTAGGTCTGACATTTTCCGTGTCAGGATATGTCAAGGCAATAGATCCGCTTGGTACTCAGTATAAGATAACTGATTATCTTGGAGCCTTGTCTTTGGAGTCGTTAGTGCCGCAATGGATGACACTCATGGCTTCGCTTACAGTGTCCACTCTTGAGTTTTGTCTCGGAATCCTTCTGCTTGTAGGAATACGCAGAGACATAGTGACAAGACTTTCTGCCGTTTTCATGTGTTTCATGACATTAGTGACATTGTGGATTTTTCTCTTCAATCCTGTAAGTGACTGCGGTTGCTTTGGAGATGCCATTAGGCTCACAAACGGACAGACTTTGGCTAAGAATATCTTGCTGCTTGCATCAACAGTATTCTTGTGGAGAAGGAGAGACCTTGTCACGCCGCTGCTACCGCATAGATATAATTGGATAGTCACAAATGCTGTGGCTGTTGTCGTGCTTGGCACTTCTGCATGGAGCCTGTACGACCTGCCTATTGTGGATTTCCGCCCCTATAAGGTTGGAGTAAATATTCGGAAATCAATGGAGATACCTCCTGGCTCCCCACAGCCGAAGCTTGAGACCTACTTTATTCTTGAGAAGGAAGGAAAGAGACAGGAGTTCACACTTGAAAACTATCCAGATTCCACGTGGACATTCATAGACAGCAGAACTGTGGAGCTATCTTCTGGTTATGCGCCTCCAATATCAGATTTTGCAGTGACTGACAGAGAAACGGGCGAGGATGTGACAGATGGTATTTTAGGTTACAAAGGATATACATATTTGCTTGTATGCCCGAGGCTTGAGGACGCAGACGATTCGGCATTTGGCGAGATTGATGCAATATACGAAAATGCCATGGACAAAGGATGGCGCTTCTATTGCCTTACATCAAGTGGGGAAAAAGGTATAGAGAACTGGCGGGATATCACAGGAGCAAGATATGACTTCCTTTCGGCAGACGCTACTGTGCTAAAGACAATGATAAGAAGTAACCCGGGACTTATACTCCTGAAGGATGGCACTATTCTTGGTAAATGGAGCCATAACAGACTTGAAAAAGTTTTGTGTAACTAATTATATATTAAAAGAAAATGAGAAAGAAAATTGTGGCAGGCAACTGGAAAATGAACCTTAACCTGCAGGAGGGCGTAGCTCTCGCAAAAGAGTTGAATGATTCGTTGGCAGCAGAAAAACCAAATTGCGATGTTATCATCTGTACTCCATTCATACATCTAGCAACAGTTTCTGCTAATATCAATCATGATGTGATAGCACTCGGAGCTGAAAACTGTGCAGACAAGGAAAAAGGTGCATACACAGGAGAAGTGAGCGCAGAGATGGTAAAGAGCACAGGTGCTGAGTATGTTATCCTCGGACATTCAGAGCGTCGCGGATATTATGGTGAGACACCAGAGATATTAAAGGAGAAAGTCCTTCTCGCTCTAAAGAACGGACTGAAGGTCATATTCTGTATAGGTGAGTCACTTGAGGAGCGTGAGGCAGGCAGGCAGAACGAAGTTGTAAAGGTTGAACTTGAAGGTTCTGTCTTCAATCTGACGGCTGAGGAATTTGCAAATGTTGTCATAGCTTATGAGCCAATATGGGCAATAGGAACAGGCAAGACTGCTACTGCTGAGCAGGCTGAGGAAATCCATTCTTATATCCGCAGTATAGTGGCAGAAAAGTATGGAAGTGAAGTTGCAGAGAATACGTCAATTCTATATGGTGGCAGTTGCAAGGCAAGTAATGCTCCTGAACTGTTTGCTAAACCAGACATCGATGGTGGTCTAATAGGTGGCGCATCGTTGAAGGCTCCTGACTTCAAGGGTATCATAGATGCCTGGAAATAGAATGTTCAACAAAAAGAATGATTATAGACATTGAAAGATTGAAGTGCAGGGCAGAGATGTTGATGTCCCTGTCCTACCTCCAGTCTTTCAACATTGAATCTTTTACTTTTTCAACCTTTCAATCCTAATATATGAAATCTTTCCTTAAATGGGCAGCCATGACAATCGGATATATGAAATGCTTTCTAATAGCAATTGCTGTATTCTTTATGGCAAGTGAGGCGGCAGCACAGTCGTTTACTGACAATCTGCAAAAGAAACGTCAGAATGAAGGGAACGTGTCCGTACGCCAGAGTAAGGAGATAGACCAGTTGGTAAATGGCAAAAAAAACACTCCAAAAACAAAGGCAGAGATAAAGGCAGAAAAGAAAGCTGCAAAGGAGGCGGAAAAAAGAAGAAAGGAAGAAGAAAAACGGAAAAAGAATTCCATGGCACAGCAGCCTGTACAAAAGCCTGTAAAACCTGTTGTAACAGCACCTGCCATGCCAGAAATGAAATTCGTGCCAAAGATAGAGCCTTCCATAAAGCACATCACACGAACTGAGACCAAAGTAATAAGGAAGCCTCGCCTTGATGAAAATGGACGACCGGTCACAAGAAAAGTCATGAAGACGGTCGTGTATAGCGGCATGAAAAAGGTTAACGGTTACAGGGTGCAGGTCTATTCCGGTGGGAATACGCGTGAAGACAGGCAGGAGGCGGAACGTGCCATGCACAAGATAAAATCGGCATTCCCAGACCAGCCCGTGTATGTACATTTCTATACTCCGAGATGGGCATGTAGAGTAGGGAATTTTGAGAAACGTGAGGATGCTCAGGAATTGCTTAAGGAAATAAAGAAACTTGGATTCAATAAGGCTTCCGTAATAGAAAGTAAAGTTGCGGTAAGGAATTACCATGTAATAGACTGAGATTATACGGATGTTGAATATTGATAATTGTTGAAGGATTGAAAGTATTAATGATTTTATGATTCAGGAACCAGAATATAGAGAGGGACTTGCAGACCTCGCCTTGCATTACAGGAAAATATTGGAACTGTTGGGAGAGGATCCAGAGAGAGATGGCTTGCTTAAGACTCCGATGAGAGTGGCAAAAGCCATGCAGGTCTTGACCAGAGGTTACGCACAAGACCCTCACAAGGTGCTTACGGATGCCCTCTTTGAAGAGAAGTACAACCAGATGGTGATAGTCAAGGATATTGATTTCTTCTCTATGTGTGAACATCACATGCTTCCTTTTTATGGCAAGGCGCATGTGGCGTATATTCCCAATGGCTATATAACAGGTCTTAGTAAGATTGCAAGGGTAGTAGATATATATAGCCATAGACTGCAGGTTCAGGAAAGAATGACACAACAGATAAAAGACTGCATTCAGGAAACACTTCATCCGCTTGGAGTGATGGTTGTCATAGAGGCAAGACATATGTGCATGCAGATGCGTGGTGTTGAGAAGCAGAACAGTATTACCACAACAAGCGATTTTAGCGGAGCATTCAATCAGGCTAAGACAAGAGAGGAGTTCATGAATTTGATAAAGAATAGATACTGACACCATAATATATATATATAACCAAGTTGTCTGTAAGACGTGACTTTCTTGTAAAAATAAGTTAAATCCATGATTGGTTGTGCAATGTTTGGCTATTATGGTCATTTATATAGGTGTTCTGTAAAGGGTAATATAGAATGGAACACATAGGTGTGCCTGTCAGAATAATTAACAATAATATCTATAAATTACAACAATGAAAAAAATTAAATTCTATTTGATTACAGCCATCTGTATGGTGGCAACAGTATCAGTTACATCATGTCTTGATGATAATGACGGAGATGACTACGAGTACGTGCCACTGACAAAGATGGAGCAACTAAGCCAACTCATAGCTATGGAAGGAAACTATAGTGGCAAGTCGTATATCTTCAGCCTTTCAGGAGGAAAGGCAAAAGACTCTATAGATGTAGCATGGACAGTAGTTGACTCTACACTGACAATCAAGAATTTCCCTATTAAGTTGCTTGCATCTGTTGTGGCAAGTCAGGATTATAAGGATGCGTTTGAGAACAGCGACCAGACTCAGGAGCTTAAATGCACAATACGTCCATACCGTCCGTATGGTTATGACGCCAACCAGAATGCCACTACATATTGGTACACAACAGAAGTGGGTGATGAGAACCAGATAGATTTCAACATTATGCACGAAGGAGAGAACGTGAAGGCAAGAATGGCTTTCGTTGCCTCCGTAACGACATCTGGTGGACTTATCTCGTCATATGGTGGCTACAGCACCGCTCAGAAAAGGATGGAACTATACCTTTTGCCAACATCCCTTGCCGTGGGTGATGCAAAATGGAATATCAACTCAGTATATTTCTTCGGAGGTAACAAATGATGAGATTTGTCTCTTGGAATGTCAATGGCCTGCGCGCATGCACAGGCAAGGGATTCTGTGAATCATTCAACAAACTCGATGCCGATTTCTTCTGTCTGCAGGAAACAAAAATGCAGCAGGGGCAACTCGACATCGAGTTTGCCGGTTATGACTCATATTGGAACTATGCGGAAAAGAAAGGATATAGTGGCACTGCTGTTTTCGCAAAGCACAAGCCTTTGAATGTGACTTATGGCATAGGTGTAGAGGAACATGACAGAGAAGGAAGGGTGATAACACTCGAGATGGACAACTTCTTCCTCGTAACAGTATATACGCCAAATTCGCAGGATGGATTGAAACGCCTTGAGTATCGTATGAGATGGGAAGATGATTTCAGAACCTACCTTAAGAACCTTGATGCCGTTAAGCCAGTTGTCGTTTGTGGAGACCTTAATGTTGCCCATGAGGAAATCGACCTCAAGAATCCACGTACTAACAGAAAGAATGCAGGCTTCACGGACGAAGAAAGGGAGAAGTTCTCAGTACTCCTTGCAGACGGTTTCATAGATACATTCAGATGGCTTCATCCACAGCAGGTGACATATTCATGGTGGTCGTATCGTTTCAAGGCAAGAGAGAAAAATGCAGGGTGGCGCATTGACTATTTCCTGACATCGCAGAGGTTAAGAGACAATATCGGTGTGGCGGAAATACATACAGACATCATGGGAAGCGACCATTGTCCTGTGGAGTTGATACTTGATTTATGACATTACACTTGCTGTATTTCCACTTTTTTTTATTATCTTTGCAGACTTTCCGGCAACAATGAATAAGCAGTTGTTGACGGACTATATATGTAAAAATGTACAGAAATGAGAATATACAGCAATGCCGAGCTGGCGCAGATACTCAATAAGAAAATTTTCCATCTTATATCTCAGGCTGCTGACAGTCTGGGACTTGAATGCTATGTCGTTGGCGGATATGTAAGGGATATCTTCTTGGAAAGACCTTCAAAGGACATTGATGTGGTGGTAGTAGGAAGTGGGATAGCAGTGGCTACAGAACTGAAACGCTTACTAGGCAAGTATGCCCACATGTCTGTATTTAAGAGATATGGAACCGCACAGGTTAGATATGGTAACACGGAGGTGGAATTCGTCGGTGCAAGAAGAGAGAGCTATTCATCAGACTCCCGTAATCCTCATGTGGAGGATGGAACCCTTGAAGATGACCAGAACAGGCGTGACTTCACCATCAATGCCCTCGCAATCTGTCTGAATAAAGACAGGTTTGGTGAACTTGTTGACCCCTTTGGTGGATTGTATGATTTGGAAGATGGTATAATACGCACACCTCTCGACCCTGATATTACATTCTCAGACGACCCTCTTAGGATGATGAGGTGTGTAAGGTTTGCTACTCAGCTTAACTTCTATATCGAAGAAGAGACGTTCGAGGCGTTGCAACGCAATGCTGACAGAATAAAGATAGTGAGTGCAGAGCGTATAGCTGATGAACTTCACAAGATTATAATGACCAAGTACCCAAGCAAGGGATTTGTCGAACTGCAACGGGCTGGATTGTTGCAACTTATATTGCCAGAACTCCAGATTCTTGATGCCGTTGAGACTCGAAACGGCAAAGGACATAAGAATAATTTCTATCATACATTGGAGGTGCTTGACAATGTGGCAAAAGCACAGAGAAAAAGAAATGTCAGCACTGAACAATGCGGTACTTCCGACAATAAGGATTTAAATACAGACTTATGGCTGAGATGGGCAGCTCTGTTTCATGATATAGGCAAGCCAAAATGCAAAAGATGGAATCCTGTCGCTGGATGGACATTCCACAACCACAATTACATAGGGGCAAAAATGATACCCCAGATATTCAGAAGGATGAAATTCCCCATGGATGCCAAGATGAAATATGTGCAGAAGCTCGTCGATTTACACATGCGCCCTATAGTCATAGCCGACGAAGAAGTGACAGATAGTGCTGTGAGAAGGCTGTTAAGTGATGCAGGTGATGACATAGAAGACCTAATGACACTGTGTGAGGCAGACATAACAAGCAAGAACCAAGAGAGAAAAGCTCACTTCCTTGATAATTTCCGTATCGTCAGGGAGAAACTTACTGTCCTCAAAGAAAAAGACTACAAGCGACTGCTTCAGCCATGTATAGATGGCAACGAGATAATGGAAATATTTGGTCTGCCACCATGTAAGGAAGTAGGAGAGTTGAAGCAGTTTCTTAAGGATGCGGTACTTGACAATAAGGTCGAGAATAAAAGGGAACCACTGATGGATTTATTGTTCCAAAAAGGAAAAGAAATGGGACTAAAACAGAAATAAAATCCTTAAAAGTGCAATAATAGTTGTTAAAACAATTACTATTATTGCACTATTTAATTATATAATGAGTAAATTTGCATTCTGAAAACTAAGATTGTATTGTGTAGTTTTCAGAAATAGCGTATGCTAATAAAGGACAATTATAGATAAGTATTATTTTTAAGTATGAAAAGAAAAACATTTTATTTGTTTGCCGCTATGGTAGCAATATTGGCTTCCAGTTGCGGTAATTCAGGAAAGCCAGCTTTTGGAGACAATGAATTTCCGGTTATGACAATCGGTACTCAGGGAACGGAGCTAACGTCAACTTATCCTGCTTCCTTGAAAGGTGTACAGGATGTGGAAATTCGCCCGAAAGTATCAGGCTTTATTACAAAGGTTGCAGTTCAGGAAGGACAGCATGTAAGTAGGGGACAGGTACTGTTTACGTTGGACAGCGAGACATACGTGGCAGCAGTGCGTTCTGCTCAGGCAGCTGTTAGACAGGCTGAAGCTTCAGTGTCGTCAGCACAGGCACAACTCGCTACAGCCCGCCTTACATACACTAACAGCCAAAGCCTTTACAAGAACAATGTAATAGGAAGTTATGAGTTGCAGACAGCCAAGAATTCGTTGAACACATCTGAAGCTGCCGTAGCACAGGCACAGGCAGCCGTTGCATCAGCCAAGGCTTCTTTGGCAAATGCCAAGGAACAACTCAGCTATTGCTATGTTACAGCCCCTACGTCAGGTGTTGTGGGAAGCATTCCATTCAAGCAGGGCGCACTTGTTAGTCCTTCAATCACCCAGCCTCTTACCACCATTTCAAATTCAAGTACGGTAGAGGTTTACTTCTCCATGACAGAGAAAGATATCCTTGCAATGACGAAAACATCTGGCAATGTGGCAAATGCCATTAAGGCTTTACCAGCCGTGAAACTTAAGCTTGCAGATGGTACAATTTACTCACATGATGGCACGGTTACAAAGATGAGTGGAGTGATAGATGCTACTACAGGTTCTGTTTCGATGATAGCGACATTTGCCAATCCTGACATGATTCTCAGAAGCGGTGGTTCAGGACAGATAATTATACCTACTGTCAAATCCAATGCAATACTCATACCACAGTCATCAACCACACAGGTACAGGACAAGGTCTTTGTTTATAAACTCGCAGCAAACAACAAAGTTGTATATACAGAGATAACCGTTAATCCGCAGAATGATGGTAAAAACTATATTGTGACAAGTGGTCTTAAACCAGGTGAAAAGATTGTTACAAATGGTATAACAAAACTCACTGACGGAATGGAGATAAAGCCAATAACCGAAGAACAGTATAAGAAAAAAATTGAAGAAGCCGCAAAGCTCGGTGAGAATCAGGGCAGTGCATCTGGTTTCGCAGACGCTATGGGTGGAAAGAAAAAATAATAAAGGATAAATCATGACATTTACTAATTTCATAAAACGCCCGGTATTATCGACGGTTATATCGATATTTTTCGTGTTGCTGGGTATCATCGGAATTATTTCGCTCCCAATAGAGCAATATCCCGATGTGGCACCGCCTACCATCTCGGTACAGACAACATATACCGGTGCGGATGCACAGACTGTGCTTAATTCTGTTGTCACTCCTCTTGAAGAGAGTATCAACGGTGTTGAGAACATGACATACATGACATCATCCGCAACCAATGATGGTATGTGTATGATTACCGTATATTTCAAGCAGGGTTCCGACCCTGACATGGCAGCTGTCAATGTTCAGAACCGTGTCAGTCAGGCGCAGGCTCTCCTTCCTGCTGAAGTTACCAAGGTGGGTGTAACGGTGGAGAAGCGTCAGACATCCAATGTCATAATGTACGCTTTGACGACAGAAGATGGACGCTACGATGACGAGTTCCTTACAAACTACAACAACATCAATGTCATTCCTGCTTTGAAACGTATCAATGGTGTAGGTGGTGTACAGACTCCTGGTATGAAGACTTATTCCATGCGTATTTGGCTTAAGCCAGACAAGATGAAGGAATATGGGCTTATACCATCTGACGTGTCTGATGCACTCGCAGAGCAGAATATTGAGGCTGCACCAGGAAAGTTCGGCGAACAGAGCGACATGGCATATGAGTATGTCATGAGGTACAAGGGACGCCTGAAGACGGCAGAGGAATATGGCGACATCATAATTAGGAGTGATCAGTCAGGACAGACTCTGCATCTGAAGGATGTAGCAAATGTAGAACTTGGAGGATTGCAGTATAATGTTGCAATGCGCGATAACAACCAGCCTTCAGTTATGGGTATGGTTCAGCAGATTGCAGGTTCCAATGCAAACCAGATAGCAAATGATGTGAAAGCTGAGCTTGAGAAACAGGCTAAGTCTTTCCCTCCAGGACTTGAGTATAAGATAAACATGGATATCACGGAGTTCCTTTATGCTTCAATAGAGGAGGTTATATTCACTCTTGTGATAACACTTCTGCTCGTTTTTCTGGTGGTATATGTCTTCCTTCAGGATTTGCGTTCCACCCTCATTCCTATGATTGCAGTGCCAGTGGCACTTATTGGAACATTCCTCTTCCTTTGGATATTCGGATTCTCTATAAATCTACTTGTACTATCTGCGTTACTTCTCGCTATTGCCATTGTAGTTGACGATGCCATAGTGGTGGTAGAGGCTGTACATGCCAAGTTGGACCAAGGCTACAAGAGTGCGCTCACAGCATCTATTGATGCCATGAACGAGATTTCCGGAGCTATTATTTCCATAACACTTGTGATGTCTGCTGTGTTCGTGCCAGTATCATTCATGGGTGGTACAAGTGGTGCGTTTTATCGAGAGTTTGGTGTCACGATGGCAGTGTCTATCCTTATCTCCGCCCTGAATGCCCTAACTCTTTCTCCTGCTCTTTGTGCAATTTTCCTGAAACCGCATGAGGAGGACGCAGAGCATAAGATGTCAATGGTTGATAGGTTCCATCATGCTTTCAACACACAGTACGACCGCATCCTAAACAAGTATAGGAAAGGAGTAGAGAATGTTATACACCACAAAATTGCGACAGGAATAGCTGTCGTAGTGGGAATAGTGGCTCTTGTTGTTACAATGGCTACAACAAAGACTGGTCTTGTGCCTGATGAGGATACTGGTGTGTTATTCTGTACAGTCTCCATGGCTCCCGGTACAAGCCAAGCGCGTACCCAGGAAGTCATCAACTATATTGACAAGATGTTGGAATCGAATCCAGCTGTCAAGACACGTGAGCAGATTGTAGGTTATAACTTCATAGCAGGACAAGGTTCTGACCAGGCAACCTTCATTGTCAAGCTTAAACCATTTGAAGAGCGTCCGGCAGGATTCTTCTATGCCCTTTCTGGAATATGGGAAGGTGACGGTATAATGCGATTCTTTGTCAATCCGCAGGCTGCAAATTCAGTGCTTGGTATGATTTACAAGCAGACGGCAGAGATAAAGGATGCTCAGATTCTTGCTTTTGCACCGCCTATGATTAATGGTTTTGGTGCCACTAACGGTATAACATTCACAATGCAGGACAAGACGGGTGGCGACCTCAATAAATTCTTTAGTATTACAAAAGAGTACCTTGCAGAGTTGAATAAACGTCCGGAAATTTCAAACGCCATGACATCATACAACCCTAATTACCCTCAGTATATGGTTGATGTTGATGTGGCTAAATGTAAACAGAGTGGTACCACACCGCAGAAGGTGCTATCCACGTTGCAGGGATATTATGGAGGTCTTTATGCTTCCAACTTCAATGCCTACGGTAAACTGTATAGGGTCATGATACAGGGCGATGTAGATAGTAGAATGCGTCCTGAAGGAATGAGTAACATATATGTACGCACGTCAAACGGTATGTCTCCAGTAAGCGAGTTCTGTTCGTTGCGTCGAGTATATGGACCATCAAATGTTAACCGTTTCAACCTCTTTACGAGTATCAACATAAATGCTTCTGCTGCTGACGGCTATTCTTCCGGACAGGCTTTGAAGGCAGTGGAGGAAGTTGCAGCACAGGTACTCCCAGACGGATATGGTCTTGACTATTCGGGACTAACCCGTTCAGAGCAAGAGTCGAGTAACTCCACGGGCATTATCTTCGCATTGTGTCTCGTGTTTGTTTATCTTATCCTTTCTGCACAGTATGAGAGCTACATCCTGCCATTGGCAGTTATCCTGTCTATACCATTTGGACTTGCCGGAGCGTTTATTTTTACAAACATCTTCGGACATTCCAATGACATATACATGCAGATTGCGCTCATCATGCTTATCGGACTTCTTGCAAAGAATGCCATCCTTATCGTGCAGTTTGCCCTTGAGCGTCGTATGACAGGTATGGCGATAAGATACTCTGCCATCCTTGGTGCAGGAGCGCGACTTCGTCCTATTCTTATGACATCTCTCGCTATGGTTATCGGTTTGCTCCCTCTGATGTTTGCATCAGGCGTAGGAAAGAATGGTAACCAGACACTTGGAGCAGCGGCTGTCGGTGGTATGCTTATCGGTACTCTTTGCCAGCTGTTTATCGTTCCTGCTCTATTCGCTGTATTCCAGTGGCTTCAGGAGAAGTTGCGCCCGTTGACATTCGACGACGAGGAGAATCTTGAGGTAGCTCGTGAATTGGAACAGTATGCTCAGACATCTTATAAAAACATAGAGGAGAAATAATGAAAATGAATAAATCTGTTTTATATATAACTCTTGCAACCATTCTCATGAGTGGTTGCAAGGCTTACCATTCTCTATATGATGACTATCAGCGTCCTGATGTGAAGAGTGAAAATGTGGTGCGCAATCCAGTCGATGACAATGCGTATCTGTCAACAGCCGATTCCACTGGTTTCGGAAATCTTCCATGGAGAACGGTATTCACAGACGCAAATCTTCAGACAATCATAGAGAAGGCACTTGCCAACAATCCAGACTTGCTCAATGCGGCACTTAATATAGACATGGCAGAAGCGCAGTTGAAGGCAGCAAAGTTGGCTTTCCTGCCATCTGTGGCATTCGCTCCACAGGGTACAATATCCCATTTCGGTACACACTCGGAGGCAACAAAAGCCTATACGTTGCCTATTTCTGCAAGTTGGAATGTTGACTTGTTCGGAAATCTCAGAAGCCAGAAGAAAGCCGCACAGGTTGCATTGTTGCAGACGAAAGACTACGAACTTGCGGTAAAGACAAGCCTCATTGCCAATGCCGCAAACTTGTACTATACACTTCTTATGCTTGACAAGCAGATGGAGATAGTTACAGAGATGCAGAAGCTGACTAAAGACACCTGGAACATGATGAAGATGCAGATGGATTTGGGACGCACACGTTCAACAAGTGTTCAGAGTGCAGAAGCAGCCTACTATTCTGTGCTTACTCAGACAGCCTCTCTCAAAGGACAGATAAGAGAGGTTGAGAATTCCCTGTCACTGCTTATGGGTGAGCCGGCACATTCTATTTCGCGCAGTACTCTTGACTCACAGAGTCTTCCAGAGCAGTATGCAAAGGGAATAGGTCTCAACATGCTGTCTAACCGACCAGATGTACATGCCAACGAGATGGCACTCGCACAATGTTTCTATGGAGTTGAGACAGCCAGAAGCCGTTTCTATCCCAGCATAACCATATCACCTACTGGAGCATATACCAACAGCAATGGTTTGGTCAATCCTGGCAAGATATTGTTAAGTGTAGTAGGCCAGCTTACACAGCCTATATTCGCCAATGGACAGTTAAAGGCTGGCTTACGTGTTGCAGAAGCACAGTACAAACAGGCATACAATACATGGCAGAACTCCATTCTGTCTGCAGGAAGTGAGGTAAGCAATGCGCTCGTACAGTACAACTCCTCCGACGAGAAAAGCAAACTTGAAAAGCAACAGGTTGATGTGCTCAAGAAGAATGTGGAGCATACTGAGTTGTTGTTCCGCCAATCGTCAAGCAGTTATCTTGAAGTCATCACTGCACAGCAGAACCTGCTGAATGCCCAGATTTCCAAGGTACAGGATGATTTCAGCAAGATGCAGGCTGTCGTCAATTTGTATTATGCACTGGGAGGAGGAAGGTAATATTGAATAAATAATATATTATTGATTAACATGAGCAACATTAGTGACAAGGCCTTCGTAAGTCCTAAGGCAAGAATAGGCAATAATTGTAAGATATATCCTTTTGTATATATAGAGGATGATGTTGTCATTGGTGACAATTGTGTGCTGTATCCTTTTGTGAGTGTATTGAATGGTACACGGATGGGCAATGACAATACGGTATATCAGGGAGCTGTTTTGGCAGCCCTTCCCCAGGATTTCAATTTCCGTGGTGAGGAAAGCTGTTTAGTTATTGGAAACCATAACGTCTTTCGTGAGAATGTTGTCATCAACCGAGCTACCCATTCTGATGGCAAGACTGTCATAGGTGACAGGAATTTCCTTATGGAGGGTTCGCATATCTCACATGACACAAAGGTTGGCAACGACTGTGTGTTCGGGTATGGCACCAAGATAGCTGGTGACTGTGAGATTCTTGACAGTGTTATATTCAGTAGTGGAGTCATAGAAAATGCCGGAACAAGAGTGGGGCAGTGTGCCATGATACAAGCTGGAACATCTTTCTCGAAGGATGTACCGCCATATATCATCGCTGGTGGTGCTAAGGTATCTTATGGTGGCGTGAATACAACAGTCTGCCGCTTCCGTGGAATAGACGAGAAGGTTATAAAACATATAGCCAATGCTTACCGTCTTGTCTTCCATGGTCAGACAAGTCTTTTTGATGCATGCAACCAGATTGATGCCCAAGTGCCTGACGGACCGGAAATACGGTCTATCGTGGAGTTCCTGCGTTCAACAAAGCAGGGAGTAATAACTAAAATGTAAACAAGGTAATAAAAGAGAGGGATATGATGGACTTATTTCCATTTTCCCTCTTTTGAAGGATATAAATGTCAACGAATTTGCATCCCTCGCCAGTATTCGGACCTGTACATAGCAGGCGTCTTGGAATATCACTGGGTATTAACCTCATGCCTAATGACGGAAAGATATGCACATTTGACTGTCTCTATTGTGAATGCGGCTTCAATAAGGACAGGGTACCTGCCAGTCCTCGTCCTTCTCGTGAGTTTGTGACTGCCACTCTCGAGTCTAAGCTAAAAGGAATGGAAGCCACAGGTATCCTTCCAGATTCAATTACTTTTTCTGGAAACGGAGAACCGACAGCCCATCCTCTATTTCCCGAGATTATAGATGACGTGTTGTATCTACGTGACAGATACTGTCCGGATGCCAAGGTGTCTGTTCTTAGCAACTCAACATTTATACATAAGGAGCGTGTAAGGGAGGCACTGATGCGAGTTGACAATAACATACTTAAGCTTGACACCGTCAACCCTGTTTATATTAGCAAGCTTGACAGACCTCTCCAGCGTGGTTATGATGTCTGCAAGATAGTGGAGTACATGAAATCATTCAACGGGCATGTCGTCGTACAGTCAATATTCCTGAAAGGCGTGTCAGAAGGTTTTGATTTCAACAATACCACAGATGACTATGTGTTGCCATGGCTGAAAGCTGTCTGTGACATCTCCCCACGTAAGGTAATGGTATATACAATTGACAGGGATACCCCTGACGGCAATCTTTGCAAAGCCTCACATGAGGAGATTGACAGGATTTGCCACCTTGTCAAGGAATTGGGCGTGGAGTGCGAGGCTGGATATTAAAACTCAAGAATCGGAAGTAGTAATAAGAAGATAAAGGAAGAAAAAATGGAGTTAAAAGACAAAACCTAAGAGTGCAGTCTTTTAACTTCCAGAGCGACCTCAGAGAGCGATAAATCCTTCTAACTCCCTTTAACGTCTTATGTTGAGCACTGCCGAAACTTAAATTATAATAAGTTAGGCTTCATCTCAACAATAAAAATAAAAACTTGTTTTTTTATTTTGTATTGTCTTCGATTTACACTAACTTTGCACTCTGATTAGTGTAATATTACATTCTTTATGGCAAAAAAACGCAAGAAGACCCGCAGCCGCTATGGCTTGCAGGTCGTAACTTTATGTATAAGCACGGCGATGGTGCTTATACTATTGGGTATGGTTGTTCTTACCATCTGCACTGGTAGGAACCTGTCTTCATACGTCAAGGAAAACCTGACGGTGACGGTTATTCTCAGTCCCAATGTCTCCGACCAGGAGGCACAGGCATTGTGCAAGAAGGTGAAATCCCTGAGCCATATAAGTGATATCAATTTCGTAAGCCGTGAACAGGCTCTAAAAGAAGGGACGAAAGAGTTAGGGGCAGACCCGAGCGAATTTGCCGGCGAGAATCCTTTCACGGCCTCCATAGAGCTAAGGCTGCATGCTGACTATGCCAACAACGATTCCATCAAGCATATCGCCGAGCAACTGAAGCGCTTCCATGGAGTTGCCGACATTGATTATAGGCAGGACTTGATAGATAGTGTCAACAACACGCTCCGAAAGATTGGTCTCGTACTTCTTGTTCTTGCGGCATTGTTGACGATTGTCTCCTTCTCCTTGATAAACAATACTATCAGGCTGAGTATATACTCAAGGCGTTTCTCCATCCACACCATGAAATTAGTGGGTGCGAGCTGGGGCTTCATACGGTTTCCGTTTATCAAGGGAGCGATAGGGCAGGGACTGCTTTCTGCCTTTATTGCTTTGATGGTGCTTGGTGGTGGAATGTATGGACTGTATTGCTATGAGCCGGACATGACCATAGTAATCGACTGGCAGGTTCTTGCCATTACGTCCGCCTCTGTTTTGCTTTCAGGCGTGCTCATAACAACATTCTGTGCATGGCTGTCCGTCAACAAGTTCCTTCGTATGAAAGCTGGAGATTTGTATAAGATATAAACGATTTCAATTTAAAATATAACTATATGGATAAAAACAACTTGGCATTCGGAAAGATGAATTTCATTCTCCTTGCTGTTAGTCTGCTGCTTATAGTGACAGGCTTTGTGCTTATGAGCGGTGGAGGCTCCACAGAGAAGTATTTCAACCCTGATGTATATGGCGTACTGCATGTGAGGGTAGCACCTGTGGTGACCTTTATAGGTTTCGTTTCCGTCATAGTTGCCATAGTCTATAAACCAAAAGACAATGATAAGGAGGAAGGTAAATAATGGATTGGCTTGAAGCTCTAATACTCGGTGCGTTGCAGGGGTTGACGGAATATCTGCCTGTTAGCAGCAGCGGGCACCTTGCCATAGGTTCATGGCTTTTTGAAATTAATCCGGAAGAGAACCTCACCTTCACCATAGCTGTTCATGTTGCAACGGTTTTAAGTACACTTGTAGTGCTTTGGAAAGAAGTGTCCTGGATATTCAAAGGCTTGTTCAGATGTTCGGCAGCTGATAGGTCAGCATGTGGCCTGAACGAAGAGACACGTTACGTCCTGAACATTATAGTGTCAATGATACCAGTAGGAATTGTTGGCGTGTTTTTCAAGGACTATGTAGAGAGCATCTTTGGTTCGGGACTTGTCATAGTAGGCAGTATGCTGCTTGTGACAGCTTGCCTGCTTACATTCTCCTATTTTGCACGTCCCCGTCAGAAAGAAAGAATATCCATGGTTGATGCCTTTATAATCGGGCTTGCACAGGCCGTTGCAGTAATGCCCGGTCTCTCACGGTCTGGCAGCACAATAGCCACCGGCCTTTTGTTGGGTAACAAAAAGGAATCGTTGGCACAGTTCTCATTCCTCATGGTTATACCTCCTATTCTCGGTGAGGCTTTGCTCGATACATATAAGGCAATAGCCCATGGTGCTGAGGCTGCAATTGGCGATATCTCTATCCTTGCACTTTTGTTAGGTTTCCTGTCATCGTTTGTCTTTGGCTGTCTTGCATGCAAGTGGATGATAGGTATTGTCAAGAATGGCAAGTTGATATATTTCGCAGTCTATTGCGCCGTTGTTGGAGCTGCTACGCTTGTGTTCTCTTTATTGTAATGGAAGATGGATTTCAAAGAAGGTACGATAATAGCTATAGACAAACCGTATGGAATGTCGAGTTTCGGAGCATTGGCACGAGTACGTACCATGTGTAGCAGAAAGGCATGCCATAAAGTTAAGATTGGGCATGCAGGAACCCTTGACCCACTTGCTACAGGCGTGCTGGTTCTCTGTACAGGAAAGATGACCAAGCGGATAGAGGAGATGCAGAGCCACGACAAGGAATACGAGGCTACGTTGCAGTTGGGTGCTTCCACTCCGAGCCACGACATGGAGCATGACGTTGACAAGACATACCCCACAGAACATCTCTCTCTCCCACTTATTGAAGAGACCCTTGGGCTTTTTGTAGGTGACATACAGCAGGTTCCACCTTCATATTCTGCATGTAAGATTAACGGACAACGTGCATACGACCTGAAGAGGAAAGGCAGAGACGTAGAGTTGAGTCCCAAAGACATACATATTGAGAGTATTGACATACTCCGATACGATGATGCATCCAAGCAACTCACCATCAAGGTCAACTGTGGCAAGGGGACATATATAAGAGCACTCGCAAGAGATTTGGGAAAGGCTCTCGGAAGTGGTGCATACCTTACAGCCTTGAGGCGAACACGCGTGGGCGACATAAAGGTTAGTGACTGTATCGCTCTTGATGCATTTGAATCATGGTTAGACAAACAAGAATATAATATATGAAACTCTCACAATTCAAGTTTAAACTTCCAGCGGAACAGGTAGCTCTTTATCCGCATCAGTCAGTTCATACAATAAACCGTCCTGATGGAACGTCTGACACTTTCAAGGTGACAAGAAGTGACGAGTGCCGTCTTATGGTGCTCCATCGCAAGTCGGGAACTATCGATTTGTACAAGAAAGACAGTGATGGCAATCCTATAGAGGGCGAATATCTTGATTTTAGGAATGTAGTCGATTACTTTGGCGAGGGTGACACTTTCGTGTTCAATGACACCAAGGTTTTCCCGGCAAGACTTTATGGTACAAAGGAAAAGACAGATGCCAAGATTGAGGTGTTCCTGTTGAGGGAACTCAACGAGGAGATGCGCCTTTGGGATGTCCTTGTAGAGCCTGCGCGAAAGATTAGAATAGGCAACAAGCTCTTTTTTGATGAGAGTGGGAATATGGTGGCCGAGGTTATTGACAACACAACAAGCAGAGGAAGGACATTGCGTTTCCTTTACGACTGTCCGCATGACGAGTTCAAGCGCGATCTTTATGCACTTGGTGAGGCTCCCCTTCCACGTTATGTCATTGACAACAGGGTAACTGAAGAGAAACCTGCACATGCCACTGCAGAGGATATGGCAGACTTCCAGACTGTCTTCGCTTCCAAGGAAGGTGCAGTCACGGCACCTGCCACAGGTCTGCATTTCAGCAGGGAGATGTTAAAGAAAATGGAGATACTCGGTATCCGTTCTGCTTTCATTACACTTCATTGTGGACTTGGTAATTTCCATAATATAGAGGTAGAGGACCTCACGAAACACAAGATGGATTCCGAGCAGATGGAAATCACGGCAGAGGCATGTGAGCTTGTCAACAGTGCCAAAAGGGCTGGACACCATATCTGCGCTGTTGGCACAAGTGTGCTGAAAGCTACGGAGACAGCAGTAGGCACAGACGGCATGCTGAAGGAGTATGAGGGATGGACAAACAAGTTCATATTTCCACCATATGATTTTGGTTTTGCTGATGCCATGATAGCCAATTTCTACCATCCACTTTCCACACTGCTGATGTCAACATCCGCATTTGGCGGCTACGACCTTGTCATGGAGGCTTACGACCTTGCATTGAAACATGACTTTAAGTTTGGTTGCTTCGGTGATGCATTGCTCATTCTTGACGACTGATGGCAACAGACTTCCATATGGTATATCTTGCGCTTGGCTCCAATATCGGAGACAGGCGCAATGCTTTATCAGAAGCCATACGCCTTATCAATGAGAGGGTGGGGCGTGTGGACAAGGTGTCCTCTTTCATGGAGACAGAACCATGGGGCTTCAAGTCTGAATTCAAATTCCTAAATGCTGTCTTGTCTGTCCAGTCAATGCTCTCGCCGATTGAAATCCTTCATATAACACAGAACATTGAGAAAGACATGGGGCGAGAGAAAAAATCGTCAGGCGGGATATATCATGACAGGATTATAGACATAGACCTATTGATGTACGACTCGCTCCAACTCGACACCCCGGAACTTACACTCCCACATCCACACATGAAGGAGCGTGAGTTTGTGATGATTCCCCTCATGGAGATTCTTTCATAGATATTATATCGATGAAAATCCTTATTTCCTCCATCGTTGTGAGCATATAATTCTTCATGTGTTCTACGTTGGAAATACCGAAAATGCCGTAAACGTTTACGTTGTTGTTTTCTCAATTATGTTTGTCATGTCAGAAAAAAGAGATAAATTTGCAACGTAAACCAAATTTTATTCTATTAGCTTTTTCCGCCACAACATTCAAAATACAGACTATATAAAAACTTAAGGCAATGAAAAAAACATTATTACTATGCACTGTCCTGGCATTGTTGTCAGTAGGCAAGGTCTATGCGGATATTACTCAGACAGTGACCGTGAATGGTTCTGTTGTCGGGAAGGATGTCAAGCAGATTTCCTTCAGCGGTGACAACGTAACATTGGTTTTTGATGATGATACGTCAACAACCGAGGATATGTCCCTTGTTGAGATAGCATTCTCTTACACACCTGCATCAATCCATGGCGTGGAAAACACTTCAGATAGCTTCGACTCCACAATATATAATGTGGCAGGACAGAATGTCGGAAATAGTGCCAACAATCTACAGAAAGGCGTTTACATCATTAACAAGAAGCAAATCCTAAAGAAATAAAGAGCCATGAAAAAGATTTATTCAAGCATTTTCGCTTATTCAATGCTATGCCTTCTGTCGCTCATAGGTATGAGGGCTAACGCACAGACATGGAACTTCAGTGACGAGGGCGTAAGTGAATCTGATGCCGCAAACTTGAATGCCGATACTGAGAACTGGACATACGATTCCACCAATAACCGCTGGTGCAATGCCTCCACATTTACAGATTCTCCATTGACAGCTAATGGTGCGGAGCTGTTTTTCACCAAAGGCTTGCTATTCACTACACCTGTTGCTGATGGCATAAGGCTTGATGACAAGAAACTTTGTCTGACCCTCAATAAGGCAACCACAATCGTGACAATAAAGAATGCCGTAAAAGGTTATAAGCTTACAGTACGCTGCAAGTCAAGTTCAAGTACTGCGGAAAGGGGCATTAATGTAACTAATGTCACACCTGAGTCCGGATATTTCAACCAGACAACACTTGAGAGCCAGACAAACGTAGGTACGGTTACTGAGGATGGAGACATAACACTACAGTCAACAGGTGGCATGTATGTATATGAAATTTCACTTGTTGACCCAACTGTGGCTCCTCCTGTTGAGCAGACATACAATTCCGTCCCTCTAAACACTCTCAAGAACCAGATGCGTCTCACATTAACCAACTCCGAGATAAAGTATTACAATACCGATGAGGTTAAGGTGGATATTGACAAGACTACCAACAAAGTGACAGTTACTCCTCTTAATGGCACATGGACTGATGTCTATGCAGGAACAGTAAGGAATCTGACATTCTCCAAGGCAGAGGCTACAGGAAGCGAGGGTGACTTCTCCAATCCAGACGGACAGGTTGAGATTACCGAGGCCAAAGGATGGCAGGAGTCCGCATATATCAAATGGCTTCCTTTCTCAGGGGCAGACAACTATAATGTATATGTCATGGGTGGACAGTACAGCTCATGGACAAAGATTGACGAACAGCTTGTGCGTGACTATGGCACATATTGCCGTGCCGATGTCGTTGGACTGAGAGCATCGTCCGACTACAGTCTGAAAGTAGTGCCATGCGCTTCAGGAACAGAAATGACATCAGCTGCCAATGAGGCAACGTCACTTAACGTAATAAATTATGTGCGTGAGGACTTTGCACACAAGGGCAGGACAACAGGAATCGGTGCCTATAATCTTGACGGAACATTAAAGGAAGGCGCACATGTAATATATGTAACGGCGAATACAGCCAAGACCGTTTCTGTTGACCTCGTAGGCGGAACGTTCACGGGACTTCAGAACATCATAACAGGTTATCAGAAAGGCAATGCCGAGAAACCTCTTGCAGTGCGTATCATTGGCAAGGTGGAAGCTGGAAACATGGACTCATTCGGCAGTTCTGCAGAGGGATTGCAGGTTAAGGGCAAGAATTCATACTCAGACCTTAACATAACCATAGAGGGTATTGGAGATGATGCCACAATTAGCGGCTTCGGTATTCTCTGCCGCAACGCAAGCAGTGTGGAATTCAGAAATTTTGCCATAATGCTTTGCATGGACGACTGTCTGTCTCTTGATACAGACAACAGCAATATATGGATTCACAACATGGACCTGTTCTATGGAAGTACAGGTGGTGCAGCTGACCAGGCCAAAGGTGATGGAACAATAGACATAAAAGGTGACTCGAAGTACATCTCTGTGGCTTACAACAGATTCTGGGACAGCGGCAAGTCTTCTCTATGCGGAATGACAAGCGAGACAGGACCTAACTGGATTACATACCATCACAACTGGTTTGACCATTCTGACTCACGCCATCCACGTATTCGCACTATGAGTGTGCATGTATGGAACAACTATTATGACGGAGTTGCAAAATATGGCGTGGGAGCTGCAAAGCAGAGCAACGCCTTTGTAGAGGCAAACTATTTCCGTGGAACGAAATATCCAATGCTTACATCTCAGCAGGGTTCTGACATTGCTTCTGATCCAAAGGGTACATTCTCTGGTGAAGATGGTGGCGTGATAAAGTCATTCGGAAACATATTTGCAGAGAAGCCTTCTTCATTCAAGTATGTAACATACCAGCAGAATGATACACAGTATGATGCCTATGAGGCAGAGACTCGCGATGAACAGGTTCCGTCAAGCGTGGCAGCTCTCAAGGGTGGCAAAACATACTCCAACTTCGATACCGACAACTCCATAATGTATTCATACAATCCAGATGCCGCTGCTGATGTTCCTGCAAAGGTAACTGGCTATTATGGAGCAGGACGTCTCAACCATGGTGACTTCACATGGAGCTTCGATGGAATGGATTCAGACTACAATGTCGATTCTGCACTAAAGTCGGCTCTTGGTAACTACAAGTCTTCTCTTGTCAAGATTTTCGGTGATGAGAATGCTTCAAGTGGCGAGACTGGCGGTGGCGAGTCTGGCGGTGGCGAGTCTGGCGGTGGTGAGTCTGGCGGCGGTGATGTCGCAGAAGGAACTATTCTCTGCGACTTCAACAACGGAGCTCCATCAAGTTCAGTATTCCAAGTAACAGGCAACTACAAGGCAGAGAATACGACGATAGACGGCGTAACCTATACAAAGAGTCTCAAGATGGAGTCTTCTACAAATGTGTCATTCACTACATCTGCCGCTATGAAGATGACAGTATATTTCGGTAGCAGTAGCGCTAAATATACTTTGAAGTATGATGGAAATAAACAGACAGGTGACAGCACTACGAAGTCTCTTACATTAGACGTTGAGGCTGGTTCTCACAAATTGACCAAGGCAGACTCATGTACCATTGCCCTCATAAAGCTTGAACCTGTTACAGAATGAAATGACAGCTATTATGACATTGCAGCTGTATCATGTTTTGTTTGCAGTCGTTGTGCCATAAGCAAGCTAAACCAAAGAAATAACTCTATCCACGGCTTCTGTCAAGAGAAGTCGTGGATATTATTTAATACAAGTTTCGCAAGTGATCAACATAATTCAATTCTAAAAATACGATATGAAAAACAAACAACTATTGAATGCAGAAGGTATTTGCGTTAATGGCAACATTGATGGAATACCTGGTCTTCCTGTCAGCAGATTATTCTTAAGTGCGTTCATCGCTTTCGTATCTCTTTTATGCCCACTTTCCGCATATTCTCAACTTGTAAGCAAACTAACTTTTCGTATTCCAGACTATGATAGCTTCATACAGGCAACCCACACTGGAGGAATATTCCATGCCGCTCCACAGACAAAATGCACAGACTTGTGGATATGGCATTCTGATGGAGGTTCCATTGACACTTATACTGTGGTATATATATTAAACGAACCAGAACGACCTTTCTGGCAGAAATATCACAAGAACCGCCGCAACGGTGCGTGGGCACAGAAATACAGTGCATACGTAGGAGAAATGTTTGCCGTTGAGGGCATCTGTTACAACGAAGACAAGTATTGGTATCTTGTCGATATTGCAAGTTCCACAAACAACCGGACAGTATGGACAACTGAAAACTTGGGAAAATACATGTTGCCAGACAATCCTGCTGAAGGCGACCCGGAAAAATTTGTTGCTTATTGGAAATATGAAGCACCAACTGATTTTAGCGAAGAAAAACAGACTCCTGTATATATAGCAAACGGAATAAGCCGTGAAAGTGGCAAATATAAAGGATTGACTATGGGTATTAACGGAGCTGTGGACAACTTGGGCTACGGAGAAGATGGAAATATGTATGTTACGTTCTTGTTTCAAGTGAAACGTTTTGTAGTAAAGCGCACGGCGAGGATTCGTCTTCATGAAAGCAATAAGTTTTCTTTTGTCAAAAGAACAACGGAATATGATGATATGGATGGCGACCCGTACGAAATGCTTGACATGGATGTGCCCGCCGCTTTCTTGAGACAACCACAGGAGGCAGCTGAAATGTGGCTTGCCAACTGCTCCGACCAAGATATATCTACCTTACTTGACAATGCCTTCCCGGAAAAGGTGGTTACGACAGGAGAGATTTTCTTTCTCCATAACTATGATTGGCACAGCTACGATGTACCAGAACACGTGTCGAATTGTGTAGATCGTATCGAGGCGGTCTATAACTTCAGTACTAATGGCATGACGCAAGATGAGAATGTGATACCGGCAGACTGCAAGAGTAAGAATGGAAATACAAAGAAGAATACTGGCGGAAAGAAACCAACGTCCAAGTCCACGCCTGCGGGAAATAAACCCGTAACCAAGCCTGACCCTGCGGGAAAGAAACCGCTATGCCCCCCACATGACATGAAGTTCGTGTGTGAGCGTGACATGGGCACTTTCCAGAAAGGACGTTTCTATCATGTAAACGAAAAACAGACAGAATATAAATGCTCCAAGTGTGGTCTTACATTCTATGAGACAAAGCAAACTAAGCATCCACACAAGAGTAAAAAGGAATTTACCTCATGTAGATTGCTCGAACCACTTGTTGCCATCGTGGATTTGGTACGTCTGCAAATGATGCCGGTGATGACAGAAAACGGTGACAGTTGCTTCTATGTAGCTACTATGCCTATAACTCAAGGTCAGTGGGCTGCCCTCTTCCCAGACAATGACCGCGGTTGGAAAAACGGCAGCACATACCCTGCCGTTAATGTGACCTACGAGGATGTTACGATGTTTATCTCTTCGCTCAACCATCGAGCTGCCATGGAAGCCTGTCCATTGCAGTTCCGGCTGCCTACCCGTGAGGAATGGATTCTTGCGTATAAGAACGAAGTCGTCAGCAAAGACGTTGCCATCAGCGAGATTCTAGATTCTATTGATGGTGTAGCCTATGGCACTGCCAGTCAGGGTGTCTTTGCGAAGAGTCAGCTGAATGAGGGTAAGAAAAACGTAGGATTCAGACTGGTTGCAGATATCGTTGATGGAGATGACAGCCGTGTCGAACCATATACGGCAACCATTGGCAAGCGAATTGTCACTACAGGTAATCTGTGGATGGTCAGGAAGTCATATTCGTGCAGCGTCTGCGGTCAGCGTCTCTATGAGCGACGTTCCAAAGTTACACGCTCACAAGTTCCTCCATGCTCAAGATAGGATATGTGAGAATGATGGCTTTTGATTCAGTTAATCGTTGCCACAGGACAACTTGCATTAAACAATGAATATGCTTTGGTGGCAATGATAGAGGTACTTTTACTCCATGGATGAACAGACATTGATGGAATGTCAACAAGTTTTTTATCCAGACAGGCTGATAATTCGGGATTTTTGTATAAATTTGCACCCCAGAATAATTATTCAACTGTTTTATCAATATGCCAGAAATTTCAGTAAGAGGACTTGAGATGCCCGAGTCTCCAATCAGGAAACTTGCACCTTTGGCACAGGCTGCCAAACAGAGAGGCATCAAGGTCTATCATTTGAATATCGGTCAGCCCGACCTTCCAACCCCACAGTGCGGACTTGATGCCCTCAAGGATATAGACCGCACTGTGTTGGAATATTCACCGTCACAAGGCTACCAGAGTTACAGGGAGAAACTCGTGGGCTATTATGCGAAGTTTGGCATTGATGTCACGGCAGATGACATCATCATTACTTCCGGTGGGTCTGAGGCTGTACTGTTCGCTTTCATGAGTTGTCTTAATCCTGGCGACGAGATAATAGTGCCAGAACCTGCTTATGCCAACTATATGGCATTTGCCATATCCGCAGGTGCTAAGATACGTACTATAGCCACTACTATCGATGAAGGCTTCTCTCTTCCGAAGGTGGAAAAATTCGAGGAACTTATTAATGAGCGCACAAGGGCAATCATGATATGCAATCCCAACAACCCGACGGGATATCTATACACAAGACGCGAGATGAACCAGATTAGAGACTTGGTGAAGAAGTATGACCTTTACCTATTCTCTGACGAGGTTTACAGAGAGTATATATATACAGGCTCACCATATATTTCAGCATGCCACCTTGAGGGTATCGAACAGAATGTCGTGCTTATCGACTCTGTTTCAAAACGCTATTCGGAATGCGGAATACGCATCGGCGCACTGATAACGAAGAATGCCGAGATAAGGAAGGCAGTGATGAAGTTTTGTCAGGCTCGTCTTTCCCCTCCGCTTATTGGTCAGATAGTGGCAGAGGCATCGCTCGATGCACCAGAGGAATATTACAGGGAAGTTTACGACGAGTATGTAGAAAGGCGTAAATGCCTTATCGATGGACTCAACAGAATACCTGGTGTCTATTCCCCGATACCGATGGGAGCGTTCTATACCGTGGCACAGTTGCCCGTTGACAACTCCGAAAACTTCTGTAGATGGTGTCTTGAGAAATTCAACTATGAAGGAGAGACAGTGATGATGGCTCCTGCATCGGGGTTCTATACGACACCTGGAGCTGGTGCTAATCAGGTCAGGATAGCCTATGTCTTGCGCAAACACGATTTGGAAAGAGCATTGCTCATATTGCGTAAAGCTCTTGAGGCATATCCTGGCAGAGTTGAAAATGAAGGCTGATGATGATTCGTTTTCCTTTATTCATAAGTAGAAAGATTTCCGGAAAGGACCAGGCAAGGCGCAGTGCGTCAACGCCGGCTATAACCATTGCCACCATAGGCGTGTCAGTGGGACTTGCCGTCATGATCGTGTCTGTCAGTGTGGTGCTTGGTTTCAAGCATAGCATAAGGGACAGGATAATCGGTTTCGGAAGCCATATAACAGTAGCCGACTATATGACCCTTCAGACTTCGGAGCAATATCCAATACAGATAGGCGACTCCATGATGAAGGTGCTGCGTGGGATGAATAATGTCAAGCACGTACAGCGATATGCGCTCAGGCAGGGAATATTGAAAACGGACAGTGACTTCCTCGGTATAATGTTCAAAGGCGTGGGACCTGAGTATGACACCACATTCATTCATGACAATCTGAAGAAAGGAAAACTGCCACGCTTTTCTGACAAGAGTGGAGGAAAGGACATCGTAATTTCCCAGAACATAGCTGATAAACTGAAGCTGCAATGTGGCGACAGGCTTTTCGCATATTTCGTAAACGATCAGGGGATAAAGGCAAGACGCTTCACCATAGTAGCCATATATGAGACAAACCTGAAACGCTACGACGAGAGCATATGCTTTACGGACATTTACACGGTAAATAAGCTGAACGGGTGGGAGCACGACCAGTACAGCGGTGCAGAGGTCACTCTTTCCGACTTTTCAAAGCTTGACACTGTGGCACAGACAATGATAGAAAAAGTCAACAGGACACTCGACAAGTATGGCGGCACCTATTCAACAGCCACTCTCACAGATATGAACCCGGAAATATTCTCTTGGATAGGACTTCTCGACCTTAATATATGGATAATAATTGCACTGATGACTGCCGTTGCGGCTGTTACAATGGTTTCTGGACTGCTCATAATAATACTTGAGCGTACACAGATGATAGGATTGCTCAAGGCTCTCGGGGCTCGCAATGCACAGATAAGACAGATATTCCTCTGGTTTGCCACATTTATTATAATAAAAGCACTACTATGGGGCAATATCATAGGACTCGGAATAGTTGCGCTGCAGAAACTGACTGGTGTCGTGACACTCGACCCACAGACCTATTATGTAAGTGTAGTGCCGGTAGAGATAAACATACCGATATTCCTGCTCCTTAATATTGCAACACTCGTTATTTGTGTCTTCGTACTCGTGGCACCAAGCTATCTAATCTCTCATATTCATCCATCAAAATCCATGAGATACGAGTAGTTGAATACAATATCTCAAGTCTCTTCCAGCGACATCTGTCCTTTTAAATCCTCTTCTTCTTGTCATGGCTTGCCATGTCTCTTTGACGTATTTACCATCTTGCACACATATATACAAGGTACTTTTGATTCTTAATAAATAGATTTTGGAATATGCTGACAAAAGATAATTGGAACAACAATATTCCCCTTTTGACCAATGTCTGAGAAAGAAATACAAGAAAATGCAGTAAGAAAACAAAATATTGCACAAAAGTTTTGGTTTTGTGCAGATAAGATATTAACTTTGCACAAAAATTTATACTTTGTGCAATGAATCTGATGGATAGTTTCAATTCTTACATAGAAAAAAGTATCAAAGCCAACTGGGACAATAATGCCCTTACAGACTATAAAGGGGCAACATTGAGATATTGTGACGTTGCCCGGAAAATAGAGAAACTTCATATCCTTTTCGAGAACAGTGGAGTAGAGAAAGGGGACAAAATAGCATTGTGTGGAAGAAACAGCTCGAACTGGGCGGTTGCTTTCCTTGCAACCATCACATACGGTGCTGTTGTGGTTCCGGTGCAGAACGAATTTACTCCCGAGCAGATACATAATATTGTAAATCATTCAGAATCCAAGTTGCTGTTTGTCGGTGACGTCGTATCTACTACAATAGATGCGGAGCAGATGCCTTCACTTGAGGGTATTGTATATATTCCCGACTATTCTCTCGTGATGTCGCGCTCTGAATCGTTGACGTATGCGCGTGAGCATCTTAATGAGATGTTTGGAAAACGGTATCCGAAATATTTCCACAAAGAGCATGTCTCTTATTTCAAAGACAGTGCAGAGGATTTGGCACTTATAAACTATACCAGTGGTACGACAGGATTCTCAAAGGGTGTCATGCTGCCATATAGGTCACTGTCAAGCAATCTTGTCTTTGTTGAGGATGTAATAGGTTCCAAGATACCTGTCGGCAGCAGAATGACGGCGATATTGCCAATGGCACACATGTATGGTCTGATGGTAGAATTCCTGTTCGGAATTAACCATGGCTGCCATCTCTTCTTCCTTACAAGGCTGCCAAGTCCTACCCTGATACAGCAGGCATTTGCAGACATCAAGCCAGCTGTCATAATAGCCGTGCCGCTTATAGTAGAGAAAATCATCAGGAAAAAGATATTCCCTCTCATAGAGAGAAAGCCTGTTCATTTGCTCATGAACATGCCAATGATAAACAAAAGAGTCAAGCAGAGAATTCTTGAAGCTGTGAGAAATGTCTTTGGCGGTAATATGTATGAGATTGTAGTGGGAGGCGCAGCTCTCAACAAGGAGGTGGAATCATTCCTCAGGGAAATTAATTTCCCAATAACTATGGGATATGGAACAACGGAGACAGCACCACTCATTACATTCAGCGACCATAATGACTTCGTGCCAGGCTCCTGTGGCACACCAGTATATAATATGGAGGTGAAGATAGCCAGTCCAGACCCAGAGAATATACCGGGAGAGATAATAACCAAGGGCATGAATGTAATGCAGGGCTATTATAAGAATACCGAGGCAACAAAAGCCGTCATCGATGAGGATGGTTGGTTCCATACAGGTGACCTTGCCACAATGTCATCCGATGGTCATGTCTTTATCAGAGGACGTATAAAGAACATGCTGCTTGGTGCCAATGGTCAGAACGTATATCCGGAGGAAATAGAGGATAAGCTCAATTCGTTGCCTTTCGTCAACGAAAGTATAATATTACAGAAAGGAGAGAAGCTCATAGGTCTCGTTCATCCAGACATGGAGGAAATAAAGGCTTTGGGATTCACGACAGAAGAGTTGCAGGGCATAATGGAAGAGAACAGGCAGCAACTGAATTCCATGATGCCCCCATTCTGCAAACTGTCAGGCATAAAGATTCTGTATGAAGAATTTGCAAAGACTCCCAAGAAAAGCATCAAGAGATACCTTTATCAGGATGCTGTATAAAAAGAAATCTATACCTTAAATAATATTATGATTACCATGGAGGGAAAGAATGGTTTTAACGAACTGATAGAACGGGCCATTGTCGATAATTGGGACAATGATGCCCTGACAGACTATAAAGGAAGGACATTCCAGTATCGTGATGTCGCCAGGAAGATAGAGAAGCTGCATATCCTTTTCGAGAACAGCGGTGTAAACAAGGGTGACAAGATAGCACTATGTGGAAGAAACAGTGCAAACTGGGCAGTTGCTTTTCTTGCCACATTGACATACGGTGCGGTTGCAGTGCCAATCCTGCATGAGTTTACTGCCGACCAGATTCACAACATAGTGAATCATTCTGAGGCAAAGCTCCTGTTTGTTGGTGACGTTGTAGCAACAGTCATAGATGGTACGAAAATGGAGGGACTTGAGGGCATCGTTTATATCCCCGACTATTCGCTGTTGCTTTCACGAACAGACAAGCTGACCTTTGCCCGTGAACATCTTAATGAGATGTTTGGACGTAAATACCCAAAATACTTCCGTCCTCAGCATGTTGAATACTATCATGAGGCAACATCCGAGGATGTGGCATTGATTAATTATACCAGTGGCACTACTGGATTCTCAAAGGGAGTAATGATACCTTACAGGGCTATGCTTAACAACTTTGCTTTTGCTAAGCACGTTCTTGGAGACAAAGTCTCGCCATGTGACAAAATCATAAGTATATTGCCTATGGCCCACATGTACGGAATGGCATTTGAATTTATTTTTGAGTTCCTTACAGGATGCCATGTCTTCTACCTTACAAGGGTTCCATCTCCGGCTATCATTGCTCAGGCTTTTGCCGATGTGAAACCAAGGATTGTCATTGCGGTACCTCTTGTCATTGAGAAGATTTTAAGGAAGAAGGTCTTCCCTGTAGTACAGACAAGCAAGATGCAGTTACTGCTGAAGATGCCTGTCATAAGCAAGAAAGTGCTAGAGAGAATCAGGGAGAATGTCTATCAGGCGTTTGGAGGTAAGGCTTACGAGATAATCATAGGTGGAGCTGCGCTTAATCAGGAGGTGGAGACTTTCCTCAAGCGTATCGGATTCCCATATACAGTAGGTTATGGAGCAACAGAGTGCGCTCCTATTATATGCTACAGAGACTGGAAAACATTCGTACAAGGTTCGTGTGGTAAGGCTGCTTATGGGCAAGAAGTGAGAATAGACAGTACAGACCCGGCAAATGTGCCTGGTGAGATTCTGACAAAGGGTCCTAACGTGATGCTTGGGTATTTCAAGGACAAAGAATCAACGGACAAAGTTATAGACAAGGAAGGATGGTATCATACCGGTGACCTTGGACTTATGGACGATGATGGCAACGTGTTCATAAAAGGGCGTTCAAAGAACATGCTTCTTGGAAGCAATGGGCAGAATATCTATCCAGAGGAGATAGAGGACAAGATAAACTCACTCGCAATGGTTAACGAGAGTCTCGTCATTCAAAGAGGCGACAAGCTGGTTGCCCTTGTACACCCGGATTATGATGTCGTTCAGTCTATGGGGTTTGGAGAGGAAGATTTGAAGAGTATTATGGAGCAAAACAGAAGTATCTTGAACTCCACACTTCCTGCCTACAGCAAACTAACGGAGTTGATAATACAAGAAGAGGAGTTTGAGAAAACGCCCAAGAAGAGCATAAAGAGATATCTCTACAAGTAAAATCAAATTTCTTATATCCTCTTGCCAACGATATTCTCCGCCATTCTCTCTGTTGGATATTGACAGAGTGAATGGCGGTTTTATATGTAGTGTCCGTATAGCCAGACGGGAAAGAGGCTTGCTTACTATTTACTTGTCATCCATAAGAGAGGCTGCCCTTACCCTGCTAAGGGTCTCCGGTGTCATCTGCAGGTAGCTTGCAATATGCACCAATGGAGCTCTTAGCACAACCTGTGGGCATCTCTTGCACATTTTCTTGTATCTTGACTGAGCAGACTCAAATCTGACGAGGTCTGCATGTACCTGTGAAAGTATAAGGCTCTCTTCCAAAATCTTCCTGTAAAGGATTTGTATGTTTACATTATGCAGTGCAACCTGTTCAAGCCTGTGTTTAGGCATGGCATAGACAAGTGTTGGCTCCAATGCCTCTACTTGGAGTTTTGTCGGTTCCTCGCGGAACAGGCTCTCGATGCACATGAATATTGTGTGCTCCTCACCGAGATGTTCGGTAATGAACTTGCCGTTTTTTTCATAGAATTGCCTTGTCAGTCCCCTCTCAATATAATAAATATGCTCGCAAATCTCTCCTTCTCGCAATATCATCTCTCCTTTTGAGAATCTCATGGGAACTAATATACTCTCAAGAATGTCAAGCTCATCGTGGGTCATGGTGCTGTATTTTCGCGCCAGTTCTCTTGCTACGTCCCTTGTGCTAATTGCCGGTTCTTTCATCTTTTTTCCTTCCTTTCTTGTCTTAATGTTTGTGGTCTTTATGTTAATTATAGTGTTGGTGTAGTTTGTTTCTCTATTAGGTTCTGTCAGTCTAACTTCAGGACAGCGAGGAATGCCTTTTGTGGCACTTCCACATTTCCTATCTGTTTCATGCGTTTCTTTCCCTTCTTCTGTTTCTCAAGGAGTTTGCGCTTGCGGCTGACGTCACCGCCATAGCATTTCGCGGTTACATCCTTGCGGACACATTTGATAGTTTCTCTTGCTACGATTTTTGCTCCTATGGCAGCCTGAATAGCTATGTCAAACTGCTGTCGGGGAATTAAGTCCTTGAGCTTCTCGCACATCCTCCTGCCAAGAGTAACGGCATTATCCTGATGTGTAAGAGCAGACAGGGCATCAACAGGTTCTCCGTTCAGCAGTATGTCAAGCTTGGCTAATTTTGACGGACGGAAGCAGTCGATGTGATAATCGAACGATGCATATCCTTTCGATATACTTTTCAGCTTGTCGTAAAAGTCAATGACAATCTCGCCCAGAGGAATCATGAAAACCAGTTCCACGCGATTCCCTGAAACATACTCCTGCTTTACAAGCTCGCCTCTTTTGTCAAGACACAATTTCATGATTGGTCCTATATAATCGGCTGCTGTAATGATGGATGCCTTGATGTATGGTTCTTCGATATGCTCAATCATGGTGGCATCAGGCAGTCCGGATGGATTGTGAACCTCCTTCTTGCCCCCCTGCTTGTCATAAACGAAATACGAAACGTTAGGAACAGTCGTTATGACATCCATGTTGAATTCTCTGTCAAGGCGTTCCTGTATAATCTCCATGTGCAACAATCCAAGGAAGCCACATCTGAAGCCAAAGCCGAGAGCAACGGAGCTTTCAGGCATGAAGGTCAGGGATGCATCGTTTAGCTGTAGCTTTTCAAGTGATGCCCTTAAATTCTCGTATTCGCTGGGGTCGATGGGATATACTCCGGCAAAGACCATAGGCTTTACCTCCTGGAATCCCTCGATGGCTTTGTCGCAAGGACACATGGTGTGCGTTATGGTGTCACCAACCTTTACTTCCTTGGCATCTTTTATTCCGCTTATAATATAGCCCACCTCCCCGGTTGATAGCTCATTCTTGGGAATCATGTCCATCTTTAGCACACCTACCTCGTCAGCAACATATTCCATGCCCGTATTGAAGAATTTAACCTTGTCACCTTTGTGGATGGTTCCATTCTCAATCTTGAAATATGCTATTATGCCACGGAAAGAGTTGAACACACTGTCGAATATGAGAGCCTGAAGCGGTTTGTCCTTCTTGCCCTCAGGATGTGGAATTCTTTCCACAACTGCTGATAGGATATCTTCTACACCTTCTCCAGTCTTTCCCGATGCCCTTATTATGTCATCCTTGTCACATCCTATGAGTTCCACTATTTCGTCTTCCACCTCCTCAGGCATGGCATTAGGCATGTCTATTTTGTTTATGACAGGAATAATCTCAAGGTCATGGTCTATTGCCATGTAAAGATTTGAGATTGTCTGCGCCTGTACCCCCTGAGTGGCGTCAACGACCAACAATGCACCCTCACATGCGGCAATGCTCCTTGATACTTCGTACGAGAAATCTACGTGTCCTGGTGTGTCTATGAGATTGAGAATATATGTCTCGCCTTCGTGTTTGTATTCCATCTGGATGGCATGGCTCTTGATGGTTATACCCCTTTCTCGTTCCAGATCCATGTTGTCAAGCATCTGACCTTCGGTTATCTGAATAGTGTTGGTATATTCAAGAAGCCTGTCGGCAAGGGTTGACTTGCCGTGGTCTATATGTGCTATTATGCAGAAGTTTCTTATATGGTCCATTCTCTATTCACGTCATTTAAAATGCAAATATACGCATTTTTCATCATTTTACGGCATTGTTTACTCACAATTTAGAAAAACTTATTATTTTTGCAGTTGAAAATTGAGCTTACATGATGATGGCGGGATTTTTTCCTGCTGTTTTTGGTTGTTTGAACTTAGCTTCTTGTGGCTATTGGCATGCAAGATGCGTATAATGATATATACCGTATGAGATATTTTTTAGTGTTGGTCATAATGTTTTTGGCGACATTGTCCTTTTCTTCATGTCATGAAAGTTTGGAGCAGAGGGCAGCAAGGGAGGCTGATGAATTCACGAGAAAGAACTGTCCCACTCCGGTAAAGGATGACACTCGCACCGACAGTCTGGTATTCAATGAGGACAGCAGGACACTCGTCTATTACTATACATTGAGTGGCAAGGCAGACAATCCTGCGGTTATAGAAGCCAATAAGGCAAAGTTGAAGGAAATACTCAGGACGACCGTGGCTAATGCCACCCAACTTAGGATTTATAAGGAAGCAGGATTCTCGTTCCGATATGTATATCATTCAGCTGCACATCCTGATTCAGTCCTTCTTGACCTTACTTTTACATCAGCCGACCTATAACCAGAACTGCATACCATCTCACGGCTGCAAACTAATATTATATATACGATATCAATGAAAGAAGTACAGATAAAAGACTCTATGCTGCGCATGGCGGCATCCAATGGAATGGACTCCTTCGTGTCAGTCTTTGTTGACGCTATCAACGAAACCGTCAATGGCGAGCTTACGGCAGAGACCATGGCAGAGCTTAATTCCGACCAGATAACACTGTTGGCATGGGACATCCTGCATGAGGAAGTCATGGAAGGAGGCTTTCTCCAGCTAATCTATAATGGATATGGAGCCTTTATCTTCCGCAATCCTTTTGCCAAAGCTGTAAAAGAGTGGGGGATGACGGAACTTTCACGACTGATAAGGAAGGCACATCAGTATTATAGTAAATATCATGAGGAGATAGAGCAGGAACTGACAGATGATGAGTTCATGGCTCTGTATGAGCAAATGCCGGAATTTGACGAGTATGACGACACTTTTGTAGAGCACGAGGAGGCGTGGACTGAGGATGTGGCAAGGTACATAGACGACCATATTGACAGGTTCGCCCAAGTAGTGAATGACTAATTAACAGGAAAACAACAAGCATGAACAAGGCAGAACAGGAGCTTAGGAAGAAGAGTCCTATACAGATAAAGAACAAAAAAGCCTCTTTCGAGTATTTCTTTGTAGATACATATACCGCAGGACTTGTACTTACAGGAACGGAAATTAAGTCTATCCGTATGGGCAAGGCATCTCTTGTGGACACTTTTTGCTTTATCAACAATGGTGAGATATGGGTAAAAGGTATGAATATCTCACGCTATTTCTATGGTTCATATTCCAACCATGAACCTAAAAGAGACAGAAAACTGTTGCTGAACAAGAGGGAAATCCGGAAATTGCAGGAAGCGACGAAGGCTGTTGGCTATACCATAGTGCCCATTTTGGTCTTCATCGACGACAAAGGAAGGGCAAAGATGGATATAGTATTGGCAAAAGGAAAAAGGGAATATGACAAGCGACAGACGCTGAAGGAAAAAGAGGACAGAAGGGAAATGGACAGGATGTTCAAGAAATACTGATGTCAATTCAAGTTTTTAGCAAAACCCAATGAGACTCCTGACAGCATGTCGGAGACATGCGAAACCTATGTGATGTTAATATTGGAAGATTGAAATACGATAACGGACAGATGAATATAAAACTGGAACACGAAATCAGGAACAGAATATTGCTTCTGGATGGAGCTATGGGAACGATGGTTCAGACGTATGGCCTGGACGAGAATGATTTCCGTGGAGATTTGTTTGCCGGACACAATGTCCAGCTTAAAGGCAACAACGACGTCCTATGCTTGACGAGACCTGATGTGATTCTTGATATCCATAGAAAATACCTTGAGGCTGGAGCTGACATTATTGAGACGAACACCTTCTCGGCACAGAGAATATCGCAGGCAGACTATAGAATAGAAGACTATAGCAGGGACATTGCGCTTGCAGGAGCACGTCTTGCCAGACAAGCTGCCGATGAATACTCCACCCAAGGGAGACAGCGGTTTGTTGCCGGAAGTGTCGGGCCGACAAACAAGACATGCTCCATGTCACCTGACGTGTCCAATCCCGCAGCGAGGGATATAACTTATAATGAGCTTTACGAAGCTTATTGTGAACAGATAGGGGCACTCATAGAAGGGGGCGTGGATGCGATACTTATAGAGACGGTCTTCGATACTCTCAATGCTAAGGCAGCTATTGATGCCTCCCTTGCCGAGATGGATAAAGTGGGAAAGAAACTGCCTGTAATGATTAGCATGACAGTGAGCGACATGGCTGGACGAACCCTTAGCGGACAGACTATAGAAGCCTTCGTAGCCACAATCTCGGCTTATCCTGTGTTTTCTGTGGGCCTAAACTGCTCTTTCGGACCAGACAAGATGAAACCCTTCCTGCGTGAGATGGCAAGATGTTCGCATCTATATGTCAGTGCCTATCCAAATGCGGGACTTCCTAACAGCATGGGGCAGTATGATGTAGGTCCGGAAGAACTGGCTTCCCAAATGCTTGATATTGTCAAGGAGGGACTTGTAAATATTGTTGGAGGATGTTGCGGAACGACCGACCGTCACATAAGAAAGTTGGCAGAGATTGTCAAGGATGCAAGTCCGCATGTTCCTTCCCCGAAATCGGGAAACATGAGGCTTGCCGGGCTTGAGCAACTGGAGATAACGCCAGAAATCAGATTCGTCAATGTTGGTGAGAGATGCAATGTGGCAGGTAGCAGGAAATTCCTCAGACTTATTAAAGAAAAGAACTATGAAGAGGCAGTATCCATTGCACGCAAACAAGTGGATGACGGAGCTCTTGTCATAGATATCAACATGGATGATGGACTCTTGGATGCAAGCAGTGAAATGGTGCATTTCCTTAATATGATAGCATCGGAGCCAGACATAGCAAGGGTGCCGGTAATGATTGACTCTTCCGACTGGAACGTTATTCTCTCGGCATTGCGTTGCGTTCAGGGAAAATGTATTGTGAACTCCATTTCGCTAAAAGCAGGAGAGGAGTCTTTCCTAAATCATGCACGTGAGATAAGGCGTTTCGGAGCTGCTGTCGTGGTGATGTGTTTTGACGAAAAAGGGCAGGCTACATCATTTGAAAGACGTATAGAGATAGCAGAAAGAGCATATAAGATCCTTGTTGACAAAGTGGGTTTCAATCCTGATGACATAATTTTTGATCCAAACATACTTGCTATAGCCACAGGCATCAGGGAACATGACAATTATGCCGTGGATTTTATCAAGGCTACAAAGTGGATAAGAGATAATCTTCCAGGTTCACATGTCAGCGGAGGAGTCAGCAATCTCTCTTTCTCTTTCCGTGGAAACAATTATATACGTGAGGCTATGCATGCCGTTTTCCTTTATCATGCAATGGAGGCGGGCATGGATTTCGGAATCGTCAACCCCTCTGCGAAAATCACTTATGCCGACATTCCCAAGAATCAGTTGGAAGTCATTGAGGACGTAATCTTCAACAAGAGTATAGATGCAGCTGATAATCTTATAAGTCTTGCTGACAATATACTCAATGGCAGTGAGGTGAAAGGAGAAATTCAGGGCATGCAAGGACAGACAGAAACCTGGAGGGAAATGCCGCTCGACAAGCGTATTTCCTATGAATTGAGGAAAGGAATACCAGACTATCTTGACGTGGACATGCATGAGGCTCTGAGTGTTTATCCGCATGCCGTAGATATCATTTCAGGACCGTTGATGAGTGGAATGAACGAGGTCGGTGAACTATTTGGAGCAGGCAAGATGTTCCTGCCTCAAGTTGTCAAGACTGCCAGAGTCATGAAAAAGGCAGTGGAGATTCTTAAGCCATTCGTTGAGAAAGAACACTCAGGCAGTGGGAGCAAGAAAGGTAAGATATTGATTGCTACTGTGAAGGGTGATGTCCATGACATAGGCAAGAACATAGTTGGGGTTATCATGGCATGCAACAATTATGAGGTGATAGACCTTGGCGTGATGGTGGCTGCTGAAGACATAGTAAGAACGGCAATAGAAGAAAAAGTGGACATCGTTGGTTTGAGTGGACTGATAACGCCAAGTCTCGCTGAAATGGTCAATGTAGTAGCTGAGATGGGGAAAGCCAACTTGAATATACCTGTCATGATTGGAGGTGCCACAACAAGTATGCAGCATGTCGCATTGAAGATAGCACCAGCTTACGATGGTCCTGTAGTATGGATGAAGGATGCAAGTCAGAATCCTATTGCAGCAGCCCGTTTGTTGTCTTCAACAGAAAAGGATGTTTATATTTCGGAAATCAATACCGTGTATGAAAGATTGAGAAATGAATATAACAGTTCGGAGCCTGACGTTGATGATATCAGCCATGCACGCAAGAACAAGCTTAATCTGTTCGGATGAAAGAAGAAGAATGTCAACCTGTTCTTTTCGTAGATTCAAGGTGTTTCCTTGACAAATTGTTGACAAGCAGCATGTCAGAGATATGTGAAATTTAAGTTAGAAACATACAATGATAAAGAATCTGATTTTTGATTTTGGTGGAGTCGTCATAACGATAGACCAGCCCCAAGCGGTAAGACGCTTCAAGGAAATAGGACTCCTGAATGCGGAACAGCAACTGGACCCATACACCCAGTCGGGTATATTCGGAGATTTGGAAAGGGGCGTGATATCAGCTGAAGACTTCAGGATAAGGCTTGGCGAGATAGTAGGCAGAGAACTGAAACATGAAGAATGCGGATATGCATGGCGTGGCTACTGTGGAGGCTTGCCAGAAAGAAACCTCAAGACTTTACTTCGATTGAGAAGTGAAGGCTATAGGTTGATTTTGCTCTCAAACACCAATCCATACATGATGGAATGGGCAGACAGTGACAGTTTCGATGGCAATGGACATCCTGTTGGCTATTATTTCGATGCTATGTATAGAAGCTTCGAACTTGGTTTTATGAAGCCTGAGGAGATATTCTTCCGCCATATAATCAAGGAAGAGAACATTATGCCTTGTGAATCCCTGTTCGTTGACGATGGTCTCAATAACGTTAAGGCAGCAGGCAAACTGGGATTTCATACCTATTGTCCGGAAAATGGGACTGACTGGACAGAAACGATTTACGAATATCTGAAGAGGTAGCTTCACGCTAATGTGTTTCCTTAGGGGTAGATGAGAGATTCTTAAAAACTTTATAACTTGATAATCAAAATCGAATTACTCATGTATAACGATATCAGCATAATGCATCTTGTTCAGCAGATAGTAGAGATATTGGGGACTTTTGCATTTGCTATCTCTGGCATTCGCCATGCCGCAGCCAAGAGTTTCGACTGGTTCGGAGGTTATATGTGTGGCTTTGCCGTGGCTATAGGTGGCGGCACCATACGTGACGTAATGCTTGGCACTCGTCCTTTCTGGATGGCAGACCCATTATATGTGCTGTGTACCGCTGCTGCGCTACTTACGGTGGTACTGTTCGGGCGTTTCATGAGACGGCTTCAGAATACATGGTTCGTCTTCGATACTTTTGGACTTGCTCTTTTCACGATTGCCGGAATACAGAAGAGTCTTGATTTTGGATGCTCCTATTGGGTGGCTGTCATTATGGGATGCATAACAGGAGCAGCAGGTGGAGTCATACGTGACGTCTTGCTGAACAATGTGCCAGTCATCTTCCATAAGGAGATTTATGCCATGGCAAGTGTGGCTGGCGGTGTGACATATTGTGGATTGCTGCTTGCAGGCATTGATGCCATCCTTTCCGTGATAGTGGCGTTTGTGACGGTGTGCGCCATCCGGTTCCTTGCAGTGAGATACCACATATCCCTTCCTGTCCTTCGTCCGCAGGAATGACATGACAAGCTAAGAGGCTGCGACAAAATAGATTTCTTTGACACAGCCTCAATGAAATGTATCGGTCGTAAATAACGTGAGTTCGACGAATCCAACTCATCGAACTCACGTTATCTTAGTATAAGCTTTGCCTAAATGTCTATGAATATATGTTGCTTTTCATGCAAAGCTTTGCGTTGCCACTCGCAAAGCTTTGCGTTGCCTCTTGCAAAGCTTTGCGTTGCCTCTTGCAAAGCTTTGCATTGCCACTTGCAAAGCATTGCAATAACCATTGTCTTGAATTCGTCGAACTCACGTTAAATAATGACGTTCTCGTTAAGCCAAATGAGCAGAGGCCAAGCTTGCTTTGACTATGCCGAGTCGTGACCGAAGAAGACAAAGTCAAAAGGTGTATTAATGTGAATTACTTGCCTACTGGATGGTAGCTATCACGTTCGTCCATGAGATATGCTACACCATTTTCCAGCAGGAATACCTGTAGCTCACCGAAATATCCTGTCTCGCTTCTCAGGTCTGCCAATGCCTCAGCAGCTTCCTCCCTTGTGGGATATTTCTTTGCTTCCTCAATGGTATGGCAGAACTTTAATATCTTAGCAGCTTTCTCGAAAGCTGCTACCCATTCGTTGCGAATACGCTCGCCCACAATAAATTGCTCTTTCATATATATTATCGTTAAAGGTTTAAGTATATCGCAAAAGTACAAAAACTTTCTGTAACACCTTTCAATAAATTAGCAAAAAAACGTATTAGTAACAATTTTTATAATATGTACTAAAGTTTTTTCTCTAACCTCAAGGAAACGACTTGTCAACTTGTCAACTTCTCAACGAATTATTTGCCAAATGGAATGTTTATACCAACACTTACATTTCCTCTTCCAGACAGCGGCAGACCCTGTTTCGCCAGCTTTCCAAGGGTGTGGTCCATGCCCAGGAACATGCCGAAGCCTGATGTGTGCAAGTCAAGAAGCCATCCAAAACTTGCTCCGTAAGTGCCAAGTGCCATGTTTGCAGTTGCTGACAAAACCTTGCAAGGTGACACGTTGGCAGAAAGCCGGAAGTCAGTCCAAGAATATTTTCCTGCCATGCGCGTGCTGTTCATAAGTCCGAATGACAGCTTGTCATAGAAGTCAGGAGTATATTCCACGCCAAGGTTCATCGTCGCTGCAAGAGCTTTGGAGCGGCTTCCCTGATTGCCGTTGTCCTGTAGCTCATATAGGGTAGAAAGACCTTCTGTAAGGCGGTCCATTTCATTCTCGAAAGAGTTTGAGGCATCATCATCTACATTGAAGTTGTACTCCGTAGTGTTGATTGTCCTGTCTCCGTTTGTTGATGCCACATAGTTCTTGCTGTAGCCTATGAAACCAAGGTCGAGGAGAGCAGCAGAGAATGTCCAGTTCTTGTCTAACTTGTACTCGGCACCAAGGTCGAAAGCAAGACCAAAGCCGCATACTCCCCACTTGTCATCCTTTATGCCACTGACATATTGATGGACGGAAGTCTCTCCCTCCGGTCCTCTTTCCTTTTCCTCTATCTCATACGCCATGCTCTTGATGCTGGTGTTTATCTGGGCATTGGTGACGCCTGTCCATTCGTTGTCTGAAAGGGTAAGTTGTGCCCTGTTTATTTTTGCATCGATATTGGCTATGCCAAATAGCAACTTCAGTTTTGCACCTATGCGCAGCTTCTTGTTTATCTGTCTGCTGTGTCCGAGTGCCAATTCTGCATAAGCGTTGGCATTGGCGTCAAAGCCTTCAATGTCGTATGTCTTGTTTTCAAGTCCTTCCTTTACCATCCGCAGCAATGTGCCTGGTACATTCGCATCAATACTTTGGCGTGCATTCAATTCTACTGTGTTATATCCTCCAAAAGCCTTGAATCCTGCTCCAAGAATCTGCACTTTCAGCTCTTCTGTAATCTTGTTCTTGTCGTTTACTCCAGACAGGAATTCTTCTGTGCTCACATTGGGGTTGAGGAATAGGGCTGTCCGTCCATTGACGTTGTATAGGATGTCGTCCACTGCAATGTTGCTGTTCATGCCCACATTGATGTTGCCCAATCCCGGTATCGCCACATAGTTCTTTTCATTGGCAAACGCAGGGTTGAGGTCGTGGCGGTACTGGTAGCCATCGTTGAAATAGCCGGAGTTAAGGTTTTGTGCTGTTGCTGTTGCTGTAATGCCAATGAGCATGACAGACATAATTGATTTTATATTTTTCATACTAATAGTCTTTTTTTTGTTGGGGAAATGTGATATGGGAGGCTGTATGTCAGAATTCATCCTCATAGTATCCTGTTACCGTTGCCTTGAGATTCTCGACGAACATCTTCATTTCTGGTGCGAGGGCAGTGTTGCTTCCAACATTCTTTAGTCTTACGTCGAGACGGATGCCGTCAAGGTGCTGTATGGTACCATCGATGGTCACTTCTACCAGCTGTCCTTGCGCATTGCTGTCAAGGTTAACGGTATTTGAGGTGACTCCCTGTATTACATCTCCGCTCTTATCGACAGGCAGTACCTTAAGCTCTACTTCAAAAGGCACCTCCGTCGTGGCTTCGAATCTTACAAACAGTTTGTTTATAGTCATCTTGTCCACGTCCTCGTCGTTCCATCCATCTATGATGTCTGAATATTTTATTGTGGAAGCATCGTTTAGTTGCAGAGGCGCATAGAAAGTATATTTTCCCTCTACGGGACTAAGATTACTTCCAAGCTGTAGCTTCTCTATGTCCGTTTCTCTTATTACAGGGTCTATGACGTCAACGTCAATCTTTGTAGGAATGCCATGTCCGTTGACATCAAGCACATTGCCCAGAGTCGCGAACTCTACCCATTGTGGGTTGTCATATCCCTCTACATAATGACTTGGCTGTTTTGGGGAAAGAACATACTGATTGTTTATGTTGTCCTTGTTGGTCGTAAGTTTGTCAAGTATGTATTTTGCATTTTCGTTGTTGCGTATTGATGTGAGTTCAAATCTTGACTCCAAGTCCATAACCTCACCGGCTGGCATGTAGTTTCTCAAAGGATTGTTGAGAGAGAGGAATAGCTGTGGATTGGCAATGGTGATAGATGTTCCTTCCTGGCTGAGCAGGTCAGGCAGACTCTTTATTTCTATAGGATTGATGTTGACATTATCTACTTCATGCTCTATTTTTCCGGAGAACTGCTCCACTTTTATGGCATCGATGGATGGTGCCAGGTGGAATTTGATGCGTGCAGGCAGTGTGCGGTCCGCATAGATGTTCACCCTTCCTTCCAAGACCCTTATCTCGTCCTCGTAAACAAACTGATGTGTATTTCTGTTGAACATGATGTTTTTCTGTGTTGCGTCAATGCCGGTAACGTTGAGGGTGACAGACATTTCTCCTTTTGTGTTAGGTTTGAGCGTCTCACCATTTGAGAATGTCAGTAATCCTGTTGTAGAATCATATTTTCCTGCGCTTGGTGTGCCTTTGAGTCCTTTTGGGCACTGTATTACAAGCCCTTCAACGAGTGTGTGTTCCAATGTCGATGCGTCAAGACCTGATATCGTAATTTTGTTGGTAAATACAGTTTTTACCCCAAGTTCTTTAATTGCTACGATAGACTTGTCAACATTTCTCGCTTCGGATTTGAAAGGTGTCGGGTCGCAGGATATGTCATAATAAGCTGTCAATCCGCCTGTGACGGCAGCCGCATTCCTTAGATCTTGTAAGTCCAGTGTGCTGACTATGGGATTGATAGTTGGTTTTGAAGATGTGAAAGAGGCAATGTTGACAGGGTCGGACTTGAAATCTCCTTCTTTCCTCACGGCATATATTACAGAACCGTCTGGTTGGACAACTTCCTCTATTTCGCTGTCATCGTCCAGGTCAAGGACCTGACTTAATGTTATGTCATCGATGTTGATGGGAACAATAAGGTCTTTGACTTGCAGCCTTGATGTGGTGTCGATGTTGCTTAGGTCATAGTCGTTGTCAATACATGAAGCCAGGCATAATGAAATGGCTGAAAGCCCGGCAAGCAAATAATGTTTTTTTCTCATATTAGATATAGATTTTAGTAAATTGTCAAAAGGTGTAGGCTACTTCGTGGTATGCATTACCAGACGAAAAGCCAAATAGTTCAATCGTATTAGTGCCAGAAGGCAATAATCTGTTAATTCATAGCTGACATTGCAAAATTAAAAAAAAATTTTAAACAAGCAATGTTTTTTTGTTTTTTTTTCCTATAATACTACTTTTTCTGTTCTATTATGTCAGAACGATAGCTTTGACAATCTTTCCCTAAGTTCATGGGCAAGGCTCTTTCTGATGGAAAGTGTTATGGTGCATGTGTTGTCAAAGTCTTGCGATACAATGCGTGGAGACATTTCCTTTACCACACGCATGACACTGTTCATCATGGGATAGGAGAAAGAATAAGTTACGGTTTCCTCTACCTGCCTTGTCTCTATTTCGGCTGACGCTATGGCTTCGGCTGCAGCTGTCTTGTATGCAACGATGAGACCTCCTGTACCCAAGTTCACTCCACCGTAATATCGTATCACCACGATTAGTATGTCAGTTAGTTCATTGCTGTTTATCTGTCCAAGGATAGGCTTGCCTGCCGTACTGCTTGGCTCTCCGTCGTCGTTGGCACGGAATTCAAGTCTCTCTGCTCCCAGCATGTATGCGTAGCAAACGTGGCGAGCGTCATAGTATTTCTTTCTGTATGCGTCAACTATTTCCTTTACCTCGTCTGAATTGGTGACATGATGTGCGAAAGCGAGGAACTTACTCCTTTTCTCGGTGTAATATCCCTCGCTGACTTTATTTGTTATGGTCTTGTATTCATCCATCGCCATCCATTAGTCCAACTTGTGAATGACAAGGCCTGAACGCAGTTTAGGCTCAAACCATGTTGCCTTTGGTGGCATTATCTTTCCACTGTCAGCAATCTGCATAATCTGTCTCATGGTGACTGGATAAAGCGCAAGTGCTACCCTCATCTCGCCACTGTCAACGCGTCGTTTCAGTTCGCCAAGTCCTCTGAGACCGCCCACGAAGTCAATCCTCTTGTCGCTTCTCAGGTCTTTTATTCCAAATATCCTGTCAAGGATAAGCCTTGAGGAGATGTCAACGTCAAGTACGCCGATAGGGTCGTTGTCGTCATACGTCCCTTCCTTGGCGGTCAGACTGTACCAATGTGAATCGAGATATAGCGAGAACTCATGCAGTTGAGCTGGCTTGTAGATGTCGGTACCCTTGTCGCAAACGATGAAATTCTCTTCAAGAGCCTTGAGGAATTCTTCCGAGGACAATCCGTTGAGGTCTTTCACAACCCTGTTGTAGTCGAGGATGGTAAGCTGTGAAGCCTGGAAGCATACTGCCATGAAATAATTGTATTCCTCGTCTCCCCTGTGGGAAGGGTTCTGTTTCTGCTTCTCTGCTCCAACCAATGCTGCCGCAGCACTACGGTGATGCCCGTCTGCTATGTACAGTGCAGGCATCTTTGCAAACTCCTGGGTTATAGTTTCAATATCCTTGTCGTCGCTCACGACCCAAAGCTGATGCCTGAAACCATCGACAGGAGCTATGAAGTCGTACTCGGGGCGTGTGGCAGCATATTTCATGATTAAGGTGTCAAGACACTCATTGTCCGGATATGCGAAGAACACAGGTTCTATGTTTGCATTGTTTATCCTGACATGCTTCATTCTGTCTTCCTCCTTGTCACGACGTGTCAGCTCATGTTTCTTGATGACTCCGTTTAGATAGTCGTCCACGTAAGCTCCAACTACAAGGCCATATTGTGTCTTGTCTCCCATCGTCTGGGCATAGATGTAGTATTGTTCCTTGTCGTCTTGCACGAGCCATCCTTTTTCCTGAAACTTCTGGAAATTCTCCGCAGCCTTGTCATATACTTTCGGGTCATACTCGCTTGTGCCAACGGGGAAGTCTATCTCGGGTTTAATAATATGATAAAGGCTCATCTCATTGTCACCAGCCTCCTGACGCGCTTCCTCTGAGTCAAGCACGTCGTATGGACGACTCTCTACTTTCTCTACGAGTTCTCTGGGCGGACGTATGCCCTTGAATGGTTTTACTGTTGCCATAATGATGTTGTCGTTTGTTTCTTTTATATAGTAGTGATTTTATTCTATGCTCCCGTGTTCACAACTGGTTGTGCTGAGTCGTCACTGCATAAGACAACCATGAGGTTGCTCACCATTGCCGCCTTGTGCTCGTCGTCGAGTGCCACCACCTTGTCGGTTGACAGCTTGTCAAGGGCAAGCTTGACCATGGATACGGCACCTTCCACTATTTTCTCCCTTGCGGCTATGATGGCTGTAGCCTGCTGGCGGCGCAGCATCACGGCGGCTATCTCTGGAGAATATGCCAGATAGTTTATCCTTGCCTCTACAATCTCTATGCCTGCCATGCCGAGACGTTCGTCGAGTTTTGCCTCAAGCTCACTGTTAATCTCGTCGCCTCCTCCCCTGAGAGTTATCTCGTCAGCATTGTCGTCACTGTTGTCGTAGGCATACTGACCTGCTACCTGGCGGAGTGCAGCGTCACTCTGTATCTTGACGAAATTCTCAAATGCCGACATAACGCTTGCCACAGTCTGCCCGATAACGACTTCGTTCTTGTTGGCTCCGCTCTGCGCCATAGTCTGCGAGTCAATGTCGAACATAGCCTTGTAAGTGTCCTTTACCTTCCATACAAGCATCACGCCTATCATGATGGGGTTGCCTTCCTTGTCATTAACCTTGATTGGCTCGACGTCAAGGTTCCTTGCGCGCAGTGACACTTTCTTGACATCGATGAACGGATTCACCCAATAGTAGCCGGTCTGGGTGAAAGTGCCGCGGTACTTGCCGAAAAACATCATCACACGAGCCTCATTAGGTTCCAGTCTTACAAAACCTCCCCATACGAAGAGGGCAGCAACGGCAAGTATGATAAATATCGTCATTAGGCAATACATCTCTTCTATTCCGTAAAAAACAGCGAGCACTATAGAACCTAACTGAAGGATGATGTTCATTATAAGCATCATGATGCCGTTTAGGGTCAATCCTTTAAACTCGTATTCTTTTGATTCCATAGTCGTATTAATGTATTTAAAAGGTTAGCGAATATTATTTTGCAAATATACCATAATTTTAGCAAATGTACAAAAACTATATATGTTTTTTTTAATCTCACGTTGTTCTCCTCGTTGATATTGTGGATGCGATCCGGAATTATCAAGCTAAAATATCATTTTTGTAAAATAATGGTCGAAATGTTTGGCTGTTTAATCAAAATATATTACCTTTGCACTCGCTTAAAGAAAAGGCGCCCTTAGCTCAGCTGGTAGAGCAACTGACTCTTAATCAGTGGGTCTAGGGTTCGAGTCCCTAAGGGCGCACTTTTTCAAGGCTATTTACTGATGTACATTGCGCCCTTAGCTCAGCTGGTAGAGCAACTGACTCTTAATCAGTGGGTCTAGGGTTCGAGTCCCTAAGGGCGCACGTCAAGAGGATGCAGTCTTGTATCCTCTTTTTCTTTTTAGCAGCTTGTATGACAATGCCGACTTTTTTATTGTTCTTTCCATTTTCCATATCATCTCCCTTTTTCTGGCTGCAAAGTTAACATGTCCCTTCTCATCACCTATGCCCTGTGATGCCCTGACTGTTTCTGTAACCTTGTCTGGACACATTTTCGAGTATGTAATCCAGTAGTTAAACTTCTTGTACGTAAACCAGCTGTAGTTAAACTTCTCGTATGTAAACCAGTGGTTTCCTATTCAAAAAACGCCGTTTAATTTTTGAAAACCAGCGGTTTTCTATTCAAAAAACGCCGTTTTATTTTTGAAACCCAGTGGTTAAGTTAGGGAGTTAAGATATTTTGAAGTTATTGGAAGTTATGATAGGGAGTTAAGGAAGGGGGTTAAAATAGGGAGTTATAAGGAGCCAAATGTTTCACCCCTGAAAGGGTATTTGATTACTGATTGTTGATTGCTGATTATTGATTATTGACGGGTATTGGCTTATCATAACTCCCTTATCA
>SAMEA3663083__coassemble_233_pt1 | contig 188023 bp, 151 predicted proteins | sample SAMEA3663083__metabat2_high_PE_004 | metagenome-assembled genome bin SAMEA3663083 (sample SAMEA3663083) | pig gut metagenome | biome: pig gut; feature: pig-associated habitat; material: faeces | place: France | collected 2012 | reverse complement strand
CACGACCTCCGGATTATGAATCCGACGCTCTAACCAGCTGAGCTATCCCGCCATATCGCTTAAGCGGTTGCAAAGTTAGTACAAAGTTTTTAAATATGCAAATATATAATAGAATTTATTTGCTTGGAATAAAAAAAATACTTATTTTTGTAACCGTATAACCAACTTGAATCTTTTATTTTCATGCTATGGGTAAACATAAAATTTTTAGGGAGTATGGTCTAAAGTCGAGTTCCGCCAATATACTTTGGTCTCTGATTAGTACAAGCTCTGGACTGCAACAGTGGATTGCCGACAAAGTGACTAACGAGGGCGATATGTTCAGTTTTACATGGGGCGACCCTGACGGTGAATGCGAGACAAGAACGGCACAAGCTACCGTCAGCAAGAAGAAATTCCTAATAAGATTTCAGTGGACAGATGAGAGTGATGGGGCTTATTGGGAACTCCATATCGTAAAAAGCGACTTGACGAACGACTATCACCTTAAGGTTACTGATTACGCAGAAGATGGCGAAGAAGATTATATCAACGACATTTGGGAGCAGAATCTTGACAACCTTCACCGAAACACCGGAGTGTAAAATGACTGTCCCCCACTCGACTGACAGCAACACGCCTACCATCTATCTACAAAAAAATCCCCCATGCCATTGAATAGCATGAGGGAACAATAAAGGACACCCTTTTATAATCAGCAAATATCAATCGTTCTTGATACCTTTGTCTCGGTCTTTACGACCTTGGGCAACGTCACTGTGAGAACACCATGCTCCATTTTAGCCTTTATACCTTCTTTATCCACATCGTCAGGTAGGATGAGTGTCTGCTCAAACTTGCTGAAAGAGAATTCTCTCCTGAGATAATGTGAATTCTTGTCCTCATCTTTCTTTTCGTCGTGCTGCTCCATCTTTACAACCAAGTTACCTTCTGCGTTTATGTTCACCATAAAGTCCTCCTTCTTCAATCCTGGTGCAGCGAGTTCAACTGTATATGCAGTCTGTGTTTCCTTGACATTGATTGCCGGTGCTGTTGACACGTTGCGTGGTGTGAAGTCATTTTCAAACAAATCGTTAAACACTTCTGGTAACCAAGAGTTTCTGTTCATAATTGGTAACATAATTCAATCCTCCATTTTTATTTAGATGTTAAACTTTCAATTTACTTGCAGTCAACTACAACTGCTTTCAACCTCTATATTGCAAGGTGCGTACCATTATGAAGAAACATGTCATTGTGTCATAAATATATGTCATTGTGTCATATAATATTCATTTGCCAAGTATAACGATATCTATTTCCAAGCAACCAACTATACTCCATCTTCTGAGCCTGTCTGCTTGACATATTCATACAGCAGGCGGTAGAACGGGTGGCGTGAGAGGGTGTGGCTGTCACCGATGATGATGAGCTTGGAGCGTGCCCGTGTCATGGCCACGTTCATGCGGCGGAGGTCACGCAGGAAGCCTATTTGTCCATCTTTGTTGCTTCTGACAAGCGACACTACGATAATGTCCCTCTCCTGACCTTGGAAGCCATCTACGGTGTTTACTGACAACAGATGCCGTAGTGGCTTTAGTGAGGCATCCTTCTTAATGAGGTGTCTGAGATATTGCACCTGTGCACGGTATGGAGATATTATGCCTATGTCTATTCTTTCGTCCAGCATTCTCTGCCTGCCTATTTTCGTAGTGTAGGCGTTGAGTATCTCCATGACTTTATGTGCCTCACCCTTGTTTATCCTGCCGAATGTCTCGCCTACGAAGGTTTCTCCGTATTCCTCTTCACCTTCATAGTCGTTGTCAATCCACTCTATGGGGTTGTCGTAGTCGAGTATTCCCCTGTGTGCAGTCTGTGGAGCCGCCTTCACCTTGCCGTCGTAGAACCAGTCGCTTGAGAAGTTCATTATGGCCTCGTTCATGCGGTACTGCACGTCGAGCAGCGTCACCACCTCTGGCTTGGTCTCTACAAGCCTTTCCATCAGAGTTTTGCCAAGTCCACCTTTCAGGGCAGCCATGCTCTTCACCGTAGGAGGCAGCTGACAATGGTCACCAGCCAGGATGACCCTTCCTGCCCGACGTATGGCTATCCAGCATGCCGCCTCAAGAGCCTGTGCTGCCTCATCGATAAAGAGAGTAGAGAAATGTTGTCCGTCGAGTATGCGGTGGGATGCTCCTACGAGTGTGGAAGCTATTACACGTGCCTGCCCGAAGAGGTCGGCATTAATGGCTATCTCCAGTTCAGCCTCTCGGCTTCTGAGCCTGTCCATTTTCTGATGCCAGTTTTCTGTTCTTCCCTTGCGCACGGTCCTGAGTTCCCTGATGGCCTTGCGTATGGCCCATAGCTGCGCGTAGTTGGGATGTGCCTCAAAGCGCCGCTCATAGGTGAACTCCAGCATTTTGTCGTTGACACGTGTGGGATTGCCTATTCTCAGCACGTTGATGCCGCGGTCTACCAGCTGCTCGCTTATCCAGTCTACGGCCATATTGCTCTGTGCGCATACCAGTACCTGACTCTCACGGGCAAGGGTCTCGTTGATGGCCTCGACGAGAGTAGTGGTCTTTCCTGTTCCGGGAGGACCATGCACGATGGCAACATCCTTGGCCCTGAGCACTTCGTTGACAGCATGTTGCTGTGTGGCGTTGAGCCATGGCAAGGATATGTCGGAAAAAGAGAAATGTGCGGCAGGCTGCTTTGACGCGAAAAGCGAACGCAGATATGCCAGACGTCCTTCCTTCGCCCTTATCACTCTGTCGAGCGCATCGAACATAGCCCTGTAGCTTGTCTCGTCGAACGACAGCTGCACTCCAAGACATTCCTGCTGCATCACCCTTGCCGCACTGTCCTGTGAAGGCATCACCACAAGCATCCTATTGCCGTCAACATACGATACCGTAGCTGATATATTATAATAATGTGGAACACCATCACTTATAGTGAAGAACATCAAAGGCTTGCCATACTCGAAATTGTGCTCCGTCTCGTCGTCGGCATTGCGCAGCAGTTCTATGACATACTGGTTGAGAGAATTGTAGAAACCCTTACCGGTGCTTACGGGAAACCATGCGTCGCCACGCTTCACCTTCCGTTGCAGACCTATCGCCCCGGTCTGTTTCCTGAAGGCTTCGCACTCGGCAGCGTGCTCCATCTCAAGGAGTATGCGCTGCTGTAGCAGGAGCTGTATTGAACGGTCGTTATTCATAACTGCAAAAATACAAAAAATAACGTAAAAGAGACGCTTGAACTTGACAAACTTAAGTAAGAAGAGTATTAACTTGTCAACTTTCCGACTTAAAAAGCATGTCAGAGACATGCGAAACTTGAATATAATTATCTATTTTTATCTTTATTCCATCTTTTATAATCTTTTCAATGTTTGGAAGATTGGAAAGAATTGACTAACTTTGCATTCCATGATGTTAGCTGTGCATAGCCAATATACTATTGGCTTGAGAATCTTTAGGACAACAATTAAATAATATACGATGAGAAAGGTAATAGGAATAGGTGAAACCGTATTCGACATAATATTCAGGAACAGGCAACCAGAGGTCGCCATACCCGGGGGCTCAACATTCAACGCCATAGTCTCTTTGGGCAGATGTGGCATCAATACATCCTTCATAAGCGAGGCAGGCGATGATATCATAGGAGAGGAGATAATTTCCTTTCTTCGCGAGAATGGTGTTGACTCATCTGGAGTGAACCGTTTTCCCAACACGAAATCGCCCGTATCGCTTGCCTTCCTGAATGAACATAACGATGCGGAATATATTTTCTACAAAGACCATCCTCATGACCAACTGGAGTTTCAGGTTCCAGAGATAGAGGCTGACGACATCGTCATTTTCGGCTCGTTCTATGCCGTCAACCCCGTAATCCGTCCTCAGGTTGCAGCCTTGCTTGACAATGCCCGCAACAAAGGTGCCATCATATATTATGACATCAATTTCAGAAGTTCACACAGGAATGACATCATGCGCATTACACCCAACCTTCTTGACAACCTTGAATATTCAGACATCGTGAGGGGCAGTTGTGACGATTTCAAGGTTTTATACAACAAGGACAACGCAGACAAGATATACGATTCCGAAATATCTTTCTACTGCAAGCAGTTTGTCTTCACTAATGGAAGCGAGCCTATAGAGGTGAGGGCTGGCGATGTGAAAAAGGCATATAACATTAAACAAACGAAAGTGGTGAGCACCATCGGCGCAGGAGACAACTTCAACGCAGGATTCGTATATGGACTTATAAAACATGGCATCACAAGGGATATGATAGTAAATGGTTTGGAAGAAGAGAAATGGGACATGCTCATTGAAAGCGGCATGGAGTTCTCTGCAAACTGCTGCGGAGACATTCTCAACTACATATCCCCAGAGTTTGGCAAGAGCAAAAGGCTGAAATAGCCTTTTGCATGACAATATTGCCACAAGAGTGGCACAGCATAGATATCTTACTTATAAACATAATGGCTCATTAAGGATACCATCGCACAGCTGACTATCCGGAGAACCTGTTAAAAACACTGATTATGATTAACATTACAGACAGTATTTATTATGTTGGAGTCAACGACAGAAACAAGTCTCTTTTTGAAGGTCTGTGGCCTTTACCTAACGGAGTATCATACAACTCCTACATTATCAAGGATGAGAAAGTAGCGCTTATAGACACTGTAGAGGTAGATTTCTTCTCCCAGTTTATAGAGAATATCCATGAGGCTATCGGAGACCGTGACATTGACTACCTGGTGATAAACCACATGGAGCCTGACCATAGCGGCTCCATTGCTCTTATAAAGAAGTATTATCCTGAGATAGAAATCATTGGCAACAAGAAAACCCATTCGATGATTAATGGATTCTTTGGAATAGACTACAAAAGCAAGGAAATCAAGAATGGCGAGACCCTTTGTCTTGGCAAGCACTGCCTGAACTTTGTCCTGACACCAATGGTACACTGGCCTGAAACCATGGTGACGATTGACACCACCGACAATGTTCTTTTCTCCGGAGATGCGTTCGGTTGCTTTGGTGCCCTTAACGGTGGAATCATTGACGAGGCTATAAACTGCGATTCTTTCTGGTCTGAGATGGAGAGGTACTATTCCAATATTGTGGGTAAATATGGAACTCCCGTACAGAATGCCCTTAAAAAGCTGGCTGGTGTGAAGCTCGAATATATATGTTCCACACATGGTCCGGTATGGCACAAATACATCAGCAAGGTTATTGGCATGTACGACCGTTTGTCAAGATACGAGGCTGAGGATGGCATAGTAATATGCTATGGCACCATGTATGGAAACACGGAAAGGATGGCTGAACATATAGCAAGAGCAGCATCAGAGGCTGGAATAAAGAACATCGCAATATACAACATATCAAAGACACACCATTCATATATCTTGCGTGATATATTCCGTTACCGTGGACTGATAGTAGGAGCTCCCACATACAATGCAGGACTCTACCACGAGATGGATGTGCTGCTTAGCGAGATTGCCCGCCGCGACATTAAGGGCAGGTTGTTCGGATGGTTTGGCTCCCATTCATGGGCAAGCAAGGCAGTTGAAAAAATTAAGGAATGGAATGACGAGAAGCTGCATTTTACCCCTGTAGGAGAACCTGTTGACATGAAGCAGGCTCTTACAGCCGAAACGAAAGAAAAGTGTGCAGCTCTGGGCGTTGCAATGGCTGAGGCATTGAGAAAGTAAGGGTAGTTTATCTCAAGAAAAAAAACCGGTGGGACTATCTCAAACGACAATCCCACCGGTTGCGATTATAAATAAAGTGTCGCAAGCCCTGAATGTCGGATTATGTTCCTATTCCAACACTCACGATACTTTAGAATATCAATATTAGTCGAGCTGGGCAAGTTTGTTGTCAGAGCCAAGCACTTCCTTAATCTTGTGGCTATAAAGCTCAATCATAAGGTCGCGTGCAGGACCGCAGTACTTGCGTGGGTCGAACTCACCTGGCTTCTCTGCAAATACCTTGCGAACAGCTGCTGTGAAAGCAAGACGAGAGTCTGAGTCGATATTAATCTTGCAAACTGCGCTCTTTGAAGCCTTGCGGAGCTGCTCCTCTGGAATACCAACTGCGTCTGGCAACTTACCACCATTCTCATTGATAATCTTGACATACTCCTGTGGTACAGAAGAAGAGCCATGAAGAACAATTGGGAAACCTGGCAGTTTCTCCATGATGGCATCAAGAACGTCGAATGCCAATGGAGGTGGAACAAGAAGACCAGTCTTTGGGTCACGTGTGCACTGCTCTGGAGTGAACTTGTAAGCACCGTGTGATGTACCTATAGAGATGGCAAGCGAATCTACTCCAGTCTTTGTAACGAAGTCGATAACCTCCTCAGGCTTTGTGTAGCAAGACTCCTCGGCTGCAACCTCGTCCTCTACGCCTGCGAGTACACCAAGCTCACCCTCAACAGTAACATCATACTGATGAGCATACTCAACGACTTTCTTTGTCAATGCTACGTTCTCATCATAAGGAAGGGCAGAACCATCAATCATAACTGAGGAGAAGCCCATGTCAACACAACTCTTGCAGAGTTCGAAGCTATCACCATGGTCAAGGTGGAGCACAATCTCAGGATGTTTGCATCCCAACTCCTTTGCATACTCTACAGCGCCCTGTGCCATGTAGCGAAGAAGGGTCTGGTTAGCATAGTTGCGAGCACCTTTGGAAACCTGTAGTATAACTGGAGACTTCAAGTCTGAAGAAGCTTTGATAATAGCCTGAAGCTGCTCCATGTTGTTGAAGTTGAATGCTGGAATTGCATAACCGCCGTTGATTGCTTTCTTGAACATCTCACGTGTGTTCACCAAGCCTAATTCTTTGTAGTTTACCATAATTATAAATACTTTATATTAAATATATTCTATAAACTCGTGCTGAAACCGATGCAAATTTAGTATTTTCTTTTCTTTTCGCCAAGCGAAGTGAGTTATTTTAAAGCACAACGGGGTTAAAAAACGTTGCCTTTATTTATATATCATAACGGATTATGTTATTTTGCAACTCTCAGTTTGCAAATATGCGCTACCTTTTGACATGGTAAACACCTGATTCGATACAGAACCAATGGTCACTGTCCGAAGGGTAAAGTAAACCTGAGTAAATATTCTACTGGTATAAAAAACTTTCAAAAGCAAGCTAAAAGAGAAATATATGTTAAAAGTCGAAATCAAAAAGTATTTTTAACATCATAAATTGATTGTTAAAACGTTTTCATTCGTATCTTTGCAGTGTCCAAACTAATTAGTCAAAATAATTATTGAATGTTTATAAACAGCAGGAAAGGACTATCTGGTCTTATTCACTATGCAACAAACAACCAACAGTTAAAGATGAAAGGGTACTACTATGAAGAATGTTGACGACCAAATCTTGTTCAAGGATTTCGAGCAAGTAAGAGAGAATCAAAATGAACTGCCACAGTTTGTCAATATCAATGACATTTGGATTGGCTAACAAGAAGTTTAGTGCAGGATTCCATTAAAGACAGACTGAGCCTTTCTCAGCACATATAAATAAATGGTGTGAGGAGAACAATGACTTACAAGTATAAAAGCCATAGAAACCATTATTTGTTTCTATGGCTTTTATATATTTAGTCTATGTTTATGGCAAATATTATTGTGTTCGCACACAATACCGTTGACAAACATCAAGAAAGCGTGTGTTTTTCAAATAAAACTACCTTTAAGTTATTGTGATTTTTAAATAATGGAGTAACTTTGCATTGTCAAAAAGAAAAAAAGTAGAGATTGTTTAGGTTAGTTTATAATTTGTAGGTTTTAGTTATTCATGGGTTAAGATTGTTTTAGGACAATTACTTGGTATTAGAATAGGTTTAGATTGTTTTTAGGACATTAGGTATTAGATTTAGGAAAGATTATCAGGACAACAAAAGACGATGCAAGATGCAAGGCGAACGCCGTGAGGCGGGAGCCTACACCAAGCACGGGAAAGGTAAGAAGATTATGGTAACGAACATTATGCTTGCCATGATTGCAATGATAACCGCAACAGGCGCATACATTGACAATAGCTTCCGAAAATAACGTGAAAGGATTAACAAACAAAAGGAATGAGCCAGGCATACTGGTTCATTTTTTTTGTCAAAGGTTCATCAAGTAATCAATGCGAGTTCGACGAATTCAAGACAATGATTATCGCAAAGCTTTGCATGAGGCAACGCAATGCTTTGCAAGTGCCATCGCAAAGCTTTGCAAGTGCCAATGCAATACTATTGCGTGAAAAGCAACATATTTTCTTAGACACAACTTTCGGACGTGAGAAGTTAAAGAAGTTAAGTACTTCATAAACTATAATCATAGATATTTAGGCAAAGCTAATACTAAAAAATCCCTGACTCTACTTAAAGAATCAGGGATTAATAATATCAAGATAGTTGATTACTTCTTTGTAAAAACAACTTTGTTGTTACCCTCGTAGCTTAGATAGAGTTTGATTTCATAAACTCCGTCGCCTTCTGGTGCATTCAAATCTTTTCCACCATTCTGAGTAAGATTACCATAAGAAGATGGATCGCCATTTGCTCCACCCCAGCTTACAGTCCATTCGTCGTTCATAGCGAACTTGAAGCCATTTGTAAGCGTAGTCGTCAGCTCCCAGCATCCTTCGGCACTGTTGTAGGTCATGTGCTGTGCTGCATCAGCCTGATTCCATCCATTGTGATTACCAACACATGTGATACTCTTAACCTTTGTAATGCTGTAAGTGCTTGCAGCGAGGTCAACGTCAATTTGGTAGAAGCCAGCACCTGGATCTGGACAGTTAGGACCACCAGGTATGTCAGCTAACTTACCTTCACCATCGTATTCATAGTCATTCAGCCAGTCTTCTTTGTTAGGTTTGAACTTGAATTCTCCATCAAGCCAATAGTAGCCCTGATACTTGCCATCGAAGTTAGGTCCATAGAGAGCATGTGGCGTTGCCCATCCGCTCTCGTTACCTATCTCATAGAAATACTCTTGGAAGTTGAGTTTCTCGAGCTTGTAAGTATATTCCATCATGTTGATAGTGAGTCGGTAGATGCTTGCCTCTTCCAACTTACCAGCACCAGGATTGTTGGTTGTAAGATTGCCCTCGAATGAAGAGTCTCCATCATTGACAACACCTACCACACCGGTCTCTCCATTTGCCCAGAAATCACCGTCATAGTTAGTCTGAGGAATAATCTTCCAATACTGGTTAGCATCGGTTGTCTTGAAGACAATCTGGAACTCAGGATTGTCATATACATTACCGTCGCCTACATGGTCGAACTTCAATGCGCTATCCTTGTTCCATCCGGCAAAGTCTCCAACGAGCCAGTAAGCCTCATCGATGAATGGTGCCACGATGGTAACAGTAGCTGTTGCAGTACCATTGTTCTTGATAGTTACACCTTCCGGTGTTGTGGAATAGCCCTGTATGAACATAGACACCTGTCTTTCTGATGGTTTCTTTCCATAAAGAGCATCAATAGTCTGTTTGAATTCCAGAGAATTAACCTTTCCCTCGGCTGAAGCGTTAAGTGTCTGTGACGCAGTATTGTCAGCGTTGAACAACTCTACTGTAAAGGAGTTTTCTACCGTAGAGGTATTCTCGGTTGTTATCGTTGGTACGAAAATCTGAACACTGTCAGAAACCAAAGTACCGAAATCAATAGCCTCAGCATTCTTTACCTCAAGCTTGACGTTCTTTATCTGCTCTGGGTCGCTGTGCTGGGAATCTGCCCACTCCTCGTATGTGTCAGAACCGCATCCGGCAAGTGCCAAAGCCAGTCCTATGAATAAAATACTCTTTTTCATATTATATATATGTATAATCTTGTTGTTTGAGGGGAAGTCCTTTTCAGGACTCTCCCCAATGATTATGATTTTTATATTATTCCTGAGAATAGAAATAGTAAGAACCGGTTATGTCGTTGAAGAATACCTTGTAGTTACCTGCCTTTACAGGAATATTGCTGCCATTCTGTACACCAGCACCATATGGGAAGGCATCTGTTCCCCAGTTTACACCCCAGTCGTGATCAGAGAGGAACTTAGCCTCTGAGTCACCAGCAGTGCTTAGGTCTATTACCCAGTCGTGGTTCTCTGCTCCATCGAATGTGAACAATGGGTTGAGGTCCGTCGCTGTCGTTGACCACTCATTGAATGAGCCTGCCATGGATATAGCGCCGAATACGGAAACTGAACCGGTATATTTCTCTATGGTACATTCAACCTTGCTTACATCCTGCTTGGTCTGTACTGTAATCTGGTAATAGCCTGCTTCATCAACCTTGATGTTTCCTGGGTCATCACCACCGAGACGAAGACTTGTACCACATGGAGTACCGTTACCACAGATACCGTAGTTCCAGTCACCTGGTGTGAAGACAATCTTGAACTCGCCATTAGCTGGGAAGTAGCCTACATACTGAACGGTACCCTCACCCGTTACCTTGTCATACTCAGTTCCAGGAACAGTATATAGAGGCAGCAAGCTTGTGCCGATAGCACTTGCATCGTTAGTCCACTTACCATCTGCTATACATCCACCAACAAGGTAGTATGTGATAGGAGCGGCATCCTTTAGTTCTACATAACATGGGAGGACATTGAAGTCAATCACATTTGAATAGATTGTGTCATTGTTATACACAGCCATACAGCGTGCGAAAACTTTCTGTGAAGCAGGAACTGCATCCTTAGCCCACAGTTTCATCTGCTGCAGAGCCTTGGCAAGGTCTGCTGCGTTGACGTCACAGCTAACAACAGGACTTACATCACCTACACGTGCGTATGTAGGAACAGTGTTTCCTGTCTTGTCCTCAGCAGCTTTCTCTACAGAAACAGTCCAGTTGTTGTCAGCAGAGAACTCCATTTCATATTTAGCGGCAGCCGGGAATCCATAGTCTGGCTGCGACCATGTAAAATGCAATTTCTCGGATGTAGCCAAGTCAACATTGGCATTGGCATAAGCCGGCACATTCAGTTCGAATGTCTTTGGTGACTGAAGCACAGGGTTGTTGTCAAGGTCATCGTCACAGGAAACTGTGAACAGCGCAACGGCTCCAAGCATCAATGCGGCTAACTTATTAATATTTTTCATAAGAACCTATTATCTTTTTAAATTCTTTATTGTAAGTATTCCTGTATGCGAAGCCCGGCATGAACACAGTGCCACAACGGGCTACGCTTGTTAATTAATTTGCATATCCAGGATTCTGAACCAGATTCTGGTTTGCTGTCATATCAGATGTTGGAATTGCGAAGATGTTGAAATGAGCATCTATGTTTCTTCCAGCAAGTACACCACCCTTCCAGCTCCAGTTGTAATTTACATTACCGCCATATTTGTTGAAGCGAACGAGTGTAGGACGGCGTAATCCCTCAAAGTAGAATTCACGACTCCACTCATCACAGATATCATCAAGTGAATAAGCTGCCTTTGGAGTAGCATTGGCACGACTGCGAATCTGGTTGATTGCGTTTGTTCCCTCCTGAGAAGTGGTGTTGCCATGCTCACGTGCATCAGCCTCTGCAAAGATAAGATATGCCTCAGCTGCTCTCATAAGGAAGAAGTCTGTATCTGGGAACTGGTTGTTCTTAGCAGTACCTGATGTGTACCAGTTGTTGAACTTACATACAGAGAAGCCTTCTGTGAACACTTTCTGGTGGTCGTTGGTGAGAGTGCGGTCAACGCTCTCGAAGATGGCACGGTCGTCACCGGCTGCTGCTGGCATGTCGCAAGCATGTGCTACAGGTGCATCATCGTTGGGGAAGAACTTCTCAACAAGTTCCTTGCACATACGGTTGCCTGACCATTTCTCTGAAGTATTCATACCCAGTGTCTGACCATCTGGATGTACTATCTCAGAGAGGTTAGTGTTACCTGCCATGAGGAACAGTGTGCATCCCCATGCTGTTGTGCGCTCACCATCCTGAAGTACGGCGAACAAGCACTCCTGTGAAGCACCGTTTGTACCATTGTCACCCATGAAGAGCTGCTGGTATGCGCTCCATCCACCCTTGGCTGTTGTATAGAGTTTGTATGGAGAGTCTATGACCTTCTTAGCATATGCTTTTGCTTCTCCCCACTTTGCTTCACCTGTATAAACCTGTGCGTTGATATAGAGACGTGCGAGGAGCATCCATGCTGCTGCCTTGTCAACACGACCATATCCTGCCTCGCCTTCTTTCTCAGGCTTAGCCTCTGCCAAGTCAGGCTCTATTTCTTTAAGTTCACTCTCTATCCATGCAAAGAGGTCGGCACGCTTAATCTGCTGTGGAGCGTCTGAAGAAATTGTTGTCGGGAACGGAACATTTCCCCATCCATCCATAAGGAGATAGAACTGGAATGCACGCAGGAAACGGCATTCGGCAGTCTTCTGCTTGTCAACATCAGCATAGTCCTGCAGATACTGGTTGCAGTATGTAATACCTACATAAAGACGGTTGTAGAGACCAGCAAGCATAGGATGAGATGCATCAGGCATAGATGTGTTGAAGTTCTCGATACCGTCGTCACCCCAGGCGCATATTGCCTCGTCTGTTGTCAACTCATTAGAATTGAACAGCTGACGAATGAATCCTGTTGTACCACCATCAAGACCGTCTATGTCACAATCACCATTCGCACCGCCATTACCAGCGACTGCGAAGTTTGCATAGCACTTGTTCAACAAGGCATCTGATGATATCTTGTCACCTGTCGTGAGATTTGGGTCAATAGGATCTATGTCCAAATCAGAGGAGCAGGAAGTCATTCCAAGTCCCAGGAACAGTGCTGCTGAAGGAACTATATATTTAATAAATGATTTCATTTTCTTATTGCTTTAATATGTTATGAATTTATCAGAACTGAAGGTTAAGACCTACAACAACTGAGAATGGACGTGGATAGATATTATTGTCTATACCGTTTTTAACCTCAGGGTCTATACCGTCATAGTTGGTTATTGTGAACACGTTTGACGCTGTAGCATATGCACGTCCACTCAATCCACCCCATGATGTGGTCTTGAAAAGATTCGAGAAGCTGTAACCAAGGGTGATGTTGTCACACTTGAGGAAGCTTGCGTTCTGTACCCAACGATCGGAGAGATATGATGTCTCGTCGTAAGTCTGCCAGTTGTAGCCGAGTTCATAAACAGGACGGTTTGTAAGATATGAATCCTGATAGAAGACTGCGGAGTTGCTAACGTTGCTTGCACCTGCCATTACATCATTATATACATAGTTGCCAAGACTTGCGCGCAAAGCGAATCCGAGATCCCAGTTCTTATACTCGAAGCGAGATGTGAAGCCCATTGTGACAGGAGCCATCGGACTCTTGTAAATGTACTTGTCGCCCTCCGGTGTAATCTGTCCGTCACCATTGCGGTCAACGACTGCACCTTCTATAGGCATACCATTCTCGTCGTATGCCTGCTGATAGACATAGAATGAGCTTGCTGGGTAACCAACCTTGTGAGCCTGTGCGTTCGCACCTGTACCTGATGATATGCCACCAGTCTTTACATAGTAGTCAGGATTGTCAGAAGCTGTCAGCTTAACAATCTTGTTGTAGTTGTAAGCAAAGTTATATCCGAGGGTCCAGATGAAATCTTTTGTTCGGATAGCGCGCCAGTCAAGAGAAACCTCGACACCAGTATTTGTCAAGTCACCAATGTTAGAGATAACCTGGTTACGGAAGTTGGAACCTACAGGTACGTCAGTTACATTGATAAGGTCTGTTGTCTTGCGGAAATACCAGTCAACGCTACCGGTAAGTCTCTGATCCCAGAAACCGAAGTCCATACCAATATTGTAGGTTGTAGTGGTCTCCCATGTGATGTCAGGGTTGTATGCCTGAGGACGAACGATGGTACCATCGCCCAATACATCGTAATATGATCCAACGCCAGAGTTTGCAAGATAAATAGCATAGTATGGATAGTCACCCTGGTTGATTTCCTGCTGTCCTGTCTGACCGTAGCTAAGACGCAGTTTCAAATCGCTGAGCCACTTGATATCACGAAGCATGTTCTCCTCTTTCATCTTCCAAGCGAAAGCGAATGATGGGAAATATCCCCAGTGATCTTTGAAACGAGAAGAGCCATCGGCACGGAATGTACCAGTAAGCATGTATCTACCATCCATCAGACTCCAGTTTGCACGTCCGAAATATGAGAGCAGACGATACTCTGTCTTGAACTGGTGGTTGTCAAGAATGCCGTCACCGTCATAGTCAACACCATCGTCAGTGTGTACAACGTTGAATGTACCCTTTGTAGCATCCTCGTAAGATCTGTAGCGGCTAACGTCATGGTGCCAGTAGCGTGACTCCTCCATACCTGCCATCACATCAATGTGGTTCTTGGCTGCATCGTTGAAGTCATGTGTGTAGAATGCATATACACTACCCTGCATGTTTCTCTTTGTCTGGCGTGTAAATCCATATGAGCCATAGTAGAATGTCTGTGGGCTGGCTGGATCGACGTTCGTTCTCTGGCGTCCAAGTGCGAGGTCGAGAGAACCACTTGCATGCAAGTGCAAGTCCTCAAATCCATGAATCTTATAGTCAACCTCACCACTCAGCATAAGGTCGCGGCTTATAGCCTTGTCATCCTTAAGGTTGAGGATAGCCATAGGGTTCTTTGTAGCCTGTGAGTCCATCATATTAGGATATTTAGGGTCGCCCAATGTAGAACCGTTGCTCTTCCATTCCCAATAGTTGCCAAAGTTTGCTGCATCTGCAGATGTGAAATCACGGACAGTCTGTGTCGGGTCCATAGATACCGCTGCACTGATGGCTTCACCATCAGCATAAGAAGACTTTGTCCACATGCCCTTGATATTCACGTTGACTGTCAAGTGGTCGTCAAGGAGATGAGGATTAAGGTTGATAGAACCTGTGATACGCTGGAAATCCGAGTTGCGAAGGATACCCTGCTGGTCTGTATAACCTGCTGACACACGGTAAGGCATGTAACCTGTAGAACCAAGGTCGAGTGAACCTGTCAATGTAACGTTGTGGTCGTGTGAGATTGCTGTGCGGTAAATCTCATCCTGCCAGTCAGTGTTGGCTGTGCCAAGCATCTGATATGCCTTGCTGTCCTCACCGAAATTGTTCTTTATGAAGGAACGATACTCGTCACCGTTCATAACGTCAATTGTCTTGCGCTTCATACTCATAGTAGCACTTCCGGCATAGGAAACAGTTGGTTTCTGTCCCTTGTGTCCTTTCTTTGTGGTGATGATGATAACACCATTGGAACCACGGCTACCATAAATAGCAGTAGCAGAAGCATCTTTCAGAACGCTGAATGACTCGATATCCTGTGGGTTAACCATAGACAGAGGGTTTGACAGTCCCTTCACACCTACCTCGTCCATGATTACACCATCAATAACAATCAGAGGACTGTTTGATGCTGACAGAGACGAGCCACCACGGATTCTAATCTGTGCGCCTCCACCAGGAGTACCATCATTAGAAGTCACATTAACACCTGCTATCTTGCCCTGAATCATGTCCTGAGCATTAACCGTAACGCCTTTGTTCTTAGCATCTGGCTTGAAGGCAACCACAGAACCTGTAAGGTCATTTTTCTTGGCTACACCGTAACCGATAACCACAACCTCATTTAGATTCTGGGCATCGTCCTCGCGAAGAGTGATAACCAGACCGTTCTTTGCACTGACTTCCTGAGTCTGATAACCCACGTAGGACACCTGCAGCTTTGTGCCGGCATTCACATTCAAGGTAAAGTTACCATCAATGTCAGTAACAACGCCACCTTGTTCGCCCAATACGCGCACTGTCGCACCAATGATAGGCTCGCCGGTAGCATCCTTAACATGGCCGTTGACAGAAATCTGCTGTGCATACGCGCCAACTGAAAGGATTAACCCGCAAACAAAGGCGAGAATCCTTACAGGGAATTTGAATTTTACCTGCTTCATTTTTTTGTTTATTAAAAATTGATTTATAATATTGAATAGTGTCAAATATGTTTTAGGTTAATAGGCTTTACATCGCCTTTTCAATTGCAAAAGTATAATACATGTGAATAACTTGGTCGATTTTTTAACTTAAATCAAGCATTTTATATGCGCAATCGATTGCGCTCGCAAAACTCATCTTTTCTTTGCTCTAACGTGCGCGATATACAATGATATTATAATTTTGCATTCATATTTCAGATACCTATGAATGACCATGCAACCATAACGATGAAAGATATAGCCGAGGCACTTGGTGTTTCGGTCACTACTGTTTCACGTGCATTGAAAGACCATCCGCGCATCGGAAAGGAAACAAGGGAAAGGATTAAAGCCTACGCACAGGAACATAATTTCTTTCCTAATGTCATTGCCGAGTCATTGAGGAAAAGCCGAGTACAGCCACAGAAGGTCATAGGTGTCATCATTCCACAGTTTGCACATTATTATTTCTCAACCATACTTGCGGGAATAGAGGAAGAGGCATCATCTCACGGCTACAGAATTATGGTGGCGCAAAGCAACGAAAAATATGAGAGGGAGGTGAAGATATGCCAGTCGTTTTATGAGAATAAGGTTTGTGGAATAATCGTATCACAGGCGAAAGACACCACAGAATATTCTCATTTCCAGCGGCTGATAGACCTTGGTGTTCCACTCGTGTTCTACGACCGTATATGCACAGGAGTGAACGCAAGCAGAGTGGTTGTTGATGACTATATGGGCGCATTTACCGCTGTACATCATCTCATAGAGACAGGATGCCGGAAGATTGCATTCTTCGGCTCATCCATGAAGCTGGAGATATCCAAGAACAGATACAATGGCTATAGGGATGCCATGCTAAAGAACGGACTAAAACCTGACGACAACTTTTTCAGAGTTTGCGACAACAGGACTGATGCTGAGCGTATAACACCAGACATTCTTAATAAGGAGGATGTCCCTGACGCATTTTTTGCCGTTAACGATGACACTGCAATAGGAATCTTATATACAGCCAAGAGAATGGGATATCGCATACCGCAGGATATCAGTATATGTGGATTTACAAACGGACAAAGAGCTATCGCCTGTGACCCAATGCTTACAACGGTAGAGCAAAGGGGAATAGCTGTTGGCGAAGAGGCTGCCAACATCCTGATAGGACAAGTAGAGGGAGCTATCCCCATGGAAAAAGTCGTGAAACGCATAGTAAGGACAAGACTTGTCATCAGAGGCACTACAAGATAACCAATATAAATAACAACAACTATAAACGACAGCATCTGGAGTAACCGGCTTGTGACAGCCAATGCTTTATTATCAACATCAGATAGCATTCCCTAACCATCCAATCGTCCTACTCCGATACTTGCACAATTTAATTAAAAAGCTATGAAACAAAGACCTGATCTTAGTTTTTGGAGCCTATGGAACCTGAGTTTTGGTTTCTTTGGTGTCCAGATTGCTTATGCACTACAGAGTGCAAACATCTCACGTATCTTCGCAACGCTTGGCGCAGACCCACACAGCCTGAGCTATTTTTGGATATTGCCACCGCTAATGGGCATTATCGTGCAACCTATTGTGGGGACTCTTTCGGACAAGACATGGTGCAGGTTTGGAAGAAGAATACCATATTTATTTGTAGGGGCGGCAACGGCGGTTCTTGTCATGTGCCTGTTGCCTAACGCTGGCTCGTTCGGCATGGCTGTAAGCACTGCCATGACATTCGGACTCGTATCACTCATGTTCCTTGACACAAGCATCAACATGGCGATGCAGCCATTTAAGATGCTTGTGGGAGACACAGTAAACGAGAAACAGAAATCACTTGCCTACGCTATTCAGAGTTTCCTATGCAATGCTGGCTCAATAGCTGGATTCATATTTCCATTCCTTTTTACATGGCTCGGCATAAGCAATGTGGCACAAAAGGGTGTCGTCCCCGATTCTGTTATATGGTCATTCTACATAGGTGCGGCTATCCTTATTCTATGTGTAATATACACAACTCTAAAGGTGAAGGAGATGCCACCTGAAGTCTATGCAGAGTACCATGGTGTGAAAAACACTGAAAAAGGAGATAGCGCAAATTGGTTCACGCTACTCAGAAATGCCCCTTCTACTTTCTGGAAGGTAGGTCTCGTGCAGTTCTTCTGCTGGGCAGGTTTCCTCTATATGTGGAACTACTCAACCGGAGCTATAGCTGAGACAGTATGGAACACCACTGACCCAGCGTCAGAAGAGTTCCAGGAGGCAGGAAACTGGGTGGGAATCCTTTTTGCAGTTCAAGCCGTAGGAAGCGTATTGTGGGCTATGGTACTACCAAGATTCAACAATGCAAAAATGGCATATTGGATGAGCCTTGTTCTCGGTGGTATAGGATTCGCACTCATTCCTTTTATCCACAACCAGTATATGCAGTTTATTCCATTCATCCTCATTGGCTGTGGATGGGCAGCAATGCTGGCAATGCCATTCACCTTCGTGACCAACGCCCTTGAGGGGTATGGACACATGGGGGCATATCTCGGACTATTCAATGGAACCATTTGCCTGCCACAGATAGTAGCAGCACTTCTTGGAGGGGTCATGCTCTCTCTTGTAGGCTCACACCAGAGCAACATGATGTTCATTGCTGGCGCATCCCTTGTGATAGGCGCTATATGCGTATGCGGAATTGGCAAGAACGACCGATAAATAAACGTTCGTTGCAAATAAGAAGGGCGTACCAAAAACTTATTTTGATACGCCCTTCTTATTTGCAACAAAGCCATATGTTTTAGTTACTTACTACCGTTAATGGCATCTGCCATTTGATTCATGTCGGCAACTACCTTTATATAATCAGAATACTCTCCCCTTACTGCACCTTTACGCTCAAGGTCATCGAGCATTCCCACAAGTGCATCCCAGTAACCACACATATTATATATAATGACACGTTTGGAATGATATCCTATGCTGGCAGATGCTGCCACCGTGAACAACTCGTCAAGGGTGCCTATTCCCCCTGGCAGCACAACATGGACATCACTCTGCGCCATAAACAAGTCTTTTCTTGAACTAAGACTGTCGCAAGGTATGTGTATATCGACATACTCCGATATCCTGCCACCTTTCTCAATAATGTCGGGAATAACACCAATAGCTCTGCCTCCTGCGTCATGCACGGCCTTAGCAACGCACTCCATCATTCCCATATTACAACCGCCAAACACAAGTGTGTGTCCATTACTGCCAATCCACCTGCCAAACTCCTCGGTGAGAGTATAAATCTCTGGTGCAAGACCATTGTTGGCAGAACAATAAACTGCTATTTTCATCTTCTACATTATTATTTTCAAGAATGTTTTTCAAGAAGCAAAATTATGAAAAAAGCGCAAGTTTATGACAACAAGTATATAAAAAGTTATTTCAAATCCACTTATTTCCATCATTAATTTGTCGTTTCAGGTAAAATCATTACCTTTGCACCCCGAATTTGAACAGGTGGGCATATTCTCTGGTGGGCAGGGAAAGCAGACCTGCGTACTGAGTATTAACAAAGGGCATATCCCAACTCGTATATTATTCAAGTTTCGCAAGTAAAAAACTTGCTCAGAGGAGTTTCCTTGAGCTTTACGAAAAAACAAGTTGACAAGTTAACTGACAGCATGTCGGAGATATGCGAAACATAAAAGATAATATATATGCTCTATTATTATTTTCTGATTTGAAAACATTTGAAGAATTAGGCGTATCGGAGGAGGTACGCCAAGCCATCGAGGAACTCGGGTTCGAGTATCCCATGCCCGTACAGGAAGAAGTTATTCCATATCTTTTGGGCAACAAGAACGACGTTATTGCACTTGCACAGACTGGAACGGGTAAGACAGCTGCTTTCGGCATTCCACTCATCCAACGTATCGACACCTCCAGCAAGGACACACAGGCTATAGTGCTCAGTCCTACAAGGGAACTGTGTCTGCAGATTGCAGATGACCTTAATGATTTCTCAAAGTATGTGAAAGGACTTCACGTGCATGCAGTCTATGGAGGAGCGTCCATCGAGACACAAATCAGGACTCTGAGGCATGGAGTACAGATAATAGTAGCCACGCCTGGGCGACTTATCGACCTTATGCATAGAGGTGTCGCAAAACTTGACAATGTAAGCAATGTCGTACTTGACGAGGCAGATGAGATGCTCAACATGGGATTCTCTGAAAGCATCAACGAGATTCTTGCCGGTGTTCCAGAAGAAAGGAATACACTGCTCTTCTCAGCTACCATGAGCAAAGAGATAGAGAAAATTGCAAAAAGTTACCTTCATGACTATAAGGAAATTGTGGTGGGCAGCCGCAACGAGGGAGCAGAGAATGTAAACCACACCTACTATCTTGTAAATGCGAAAGACAAATATCTCGCACTTAAAAGGGTCGTGGATTATTATCCTAAAATATATGCCATCATTTTTTGCCGTACGAAGAAAGAGACTCAGGAGATTGCCGACAAACTTATACACGATGGATATAACGCAGAATCACTGCATGGCGACCTTTCTCAGGCACAACGCGACCTTACGATGCAAAAGTTCCGTTCACACCTCATACAGTTGCTCGTTGCTACTGACGTGGCGGCAAGAGGTCTCGACGTCAACGACCTTACCCATGTAATAAACTACGGACTGCCAGACGACATTGAGAGCTACACCCACCGTAGTGGACGCACAGGAAGAGCCGGCAAGAAGGGAACAAGCATCAGCATTATCCATACAAGGGAGAAACATAAGGTAAGGCAAATAGAAAAAGAGATCGGCAAAGAGTTCAACGCCGGTGTCATACCTACCCCACAGGATATATGCACCAAGCAACTATATAAGGCTATCGACGACATTGAAAAAGTAGATGTTGACGAGGAACAGATTGCCCCATTCATGGAAGACATCAACCGCCACTTTGAATATGTTGACAAAGAGGATATACTTAAGAAAATCGTGACAAGAGAGTTCGGAAGGTTCCTCGCATACTATGCAGACGCTCCTGAAATTGTGCCTCCCACATCAGACAGGAAAAAAGAAAGAAAAGACAACAAGGATAAGCGAAAAGGCGGGAAGAAGGCAGAGAAAGGTTATAGAAGACTGTTCATAAACCTCGGAAAGACAGATGGTTTCTATCCAGGAGAAATAATGCAGTTTATCAATCGCAACATGCATGGCAGACAGGATGTGGGACATATTGACCTGCTGGGAAACTTCTGTTACATAGAGGTGCCTGAGAATGATGCCCGCAAGGTAATGAAAGCACTTGACGGCGCATCCTATAAAGGAAGGAAGGTAAGATGCAATGATGCCAACGACACTGGCGAGAGGAGAAGTCGACGAGGAGAAAGACATGCTGACAACTCACGGAAGCCTGAAGAGAAAAGCAGGAAGAGGGATGACAAAGGCAATAAAAAAGCCAAGAAGTCAGATAGAAGGGAACAGAAACCTACTGAATCCATGGACTGGAGACAGTTCTTCCAGAACAACGAGGTAAGGCTCAAAGGTGCTGAGCCTGACTTCAGCGAAGAAGGCTGGGCTATAAGAAAACCTCGAAAGAAATAGAATAAAAATGCCTCATATCCAGGAAAACAATCAGGATATGGGGCATTTATATTTAATTAACTATTATATTCGAGATAAAATACTTAACTTTGCAGAAACAAATCAAAACATATTCTGAATATCTATGATTACACAATATGAACTGCGCCATGCCTCTAATCCAGAGGATGCCAGACATTATGACACCACACGTCTGAGAAAGGACTTCCTTGTGGAAAACCTGTTCAACGACGACAAAGTATATATGGTGTATTCCATGTACGACCGTATGATTGTGGGAGGAGCAAAACCTGTCAGAGAGACATTGCCACTTGAAGCTATTGCCCCTCTTAAGGCACCTTACTTCACGACCCGCCGAGAGCTTGGTGTCTTCAATGTAGGAGGCAAGGGTATTGTCAAGGTTGGCAGCGAGGAATATGAACTCGATTATAAGGAAGCTCTCTACATTGGCAGTGGAGACAGGGAGATTACCTTCAGGAGTGCCGACCCTGCCACCCCGTCACTTTTCTATTTCAACTCAACAACAGCTCACATGTCCTATCCTTGCCGCAAGATATCTGCAGCAGACTCCGTGAAAGCACAGATGGGTTCACTTGAAATGAGCAATGAGCGCACCATCAATAAAATGATTGTAAACCAGATGCTCCCAACCTGTCAGTTACAGATGGGCATGACAGAACTTGCCACAGGAAGCGTGTGGAACACCATGCCTGCCCATACACACAGCCGTAGGATGGAGGCTTACTTCTATTTTGAATTGCCATCGGACCAGGCTGTTTGCCATTTCATGGGAGAGCCACAGGAGACAAGGCACATATGGATGACTAACAATCAGGCCGTACTGTCACCGGAATGGAGCATCCACAGCGCAGCAGCCACCCATAACTACACCTTTATATGGGGAATGGGCGGAGAAAACCTCGACTATGGTGACCAGGACTTCTATGCCATCACAGATTTGAGATAATAACTTAGGTAAACAGACTATCATTATAAAAAACAAACTTAATACTTAAATACAAGACGAAAATGACAAGTTTAAAAGATTTTTCACTCGAAGGCAAGAATGCCTGGATTACAGGTGCCTCTTATGGCATTGGTTTCAACATTGCCAAAGCATTTGTAGCTGCTGGTGCAAAGACCATCATCTTCAACGACATCAACGAGGCTGCTCTTGAGCGTGGTCTTGCCAACTACAAGGAGGCTGGCATCGAGAACGTGAAGGGCTATGTTTGCGACGTTACAAACGAAGTTGCTGTAAAGGAACTTGTGGAGAAAATCCACGCTGAGGTCGGCAATATCGACATCCTGGTAAACAACGCCGGTATCATCAAGCGCATTCCTATGCACGAGATGAAGCGTGCCGAGTTCCAGCAGGTAATCGACATCGACCTTGTTGGTCCGTTCATCTGCTCAAGTGCTGTCATCCCAGAGATGATGGAGCGCCGTGAGGGTAAGATTATCAACATCTGCTCTATGATGAGCGAGCTTGGCCGTGAGACCGTTTCTGCATACGCTGCTGCCAAGGGTGGTCTGAAGATGCTCACTCGCAACATCTGCTCTGAATATGGAGAATACAACATCCAGTGTAACGGCATCGGTCCTGGCTACATCGCTACTCCTCAGACAGCTCCTCTGCGCGAGCGTCAGCCTGATGGCAGCCGTCATCCTTTCGATAGCTTCATCTGTGCCAAGACACCTGCCGGACGCTGGCTCGACCCATCAGAGCTTGGAGGTCCTGCAGTATTCCTGGCTTCCAAGGCTTCTGACGCAGTCAATGGTCATGTACTCTATGTTGACGGTGGAATTCTTGCTTACATCGGCAAGCAGCCTAAATAAATACAGACAGGCGACAATCAATCAGGGCATCCATTGTAAATAATGGATGCCCTGATTATTTATTGCTTATTCACGTTTCGCAAGTTACGAGCTTGCTCTAATTTAACGAGTTGACGAGTCAACCAGTTATTACTTATTAGTTTTAGTTCAAAGCGTCTGCCAACTCAGCACCAGCCTTGAATTTAGCAACTTTCTTTGCTGGTATGGTAATGGTTGCACCTGTTGAAGGATTTCTTCCCTCACGTGCTGGACGCTCAGCTACAGAGAATGTACCAAAACCAACGAGCTGTATCTTGTCACCCTTTACGAGAGTGTCCTTAACAGCTGCAACTGTTGCGTCCAATGCTTTCTTTGCGTCTGCTTTGCTCAGTCCTGCGCCTGCAGCAATAGCCTCAATTAACTCAGTCTTGTTCATAATAATTTTTCTAATTGTGATTATAATTGTGATTGTATGTATTTGTTTCGGCTCTCAAAATATCAGCTACATTGAAAAACACCTTCGGATTCATCATGGTATTGGATAATCCTGATATGGACGTTTCTATTTCTCCAACATACGGATATGCCCTGCAAATATAAGGCATTTGTTTCACAAAACAAACAAAAAACAAAAAAAAATTATGAATTAAGCCAAAAAAACACGTATCTCACTGCGATTTATGTCTTTTCACGATATTTTTTAGTACTTTTGCGCTTAAATATACAAAGTCTGGAAAATGCATTCCGACTGACATACATAAACATCAACAATATGCGTAACATACCAATAGCAACAAAGAACCTTCTATTGATTAACATCATAGCATACCTTGCCTATGAAGTATTGAGACATATGGGGATAGACCTCAACAGCACGTTCGGCCTTCATTTCATACTGGCAAGTAATTTTTCATTCTACCAGCTTGTAACATACATGTTCATGCATGGCGGCATTTCACACCTCTTCTTCAACATGTTCGCATTATGGATGTTTGGGTGCGTTGTCGAGAGGGTTTGGGGAACCAAGAAATTTCTCATATATTATTTCGTGTGCGGAATAGGAGCGGGAATCATGCAGGAGGCTGCACAGTTTGTAAACTATTCCCTTGAATATGCACAATATTCACACGTCATAATAAATGAAATGAAGACTCCAATGGACGTAGTACTTAACTCATGGACCACAGTGGGTGCATCAGGTGCCATATACGGCATCTTGCTCGCATTCGGAATGATATTCCCTGAGGAGAGAATATTCATCTTCCCATTGCCCATCCCAATCAAGGCAAAATGGTTCGTACTGTTCTACGTGGCTATAGAGCTGTTCTCAGCTTTCAGCAGCCAGGGTGACGGAGTAGCACACGTGGCACACCTTGGCGGTATGCTCTTTGGATACATCCTCATAAGGTACTGGAACAGACATCCTTACTACGGTGGCTTTGGAACGTCACAGGGACAACAGTTTTTCAACAGGATGAGGAGCAACTGGGAAAGAAGAAGCAACCACCATTCAGACAACACTGGATGGAACAGCAGGCATAGCCAGACAGTACACGAGAACGACTGGGATTACAATGCCAGGAAAAAGGAAGAACAGGATGAGATAGACTGCATCCTTGACAAGATACGGAAGAGCGGATACGACAGCCTTACAAAAGAAGAGAAGCAGAAGCTGTTTGACAAAAGCAGGAAATAGCCGTCAGAATGAAAAAAATCAAAGGACTCGCCACACTCATACTGTCATCTGTAAACATAGTCATCATTGTCGCTATGATAGCGACAGGGATGGCAGACCATATCAATCCATCCACACATCCAATGATGGCTGTGACAGGCATCCTCTATCCTCTTTTCCTGATTGCAAACCTCACATTCATCGTTATCTGGATTTTCATCTCGCCCAGGCATGTTCTCATACCAGTTGTCGGACTTGTCATTACTTATTATCCGACACGCAGGATATGTCCTTTAAACATATCTGGCGAAGTGCCCGACAATGCCATCAAAGTACTGTCCTACAATGTTTTCAACTTCAACGATGACGGAACTGGCATTGACACTGGCATAGGTATGGCAGAATACATCCTTGAGAATGACGCCGACATTGTATGTCTGCAAGAAGCAAACCCGCACATCATAAAAGGAAAGAAGGCTGACAGCATTCTCAACAAACATTATCCACACATAATGTGGACACACAAGAAACCGTCTGGGGAATGGATTGGCATTCTCAGCAAACACCCAATCATAGCCTCTGAGAAGATACCTTACGAGTCGGAAGGGAACATAAGCGTGGCATACAAGGTTCAGACATCTCAGGGAGATGTCACCGTTATCAACTGCCATCTTGAGTCTAACAAGCTGAACAAGGACGACAAAGACAGCTTTCGGAAGATTGTCAGAGGTGGAGTGAACGATGGCAATCTGAAACAAGATTCCAGAAAACTTCTTGACAAGCTGGCGGAGGCAGCAAGACAAAGGGCTCCGCAAGCACGCAACGTGGCAGAATACATCAGTACAGCGTTGGAAAAGGGTGACGACATAATCTTATGTGGAGATTTCAACGACAACCCCATATCGTATGCAAGGAGGACTATTTCACGGAATCTCACAGACTGCTACATAGAGTCGGCAACAGGTCCAGGAATATCATACAATCGCAACGGGATGTTCGTGAGGATTGACAACATCATGTGCTCCTCGACATTCACTCCTTGCACTACTTTCGTTGACAGGAAAATCCGTCTTTCCGACCATTTCCCCATCATCAGCCAGATAAAAAAGAAGGATAAAGAGCAAATAAAGCATTAGAAATTTCTCAAAGTGTGAAAAATTAGTTAACTTTGCACGCTAAAAGACATAAAATCAAACAATAATAGAAATGCAAAACAAAGGATTAGTAATTTGTATTGCCGTCTTACTGACGCTTGCAAGCATCTTCTACCTGTCATTCTCAGTAGCCACAAACTACTACGACAGTCAGGCAGCAAAGATTAAAGACCCTGTGGCACAGCAGGATTACAAGGATTCTGTAAAGTATCTGGGTGTTTATTCTTACCAGAAGTGTCTTGAAACGCAGATTGGTCTCGGACTTGACCTCAAAGGCGGTATGAACGTAGTACTCGAGGTTTCCGTACCCGATGTAGTTGAAGTACTCGCTGACCACAAGAAAGACGCAGCGTTCGTAAAGTCTATGAACGAGGCACGTCAGCAGGAAGAGGAAAGTCAGAAGGACTTCATCTCTCTCTTCGTTGACGCTTACAAGAAGAATTCCAACGGCGGACGACTGGCGACTATATTCGCTACACAGCAGCTCAAAGGGAAAGTCAGCACACAGAGCACAGACAGCGAGGTTGAGAAAGTTCTCCGCGAGGAAGTGCAGTCTGCCATCGACAACTCCTTCAACGTTGTAAGAAACCGTATCGACAAATTCGGTGTCGTTCAGCCTAACATCCAGAAACTGGAGGGACAGGAAGGACGAATAATGGTTGAGATGCCTGGTATCAGAGAGCCTGAGCGTATGCGCAAACTGCTTCAGGGTAGCGCAAACCTGGAATTCTGGGAGACATACAACAATCAGGAAGTACAGCCTTACCTCTCACAGCTCGACCTTCACCTCGCAAATGGTGACACCAAGATTGACACGACAAAGACAGACACTGTCAAGAGTGCCGGTGCAGACAACGTAAAGGGAAAACTGCAGGTTAAGGGCAACGGCAAGGCAAAGACAGAGGCTGAGCAGATTGCAGATGCAAAGAAGCAACACCCATTGCTCGCCATCTTGCAGACCATACCAGGAGAAAGCCTTAGCCTTGTAGGATATGCCCACATCCGTGACACAGCAGAGATAAACCACCTGCTCCACTCACAGATAGCAAAGCAGATTCTACCAGCTGACCTTAAACTGCTATGGAGTGCAAAGCCAGCTGACGGAATAAACAACAAGAACGTATTCGAACTTCACGCCATCAAGATAACGACATCCGACGGACGAGCTCCACTTGAAGGCGACGTTGTGACAGACGCAAAAGATCAGTTCGACAACTTTGGACGTCCGGAGGTAAGCATGACCATGAACTCCGATGGCGCACGCCAGTGGGCACAGCTCACAAAGGCAAATGTTGGCAAAGCGGTAGCCATCGTACTTGACAATGTCGTTTATTCCGCACCACGTGTAAATCAGGAAATCGACGGAGGTCAGTCATCCATCAGCGGTAACTTCACCATTGAGGACACAAAAGACCTCAGCAATACGCTAAAGTCGGGACGTATGCCTGCACCTGCACGCATCGTACAGGAGGAGGTCGTTGGTCCTACACTTGGAGCACAGTCCATCCAGCAGGGTATAATATCATTCGTCATCGCCTTCGTGATACTTATGATATACATGCTCGTAATGTACGATTTCATACCAGGCATGATGGCAAACATAGCATTGCTCTTCAACCTCTTCTTCACACTTGGAATACTCGCCAGTTTCCAGACAGCACTCACAATGCCAGGTATTGCCGGTATAGTGCTCACACTCGGTACTGCCGTAGATGCCAACGTGCTTATCTATGAACGTATAAAAGAGGAGATGAGAGCTGGCAAAGGACTCAAGCAGGCATTGCAGGAAGGATATAGCAACGCATTCTCTGCCATCTTCGACTCCAACCTCACATCACTCATCACAGGTATCATCCTGCTTGTAACCGGTACAGGACCTATACGTGGTTTCGCAACGACATGGATTATAGGTATCGTCTGCTCTTTCTTCACAGCCGTATTCCTCACACGTATTGTATATGAGAACAGGCTCAAGAACGACAAGTGGACAAACCAGAAGTTCTATACCAACATTTCAAAGAACCTGCTCCAGAACATCCATGTGCCTTTCATGTCTCTCTACAAGAAGAGCTTCACAGTAGTGGCATTGGCAATAGTAGTGTTTGTAATCAGCTTCTTTGTACGCGGACTGAGCCGCAGCATTGACTTCACAGGCGGACGCAACTATGTCGTTACCCTTTCTGGAGCACATCAGGTCGAAGAGGTTCGCAAGGCTCTTGACGGAGCATTCGTTAACACCAAAGGCGAGAACGCTGGCAAGCCAGCCACTACAAGTGTCATAGCTCTCGGTACTGACGGACAAACAGTACGTGTTTCCACAAACTACAACATTGAATCTAACGACCCGCTTGAGGACGACCGTGCTGAGACAATACTCTACACAGCCCTCAAGAAGGCAAACCTTGTGTCACAGTCTAACGTGGAGTCTTTCAAGAACCCGGACATTCGTCAGGGTGGCTCAATCATCAGCAGCGCAAAAGTAGGACCATCAATAGCCAAAGACATCACCTACGGAGCTATATGGAGCGTAATCTTGGCACTCGTATTCATATTCCTTTACATCCTCTTGCGCTTCCGCAACGTGGGATTTTCAGTTGGATCAATAGCAGCTCTTGCGTGCGACACCATAACAGTCATAGGTATCTACTCGCTCATGTGGGGCTGGGCTCCATTCTCACTTGAGATAGACCAGACGTTCATTGGTGCTATCCTTACCGTTATCGGCTACTCCATCAATGACAAGGTGGTTGTATTCGACAGAATTCGTGAGAACATGAAACTGCATCCAAAACAAGACCTGCAAGCATTGTTCAACGATTCCATCAACCAGACTCTTGCACGTACGGTCAACACATCACTGTCAACACTCATCGTGCTCCTCAGCATATTCATACTGGGTGGTGACAGCATACGCAGCTTCTCATTTGCGATGATTCTCGGTGTCATCTTTGGCACACTGTCTTCTATTTTCATCGCTTCACCAGTTGCATATATCGTACTTGGAAGGAAAATAAAGGAACAGGACGCTTAACCGTACTCTATATACAACGGTAATTATTAAAAGACCTTGAAGAATAATTCTTCAGGGTCTTTTTTCTTGTCTATGTCAATGAAAAGCATTACTTTTGCATCTCAACGCTCTTTCAGGATGTAGAAACATGTCATATCCCGAGTTTCAGCAAATATATTAACATCATTATTACAAGAAATCAAACATGGAAAAACGATTCATATTATATATAGGTAGATTAGTGTTGATGCTGACTCTTCTGACAACGGCAGGATGCAACCACCGCAGTGCTGTTGACAAGAAAATGGACATGGCTGACAGTCTTATGACGAGCAAGCCGGATTCTGCCCTTGCGATATTGGAAGGCATCCCTGCTTCAGACATCAACGGAAAAGAAACGTCAGCCAGATATGCCCTGCTCAAATCGATGGCGTTGGACAAGAACTATATTGACACGACTACATTTGATGTCCTACAACCCGCCATAGATTATTATATTGAGAATGGAACACCCGACGAGCAGCTCCGTACATATTATTATCAAGGCAGGATTTATCAGAACAAGTATGATGATGATTCGGCGATGCAAAGCTATATGTTAGGAAAAGAGCTTTTACAGGAAGTCTCAGACACTTTGACCATGGCTAATCTCATGGTAGCTCAAGCAACCATTTACTATAGGATATATAAGTTTGATGAATTTACAAATAATAATCTTGAGGCAGCGAAATTATATAAGGCTATCCGCCGAGCCGATTATGAATTGCTTAGTCTTGTAAATGCTTTAGATGGCAGCATTCTAAACAATGACAAATCTCTTGCTGACAGTATTTGGACCATCGCAAAGCAACGAGTTAGGGAGAATCAGGATTTAAGTTCGATTTTAGTTCCTTACGAACTTTCATATGCGCTTAAATTTGGGAAAAAGGAGGATGTTATCGACATTCTTGATAATTGTGAATCCGTAGATTCCATCAATGATGTGGTTAAGTTGAATGTAGCAGAAGCCTATTATAAAATTGGTAACGCCCGTGATGCCAAGCGTGTTTTGGACGCTTTACCCATTCAATCCCAATATCGTTCATCTCTGAAATATCTGGCGCTGAAACCAGACATTTTGGAATTAAACGGGGATTTGGCAGGTGCATTGCACGCTTATAAAAATTTTTATACAACCATTGATTCTATTCATATGGGTATTTTTTCTCATGATTTACTTTTTGCCCAGGTACGTCATGAAATGGAGAAAGCCAATTTGATAGAGAAACAGAGGCTTGATAAAATCATCTGGCTAAGCTTGTGTGTGGTATGCGTCTTGCTGCTTATTACAGGATATATCTACTATCGTTATAGACTGGGAAGAACAAAAATTTTATTGGATTCCCAGGAAAATCAAAGATTGCAACTGGAACAAGAGAATCTCAAGAAAGAAAATGAAAACCTTGAATTGAGAAGCCGTCAGGCTGAATTAGAGTGTGAGCGACAATTCTTGGTATCCGAAAATCTCCGACTCAAAATTGAGCAACTGGAGAATGAAAGTGAAACGCTTAAAGAAGTATTGGAAAAACAACAAAATTTGGCAAAGCCCATCGAAGATGCTATTAGAATAAGAATAGAGATGCTGAATGGACTATTGGCATCGCAAATCACTGAAAATGACTCTTACGCAGAGCCGTATGTGACTTGGAAAGACCAAATTATTCAAGATAAATATAAGTTTATGAACACCACTCGTCTGGCGTTTAAGGCATCACATCCCAAGTTTATGGAATATCTCGAACAGCATGGATTATCCAATGACGAAATCAACTATCTATGCTTGTATGCCATCGGACTTCGTGGAAAGGAAGTGGGTGAATATATTCAGCTAAAAAGACATTATCATATCAGCAGTGATGTACGCAAGAAACTTGGAATCAATGAACATGAAACCAATATTGGGATTTACGTTAGAAAGCTCATGAAGCAATTATAGTTAGGCATTTAGTTATGCATGTCATCCTTACAGTCCATCTGCCAAATTCGGTAAATGAACTATTTATATATGGTGAGCACTAATAATTGAAATATTGCACATCCTGCTCTAATGGGAATTTTTATCAAGGTTTTTATGCTTTTAACAAATTAGATAGAATTTAAAATTAATTCTATAATCTTTGCCAAATACTTGAAAAGTATTTTTATATTTCCGTCAAACTTTTACTACAAGTGCACAAAAATAGTCTTCTTTCAATTTGTAAAACCTTGAGCATCTGTAAAATAAAAAGTATGACTGTCAAACTTTTACTCTTGGATGAAAACTTTTTATATAGTAAATTTGCAATGGTTTTTAACATTAAAATAATAAAATAATGAAAAAGTTACAATTTCAAATGCCCCTTCAGATAATACACTGATTGTCAAGCTTAAGAGTGTCGCTCCAGATAATTCTTCTATCTTGATCACGTCAATTACTGATGGAACATACAAGGTGATGTATAACATTCCAGCTGGCAAAGACGAGATTTCAGTCGATATATCTCAATTCCCAAAGGGAATGTATGGAGTAACGTATATTATTGAAGGCAAAGTAATTGAAGACAGAAAAGTATGTATTGAATAATAACCTATCAAGGGTCATGGCAACGGATATGCAGCTTACTTCCCTTTGCCATGCCATCTTTAACATACAAGATAGAGGAGAGATTGCACTATGGGAAAAATCATTATGGTATTGTTGGCGTGCCTGATGGCATTGTCTGAGGTTCATGCCATCGCTGACGATGTTGTTCCTTCAGATGACATTGTTGGCAATGACAGCGTTGTCACACTGGCAGAGTACTCACATTACAAATACAGGTTTCCTTCCAGGAAGGCTGTGGCAGAAGACGGGGATGTGTGTTTCTTGCATGTTCACATGACGGATGCCGGGACTCTTGAGCAGATGATGGGCGACAAGCTCAACAGCGTTGACTCGCTAATCGTGGATGGACCTGTCAACGAGCAGGACCTTTACACGATGTGGAAGGCATCATTTAAAGGAAGGCTTGAATGCCTTGACATAAAGAATGCTGAATTGGAAGATAGTGTCATTCCTGACAATGCATTCTTCCATATAGACGAGCAGCTCTCTGAGGATAGCTCGTACATCAACTGCATCAGGCTAAGGAGAATCGTCTTTCCAGACTGCGTGAAGAGGATTGGCTCCGCATTCAGCTACGCCGTGAAGCTCGAGAACATAGAGTTGCCTTCAAACCTGAAGGTGCTGGGCGATTACTGTTTCTCTGACTGTGTCAGTCTGTGTCAGGAGAGAATCGTGTTTCCTGAGGGATTCGAGGAGATAGGAAGTATGGCATTCCTTAGCTGCCGTAAGCTGACTGGAGAGATTGTACTGCCAAGCACCATAAAGACAATAAAGAACGGGGCTTTCGCCCAGAGCAGGATTACGAAATGCAACTTCCCGGAGGGTCTTGAGGAGATAGGAAGCCTGGCATTCTATGCGTGCAGGCTGAAGGAAGTGGTTCTTCCAAACTCGTGCCAGAGACTGCCGGGTGACAATCATTTCTGCTTTAACTATGACCTTGAGAGCATCACGCTTCCAGAGGGTATAGAGTCCATACCGCCTGAGTTCCTCCGTGAGTGCATAAGCCTAAAGAGCCTCAGGATTCCGGATTCTGTCAAGCAAATAGGCAGCGGGGCAATGTACAGATGTATAGAACTCACGGACTTGAAGATGCCCAAGAACCTGAGGGTAATGTGGAGCAACGCACTGGATGCATGCCTGAAACTGAAGGAGGTTAGCTTTCCAGAGACAATGGAGAGACTGGGCTCGGAGTCATGCTGTGACTGGCAAAGCGTAAAGAGGATTAGCTGCGCTGCTCAAGTGCCGCCTTTGTGCGATGAAAGCTTTTCCCATCAAGGATGGGCTCCTTTCGGAGACTACACCTCTGACTCAGGAAGAAGGACGAGGCAGGACACGCCCGTCTATGTGCCGACAGGGACATCCGAGGCGTACAGGAATGCAAAGGGATGGGACTATTTCGAAAACTTCATAGAGACGGACTTCACAGGCATTGACGGACTCGACATACAGGATTCGGACAGGAAAGGCATACTGTACGACCTTGAGGGAAGGATCGTAAAGGCCCCAATTGACAATCACATATACGTCAGGGATGGAAGGAAATTCATATATAGGAAAGGAATGGTGAACTATTAGGGAAGAAATGGTTCCTTGCCAAGCTGAAAAGGGGACAACACACAACACATGAATTTTCTACCAAGGAATAATTGTCTGGGACCAAGTCACATAGTGAGGAAACATTCACTTTAACTATCAAATATATTTATGGAACACAGAGGAATGAAAAGAATGTTATGCTTAGCCGCTATGGCTGTTTGGGCATCATGCTGTGCCTGTGCGCAGGAAGCAGAGGGAATAAAGTCCATACCGCTGAACCTTGAGGCGGGATTCGGGGCAGGCACACAGAAGGACGGGAGGATGCCCTTCATGGCTAACCTTGACCTTAGCTACGACATCCTGAGGAATGTCTCGATACATGCCGTGTCGCAGGTCTCATACTACATGCCAAAGAACGGAAGCACCATGAAGCACAACAAGGAGACATCGCTCGGAGGTGGTGTGGCTTGCGTGCTCTTCCCAAGCGAGAAGTCCATAAAGGGAGACTTCGAGGCAAGGGCGAGCGTGACTGCTACTGTCGGAAGCTCGGATTTCAAGAACACTGCATACAGCATCGGTCTCTACTGGCATGGGGATACGAGGAAATGGAACCTCACACCTGTTATTGGAGTGGGATATACCTTGCGGGACTTCTCTAAAAAGGGCATGGACAACTATCAGGGTATGTTCGTAAGCATCGGAGTGAGATTGTGAAGGTTGGGGAATCAAGTACTTCATGTCATAGACAAAGAAAGGAAGAAAAGGGGCGGAGCTGACGTGATGTCAGTTCCGCCCTGTCTTTAAATGGAGCACACAGTTCCTGAAAATCATTATGGTATTTTTTTTCATTGCTTAAAAGAATTCTTTTAAGCGTTTGAAATCTATGTTCACCAGTGGTGGACGTACGTTTCGCAGTGGTGGACGTACGTTTCGCAGTGGTGGACGTACGTTTCGCAGTGGTGTACATAGAATTATATGGTATTCTGGGGAATAATGTACCGAAAAGAGTAAAGGATAAGAAAATAATATTTTTTTTATTATAAAATTGCTAAATTGGGGAAAAAGTCATATCTTTGCAATAGTTAGGCTGTATAATCTATACTTTTAAATAATTATTATCGTGAAAAAAGTTTTTATTATCGCTGTAATGGCAGGTATAGCCATTACCGTTTCTGCAAAGAAGAAATATGCAGTGACCATGACGGGAGAGAACCTTGCTACTCTAACCCAAGTAACAGACAACGAAGAGCCCTGCCTTGATCCTTTCGGAGGAGATAATGGTAGTGCCTTGTTCTTTTCTGTGAGAGAGAACAAGAAATACTACAATCTTTACAAGAAGGACAATCCCTTTTCTGCCGCCATGTCACAGAAGACAAGCGGCAAGAACTTCAACCGCAATCCTTGTTTCAACGAAGCGACTGGCAAGATTGCCTTCAGCTGCATGCAGGATGGTGCTTCCACATCAGACATATACACTATGTTTGACTCCAAGGGCAAGGCATTGTCGCAGATTACCGAGAGTTCGGATGCCTATGAGGAATATCCGAGCTTCAACAAGGAAGGTAATATGCTTGTGTATGACAAGGTACAGCTTACTTACTACCGTAAAGCCAACTGGACAACATTTTTCTTTGGCTTCGGTGGCACTACGGTAGTCGTTGAGAACAGTGAGATATGGCTCCGCAACCTTAAGACAGGCGAGAATGTCCTTCTTGGCAACGGCTATCAGCCTTGTTTCTCTCCCGACGGGAAAAGGATTGCATATGTGAAATATTCCAGTGATGCGAAGAGTACAAGTATATGGGTTATGAACATCGATGGCAGCGAGCAGGTTCAGGTAACAGATGCCAAGAAGGGGTTTGCCCTTAATCCACGCTGGAGTCCTGACGGAAAGCGTCTCATATTCCAGTCATCTAAAAAGGACAAGAAGGACGCCGACTTGTATGTTATTGATTCAGATGGCAACAACCTCACACAGCTGACAATAAACAAGTCATACGATGGACAGCCATATTGGACGACCGATGGATATATCTATTTCGTGTCAGACCGAGGCAATGACCCTGGCAACTATCAGATATGGCGATTCAAATATGAGTAAGGTCTTAAAGTATATTGAATGTTGAAGATGGAAGGTTGAAGATGGCAAAGCCAAAATTCAACCTTTCATTTTTTTTGAAGCGGCAAGCAGTAGAAAGAAGAAGAAGGTACCCGTCAGCAGCCCCGCTATTGCATCTACGAGATAGTGAGCCTGTATGTAAACCGTAGCACAACAGAGCAAGACATAGAACGGTGAGAGCAGAAGCAGCAGTCTGCCATTCCTCGCATGCCATACGAGCCACATGATGACTGTGCTTATGCCTACATGCGAAGAAGGGAAAGCTGCTGTAGGGCGTTCTCCTGCTGCTTTTGCATCCTCTACGAACTGATAGAATATTCCATCCGTATAGCCTGGTGATGTAAGACATTCCTGATGGTAGTTGAAATAGTCGTGTATATTTGGGAAGACACCCGCCACGATGTTTTTCACGCCCACTGCCTTGAAATAGAATGTAGGTCCGGCTACTGGAATGAATATGAACATTACGTAGTAAAGGAAGAAAGCCGTTATGACGATGAACGCTGCCCTTTCAAACTCATTGTTCCGGAACAGGAAATAGTATATGACGACAAACACTATCATGGGATAGTAGGCGGCATATCCCATGTCGAAAAGCTCGCTCGCCACGGCTCCCGGCAGCAGTTCCGAGAATAGCAATGCCGGCTGGCATCCAAACAACTGCTGTTCCCATGATGCGAAGAGGTGGTCTAAATTTGGCAACGTCCTGTTAAGCTCGAACGTGTCCGGATACCACCATGCAAGTAGTGCAAGTTGTGCAGCTACCCTTGCAAAGCGTATGAAACGGCACGGGATAATTCTGTAAGCCAGCCATAGTGCCAAAGTCATGGCAACGATTTTCCCCCTACCCCATATCATAGTCTCAGGATGAGGGAGACGCGTATATAGGAAAAGTGTTACGACAAGAGTCAATACAAGATAGCCCATGGCTGCCCATTCCACCGCCATGAGTCCTTTCATGGGGTTTCGCTCTATGGCGAACAGTTCTTTTAAAAATTTCATTTCTTATAACCAGTTGTTTGCTTTATACCAAGAGATGGTCTCTCTCACTCCCCTTTCAAGACTGTATTCAGGAGTGTAGCCAAGTTCATTTCTTGCTTTAGTGATGTCGCTTCGCCAGTTGCGCTGCTTTAGAATATGGAATTTGTCATGGTTAAGTGCAGACACTTTGCCTGTGACATGGCTAAGTATCTCTGAGACGGATGTTATGAGCCACAGCAGCCATATAGGTGAGGTGATGCGCACGACCCATGGGTTGCCTAACTCTTTGCGTATAAGGTCGCTGAAAGCAGAACTCTGATAGACATCCCCGTCGCTAAGCATGTACTTTTCACCATTCACACCATTCCAAAGGGCGAGAAAGACAGCCTGTACCAAGTCCTTTACATATATGAACGTGATATCCTGCCTCTTGAATCCTGCGGCGAAATCTACATGCCGTTTTATTGACTGTGCCATCATGAAATAGTCACGCTCGCGTGGACCATATACTCCTGTTGGCTGAAGGATAACGTATGGCAGTCTGCCCGGATTCTTTCCTGCAATATCGGCGAGTGCCTTCTCTGCCTCCAGTTTGCTCTGGGCATATTTTGTATTTGGACGTGGAGTGTCAGAGCCGGTTATGTTCTTGTAAGGCATTTTCTCGTGAATGGCGCCATATACAGAAAGGGAACTTATGAAAAGGAACTTCCTCAATGGCATTCCCGAATCCACGACAGCCCTTGCAAGATTGGTGGTACCTTTAGTGTTGGTATCAAAGAAATCGCTTACGTGAAGGCATTTAGTTGTGCCTGCTGCATGGACTATATAGTCGAATTTCATGCCACGAAAGGAATTCAGCAACGCATCATAATCAGAGAAATCAAGCTGTATGAAATTGATTCGGCTGTCTGTAAGGTATCTGCGCGAACTGGTATTTCTTACTGCCGCCCACACTTCCATTCCCAAATCGAGTGCCTTCTCTACGATGAACGAACCTATGAAACCACTGGCTCCAGTAACAAGAATAGTGGCCGTTTTATCTTTTTGTTCCAATTTTAATTATCTTTTAATACAATTAGTTTGCAAAGTTAAGAATTATTTTGTTACTTTGCCCTATTAAGGTTGAAAAAATGAAATATTCAATTTTCAATATTATATCACTATGGCAAAGGGAAAGAAAGATTCAAAAAGAAAGTCTAAGAAGCAACTTGCGGAAATACTGGGTAATTTCTTCAGAGCCAACCCTGGCGAGACATTCAGCCTGAAGCGAATATTCAAGGTTCTGAACATGAAGACCCACCCCATGAAGATGCTCGCCATTGACATAATGGAGGAGATGGCATGGGACGATTTCCTTGTGAGATGCAGTGACAACAGCTATAAGCTCAACATGAACGGACAGGTTCAGGAAGGCATCTTCGTGAGAAAGAGCAATGGCAAGAACTCTTTCATCCCCGATGGAAGCGACAAACCTGTATTTGTATCGGAGCGAAACTCTATGTTCGCCCTCAATGGCGACAGGGTGAGGGTGCAGATGCTGGCACGCAGACACAACCATATCAAGGAAGCAATGGTGACGGAAGTGGTGAGCCATGCCAAGGATTCCTTTGTTGGAATACTTCATGTGGATAAGGACTTCGCCTCACTTACCGTTGAAGGTAACCTGATTTCTCAGGACATAGTCATCCCCAAAAGAAAGCTCAAGGGAGGCAAGACAGGCGAGAAAGCCATAGTGAAAGTAGTGCAATGGCCAACGGCAGAATCAAAGAACATCATAGGCGAAGTGGTGGATGTGCTTGGCAAGAAAGGCGACAACACCGTTGAAATGCATTCCATCCTTGCCCAGTATGGGCTCCCATACAAATATCCCAAGAATGTGGAAGATGCCGCCAACAACATAACAAGCGAGATAACTCCAGAGGATGAAGCCGAGCGCGAGGATTTCAGGAATGTATGGACATGTACCATAGACCCGAAAGATGCCAAAGACTTTGACGATGCCCTGTCAATAAGGAGCCTGAAATCTTCTTCCAAGGGTAGCGGACTCTGGGAAGTGGGTGTACACATAGCCGATGTTTCCCATTATGTGAAGGAAGGGTCGATTATTGACCGTGAGGCTCAGAAAAGAGCCACGAGCGTTTATCTTGTTGACAGAACCATACCGATGCTCCCGGAACATCTGTGCAATTACGTCTGCTCGTTGCGCCCAGATGAGGACAAGCTATGCTACAGCGTGGTGTTTGTACTGGACGATGATGCCAACATTAGGGAACACCGCATAGTCCATACTATAATAAGGAGCAACCGCAGGTATGCCTACGAGGAGGCTCAGGCACTTCTTGAGGCTAACGGCGTAGTGGATGGTACCGGCACTCCTGCACCTCCTGCACCGAAGGAAGGATACAAAGGCGAAAATGCCATGGAAATAATAACCCTTGACCGACTTGCCAAGAAGCTGAGAGAAAGACGTTTCAAGAATGGTTCCGTTAAATTTGATTCTGAGGAACTGCACTTTGACATCGACAAGGACGGCAAGCCAACAGGGTGTTATTTCAAAGTGTCGAAAGATGCCAACAAACTCATCGAGGAATTCATGCTGCTTGCAAACCGCACGGTTGCCGAAGACGTGGGGATGGTTGCAAAAGGTAAGGTTGCCAAGACTCTGCCATATAGGGTACACGACAACCCAGACCCACAGAAACTCGAAACACTAAGGGACTTCATCGTGAAGTTCGGTTACAAGCTGAAGACATCCGGAACTAAAGGGCAGACAGCACGTTCGATAAACAAGCTGATGGACGAGTGTGAAGGACACACTGAGCAGAAACTGATACAGACTGTAGCCCTCAGGGCTATGATGAAAGCGAAATACACCATTCACAACATCGGGCACTTTGGACTCGCCTTCGACTACTATACACATTTCACCAGTCCTATACGCAGATATCCCGACACTATGGTACATCGCTTGCTCACAAGATACCAGGCTGGTGGACGCTCTGTAAACAAGGACAAATGTGAAGAACTATGCAAACATTGTTCAGAGATGGAGCAAATAGCCCAGAACGCCGAAAGGGAGAGCATCAAATACAAGATGGTGGAATTCATGGGCGACAAAGTGGGTTGCACCTTCGATGCACATATAAGCGGAATACAGAGCTATGGCATATACTGCGAAATAGACGAGAACCATTGTGAGGGACTTGTCCCGATGCGCGATCTCAGCGATGACTATTACGATTTTGACGAGAAGAATTATTGTCTGGTAGGCAGACGCCGACACCATAAATATCAGTTGGGAGACAGCATAAGGATTAAGGTTGCAAATGCCAACATAGAGAAACGGCAGCTTGACTTCACTCTTGCTGACTGACTGGTTTTCTGTTGAAAATATGAAAATCTTCTTCAATCACAAGGAAGAGTTATGGAACTCATGGTCGCATGCCTTTGGCATCGTGCTTGCCGTTGTGACAGGGACGGTGTTCATCGTGTGGTGCTCACATAGTGAAAACGCATGGGCTACAGCCGCTGTGAGTCTGTATATGTTCGGGATGCTGATGTCTTTCCTTGCCAGTACCCTTTACCATTCGCTCAGCGCATGGTCGAAATGGAAAGAAAGGCTAAGGAAATGGGATCATGCAGCCATATACTGGTGTATAGCTGGCAGTTACTCTCCTGTAACACTGATAGCTCTCAGGGAACAGGGATACTGGGGATGGGCATTGTTTTCTTTCGTATGGCTGTGCGCCATAGTAGGCACAATATTCAGCTTCCACAGGCTTAAAGACCACAGCCACTTGGAGACAGCATGTTTCTGCGCAATGGGACTGAGCGTACTCGCAGCTTTCAAGCCATTGATGGACAGCGTGTCTCCCATAGCCATAGGATGGATAATAGCAGAAGGAGTTGCCTACATAACCGGAGCCTTGTTCTACACTTTCAACCGCCGCAGGTTCATGCACACCGTGTTCCATTTCTTTGTCCTCATTGGCTCGGTATGCCACATCATAGCCGTATGGGATATATTAGTGAAATTGAAATATTGAAGAATGAAAGTCTATGCCTCCTTCTGCCTTGTTCCCATGCGAGCCTCTACAACATTTACAACATAGTCGCCCAGTTTCTCACATTCATTTATGATGTCCATATATATTGTTCCCACCTCATAGGAATATATACGGTTGTTGACATCGCTGATGTTCTGGCTCTTCAGCTGATTGCGGTAGTTATTTATCTCATTCTCCACATTGAACGACCTGTTTACATCGAAGAGTTCCTTCCTGCCTGAGAAGAGAGAGTTCATCTGGGTAAGAGCCTCATCGGTAAGCTCAAACATCTGATGGATATGCTCATATTGTTTCTCTGTGAAGTGTTCTTTCTTGCCCTGTACTTTCATGGATATGGTGCGCGCCATGTTGTAGCAACTGTCACCTATACTCTCTATCTCGCTTATCTCGCGCAGCATGGCTCGTATCTTTGCCTTTGTCTCATCGCTGAGGTGGGAGTCGCTGACACTGTCGAGATACTGTGCTATCTCTATCTCCATGCTGTCGCTTATTCCTTCATATTTCTCTATGCGCGAGAACAGCTTGTTGAAAGCATTCTCGTCCTTCTCTCCAAGGAGTTCCCTCACCATGTTGAACATCCTCTGGATGCGCTCGGCAAACGACTGTATCTCTTTCTGTGCCTCAAGGACATTAAGCTCTGGGGTCTTCATGATGCTATCGCCACCAATATAGCGAAGCCTGAACTCTTCTTCCTCCTCCTTTGCCTTAGGCTTGATAGCCCAGCATACGACTTTCTCTATCTGCGGTATAAACCACATGAGGATGAAGGTATTGGTGACATTGAAACATGTATGGAATGCGGCAAGCACTATGGGCAGCTTCAGGGCGAGCTGCTTTGTAGTTAGAGAAGTGTCAGCCGGATTATACCCCACCAACGAGCACACACCGTTTACAAAAGGATAAAACAGGCACAGCACCCATATCACTCCGAATGCATTGAAGACGAGATGTGCAAGAGCAGCCCTTCTCGCCTGCGCATTGGCACCAAGTGCAGCGAGATTTGCTGTTGCCGTGGTTCCTATGTTCTCTCCCATCACTAGAGCAATGCCAAGATATATTGGTAGCACACCCGTGGAACAAAGGAGGATAGTTATAGCCATTACGGCTGCCGATGACTGCACCACGCATGTTATGACAGTGCCGATGGCAAGGAATATTAATATTGTCAGATGGCTCTTAGTGTCGAATGAGCTGAAGAAACGAATGACATCACGGTTGTGCTCAAGGTCCAGTTCCTTGCCGGCGGAACTGAGAAGTACAAGAGAGAAGAACAAGAAAGCAATTCCAAAAAGGAAGTCTCCAACGTATCTCTTGCGCTTGGAGTATATAAGCATGATGCCAAAGAAAAATGCTGGATATACAACACATGTCAAGTCAACATTGTAACCAAGGCTCATAATCCACGCCGTAAGGGTGGTGCCTATGTTGGCTCCCATGATGACGGAAATAGCCTGTGCCAGAGTGAGGAGTCCTGCGTTGACAAACGACACTGTCATTACCGTGGTGGCGGATGATGACTGGACGGAACAGGTTACGAACATACCGGTAAGCATACCGGTGAAACGGTTGGTTGTCATGGCTGCGAGGATATGACGCAACTGGGAGCCTGCCATCTTCTGCAACGCCTCACTCATTATCTTCATTCCATAAATGAGAAGTGCGAGTGACCCGATAATCTTAAAAAATATCCAAATCGACATATTTTATATTATAATTGTGTTTCAACAGTGTCATGTCTCGGATAATTTGAGTAACTTTACACCTGAAAAAGACTCTAAACCATACAAGCTATGAAACAATTAATACAAATCCGTTGCAAAAATAATAAAAAAAAGCTGAATATCCCAATCGGAAGTACACTTTCTGATGCATACCGCGAATTAAATCTCAATATTCCATACGGACCCGTCAGTGCAAAGGTTAACAACAAGGTAGAGGGACTCAACTACAGACTATACCATAACAAGGACATTGAATTTCTTGGGCTGGACTCTGCAAGCGGCATGAGAGCATATACCAGAAGCCTCTTTTTTGTCCTGTGCAAGGCTGTCAATGACCTATACCCAGAAGGAAAGGTGGTGATTGACATTCCTGTATCGAACGGATATTACTGCGACCTGCGCATTGGCAGGGAGGTTGCCGACAAGGACGTGGAGGCAATACGCAAAAGAATGGAAGAGATTGTGAAGGCTGCAATACCTATCAGACGTCACGAGGCACCTGCCGAGGACGCAATAAGAATGTTTGAGGAAATGGGTGCCGAGTCAAAGGTGAGCCTACTGAAAAGCATTGGTAATCTTTACACTACATACTATACCATTGATGATTATAAAGACTATTATTATGGCACGATGCTCACAAACACAAGCCAGCTGTCGGTCTTCGGTTTGGAGAAATATTACGACGGAATGTTGCTGCGGACACCAACAAGGCAAAACCCAAATGAATTAGGAGCACTGATAAGACAGGACAAGATGTTCGAGATATTCAAGGAACATCATAGATGGCAACAGATACTGGGCATTGATACAGTTGGAGTCTTCAACCAGGCTGTGATGAAAGGATGGACTAACGACATCGTAAACATCTCGGAGGCTCTTCAAGAAAAGAAAATTGCGAAAATGGCCGACGAAATAGCATCAAGAAAGGACGTGAAGGTCGTTTTGCTCGCTGGACCGTCTTCTTCGGGAAAGACCACCACTTGCAAACGCCTGTCAATACAACTGCTCACAAACGGCATCAAGCCTTTGCAGATTTCACTTGATGATTATTTTGTAAACAGGGAAGACACTCCAAGGGATGAGAGCGGAGAATATGACTATGAAAGTATCTATGCACTAAACATTCCACTTATAAACGAACAATTCAGCAAACTGTTCAACGGTGAGGAAGTGGAACTGCCAAAATACAATTTCCAAACTGGCAAGAGCGAGAAGAGTGGCAAGAAACTCAAGATGGAAAGCAACAATGTGCTAATAGTAGAAGGCATTCATGCGCTCAACCCAGAACTGACATCACAGATTCCGGAAAACCGCAAGTTCAGAATTTATGTGTCGGCACTTACAACCATCCTGCTTGACCATCATAACTACATACCGACAACTGACAACCGACTGCTCCGCAGAATAATAAGGGACTATAAATACAGGGGATGCTCAGCCGAGGAGACTATAAGGAGATGGCCTTCTGTAAGAGCTGGAGAAAACAAATGGATATTCCCTTATCAGGAGAATGCGGATATGATGTTCAATTCTGCCATGATATACGAACTTGGTGTCATAAAGGCGCAAGCAGAACCGTTGCTGGAACAGGTACCGGAAAACTGTGAGGAATATTGCGAGGCCTACCGATTGCTGAAGTTCCTGAGATACTTCAAGCCTGTGCAGTTCAGGAGCCTGCCGCCAAACAGCCTTCTTAGAGAATTCCTTGGAGGAAGTACATTTAAGTATTAACAACTTTGTTTTAAACAACCTTGTTTAATTCTGAGAATAGACGTAACTTTGATACCCCAAAAAGATAATATGCAAAGAAAAGCAACGATGAAGTCCCTTGAAAAAGTGGTTTATGTTAAATAAAGTCCTTTGAAAAAATGGCAGTGCTACAAAGAAAAATGGTGGTGCAAGTTTAAAATGCTTATATTTTCCTGCTATTGATATTTCTTCCGCAGAAAAACATAAGCACTTTTATGGGTAGATAAATATTACGGGGATAGAGCATACACAAGGACAATGTAACAAGAGTTACTCATATGCCTTATCCTCAGCCATAGCGATGATGTCCTCTCTTGACATTTCTTCATGAAGGCTATTGTCATCGGTTTCCGTTTGCTGCGACTCATCAACACTGTCGGCAGATGGACAAAGGTCCTCTATTACTGATATGGGTTCCTCCTCCATGCTCGTACGCTTGCTTTTCTCATCGAATATCATGTTTGAGAATTTCTTGTCGCTACGCAATCTGGATATCACCTCCTTTGCAGCGTTCTGCTGGCTCTCTTTCTTTGAATACCCTTTTCCTCTGCCACTCTCTATTCCCTCGAGAAGGATGCGTGTATGAAAGACTGGACTGCTATTGTCCACCGTCTGCTCTACAAGTTCGAAAACGATGTCGATATGGTTTCTCTGTGTCCATTCTATCAATTTCGACTTGAAGTTAATTATCTTATATGCTACCTTGTCGATGTTTATCAGCTCACCGAGGATTCTCTTTTCCATAAACTTGTGACAGGCATTGTATCCATGGTCAAGATAAAGCGCACCTACGAGGGCCTCAAAAGCGTTTCCCCCCATATAGCTGTTGTGCGAATTAGCCTGACCACTTGACAATACGAGTTTGTCAATGCCCATCTCTCCCGCAATTTTGTTGAGAGAGTCTCTCTGTACTATCTTTGAACGGGTATTTGTAAGGAATCCTTCTCTTTTGGTTGGAAAATGCTGATATACTATATCGCCCACAATGGCATCAAGAATGGCATCTCCCAAAAACTCAAGCCTTTCATTGTTCAGTGGCCTTCCTTTCGCATTGCGCCTCGCCACGCTCTTATGCATGAGAGCGAGCTTGTAATAGTCAATGTTCTTAGGATAACGTCCGATAATAGAATATAAAGAAGAATAAAGCTCCTTTTCCTTACGGAACGGGAGCTTTATCCTGTCTAATAGATCATTCAGCATATTTCTTGAAGATAACGCATGCATTGTGTCCTCCAAAACCGAAAGTATTACTCATAGCAGCTCTAACCTCACGCTTCTGTGCCTTGTTGAAGGTGAAATTCAGATTATAGTCGAGTTCCGGATCCTCGTCACCTTCCTCATGGTTGATGGTTGGAGGAACGATATCATTCTTCACAGAAAGGACGGCAACCATTGCCTCTACGGCACCTGCTGCTCCAAGCATGTGTCCTGTCATGGACTTGGTAGAAGATATGTTTAGCTTGTATGCAGCATCACCGAACACTTCCTTGATAGCCTTTGACTCAGAGATGTCTCCAACATGTGTAGATGTTCCGTGAACATTGATATAGTCGATGTCCTCTGGCTTCATGCCTGCGTCTTCAAGTGCATTCTGCATTACAAGCTTAGCTCCAAGTCCCTCTGGATGAGAAGCTGTGATATGATATGCATCTGCGCTCTCACCTTCGCCTACCATCTCGGCATATATCTTGGCTCCACGTGCCTTAGCATGCTCGAGTTCCTCAAGGATGAGGCATCCAGCACCCTCTGCCATAACAAAACCATCGCGGCTTGCACTGAAAGGACGGCTTGCCTTTTCAGGCTCGTCATTACGTGTGGACAGAGCCTTCATTGCGTTGAAACCTCCTACTCCACATGCACATATAGCAGCCTCTGCTCCACCACTAACAATGACATTTGCCTTACCAAGTCTGATAAGATTGAATGCGTCAGCAAGAGCGTTGCTTGATGATGCACATGCACTTGTAGTTGTATAGTTTGGTCCATGGAAACCGAAATGTATTGAAATATGTCCGGAAGCGATATCGGCAATCATCTTTGGTATGAAGAAAGGATTGAACTTAGGACCATTCTCCTTGTTGCAACCATAATATGTCACCTCATCCTCGAAAGTCTTGATGCCTCCGATACCTACACCGTAAACGACACCAATGCGGTTTAGGTCTTCCTTTTCCAAATCCAGCCCTGAGTCTTTTACACCCTGCATGGCACTAATCATTGCCAACTGTGTGTAGCGGTCAAGTTTGCGGGCTTCTTTACGATCTATCCAGTCATTGATATTAAGGTCCTTCACCTCGCAAGCAAACTGCGTCTTGAAGAGGGAAGCGTCAAAATGAGTGATTGGCGCAGCGCCACTCTTTCCTGCAACAAGGTTCTCCCATGTCTCCTCTGGGGTGTTTCCCACAGGTGTGACTGCTCCGAGTCCTGTTACTACTACTCTCTTTAATTCCATTTGTATAGTTATTATTAATGTTTACCCAAACTTCAGGTCTCAGCCCTTCTCAAGAAAAGTGATGTCCTGTTTCCAAGTTGTGGGGAAACGATTTATAATGATTCTTATTATAGCGTGTTTGAATACTGTCAAACATAAATGCCGACTTTTCCTGGTATATTGGACTGAATAGCCAGATGTCGGAATATTACTAAATCAGGAATTATGAAGCCATTTTTAGAATACCAAGCTTCGTAATTCCTGATTATTTATCCACTATCGTTTAGTGGATAGATTATTTTGTATTTGCCTCAATGTATGAGATAGCGTCACCAACGGTACCAATCTTCTCAGCCTGGTCGTCTGGGATGTTTACACCGAACTCTTTCTCAAACTCCATGATGAGCTCTACTGTATCAAGAGAGTCTGCACCAAGGTCGTTAGTGAAGCTTGCCTCTGGCTTAACATCTGCCTCATCAACACCGAGTTTGTCAACGATAATTGCTTTTACTTTGCTTTCAATTTCTGACATGATTGTAGTTTTTTAATGGTTATTATTAAATATTCTATTTCAAATCGGTTGCAAAGGAACAAAATTAAATTCATTTGTGCAAATATTTTTATCAAAAAACTTACAAAACATGCACACACACCCATATATTGTGCATGTTTTTTGACGTTTTTCAACCTATTTGTTTCGTTATAATACACATTACTATCTGTCTCCACACTTGTCATTTTTCTCGCTGCAATGAAAAAATCCCTATAAAATTTTGTCTATTAGGCAAAATCATTTATATTTGCAAATGATAAGGGGGATTTTCCCTGTTAACGTCACACATACAGCAATCCTGCAAACAACACAGGACATGTCTCGGACATGTAAACAGCAAGAACTATGAAAGGCGCAAGGGAACACACCTTATTATATATATAAAGAAATTAAAATATAAAGTAATATGTCATTCACAGAACATTGCAACGAAATCTTCAACCAGGCAATCAGGGACTATCACATCAAGGATGATGTAAACACACCTATCAACAATCCTTACGACAGAGACTCCATTGAAAACAGACTCTATCTCAAGTGCTGGATAGACACTGTCCAATGGCATTTCGAGGACATCATCAGAGACCCGCACATAGACCCTGTCGAGGCTCTCAACCTTAAAAGACGCATAGACCGTTCCAATCAGGACAGGACAGACTTGGTGGAGCAGATAGACTCATACTTCAGGCAACAGTTCAGCGATGTAAAGCCTAACGCTGACGCAACAATAAACACGGAGAGTCCGGCATGGGCAATAGACAGGCTGTCCATTCTTGCCTTGAAAATATACCACATGCGAGAGCAGGTGGAACGAACAGATGTGGCAGAGGAACACATCAGGAAATGCCATGAAAAGCTTAACGTGCTTGCCGAGCAGCAAATTGACCTCGGCACAGCAATAGACCAGCTTCTGAAAGACATTCAGGAAGGCAGAAAGTACATGAAAGTGTATAGGCAGATGAAGATGTACAATGACCCATCCACCAATCCTGTACTCTACTCCAACAAACAATAGAAGAACAAGTAAACAAACATGACATGAAGACCGAGCACCTGCTTATAATGCGGCTCTCTGCTATGGGCGATGTAGCTATGCTTGTTCCCGTAACATTCTCACTTGCAAGGCAATATCCTAACTTGAGAATAACGGTCCTAAGCAAGCCTTTCGCACGTCCATTCTTCGAGAACATCTCCGATAATGTGGGATTTATGGAAACCGACATTAACGGAGAAGAGAGTGGTCTGCACGGACTCAATGTTCTATACAGACGACTCTCCGCAAAGCACTTCACGGCTGTTGCTGACATGCACGATGTCCTGCGGACAAAATACCTTCGCATGAGATTCACCATTGACCAGTACAGGGTAGAGCATATCGACAAGCACCGCACCGACAGACAGAGGCTATGCAGGTTAGGTTACAAGGGCATGTCACCCCTGCCATCCGCTTTTGACAACTACGCTGATGTACTTGCACGACTTGGCTACCCTATAGAATGCTCTTTCCGCTCTATATTCCCAGAACAAAGGGGCGAGATACGTTCACTGGCTCCAGCCATTCCCGAAAAAAAATCATTCCAGCAATGGATAGGCATCGCTCCATTCGCCGCCCACACTGGCAAGATATACCCTCCTGACAAGATGGAGACGGTTATAGACATCATAACACAACGGCATCCTAATAGCAGGATTTTCCTTTTCGGAGGTGGACGCAAAGAACAGGAGATAATGAATGGATGGGCAGAAAAGAACAAGCAGTGTATATGCGTGGCAGGAACTCTGAAAGGACTCGACAAGGAACTCTCACTCATGAGTTATCTTGATGTCATGGTGTCTATGGACAGTGCCAACATGCATCTGGCATCTCTTGTTGCCACACCTGTTGTCAGCGTGTGGGGTGCGACACATCCTTGCGCAGGATTCATGGGATGGGGACAAAGCGAGGAAAATGCTGTCCAGGTAGATTTGCCTTGCCGTCCATGCAGTGTTTTTGGGAAGAAGGCATGCCACCGTGGCGACTATGCCTGCCTTAACAGGATAGAACCTGTTGAGATAGCCGACAAGGTAGAAAGCATCCTCATGAGAAAGTAACATGCAATTACATTTGAGCAAATAAAATGCTTCCTCTCGCTTTAAGGCGACAGGAATTAGAATAAAAAATTATACAACATTAAATCAAAGAAAGGGATTATTATGAAAAAGTATGTTTGCGATGTATGTGGATACATCTACGACCCAGAAAAGGGTGATCCAGAGAATGGTATAGAACAAGGAACTGCATTTGAAGACCTTCCAGAAGATTGGGTATGCCCTCTATGTGCTGTAGGCAAGGACGAGTTTTCAGAAACAGACTGACATCATTAAACCCCAATCGGTCATCAGACCGCCAAAGAGTGCTTTCTCAGACGGTTTTTATATGACCCATTTGGATAAAAGCTCTCGCAACCATCTTGCGGGAGCTTTTCTATATCCACCATTCCCGAATACTTACTATTGTCCACCCAGCCTATCAAAGAACGTTATCACACTTTCCCACGTCTTGAAATCATCTGAACCGAAGTCAATGACCGTTCCCAGAAAATCAGGGCACTTCTTTGATGTGATGAGATAGTCTGCATAAAGCATCTCTGGATTATTCGACAATATAACCCTGTTCCACGCTGGTGCATTTATATATTTTCCAATCCACTGCTGGGCTTCAACACCTTGTTGCAGGTCGGAAGTAAGGGCTGGAACTATAAAATAAACATCATATTTCTCTATCAGCATCTCATAGGCCTTATGCATACTGGACAAAGGATTGAGGAAAGAATCCATTAGTGTCTCAATACTGACAACTACCTTCTTCCGCTCCCTACCCTGCTGTTTGTCATCAATCCATCTGATAACGGGAATGAGATAATGGAGCACTGCCTTGTCGAAAAGGCGATGTCCACCATGATAACTAATGGCATTGGGATAATGTTCCCTGAATAGGTCGAAAGTGTGCACTACGTCATCCTCATCACCAAATAGCCCAAACACTTTCTTCCTTTCTTCATCATCAACGGCTGCAAAATTCCCATCCGTTATGTTTTTATACTCCTTTACCAAAGCCTTGGTGACCATAAACTCCTGCACCCCATCTTTTCTCGGATTGTGGAATACTTGCATTCCTGTCAGACCGTGCTCTCTCATTGTGTCACCAATCTTGAATGCCGGGTTTACGAGAATCCTGTAAAAGCCATGAAGCATCTCAGCATACATGCCACCCATGGATGTACCTATTACAATATCAGGACTCTCCTTACCAGCCAGCTCTCTGAGCATGACCACAGCATCCACAGGATTCAATGGCACATCAGGCGATACGACCTCACATCCCGGCATGTAATCTCTAAGCAATTGTGCGGTATGTGTAGCCCCAGAACTGCCAAAGCCATGAATATACAATATTTTCTTTCCATCCATCAGTTCTGGAAAGTTTTTTACATGCATACCCTCATTTGATTTTTCCATAATGCGAAATTTAAGTTATTAAGGAGTGGTTTGATTGGCAAATTTACGGAAACATTTTTGAATATTCAAGCCTTACGACACAAAAACAATCAATTTTACGAGCAACAGCAGCAAGTGTGACTTGTCTTTTTGATATGATACAACTTTATACTATTGGCATATTTCACGTTTTAAACATATTTTAACCACTAAATGAATAATAAAATATGTTTTATATGTAATTTTGCAGCGAAAGATATCGATATTATTATTATTTTGCATGCAGGACACATCCTGCTATGCCTTATTTGTATGATTATAATTATAACATTGTAGATTATGAAAAAGTATTTAGTATCATTCGCAATCATGCTTTGCGGCTTTGCTGCGACAGCATACGCTCAATTACCTTCCGTAACCATCAAGGACATAAATGGCAATGCGGTAAGGACAGATACATTGTCGAACAACGGCAAGCCTTTTATCATCGACTTTTTCGCAACATGGTGCAAGCCATGCAACCGTGAGCTTAAAGCCATCCATGAGGTATATCCAGACTGGCAGGAAGAGACTGGAGTGAAACTAATAGCTGTATCAGTAGATCAGGCTCAAAACATAAACAAGGTGAAGCCAATGGTTGACGAATATGGCTGGGAATACGACATTCTTCTCGACCCAAACAGCGATTTCAAGCGTGCACTTGGCATTCAGATGATACCATACGTCCTCATCGTTGATGGCAATGGCAATATTGTATATAAGCACAATGGATATACCGATGGTGCCGAGAATGAGTTGATAGAGAAAGTAAGGGAACTCGTAAAATAACAGCATGAGACATAGATTATTATTGATGTCTGTCATCATGACAGCCGCCATCAGTGCCAATGCCCAGGAAGATGGCAATGACAACAAATATATAGTCAGCGGAAGCATACAGAGTGACATGCTCGTGCCTACAGGCAAGCAGGAGGATGGTTCCAATGAGGATTTCCGCACCAATTCATACGCAGAGGTGAATGTGATGAGCAAGAACCTTGATTTTGGTGCGAGAATAGAATATCTCGACCATCCACTCCCTGGATTTGAGGTTGACAGAGGTTTCAAGGGATGGGGCCTTGCCAACATCTATGCGAAGATGCACACAAAGGACTTTGAGGTTACGCTTGGAAACTACTACGAGCAGTTTGGTTCCGGATTCATACTCCGAACTTACGAGGAGCGTTCCTTAGGCATTGACAACTCATTACTTGGAGCCAGGATTGTGGCAAAACCATTTAAGGGGGTAAGGATAAAAGCCCTTAGCGGATACCAGCGTCATTACTGGAGCTACAACGATGCCCTTGTCACCGGTGCCGACCTTGAGTTAAGCCTTGACCAATGGTTCAAGTCTTTTTCAGACAAGGGAATGAACCTCACACTCGGTGGTTCATGGGTAAACAAGCATGAGAGTGAGGGCGACAATGACATATTCGTTGATGCCACACATAAGCTGAAACTTCCAGTCAACGTCAATGCTTATGACGTAAGGGCTATGTTCCAGAAAGGCGGGCTCAACATTCTTGCCGAATATGCCCAGAAGAGTCAGGACCCAACGTTCAAGAACGACTACATCTACCGCAAGGGATATGTTGGAATGCTCTCAGCATCCTATTCGCGCAAAGGAATGTCCATGCTCGTACAGGCTAAGCGTTCCGACAACTTCTCATTCATGAGCGACCGCACAGAGACTGGTTCTGGTTCATACATAAACCACCTTCCGGCATTCACGGAAGACCACACATATACTCTCGCAGCCATTTATCCTTATGCTACCAACCGTAACGGAGAGTGGGCATACCAGGCGCAATTCGGATATAATTTCAAGCGCAAGACTGCGATAGGCGGTAAATACGGAATGAACGTGAAGGTGAATTTCTCCCACGTCCATGCCATAGACCAGTCACCTCGCACCAGCGCATCAATGCCTGACCTCGCAGCTGGCTCCAAGGGTACAGATGGCTATGGTTCTGCATTCTGGAAATGGGGAGACCAAACCTTCTATCAAGACCTCAACATACAGTTGGAACGCAGGTTCACAAAGAACTTCAAGCTGAACCTTATGTATATGAACCAGTTCTATAACAAGACTGTCGTAGAGGGTGAAGGCGGAATGATACACAGTGACATCTTCGTGGCAGACGGACTCTTCAACCTCACTCCAAAGACCAAGCTCCGCACAGAGCTGCAATACCTTGCCACAGCTGATGACGAGGGTGACTGGGCTTTCGCTCTTGCTGAACTGTCGCTCGCACCACACTGGATGTTCACAGCATCAGACACATGGAACTGTGGGGAAACAAAGTCACATTACTGGCAGACATACGTAACCTACAACATCAAGTCACACCGCATACAGCTTGGATGGGGACGCACAAGAGCAGGCTACAACTGCTCAGGAGGTGTTTGTCGTTATATTCCACAGACAAAGGGATTCACATTATCATATAACTACAATTTCTAATAGCGATGAGGAAAACCATATATACATTCATAGTCACAGCAGTAGCTGTTGCATTCACGGCATGCAGCAACGTTGATGATGACGAGAGGTTTGAGTATGTACAGCCTGCTGACGTCAACCGATGTGTTCTCATAGAGGACTATACAGGTCAGATGTGTGTCAACTGTCCCAAGGCTGCCCCTATAATAGAGCAGCTTCATGAGACATACGGCGACAATGTCATAGCAGTTGGAATACATGGTGGACAGCTGTCATTGGCTGACGGCACCAACGGGCTTGTAGGTCTTCGCACAGACGACGGAGAGAAATACTATGAGAATGTCGGTAAGCCTGCACAGCCATCAGGAAGAGTAAACCGCAAAGGCTCTCCTGTTTCCATAGACTTATGGACTTCATTGGTACAGTCGGAGATAACAATGGTTCCACCTTTGTCACTCGACCTGACGGCAGCATACGATGATGCCACACGCACCGTAACAGTCAATGTCAACTCACTGGGCATACACGGTTTTGTCGGCAAACTGCAATTGTGGTTCGTGGAGGACAACATAGTTGGTCCACAGATGATGCCTGACGGCTCTGCAAATTTTGAATATGTGCACAACCATGTACTCCGCGGCAGCATAAACGGCACTTGGGGTGAGCAGTTCGACGTACCAATGGGAGCTGAGAAGAGTGTGTCCCACACTGCCATCCTTGACAGCAAGTGGAAGAGTGAAGACACATACATCGTAGCTTTCGTATATAACGACAATGGTGTACAGCAGGCAGCAAAGATACCTGTTGTGGCAAAGTCAAACGAAACAGAAGAATAAAACATCAAGCATTGTAAACATAAACAAAATAATCAAATATGAAGAATCTAAAACTAATGGCTTTAGCAGCGATGTTATGTCTTGGAACAGTAAATGTCGCCGCACAGGATGAAGAGGAACTTGACGAATCCTTCATCTTTGTTGACGAAGAGGGCAATAAGATTGCAGATGGCAGTACAGTGACATTTGTAGGCAAGCCGCACCCTTTCACAGGAAAAGTATCACAGGTTGACGTGGAAGTGTCAGTAAAAAACACCCTTCCAAGCGCAGAGTATTGCTCTTTGCATATTGTTACGACATCCTTGCCAAGTGGTTCAATAACATCTTGTTTCCCGAGTCTTTGCACAAATAACATACCTGCTGATTATGAATCAGACTCAGGCTCATTGTTTTCAGAGGAGACAAGAGGACTGCAGACAGAATGGATGGTTGAGGATGGCAATTACGGCACAGCAACTTTGACTTTACAACTGAGACACATGGAGAAATTCAATAAAACATATATACCTGTAGGCGAAGGACCAACCATCAATGTCAACCTCATATATTCCGACCCGGCAGCCATCGATGGAATAGAAGGCAACGATAACACACGCATCGTAGCTCGTTACAATGCCAATGGTCAGATTGTCAAATCTCCTGTCAAGGGAGTCAATATTCTGAAGCTCTCCAACGGTAAGGTTGTAAAGGTCATTGAAAAGTGAAAATTGAATTTTCGTGCAAACCGAGAGGAGAGCAAAGCTTGCTTGAGCTATCCCGAGGTGAAGCCGAAAATCGACATAGTCAAAGTTGAATTTTCGTGCAAACCGAGAGGAGAGCAAAGCTTGCTTGAGCTATCCCGAGGTGAAGCCGAAAATCGACATAGTCAAAATTTATAATTTATAGAAACATGAAGAAACTTTTACTATTGGCAACAGTATTCGTGCTGTCGTTATCAAGTGCTACGGCACAGGAGAACATTGTTCTTGTCAAGAAGTCTCCATCAGCAAATGGAAGCATAAATGCAAATGTGGCAAAAGCTCCTCAGAAGACTGAATTGAATGACGGCGAAGTCCTTTGGGGATATTACGGAGGGGAGTACAATGATACATACGGTGTAGGAGTAAGTAGTGCAACTAACTACTCTGTAGCCATGGAAGTGCCTGCATCTTTAAAAGGTTGTACCATAACAGCCATCAACCTTCCTATAACCACAAAGAACATGTCTAATGTGTCTGTTTGGGTATCAACATCTACAAGTGCCACCAATGCTGTGGCATCAAAAACATTGACAGCGTCAACGCTGTCTGTTGGCTACAACAGGATAGACCTTGACGAACCTGTAACTATTTCCGATACCAAGCTTTATGTAGGCATGGACTTCAAAATTACCTCTGCAACCTCAAACGCAACAAAATATCCTGTTTGTATAGGAGATGGTTATAGGGAGGGTTCTATCTATCTCGGTTTCGCCACATATCCAATGCAGGATTATTCAGCTAATAACTGGATGTGGGCATGCCAGCTGTTCATCACAGGATTTGGAGAAGACAACGGTGCATTTTTCTCTTCTTATAGAACAAAGGTAGGCACAGCAGACAGCGAAATATCGTTGCCTGTAACACTCACAACCGATTCACAAGAGCCTGTATCAAGCATTGGCTACACTGTTGACATTAACGGAGACATGCAGACGGGCACTTTGACCTTTGCCAATGACATTAGTGCAGGCATGGGTATCTTCACCGAATGCAATATAGAGTTCAAGACACCATCAACAACAGGGCTTCACGACATAGTTCTCTCCGTTGACAAGATTAATGGTAAAGACAACAAATATCCAGACCAAGTCCTTAACGCAAAGATTAAGGTTGTATCAGAATTGGTAAACCGCATACCACTTGTGGAAGAATTAACAGGAACCGGATGTGGTTATTGTCCAAGGGGATGGGCTGGTCTTGAGTATCTTAAGGAGGTACATCCTGAGGCATCAATAGCTGCCGTTCACCATTATAATTTAAATGACCCTATGTTCATATACAACTACGAATATATGGGACTTTATCTTGAAGGTGCGCCAGGAGCTATAATTGACAAACATTTTGAAATTGACCCTTATTATGGAGCAAAGAATGACACTTATGGTACAGAAGAAACTCCAAGAGGAATAGTTGACGCTTATGAGGCTGTTGCAAGAGAGGATTTGGCTGACGTAAAAGTTGAGGTTGATGGTATGTTCGATGATGACGAGATGAACGTTGATGCTACCGCTAACGTCACTTATCTGTATCCAAACAGCAATCTTGACGTAGTTTTCGTACTCACAGCAGACAGTCTTACTGGTAGCACGACAAACTGGAAGCAGAGCAACTACTATTATACAAATACACAGCAGTCGTGTATCAACAATGACCAAGCAGAACTCGCAATATTTTGCAAAGGTGGCGAATATGGAACATCATCTGTTTACATCCCATTCAATGATGTGGTGGTTTCCAGCTCCCGCACTCCATTTGTTGTTGACGCAAAAGGTAACATGACAGACACCGGTCACAATCAGGTTCCAAAACTTGAGGCAGGCGATACAAATGAGACAAGGGAAGCAACATTCTCCATTCCATTGCCAGCCCAGTCAACAGCACTTTATAAGGCTATTGACAGGAACAAGGTTAACGTAATAGCTTATGTCATGGATAGCAACGGTGTAGTCCTCAACTCTGTAAAGGCTAAGGTAAAGCGTAATCCTAATGCCATATCTGGCATCACCGTATCTGACAGCAATGTTGAGGTTGCCCGTTACAATGCTGCCGGTCAGCAGATAGCTACACCTCAGAAGGGTATCAACATCGTTAAGTATTCTAACGGTACAAGCAGAAAGGTGATTGTTAAGTAAGCTAAAGCAAGCAAATATTCCTTTTCTTACTTGGATTCAAGTAGGATGAACTGTTCAACAGGCAATGCCCTATTTTTGGTGGCATTGCCTGTTTCTTTTTAGTTGTGCCGTGAATCAATCATAATTGGGCATTGATGTTAAATTGCGTTGGCGAGAAAAAGACATGCATTTGCTACATCAGTCTATTTATTCAGCATGTATTTTGAAAAGCTGTCTTCTGTTTCTGTTAACTAAAGAAAAAGTGTAGAGATAATCAGTAAAAGACAGACAGATAACCATTGCAATGGCAATAAGATTAATAACCTATCGACTGAAAGGTTATTAATCTTTCGCCTGATAGATTATTAACCTTATCAGCAAGTCAATGGTTTGGAATCGCAATATAAAGCATTTCATCTATCCTTAAAAAACATGAAATATATAGGAATTACAAAAGTTTGGAGTAACTTTGCAAATTATATATATACACGAACAAGTTTACACGGCATTTTAACAGGCAAAGAAAACAACATATGAGTATAACAAGTTTGGCAGAGAGACTCTATTTCCGCTCACGCAACCACGAGTTGGAGAGACACATCAATGGAGCTGAGCAGCTACAGGCAGATGTGTTGCGCAGATTGCTCTCTTTGGCTGCGGACACGGAGTACGGCAGACGTCACCTTTTCAGCAACATCAGTAATTATGAAGACTTTGCTGAAAGTGTGCCAGTCAATACATACGATGACTTAAAAGGAGACATAGACCGTATGCGCCACGGAGAGTCAGATGTTCTCTGCCGTGGTGTAGTAAAATGGTATGCCAAGTCATCTGGCACCACCAATGACAAAAGCAAGTTCATTCCTGTATCAGCAGATGGCCTGAAGGACACACATTACAAGGGTGGCACAGATGTCGTGGCATTATATCTTGCCAACAATCCCAAAAGCCGGATATTCGATGGCAGGGCACTGATACTTGGCGGCAGCCATGCTCCAAACTACACACTGCCCCACTCTCTTGTTGGTGACCTTAGTGCCATCCTCATTGAAAACATCAACCCACTCGCCAATCTCGTCAGAGTACCTCAGAAGAAAACAGCACTCCTTTCTGACTTCGAACTGAAACGTGACCGTATAGCAGCGGAGACACTCAACAAGAATGTTACGAACATATCAGGCGTTCCCTCATGGATGATGTCTGTTCTCGTGAGAGTATTGGAGCTTTCCGGCAAGAAGCATCTTGAGGAAGTATGGCCCAACCTTGAAGTGTTCTTCCACGGAGGCATAGCATTCACCCCATACAGGAAACAATATGAAAAGCTAATCAAGAAGTCAGACATGCGCTATATGGAGACATATAACGCAAGCGAGGGTTTCTTCGGCATACAGAACGACCCTACTGACCCTTCCATGCTGCTAATGCTCGACTACGGTGTTTTCTATGAATTCATTCCAATGGACGAGTTTGGCACTGATAATCCCACTGTTGTCCCTTTGAGCGGAGTAGAGACAGGAAAAAACTATGCCATGCTTATCACCACCTCATGCGGGCTGTGGCGATACCTTATTGGCGATACTGTGAGATTCACTTCAAAGAACCCATATAAGTTTGTCATAACAGGAAGGACAAAATATTTCATCAATGCCTTCGGCGAGGAAGTAATAATGGACAATGCTGAAAAGGCACTCTCCTATGCTTGCCAGAAGACAGGCGCACAGGTTTCTGACTATACCGCCGCCCCCGTGTTCATGGACCAGAATGCAAAATGTCGCCACCAATGGCTCGTAGAATTCACCCGTGAACCAGAAGACATTGATGAATTCGCAACACTTATTGACAACAAACTCCAGGAGGTAAACAGCGACTATGAAGCGAAACGCTTCCACGATGTAACCCTTCAACGACTTGAGGTGGTGAAGGCAAGGAGAGGACTCTTCAACGACTGGCTGAAATCTAAAGGAAAACTTGGCGGGCAGCATAAAGTGCCGCGACTAAGCAACAGCCGCAAAAACATTGACGAACTCCTTGATATGAACGTAGCATCAAACGCTTAACGGCAGACGGGAATGTCAACAGGCAACCACAAGAGGTCGAGACATCACATACTATAGAAAAAGAAAACGGACAAATTTATGACATATCACAGACCACATACTGGATTACTACTCTTTGTAATGGCTGTCGTTTTATTTACGGCTTGTGCCAAGATGGGACGTCCGGATGGAGGATGGTTTGACGAGACTCCTCCTCATGTCATTGGCAGCACACCGGCAGACAAGTCGTGTGGTGTCAAGAGCCGCAAGGTGGAGATTCTGTTCGATGAGTTTATTAAGATTGACAACCCCAGCGAAAAAGTCGTCGTGTCACCTCCACAGCTTGAACAACCTGAGATAAAAGGACAAGGCAAGCGAATTGTCGTGGAACTGCAAGACACGCTCAAAGACAACATAACATATACCATTGACTTCTCTGATGCAATATCAGACAACAATGAGGGTAATCCACTTGGAAACTACACCTATACCTTCTCAACAGGAGACCACATAGACACCCTTGAGGTGGCAGGACATGTCCTTAAGGCTGACAACCTTGAACCGGTGAAAGGAATATTAGTGGGGCTTTATGACGACCTTGCCGACTCGGCATTCAAGACAAAGCCTATGCTGCGTGTGTCAAGAACCGACGAGGACGGAAGGTTTGTCATAAAGGGTGTTGCAGAGGGTTCCTACCGCATCTATGCGCTTCAGGATGCTGACGGCAACTATATGCTGTCACAAAAGAGCGAGATGCTTGCCTTCAACAACAACACATATCAGCCAACTTTCAAGCCAGACATGAGGCAAGACACCATCTGGCGCGACTCACTGCACATAGCAAGCATAGAACGCACACCCTACACACACTTCCTGCCAGACAACATAACCCTGCTGGCCTTTACAGAGGAACTTTCCGACCGTTATCTGCTGAAGGCGGAAAGGTCAGAGGCAGAATACTTCACTCTGTATTTCAGTCATGGCGACACATCACTTCCAGAAATCCACGGACTGGACTTCGACGAGAAAGACGCATTCATAACAGAAACATCGCCCCGTCAGGACACAATATATTATTGGTTGCGCGACACCGCACTTGTAAACAGGGACACTCTACGATTCGAATTGTCTTACCTTGCTACAGACACCACAGGCATACTGACACCGCAGACAGACACGCTGGAACTGTTTTCCAGAAATCCATACGCCCGCCGCCTTAAGGACAAGCAGGAGAAATATGACAAATGGAAGAAGAAACAAGAAAGGCTGATGAAGAAAGGCAAACCATATCAGGAAGAAATGCCTCCAGAGCCCTTGAACGTGGAATATGGTGTGCCTTCATCCATTGACCCAGACCAGAACCTTACATTTGCATTCCCCTATCCTCTTGAAAGAATAGACACTGCGGCTATCCATCTATATGAACGCATCGACACCATGTGGTATCGCAAACCATTCCTGTTTGGAGAGATGGCTGGCAAGAACCGCAAATACACCATGGTGGCAGAATGGGTTGCAGGCAACGAATACAGCCTTGAGATAGACAGCATGGCTTTCACCGACATATACGGAAGGATGTCATCGCCCAAGAAAACAGGAGTCAAAGTAAGACGCACAGAAGAATACTGCAACCTTGTGCTGACGCTGCAGGGAATGGCTGACACCTCTGTCGTCGTACAGCTGCTATCTTCTGGCGACAAGGTAATAAAGGAAGTGTTCACTACCAACGGCGAAGCTACAATCTATTATGTCAAGCCCGGAGAGTATTACCTCAGGATGTTCGTTGACAGCAACGGCAACGGGATATGGGACACTGGCTGCTACGATGAGGGCAGACAAGCAGAAGCTGTATATTACTACCCGGAAAAACTGGAATGCAGGGAGAATTGGGAACTACGCGAGTCGTGGAACCCTACATCAAAAGATATATCCCGCCAGAAGCCCTCTGGCATGGGAAACAAGAAAGGAAACAACAAGAAGACCATGTCATTCCGCAATGCAGAACGAGCACGTAAGCTTGGAGTGGCACCACCGGAAAGGAGATGACACATATGCCACGAATCATATTTACAATGCTGATGCTTGCAATGTCCATGTCCTCATGGTCACAATGCGGGCTACGCAATACGGCATTCTCCAGCGGTGAATATCTTACATACAATCTCTATTTCAACTGGAAATTTGTATGGGTGAAGGCTGGCACTGCATCCATGTACACAGTGCAAAGCATACACAAAGGACAGAAAGCCTACCGCACCAGCCTATCTACGAAAGGCAACGAAAAGGCAGACAAATTGTTCTTCATGCGAGACACTCTGCTAAGCTACAGCACCCTCGACCTTGCTCCTCTCTATTTCCGCAAAGGAGCACGTGAGGGCGAGAGATACAATGTGGATGAGGTGTTTTACAGTTATCCTAATGGCAAATGCCACGTAAGGCAGCATCGCCAACACACAAACGGCACACACTCTTGGGAAGAGCATACATACAGTGACTGTGTATTCGACATGCTCAACGTGTTCCAGCGTGCCCGCTCGTTCAACCCATCCAACTGGAAAAAAGGACATATCATAAACTTCCCCATTGTAGATGGCAAGGGACGCACTCCTGCACGCCTCGTCTTCCGTGGAAGCACTACGGTAAAGGCAGACAACGGGAAGAAATACAAATGCCTTGAGATATCATACCTTGAGGTTTCCAAAGGAAAATATAAGGAGATAGCCCGCTTCTTCGTAACAGACGACAAGAGCCATATTCCTGTAAGAATTGACCTCTTCCTGCGTTTCGGGTCGGCAAAGGCATTCCTTGTCAGTATGAAGAAATAAAACATATATCATGGACTATCAAGAAAAAAATCTCATATCTCCACCCGATTACCGCCACGACACAGTGCTGCCTCTGCCCATGGAGGTGAGTGCCAGCGCATGGGCTGTCGATGCAGCATGCAGCGGCAATCCCGGTCCTATGGAATACCAATGCATAGACCTTGCCACTGGAGACAGGGTATTTCATTTCGGTCCCTTACACGGTACCAACAACATAGGCGAGTTCCTTGCCATAGTACATGCACTTGCGCTTATGGAGAAGAATGGCATAAAAGACAAGATTATATACAGCGACAGCGTCAATGCCATGCTTTGGGTAAAGAAAGGGCACTGCAAGACGACCTTACAACGCAATGCAAGTACTGAGCGACTCTTTCAGGTTATTGCACGCGCAGAGCAATGGTTGTCCACACATACAATAAATGTGACGATACAGAAATGGGACACAAAAGCCTGGGGAGAGATACCAGCAGACTTTGGCAGGAAGAAATAATATAGAGAAGACGGAGGAAGGTGTGGTCTCATCGGGAATCGAACCCGAATCTAATCTTTAGGAGAGACTTATTCTATCCATTGAACTATGAGACCAAGCCTGTTGTCACATTATAGGGAAATACATCAAAGAAAACGACTATAATGATGTTTCCTCCAATTGCGGTTGCAAAGTTAGTCAATTTAATGATAATGACAAAATAAATAAGTCTGTTTTTAAAAGACACTTTAAACTTTTGCTCTCACCAGATGTCTATTAATGAGTGCAGACTTGCAAAAAAAAAGAGCAGAAAGGCTAAAAGAAGAACAAACAACAGATATGAAAAGGATTATATTGGTATGCTTCGCCCTGTTTGCCATGACAATGGCTTTTGCACAGGGTATGGTAAAAGGAAAAGTACTGTCGAAAACCACCAACGAGCCGTTGGAGTTCATTAATGTTACTGTTTCCATAAAAGGCGAGACAAAGATTCTGAAAGGAGCTATAACCGACATTAACGGCAACTTCACCGTCAACGGTCTCCCCAATGGCAATTACACCTTGCGTCTGTCTTTCCTTGGTTACAAGGAGGCTATACGCAACTTCTCCATCACAAGCAACGACAAGACGCGTAATTTCTCCATCATCTATCTGTCTGACGACACCCATACACTCAACGAGGTCACCGTGACAGGACAACGTTCAGAAATGAGGCTCGAGGTGGACAGGAAATCATTCAGCGTTGACCAGCAGATATCAAATGCCGGAGGCTCTGCAAGCGAGGCTCTTGAGAACATACCATCCGTTGAAGTAGATAACGACGGCAATGTGTCTCTCAGGGGCAATACAAGCGTAGAGGTATGGATAAACGGAAAGTCAAGCGGACTGACAGCAGACAACAGGGCAGAGATTCTGCAACAGCTTCCGGCTGAAAGCATAGACAGGATTGAGGTAATAGACAACCCTTCTGCCAAGTTCTCGGCTGAAGGGTCGGCAGGTATAATCAACATAGTGCTTAAGAAAGAACGTAAGGCTGGTTATTACGGCTCGCTTCAAGGCTCTGTAAACACGAGGAAAGGAGCATCCTCCAGCTTCAACATCAATTACAATAGCTCTCTTCTCGATGCATATGCCAACGTAGGCTATCGCCACCGCGACAATGAAGGAGGAGCTATCAGCCGACAAACCTATCCATCCGATGGCAGATACCAGAACTACAGAAGCATTTCGTCACGTCAGGGCAACAACCTTTTCTCAAGAGCTGGACTCACCTTTCACGCATCTCAGAAAGACGACATCTCGCTAAACGGAATGTTCATGTTTGGAAAAGGAAACAATCTCACTACAACTCCATATCATTATGGGTATGAGGGAAACAGCGGAGACTCTTACATGATGTTCCGCAGAAACTCATCCGACAACAAGATGAGAATGATGAACATCGAACTTGGCTACAGACACAACTTCACAGACAAGCACTTCCTTGACTTCAACATAAGCTTCAACAGATGGAAGTTAGATGACAAGAACATCTATCAGGACTCAACAACCTATCTGAACGACCTTGCCATACCTACAGAGTATTCATGCCAACTGAGACCGCTTAACATCAACAACAAGAGATGGGAGGCAAAACTCGACTACGAGAATCAGATAACAGAACACATGAAACTGCAGGCTGGTTACCAATGGAACTATTCCCATGAGAATACTCCTCAGGAAAGCTATGAGAACAACATGTCATGGGAGACCGACAACCTTGTTGAGGTGAAAGATTTCTACAACCGATTCATCTACGAAATGAATGTGCATGCCATATACACTACCCTGTCATACAACATAGGCAAATTCGGTATCATGGGAGGACTGAGAGGCGAATACTGGAAAGTAGATACGGAATCATATACTTGGGAGCAAGAACACAATGCCGAAGAGAGAGAGCCTGCTTTCAAGAAAGACTACTTCCAACTTTTCCCAAGCGTGTTCATCTCTTATCAGCTCACACCATCCGACCAGATTCAGCTTAACTATACACGACGGTTGAAACGTCCGTGGGGAGGACAGCTTAACACCTTCAAGAACACCAACGATGCAACGGTCATAACATACGGAAACCCACTGCTTACACCAGAATATTCCAATTCATTCTCACTCAACTGGCTTAAGACATGGTCACAGCACTCCCTCCTTGCAAGTGCATATTACAGACCTACCACAGATGTAATGCAGAGAATAACCTATAAAAGTGCATCTGACGGACTGATGTATCAGACAAACTTCAATGTTGCAAAAAGCACAAGCGCAGGTCTTGAAATAACGGCAAAAAACAGATTCTTCCGCATCCTCGACCTCACCACAAGCGCAAACTTCTATTATTACAAGCTCAATGGTTATGATTTCGACATAGATGGTCAGACCATATCAGGAGAAAGCGACGACAAGTTTACATGGAACGTCCGCATGCAAGCATCAATAATATTACCATTCGACATCTCGTTCCAAGCTACAGGACGATACCGCTCAAGGCAGGTCATCACACAAGGATATACAAAAGCAAACTATGCCGTTGACTTGGGCGTAAGGAAGTCTTTTCTCAACAAGAAACTTGTTCTTGCCGTCAACTGTCGTGATTTGCTTGACTCAAGACGGAGGAAAAGCTATACATTCTCTGACACCTTCACTAAATATCAGGAAAACTGGAGACATGGACGCACTGTAAATTTCTCACTAACATGGAACTTCGGTAACATGAAGCAGAAAAACAAGAAACGCATGGACTCACAGGAACAGGAAGAAGAATTCAACAATGGCTATGACAACTGACAATAAAGACATAATGTACATGCACAGGTGTCTTCAACTCGCCGAGTATGGAAGATACGGAGCTAAGCCTAATCCGATGGTTGGTGCAGTGATAGTAGCAGGTGACAGGATTATAGGAGAAGGATATCATGAAAGATGCGGACAGGGACACGCTGAGGTCAATGCCTTTGCATCTGTTAGCCCATCTGACGAGAAACTCCTGCCAGCAGCAACCATGTATGTGAGTCTTGAACCATGTGCGCATTATGGGAAAACACCTCCATGCGCCAGACTAATCATTGAAAAAGGGATAAAGAATGTAGTTGTCGGATGCGTTGACAGCTTCTCAAAAGTAAGTGGCAAAGGCATAGCAATGATGCGTGAGGCAGGAATAAATGTAAAAGTAGGCATTCTGGCTGAGAAGTGCAGATGGCTAAACCGCAGGTTCTTTACCTTCAATGAAAGAAAACGTCCATATATAACACTCAAATGGGCGCAGACTGTCAATGGATTCATAGACAACGAAGGAACGAGCCTGTCTATCTCAACTACTTTCACCAGACAGCTTGTACACAAGCTCAGAGCAGAAAACGATGCCATTCTCGTAGGCAGGACAACATATTTGAGAGATCACCCCAAACTTGACGTGCGTCACTGGACAGGGGAATCTCCATATTCATATATCCTATCACACTGCAACACCATTGACAATATAATAAATGACTGTTATGAAAACAACCGACAATCATTGTTAGTTGAGGGCGGACTTGCCACGCTCAACAGTTTCATAGATGCTGACCTTTGGGATGAGATTAGAGTGGAAACTGCGCCTTTTACTGTTGCCAACGGAACAGAGGCACCACGCATACCTTCCTCTGCATCACTCAATGACAAAGTAGAATTTGACAACAATATCATTGCACTCTACTCACATAATCCAAGATTGGCAAAATAGCGTTAAATACTTTTAAATCAATAACAAAAGAATATTTATTTGTTATATTTGCATGATTTATACATCTTCCTGCGAAAAAACAAGTTGACAAGTCAACCAGTATTAGTCTTTCTGGTCATTGACAAGCTCATGCAAGAAGAGTAGCAACCTGTTGACTTGTCAACTTGTTAACTTTGAGCAGGTTTGCAACACGAAAACCAACCGTGACCGGCCGAAGGGAAAAGGACTTCCTTGAGCATAGCAAAAAAACTTGAATAAACAACAAAACAATAAAGATATGATTTTAGAAACACTATTTGGTAACATTGCAAAGTTGTCAAGGACAACCACAACATTGCTGATGCTTTGCGTCAGCGGTCTCCTATCCACCGCCATGGCAACTGGAGACGGTAGTAAAAGCAATCCTTATGTCTTCACCAATGGAGGCGCATATCAGACAACAGCAGGAGTGGATTTCTATGCAACCTTTACTGCCCCTTCCGATGGAATATTAACCATCACAGAAATTGATTTCTTAGTATATGACAATGCTGATTTCACAGGAACAGAACATGAGATGGACTGGAATGGCAACTATGCCAACAAGGAATATTCCTATAATTGTACGGGAGGAGAAACATACTATTTGATGGCGAGACCCATTGAAACAAAACGCTTTATAGTTAGATTCGGCGGTACGACAGCACTAATCCTTAATAATGTTATACCTGCCGCCAATACCGTATTCAGCTCATCAAACGGACTTGTAAGTCTTGAATTCAACAAGAGCGTGAAGATATCCACCACAACCCTAAAGGCAGGCAGCAGTGAGAACACACTTAGCGCAAACATATCGGGGGCATACGTTTCCATTGATTTCAAGGAACTGCTAAACAACCTTTATGCCAATGGCTCTGTAAAAGAGGGTGACGATATTACAATTAGCATGACTGGTGTAAGAGATGCCAGCAATGAGACCAACATGTATGGTAATAACGGAGAACTTGAAATAAAATATATAGCGGGAAGCAAACCAATGCAGCTCATCTCTTCTACCAATACACCAGACGGCATTCCTGCAAACGGCACATTCTATTCTTGGTTCATGCCTTCAGATGAAAAAGGACTGGCTACCTTCACATTTGACAAAGCGGTTAATTTCACAGGCAGCATGTCTCCAAAAGCCATGCTCATATTTGGCAACCCGGAAATAGATGGCGGCTACTATGAAGAGACTCTGAATGTAAGCAAAGTTGATGACAATACTATAGGTGTGGATTTCAGAGGCAAACTCCGCAGACATAAGGACATTATCAATATAGATACCGTATATACATACATAACTTTGAAGCTGAGCAATGTCCACGACTTAGAGGGCAACTATGCTTATTTTCAAGGTACTGGCTCTACAGCAACTTGCTACATCGATTATTCATTCGAAGAAGTATCCTATTCTGCCACTCCAGACTGGTCAGCAATAGGAGGAAGCAGTCTTTCAATAATCGACAATTCAACCAAGAATATCGAGCTGTGGCTTAGGGAAACTGGTGGCAACGCCACTTTCGATGGAGCTGAATTCTCATACACCGACAACGAAACTGTAAAGGTGGCTACAGTAGCCAAGGAAAATATAAGCATAGAGGACGACCCAGACGACAGGGAAGCACACATTATAACTATTCCCTTACCAATGAAGAACGCCGACCCTAACACACAGATTACAGTGTCGCTGACAAACGTTGAGCGTCCTGACGGAATAACTACATCCATTCAGGATGACGCAATGAAATACTATACACACACCTTCTCCACTACAGGCATTACCGATTCCATCAACGCTATTGTCAGCTCCCGGGAAAAAGAGGGGAACATATACGGTCTTGACGGCAAGCTTGTCATGAAGAATGGAAATCCTAAAGATCTCAACGGAATTTCCAAAGGTGTATATATTATTAACGGAAAGAAAATTGTTTATTAATCATTATATGAATAAGATTAAGAAGTCACTACTGGCAATATGCCTGTTGACAGGAATAACAGCAACTGCACAAAGCAGTTTCCCAATTCTTGATGTATATAACTTCGAAGACCAAAGCTGTTTCAGAGGACTTTCAGACAATGGCAAATGGGCTGTAAGCTATGGTCCGGATGTAGCTGACGGCTCACGCTATTCAAATGGAAGGCTTCTCAACACAGAGACAGGTGAGATTACCAAACTTGTGGAAGATAACGACGTAAGCGTTCAGTCATACCATGGTGCAGATGTAACAGACGATGGAACGATTGTAGTAGGAGAAATAAATGGCAAGCCAGCTACATGGTCTCCAGGCATTGGATGGAACATTCTGCCTTTACCAGATGGATGGAACGAAGGACAGGCAGATGCCGTTACTCCCGACGGACATTATGCCGTAGGCAGGGCAAACGACTATGGAAACGGATATAAAGAATATCCATGCTGCTGGGACTTAACCACAAGAACCATTGTTGACACTCCCGATTTCCCTACAACAGGTACAAGTGGTCCTGGAAATGGAATGGTAAGATTCTGCTCTATCACAGCTGATGCGCATTACATCATAGGCTGTGTGGATTACAGCTACCCAGAGGAAATGATGTACTTCATCTATGACCTTCAGACAAAGACATGGTCAAAGATAGGTTTCAACAGCGACGGAACTCCATGGACGGAAGGTCTTCTTAGCGCAGGCGGAGTTTTCAGTCCTAATGGAAAATGGTTTGGCGGATGGGCTTTCCTTTCCGACAATGCAGATGATGAGAGCGTTCTATTCAGATACAACTTAGAGACCAAGGTATTCGAGATTATGCCAGGAGATGGCACCAGCGATTTCAACTCGCCAACTATTGACGACACAGGAACATTATATGCGTCCACGCCATCAGGCTCGCCTGTCAGAAGTCTTTACGTCCGCAATGGTTCATATTGGTACACTCTTGCGGAAATCCTGAAACAGTGCTATAACATAGACTTTTATTCCAAGTCTGGATATGACAATACTGGCACCACCATGGGTGTGTCTGGCGACGGAAAGACAATTACAGCATGGCCAGACCCATACACAGCAGGATACATACTGCGTCTTGACGAACCGATAGGAACAGTTGCCGAAAGGGTTAACCTTCTAAACGACTACACGGCAGTGCCTGACAATGGAACAGAGTTCTCAAAGATGAAATCCATAACCGTGACCTTTACACGTGAAGTGAAAGTGATAGGTGAAGCCAGCCAAGTGGTTCTTAAAGACGAGAACGGCAATGAAGTAAGAAAAGCTCTTGTCTTTGAGGAACAGGCATCAAACGCAAAGAATGTAACCATCTCATTCCGAACCACTACACTTGAAGCAGGCAAAAACTACACAGTAACGATTCCAGAAGGATGCATTACACTCAAGAACGACGAGAATAAGAAGAACAACGAGATTGTACTCAACTACAAAGGAAGAGCGCAGACTCCTGTCACTGTCACTGACATTACACCAAAGAGTGGTTCCTCACTATCACAGCTTGATGCAAGCACCAACCCTGTTTATGTAACATTCGACACTAATGTGTTGCCGACAGATACCGCAAAGGCACAGCTCTTCGAGAGAAACAGCAATGCTCTCGTATGTGATCTCGGACTGGCATATAAGGACAATAAAGTTGGTGTGTTCCCATACTCAACACAATACTTGTATCTCAATTCCCAGTACCGTATCGTGGTGAATGCCGGCTCATTCACTGACCTTGGAGGCGACAATCCCAATGAAGAAATAGAGATTGAATACGATGGCATATACGAGCGAATCATTATATCTGACGACACACTCGTATATAAGGAAGACTTTGCCGAAGGCATTGCCAACATGCTACTCTATGAAGGCGATGAAAATGTGCCTACAGAGGAGATGTTAGGTTATGACTTTACTCAAAAAGACCGTCCCTGGATACCTGTAAAGGATGAAGACAATGATGACTATGCAGCAGCCTCAACGTCTGCATACACTCCTGCCGGCAAGTCGAACGACTGGATGTCAACACCTCAGATATACATACCAGACGAGAAATGCCGTCTGTCATTTGATGCTCAGGGATTCAGGAAAAGCAAGAACGACACCCTTGAAGTCTATGTCTATCCATCAGAGGAAACACTAAACTACCTGACATCAGCAGACATTGAGAAATTCAAGACTTCAGGCAACCTCGTGTTCAAGGAGATCCTGTCGCCTGGAATCAGCGAGGATGTCCTGCTTGGAGAATGGACTCATTACACCATTCCACTTAACAATTATGCCGGCAAGAATATATATATTGTGTTTGCCAATCAAAACAATGACCAAAGCATTGTATTTGTGGATAATGTGAAAGTAATAAGAGACAATGGATTCCTTACAGCTATTGGTAACGAGACCGAAGTAGTGAACAAAGCATCACAGGCTATAGAAGGACGCCTCATTGCCAATATTGCAGGAAGAACGTTCAGTTCAGCCAAAGCAAGTCTTCTTGACAAGGATAAGAATGTTATAGATGAAGTATCAGGAACAGGACTGTCACTTGCGAAAGGCGATGCCTATAAGTTTGCCTTTACCAAGGAACTTCCTCTTACAGTAGGTGAGAACAACATCTTCTATATAGCGGGAAAACTTGATGAAAAGACAGACACTGCAAAATTCAGCATCAAGGATCTTGCTTTCAAACCTCATAAGCGTGTTGTTGTTGAGGAATATACAGGTATGGACTGTGTAAACTGCCCTCTTGGACATCTTGCAATGGAAAACCTTGTGAATATATATGGAGAAAGAATCGTCCCTATAGCTTACCACACATATACCGGTGATATTTATGAAAGCGGACTTACGGACTATACCACCTTCTTGGGACTCTATGCCGCACCTTCTGCCAAAATCAACAGAAGTGACTATGCCTATAGTCCTATGTATGACAACGTGGAGACAGACAAGCACGTATATACATTCACATCACCTGACGGCACATGCTGGCAGGATGCCGTGGCGAAGGAGTTTGAGAAGCTTACAACAGGCAATTATGACATACTCGCTTCATACGACGATGCTAACGACAACAGTATTACCATCAACTACGCAGCTAAATTCGCCTTAACAGCAGACAAGCAAAACATAGGACTTTTCTTTGTAGTTCTTGAGAATGACCTTGTAGGCTATCAGTCATCTAAGTTCTACAATTGGGATCCCAACATGTACGTTGGTCTTGGGGAATGGACAAAGGGTGGATTATATGGTCAGAACACTGTTTATCCATACTCCTTCAATCATGTGGCAAGAAGCATTGAATCAAATTCATATTATGGCACAGTGGGACTTATTCCTTCAAGCATAAACCAGGGGGAGATATATAATGGCAAGGTAACATTCAACGTTCCATCCACGGTAAAGGACATTACCAACTGCTCTGTCGTTTCTATTATGATGGATGCCAATACAGGAGAGGTCATCAACGTAGCATCATCTGAGTTGTACGCTCTTTCAGGCATCAAGGGCATTGACTCGGACTTCAACAATGGGGACTCCTCCTTTGTAGGTATATACAACGCTGAAGGACAGGCTATTTCACGCACTCAGAAAGGTTTGAACATCATACGTTATGCCAATGGAACGACAAAGAAGATTCTTGTCAAGTAAAAATTATTAAACTGATGAGTCAACAAGTTGACAAGTAAGCAAGTAATACGTCTATCTACTCAAGGACATAACTTTGTTTACTTGTCAACTTTTTTCAATATTGTTTTCTTTCAAGCAGGATGCCATATTTCAAATGTTCATTTTGCAGTATTTAAATAATTATATGTATCTTTGCAGGGTTAAATACGTAATTTAAATGTTTCCCAAACGTTTCATTATATTGCGGCAACTATTTTGAAATATCAACATGAAAGAATTTATAAAGGTCTTACGCAGGTTCATCCCACCGTATAAGAAATACCTGATATTGTCAGTTGTGTTCAACATACTGTCAGCTGTGCTTAATATTTTCTCCTTCGCAACACTCATCCCAATTTTGCAGATATTGTTCAAGACTGAAAATGGACAGAAAGTAACAAGACTCATGGAGTGGGACTGGTCACACTTGGAGAAAGTTCTCTCAAACAATGCCAATTACTACGTACAACAACTTACAGACACTATGGGAGCCACTACAACGCTTTTGGCAATTGGCTTGTTCCTGGCATTGATGACCTTCCTGAAGACAACAGCCTATTTCTTGTCGTCTGCCACAATAATACCAATCAGGACAGGAGTTGTCAGAGATATACGTAACCAACTTTACAATAAAATAACATCCTTGCCTCTCGGATTCTTTTCGGAAGAAAGGAAAGGTGACATCATAGCACGTATGAGTGGTGATGTGCAGGAAGTGGAAAACAGTATTATGTCGAGTCTCGATATGCTGTTCAAGAATCCCATACTTATAGTAGCATATTTTTCTACACTACTCTTCATTTCATGGCAGCTGACACTCTTCACGATTGTCTTCGTGCCCATCATGGGATGGTTTATGGGAAAGGTTGGAAGGAAACTGAAGGCTAAGTCAATAAAGGCTCAAGGTTTATGGAGCGACACCATGAGCCAAGTGGAAGAGACGCTTGGCGGCTTGAGGATAATAAAGGCTTTCTGCGCTGAGAAAAAAATGAATGTCAGGTTCGACAGCATAAACACCATGTATCGTAATGACATAATGAAGGTGAACATCCGTCAACAGATGGCACACCCTATGAGCGAATTCCTCGGTACAGTGATGATAGTAATAGTATTATGGTTTGGAGGTACATTGGTACTGAGAGAGACACCAGTGATAACAGGTCCGTCTTTCATATACTATCTCGTCATGCTCTACTCAATCATTCAGCCTCTTAAGGACTTCTCCAAGGCTGGATACAACATCCCTAAGGGTCTTGCCTCTATGGAACGTGTTGACAAGATACTTCTGGCAGAGAACAACATCAAGGAACAGGAAAAACCAGTACATATAAGCAGCTTCGAACATCAGATAGAGTTCCGCCACGTAAGTTTCAAGTACGACCAGCAATGGGTGCTCAAGGATATAAATATAGTTATTCCAAAAGGAAAGACAATAGCACTCGTAGGACAGAGTGGCTCAGGAAAATCTACTCTCGTTGACCTTATCCCACGCTACTACGATGTGCAGGAGGGCGACGTACTCATAGACGGCATCAACGTCAAGGAACTCGGCATTCACGACCTCAGGCAACTGATAGGCAACGTCAACCAGGAAGCCATACTCTTCAACGACTCTTTCTTCAACAATATCTCCTTCGGCGTGGAGAACGCGACACAGCAACAGGTTGAGGAAGCAGCACGCATAGCCAATGCACACGACTTCATAATGCAGACGGAAGAAGGGTATAATACCAACATTGGAGACCGCGGCGGACGACTTTCCGGAGGACAAAGACAGAGGGTCAGCATAGCACGCGCCATACTGAAGAACCCGCCTATATTGATACTTGACGAGGCTACATCGGCTCTTGATACAGAAAGCGAGAGACTTGTCCAGGATGCTCTCGAACGCCTTATGAAGACACGCACAACTGTTGCCATAGCACACCGCCTGTCCACCATAAAGAACGCCGATGAGATATACGTACTGCACGAAGGACACATAGTGGAACAAGGCAGTCATGATAAGCTGATGTCTGCCAACGGATATTACAGGAAACTGCATGACATGCAGCAATAGGAACTTTATCAACAGTTGTAAAACATAAGGTTTGGAGATACGGAAAACAATTAAAGAACAAGATATGAAAAAAATCATCAATGATATACTATATGGCATTACGTATGCACTGTTTTACAGTCTGTCATTACTGCCATTACGCATCTCATATTGTATATCCGACTTCTTTTACCTTATAGTATATAAAGTTGTAGGTTACAGGAAAAAAGTGGTTAGGCGCAATCTATCTACATCATTCCCAAATAAAACAGACAAAGAGTTAAAAGAAATAGAGGTAAAATTCTACCATTGGGTGTGCGACTATGTCGTTGAGTCTGTGAAACTATTAAGTATAAGCGAAAGCGAACTGCGTAGAAGGTTCACAATAACAAACAACGATGAGATTGTCGAATGCTTCCGTAATGGGCAATCTGTTGGTGCCATTTTAGGCCATTATTGCAATTGGGAATGGCTGTCATGTGTTGGTCTTGACCTACCAGAAAGAAGTAAAGTGGGACTGGTGTATCACCCAATATACAATAATGTCGTTGACAGACTATGGAGAAAGATACGTTCATGTCTGCCCAATGGTGTACCTGTACCTAAGAAGGACATTCTCAGATACCTCGTAGCATACAAGCGTGATGGTATCAACTCTATATTCGGATATATAGCCGACCAATCTCCAAAATGGGAGAACATACACCTTTGGCTCTCTTTTCTCAATCATGACACACCGGTATTCACAGGCTCTGAACGGCTTATGAGGAAAATGAATAACGCTGTATATTACGTGGAGATGTCACGACCAAAAAGAGGTTATTATACGTGTACATATCACCTCATAACTAAAGAGCCTCAGTCAATGCCTGAGCACGAGATTACAAAACGGTTCTTTGCTATGCTTGAAGAGACTATACGCAAAGAACCAGCATACTACCTATGGACCCACAACAGATGGAAACGCACAAAGAAAGAGTTTGACAAACATTTTGATGTCGTTAATGGCAAGGTGATACCAAAAGGTTAGCTAATTATGAATTACGAGTTCCTAATTCCTAATTCTTAATTGCAGCAAAGTGAGAATACAATTCAACATTCGTAATTCAAAACTTAAATAGCCAAATTGCCGAACGAAACTCAGCCAAATTGCCGAACGAAACTCAGCCAAATTGCCGAACAGATATAAAATAACCAAAAGAAAACTTGTGGTTCTCAATTATTTATGCTATTTTTGCAGCATAAATCAAAAAACATGGTAAACAGGTATAAGAAACGCATTGCAGACATCTTGCTTGACAGGAAGCTTGAAGGCATAGGAGCCGTACTTATAGAAGGACCGAAATGGTGCGGCAAGACAACCTGTGCAGAGCAGAAAGCAAAGAGCATCGTTTACATGAACGACCCCAAGAAGAGCAGCATGTATATGCAACTGGCAAAGATGAGTCCGCAAACCCTTCTTGAAGGTGAGTGCCCGAAACTGATAGACGAATGGCAACTGGCTCCAAGCCTGTGGGACACCATACGCTTTGAAGTAGACCACCGTGACGGAGAAGGGTTCTTTATTCTTACCGGTTCTGCCGTACCTGCAAAGACCGATGATATATGGCATACAGGCACAGGACGCTTCGCAAGAATAAAGATGCGCACCATGAGTCTGTGGGAGTCGGAAGACTCAACCGGCATTATCAGTCTTGGAGCTTTGTTCAACGGTAGCGCACAGACTGCCATTACGGATGAGAAGAGCCTTGAAGACATGGCGTTTCTCGTGTGCCGTGGCGGTTGGCCAAAGGCTACAATACAGAAGAAGGAAGCAGCACTCGAAAGAGTATTCGACTACTACGACGCTGTTGTCAACGCAGACATAAGCAGAGTTGACAATGTGGAGAGAGATGCGGAACGTACAAAAAGGCTTATGCGCTCATACGCACGGTTCCAAGGTTCACAGACTTCCATCAGCAAGATAAAGGACGATGTGAAAGCCAACGATGCCATGACCGTCAACGATGACACTATAGGGGCATACATCAAGGCTCTGGAGAAGATATTCGTCATAGAGGATATGCCTGCATGGAACCCGAACCTGCGCTCCAAAACGGCCATACGGACATCAGACACAAGATACTTTGTTGACCCCTCCATAGCAGTAGCAGCATTGGGATTAGGCCCGAAAGACCTTATGAACGACCTTAATACGTTCGAACTCCTCTTCGAGACCATGTGCGTAAGAGACCTGAGAGTATATGCCGACGCTCTGGGAGGCACGGTTTATCATTACCGCGACAAGAACGGACTGGAATGCGATGCCGTGGTTCATCTTCGCAACGGCTCATACGGACTTATAGAAATTAAGCTCGGAGGCGACGATCTCATTGAAGAAGCTGCGGCCACATTAAAGGAACTGGCAAACAAGATAGACACGACAAAGATGAAATCGCCATCCTTCATGATGGTACTTACAGCCATAGGCAGCTATGCCTTCCAACGAGAAGACAATGTGTGGGTTGTTCCCGTAGGAAGTTTGAAAGAATAAGAAACAATGAACAGAACAATCATATTAAAGGAGGAATACAACAACATCAGGAACTTCATAAAGTTGCTGCCTGGTGTCATGGATACCGAAGGCACATTCATTTATGGAGGACGACGAAACCTTATTAAGAAGTTCACAGCCCCGGATGGTACTGTTGTAAACGTGAAAAGATATAAGATACCACAAGGTATAAACAAACTCGTATACTCCCTTGGTATAAGGAAGCCAAAAGGTGAAAGGGCATACGAATATGCCACCAGACTGCAAAAGCTTGGCATACCCACACCAGAGGCTATAGCGTATATTGAGCAACGGCATCAGGGACTGCTTGCAGAAAGCTTTCTCGTAACGCGTCAATGTCCCTATACCCACCTGCTCTACGAGATGGGTAATGCAAACAAAGAACAATACATGCCTATGGCTAAGGCTCTTGCTCGTTTTGCCTACGACATGCACAGCAAGGGCGTTTTACACCTTGACTTCTCTCCTGGGAACGTTCTTTGGGACTATGACGGAAACGGGGACTTTGTTTTCTCCATTGTGGATATCAACAGGATGCACTTTGGAAATATAAGCATAAAGGAAGGATGCCGCAGCTTTGCCCGCCTATGGGGACCAAAACAGTTCTTGATAGAAATAGCACACAGGTATGCAGAGGAAAGGAACGTGGAACCAGACATGTGTGAGACTTTGGTCCTTGAATACAGAAAGCGTTTCTGGAAAAGATACCAGAAAAAGAGAGAAATTGAATTTGAGCTTGAACTATAACTATATACTATGGAAAAAGAACAAAGACTATGTTTCCTTACAAGAAACTATTACAACAGAGATAGTGCCGGAAACAAGGCTAAGACAGACAATGAGGACACTCTCGTTTTAATGGGCGCAAGAAACCTTGGATTGGACCGCACATTCTATGACAGCAAGATAACCAGTTTCTTTCTTGACCTGGCAGGAGTCATCTCCATGTGTTATAATATAAAGAAGAATGACAATCTGTTTTTGCAATATCCTGTCAAGAAATATTTCTCATTCCTATGCCTTGTAGCACATCTAAAGGGTGCAAAGGTGATGGCTCTTATTCATGATTTGGGTTCATTCAGGCGTAAGAAGCTTACTGTTTCACACGAGATTGCACGTCTTTCAAATGCTGACTATGTCATAGCTTCAAACAATATAATGGCACAATGGCTAAGAGACAACGGGTTCAAAAAAGGACTTGGAGCACTGCAACTATTCGATTATAGAAGCGACTCTGAAGTGGCAAATAAAGGAAGGCGTACAATAAATGGCAAGCACGTATATTCTGTAACATACGCTGGCTCACTCAACATGCGGAAAAATTCTTTTTTCCTACATCTTCCAGAAATAATGGATGGTTACAAAATGCATATATATGGCAATTCATCAGAAATGCCAACACTTCACAACTGCAAGAATTTCATATTCCACGGCTTTACGCCTGCCGATGAGTTCATAGCCAATGCAGAAGGTGACTTTGGACTTGTATGGGACGGAGATTCTACAGAATCGTGTACGGGAAACTTTGGCGAGTATCTACGCTACAACAGCCCACACAAGGTGTCTTTCTATCTAAGAGCCGGACTGCCTGTGATAATATGGAAAGATGCTGCCCTTGCAGATTTTATCGTCCGAGAAGGAGCGGGAATCTCGATAGAATCACTTGGGGAACTTAGCAACATTCTACACAATATGACGAAAACACAATACCACAGCATGGAATGCAACGCCCATCGTCTTGGAGAGATGCTTGCCACGGGACATTTCCTTAAAACCGCTGTGAGTATCGCAGTAAACAAGCTATAGCTTACCATCACAATCATGACATTATGGACAAGACTCTTACCATAGGTTTCGATGCCAAGCGCATCATGCGTAACGGTACAGGACTCGGCAACTATTGCCGTACTCTTGTCAACGACCTCGCTCTATACGACAGCAATCTGCAACTGCGCCTTTATGCTCCAGATATGGGAAAAAAGGAATTGCGTGAACAACTTGAGACACGCAATAACATGACCATTGTGATGCCACACGGAAAGGTGCCACTTGGAAAGGTCAAAGGGTCGATATGGAGGATGGGAGGTATTGTGAAAGACCTTAAGCTGGACGGCATAAATATATATCACGGACTTACTGGAGAATTACCAATAGGTCTGAAACGCAACAACATAGCAAGCATTGTTACCATACATGACCTGATCTTTCTGCGTCATCCGGAATATTACAACTGGATTGACACCAAACTATACTCATGGAAATTTCGTGTCGCCTGCGAGGAAGCGACACGTATTGTGGCAATAAGCGAGTGTACGAAACGTGATATAATGGAGTTTGGTGGTGTTGATGAAAACAAGATTGACGTTATATACCAAAGCTGTGGAACTCGCTTCAAGACCTTTGTAAGCGGGGAACAGAAATCGTGTGTTCGAAGTAAATACAGTCTTCCTGAAAGGTATATCCTTTTTGTAGGAACCATTGAAGAACGCAAGAATGCCCTTCTTGCCGTTAAGGCTCTGCCACTACTCCCCTCTGATGTCCACTTAGTACTTGTCGGCAGGCGTACAGCATACGCAGACAGGATTGATGATTACGGGAAGAGAAACAGCTTGTCAGACAGAATACATTTCCTAAGTGGTGTTCCGACATCCGATCTCTACGCTATCTACCAGCAGGCAGAATGCTTTGTCTATCCTTCACGTTACGAAGGTTTCGGCATTCCGATAGTGGAAGCTATCCAGAGCGGACTGCCTGTTGTGGCATGTACAGGCAGCTGCCTTGAGGAGGCTGGCGGTCCACACAGCCTGTATGTGTCTCCTGACGATTGGGAAGGAATGGCTACTGCCATCCGCCACATGCTTTGCAGCAATCCGGACAGGCAACAGATTATCGCCCGGAGCAAGGAATATGTCAAGAGATTCGAGAACAACGATATAGCTTCAAGGATGCTGGAACTATATCATTCTGTAGCTTCCATATCCCGATAAGGAGTATCAAGGTCAAGATAGTGAAAATGATGCTGTCTCTGATGGTCTTTATCAGGAATTGTCATGTAGTCACCATACTTGTTGCCAAGATAAGCGTCATAATCCTTCACGCCCATCACCTCATGACCTTCAAATGTATATGGTGTTGGAGTTCCCAATACATCCTTGACTATTATGCCCCTCATACCGTCATCATAGTCAGCAACAAGGTTTGAATTGGCATAAGGGTATTTTCTCAACAAGTTTCCTATTTGCTTCTGCACTAACTCAAGAGTATATAGTTTCCTGCACAATAATGGAATCCAACTGTCCGGTCCATGTCCGTGCTTGTATGGGTCTCGGTATAACAGGTACAACACTCTCTTCCAATACTCATAACAGGTAAAATGCCATCTTCTTTTAAGGCAGTTGTCTGGAACCCCGTCAATAGGGAACACGTCAATGTAAATACCTCCTACATATCTTAAATGCATCCTTTCTATAAGAGTAGTATTGGCATCCTGTATCTTCGCGAAAGGAAGCGGATATGTAGAATCATTCTCAGCACAAACCATCTCGTATTGGGCTGGAAGCCATTCCTTGGCATGTACTATCAGCTTGTCATAGCTTTCCCTGGGCATGGCTATGTCAAGGTCATCATCCCAGGGAATAAAGCCCTTGTGTCTGACAGCACCTATCATTGTTCCTGCCCATATATAATAGTCCAGCCTATGCTCCCTGCAACACTTATCTACAGCAAGGAGTATTTGCAGGATACGCAAATGGACCTCATCTACATTATATTCTACCATTTCCTTAACTTTATTCAGTCAGCTTTCCTTGAGAAGCCAATCTTCTCCATGAGTCTTCTGACACTTCTTTTCTTATATTGTTCAAAAACCTCCGGAGCGACATCCTTATAACTTCGTTCAATATCGAACAACAGGCTTCCATGATAATTCGGTACTTGTTTTGGCACCATATAGTCATCGCCATATTGAGTTCTCAAGAACTTGTCATATCCGACAGGTACCGGTACTTTAATGTTGGCGAAGTCAAGGTACAAAGTATCGTCGAATATATGTTTGTCGAATATTATGTCATCTCCGCTGAAAGACAGTTCTGCCCAAGAGTCACAGTCTTCCGTGGAATGCTCTCTCAACCGTTCTTCCGTCTGCCTGTATATATTCTCTCTACCTTGTGAGGCAATCTGTCTTCTTGCCTTCATTTTCCTGAACAGCTGTCCCCATCGTCCAGAGTATAATATGTTAAGATTCTCAGCCTTGAGAACCTTGTATGTGCTTTTTATTCCGGCAATAAGTTTGCGGCGTTTCTCAGGGTCTTCAGGCACTCCATCGAGCACAAAAATATCAATGAATATCCCTTGGTTGAATTTCCTGTACGACTCTGAAGGTCTTATGGCAGACGTCTCTGAGTTTCTCAGCTGGGCATGGCCTCTGAAATAATCAACATCGGAATATGCGCTTTGCAGGAAATATGGATGTTGAAAACACTCTCCTCCTATCTCCAGCAGTTTGTCATAGTCTTCCCTTGGCATACAGACATCCACATCGTCATCCCACGGAATGAATCCTTTGTGTCTGACAGCCCCAAGCAGGGTGCCGCCATCTACCCAAACTCTAAGTTTATGTTTCTTGCAAACATCAAGCAACTTTACAAGTAAGTCTATCTCAACTTTCCAGATTTGATCCAGTTTTGCCATTGTGTGTATATAAATGGTTTAAATCCATAAAGGACTCCTAATAAATACCATCGAAAGGGATTGTATTCAGAATTAGCATTCTTTATTTTGAAGCATTCCACTCTTTTCTTATCATCTCATAATCCTCTACGGTATCTATTTCTGTAGAGAAAATGTCTGTTGTATCAACCACTTTGAAAGAGTAGCCTTTAGGTATAAGCCTCTCAAATGCACGCTCATAGAAGATATCCACAAGGTTCTCTTGTGTCTCCATTATTTCAAGCTCATCGTAGAGGGCAAGTGAATAGTCGGCATTTATCTTCTCTACACCCACAGACTCGCCCATAGCCGCATGTAAACTGCATGTCTTGCTTATCTCTGTAATGACATTATTGCTGTCAACGACCACCTTCATCTCCTCGTCACCCAGTTCATGCCTGTTTACACAAAGAGCGGAACACTCCTCTTCCATTACCTTGTCCAGAAGCTTTGAATCGTACAGGATATCGCTATCTAACAACAAGAAGTCCTTACCCTTCACATAAGGCATGGCAAGCCAGAGCGAGTAGATATTGTTTGTTGTATCATAGTCATCATTATCCACAAAATGGAATATCTTGTCAGTATAGTTGTCTTTCAGGAAATCAGTTATCATTCTGGACCTGTAGCCTGTAACCACGACAAACTCGTTGATGCCGCAGGAAATCAAGGAATCAACAGACCTTTGCAACAAAGACTTGTCACCAATCTTCAACAGGCATTTTGGCATGGTGTCGGTAAGTGGTCTGAGCCGCCTTGCCATGCCTGCCGCTAATATTACCGCTATCATCCTTTTGCTATTCTGAGTATTGTGTCACAAACGAGCCTGTTCTGCTCCGCTCTTCCCAATGTGATACGCATGTGCTCGTTGATATCTGTCTCGTTCATGAACTTCACCTTATAGTCTTGTTCAGCAAATGCCTTCTGCAGTTTCTCCTTAATCTCAAGTGGATACTTTATAAGTATGAAGTTGGCATAGCTCTTGTAAACCTTGAAGCCAGGCAGACAGCCAAGCTCCTCCTTATACATGTCTCTCGCCTGCTGCATAACATTGGCAATTTCACGATAGTGACTGTCGCTTTTCAGAGCAGCAATGGCTATGTCCTCGCTAAGTCTGTCATAACCGAGATACATGTTGGCGTATTTGCAGAAACGCTGCATCTCCTCACCTTTACCGACAAAGCCGAAGCCCATACGCAAGCCTGGCAATCCATAGAATTTCGACAAGGTACGGCAAACTACAATATTATCGTGCTTCTCAATCAGCGACTTGATATACGACGCATCGTTGCTGATGAACGAAGCGTATGCCTCATCCACAATGATGACAGTATCCTTGGGAACCATATCTACCAGCCTTTCCATCTCCTCTATGGAAAGTGCGTTGCCTGTAGGATTGTTTGGGGATGCTACGAGAAGTATCTTCGGTCTAACATCATCAATCATCGCCTTCAGACCATCAAAATCGTAGCTGAACGTGTCTCCGTCCTCATATACAGGATATTGCAATGTCGTGCCGCTTACCTCTGAGGCTATACTCTTGTAATACCACCATGAAAACTTGGGTATGAGCATCGTCTTGGAGCCTCCCTCAGTAAGGAAGAAATGGACAGCCTTCTTCAAAAGGTCTTCAGCTCCATATCCCAACACCACTTGTCTTTCGTCTATATCATAAAGTTCTGACAGATACACAGAGAATATGCTTTTCTTTCCCTCGTCATAGATACGTGTGTAAAAGCATAGTTTTTTGAGGTCAAAGTTCTTTATGGCGTTCTTTACCTCTTCTGACGGTTCAAAATTGAACTCATTACGATCAAGAAAATTCATAGGATATTAATATTGTCTTTATTTTTGTTTAATTTGCAAAATTAGACAAATTTTCTGATATAATCGACTTTTTATGAAATATAAATATTGAAAATGCCGAAAAAAGCCTGGATGCAACTTTATAACCCCATTAACCTCCCTTCATATTTCTACATCCCCTTGGAAAAATCATGGGTTTAGGAACATAAAAGAACGTTTCATGTTTTGTCGAAACACGTAACGCGTTTCAGCGTAACACACATCGCGTTTCGCCGAAACACGCTTTCCATCCCGGTCTCATGCCTTATTCCTCGGGTGATGTTTTAAAATCTCCTCTCTAAGCATGGAGGTATCAATGTGTGTATAGATTTCTGTGGTGGAAATATCCTCATGTCCCAGCATTTCTTGTATGACTCTAAGGTCTGCACCTCCCTCGAGCATTACCGTAGCAAAGGAATGGCGAAGGGTATGTGGGGAAATTGTCTTCTTGAGACCAGCCATTGCGGCATATTTCTTTATCATTATAAGAACCATTGTCCTTGTAAGGTGAGACCCACGACGATTAAGAAATACAAAGTCTTCCTCCCCCGGTTTAATCACCATGGCATCACGTTGGACGAACCAGCTGTCTATCTCGTCTATGGCACGCTGTGAAATAGGAACAAGGCGTTCCTTGCCTCCCTTGCCCAAAACACGCAGATAGCGTTCCTCTCTGTAAAGACACGATATCCTAAGAGTCACTAATTCCGATACGCGCAATCCACACGAGAAGAGAACCTCAATAATGGCTCTGTTGCGCTGACCCTCCCATTTGTCAAGGTCTATACTATCTATCAATCGGTCAACCTCTTCCACGGAAAGCACCTCTGGCAGATGTCGGGGCTGAGAAGGTGATTCCAACAGTTCTGAAGGGTCTTCCTCAAGGAAACCATCTACTACAAGGAAATGATATAGTGAGCGTACACCACTTAGGATTCTCGCATGTGACCTTTGCCCTACACCACTTTTAGCCACCCATTCAGAGAAAGACTCCAAATCAGAAAGACGGGCTTCGAGCACTTCCATTCCATTACCATGCAGGAATTCCGACAATTTCGATATGTCACGCATGTATGCATCTATCGTATTCTGCGAGTAACCACGCTCCAGTCTCAGATATCTCTGAAATAGATATCCTATATTGACTCGCTTTTTTTTGTCTGTTTCCATTAATTTTCTTACTTTTGCACACAAAAGTACAAATTATTTCCAATAAGTAATGAAAATATTGATATTAAATGGTCCCAACCTGAATCTTTTGGGGAAGAGGGAGCCAGGGATATATGGTTCTGAAAACATGGAGACATGCATGGAAAGACTACGTACTGCATATCCCCACATCGATATTGAGTACAGACAGAGTAATGTGGAAGGAGAACTTATAAACATCATGCAGGAGACAGGATTCACATACGATGGCATCGTCTTCAACGCAGGAGCTTACACCCATACATCCATAGCCCTGCTTGACTGCATAAAATCTATCACCACACCTGTCATAGAAGTGCATATATCAAATGTGCATGCAAGGGAAGAATTCCGCAACCATTCAATGATTAGTGCTGGATGCAAGGGCGTCATTGCCGGATTCGGGCTTGACAGCTACAGACTTGCAGTTGAGGCTTTAACAAGACTGAAATAACTCAGCATGGGAAACGCAAAACCTTGGAACATTCCTGGCAGCAAGCAACAGAGCAGGTATGGAGGAGACATGCCATCATACATTCTCGACAATATAGAACCTGAAGGTGACTATCTATACCGACTATGGAGAGAGACCAACATCAGACTTCTTCACGGCAGAATGGCAAGTGGACATCTGCAAGGGCGCATACTCAAAATGATTGTAAGGATGATAAACCCTGACAACATTTTAGAAATAGGAACCTTCAGTGGATATTCTGCCATTTCAATGGCAGAGGGATTGAAACCGGGAGCCAAGGTCTGGACTTACGAAATAAATGACGAACTGGAACCTTTCACACGCCACTGGATAGAGAACTCGCCCGTAGCAGACAGAATAAATTTCATCATAGGGGACGGTACCATAATGGCACAACATCTCGGAATAACATTCGACATGGCATTCATTGACGGGGACAAGAGAAAATATCAGGAACATTTCGAGGCTCTTCTGCCAATTATAAGGAAAGGGGGATTCATCCTTGCTGACAATACCCTATGGGACGGACATGTAACTGACCATGCCTACGACAGAGACCCACAGACACAAGGCATAGCAAAATTCAACCGTTTCATAGCACATGACGAAAGAGTGGAGACCGTAATACTTCCCATTAGGGACGGACTTAGTATAATAAGAGTCAAGGACTGATACTTGACACGTAAGTAATTATCAACAATTATGCAGGAAACAAGACAGAACAAGATTGCAAGGCTCCTACAGAAGGAACTTGCAGAGATATTCCAAAGTCAGACACGCATGATGCGTGGTGTAATGGTTAGCGTTACAAGAGTTAAAGTATCTCCTGACCTCAGTATATGTACAGCCCATCTCAGCATATTCCCTTCTAACAAAGGAGAGGAACTGCTACGAAACATCAATGCCAATGAGAAATCTGTAAGATATGAACTTGGAAAACGCATACGCAACCAAGTGAGGATAATACCGGAACTGAGATTTTTCATTGATGACTCTCTCGACTATATCGAAAGGATTGACGAACTGCTGAAGAAATAATATTCAACTGGTTGAAACTCTAACCAATTCTTCCACAGATGAAATTTCCGTTCTATATAGCGCGACGCTACCTGTTATCAAAAAAAAGCACTCATGCCATTAATATCATAAGTATGGTATCGGTCATTGGTGTTGCCGTCGCCACAACTGCAATGGTTGTGGTGATGAGTGGCTTCAATGGCTTTTCCGACCTTGTGGCAACCCTTTTCACATCTTTTGACCCACAGTTAAAAATAACTTCTGTCAAGGGTAAGACCATAGCATCTGACAATCCGGCAATAATGAAGGTAAAACAGCTGCCAGAAGTGGAAGTTGCAACGGAATGCGTTGAAGAACAAGCACTCGCCATCTATCATGGGAAACAAGCTATGGTTACCGTAAAAGGGGTTGATGACAGTTTTGAAGAACTGACAAGCATTGAAGGAATTCTATATGGCGACGGCTCCTATCAGTTACATGCCGCAAACCTACAATACGGCATCATTGGCATAAGGCTGGCACAACAACTGGGTACTGGAGCAAGATGGGATGACTATCTATACATATACACTCCCAACAGAGATGGTCAACCAGACATTGCCAATCCTGTAACGGCATTCGTCACAGACTCACTGCTTTCACCAGGAGTGGTATTTCAGGTCAGACAGGCAAAGTATGACAAATCCTACATCATCACATCAATAAGCTTTGCACGCAGTCTCTTCAACAGGCAGGGAGAAATGACGTCCTTGGAGCTTAGGCTGAAAGCAGGAGCCAACATAGAGGATGTCAAGGAAGAAATAAAAAGCATACTCGGATCTTCATACAAAATTATGGACCGCTATGAACAACAGGCTGATACATTCTCCATCATGCAGATAGAGAAACTATTTGCATACGCATTCCTCACATTCATACTACTTGTGGCTTGCATAAACATCATTGGTTCCGTTGCCATGCTTATGATAGACAAAAAGAATGACATCGCCACACTCACGGCTCTCGGAGCATCAAGGGAACAGACAGCAGGAATATTCCTCATGGAGGCAAGGCTCATATCTGCCATTGGTGCCATAGCAGGTATTGCAATAGGTCTTCTGCTATGCTATCTACAGCAGACATACGGCATTGTAAGACTGGGAAATTCTGAAGGCTCATTCATCATCAACGCATATCCTATCAGCGTCCATCCTTCAGATATTCTACTCGTATTTGTTACTGTCATCATTACAGGATGGATAGCTGCATATCTGCCTGTAAAGCATATATGCAGGAACATCATGGGAAACACAGACTGACTGGGAAGGAGATGTTATCCTTCAAGATTCACATGGGTTACATCAACATCCTCATGCAAGAAGATACGTGCTGATTCACGAAAACGTTCCTCACTCTCAGTGGTAAGGTACTGACATTTGCCCCTTTTGGTACACATGGAGTCTATTTCTGTATGACGTTGAAGATAATCTTTCAGGCTGTCAGCTACATACTGTCCCTGTGGCACTATGCGGACACCATCTGGAACATTACGCACTATGCTGTTCATAAGCAAGGGATAATGAGTACATCCGAGGATTATAGTATCAATAAGGGAATCCTTAAGCATTAGCTGGTCTATACGACGTTTCACAAAATAGTCGGCTCCAGGACTGTCTGCCTCGTTTGCCTCCACAATAGCTGCCCATAAAGGACATGCAACTCCACTTACTTTAATATCTGGATAGAATTTTGCCACCTCAAGGCTATAGCTTTCGCTTTTGATAGTTCCTTCCGTGGCAAGTACTCCAACATGACGGGTCTTGGTTATGTTTCCAAGAGCTTCCACCGTGGGACGTATAATGCCGAGGACACGTCTCTCAGGAGCTATCTCTGGCAAGATTCTTTCCTGTATGCTTCGCAAAGCCTTGGCAGACGCAGTATTACAACCAAGTATGACCAAATGGCAACCGCGCTCAAATAATTTCAGCACCGCCTGACGCGTAAACTGATACACAACCTCAAATGAACGTGAACCGTATGGCGCACGTGCATTATCACCAAGATATATATAGTCATATTGTGGCAAGAGCTGCCTTATGCCATGAAGGATGGTAAGTCCCCCATAGCCTGAGTCAAATATTCCTATTGAACCTGGTTGTTGACTAAACATATCTATACTATAAAAACTGCAATCACGACAAACATTAAAATGCCACTTTATCTATCAACAAAGAAGTGATATCAGGACAAAGTGTCGCATCTGCGAAAGGAACAGCATTATCATCTGTATTCAGGACAAAGGCATATCCGTTGTCATGAGACAACTGGGCAATAATCTGCTGAAGTCTTTCCCTGACATGTGCAATCAACTCCTTCTCCTTATCAGCAAGAAGTCTGGAAGCCTTATTTCGAAAATCATCTCCCTTAGCTATAAGTTCCTGAAGTTCAAGCTGACGTTTGCTGCGTATTGTTGTATCAAGGGTTGACTGTACTTCCAAGAAATCCTCATATTTGGAATTGAAATCGCTTTCCATCCGTTTTGTCTCAGCCTCATACAGAGAGCGCATGTCCTTGACTTTATCCATTGCAGCATGATAGTCTGGCATTGACGTTAACACCTTCTGATAGCTAAAGCAAGCATACTGTTGGGCTGAGAGCTGAGAAGAGACAAGAAAGAGGAAGAAAAGAGGCAACAGCCTCCTTCCCACCTCCTTTATGTGAAGTCTTGAAATCATCATCAGTACGATTATTTAATTTTACTAAGCTGAGCCTTCACCTCAGCAGTTATGTCTTTGCTAAGTGTCTCATTGACATACAATGGCTGGCCAGCTGCCTTCTCCATAACATATACATAGCCACCATTCTTTGCGACAGTCTCTATGGCATTGCGCACCTTTTGAAGGATAGGACCAAGCTTCTCCTGCTGCATCTTGTTGAATGCCTGCTGATTGTCCTGTGCTGTCTGCTGTATCTTTGAATACATCTCCTGCAACTGGTTCTCTGTCTCAGCCTTCTTGGTGTCGTTCATGGTGCTTTTCTGCTTGTCGTAGTCATCAGCTTTCTTCTGCAACTCGTCTTGCATCTCCTTGAGGGCATTCTCATAGATTTTTCCCTGTGCCTCAAGTTCGCTCTGTACTTTTATTGCCTCCGGCAATGACTGGATAAGAGCCTGTGAGTCAAGATGACCAAATTTCTGCGCCATCAATGTCATTGGGGCGCACAGCATTACTAACAAAAATAGTTTTTTCATTTTTCTTTTATTATTTATTTGTTGATTAATTATATCCTAATTTAACAAGAACTTCAAGGCTGATATCAATCTTAGGTGAACCAAAAATGATGCCAGCGTCTGACGAACGGTCAAGTACAAGCGAATAGCCTCTCTGGTCAGCAATATCTTTGACTGCATTGTAAATCTCGTCCTGAATAGGTGTCATCAATGAGGCACGTTTCTTGTATAACTCTCCCTCTGGACCAAAATACTTGCGTTTTAATTCTGAAGCCGCTTTTTCCTTGTTCATAATTTCCTCCTGACGTTTCTTTTTCTGTTCCTCGGAAAGGAATACTACTTCATTTTGATAGTTCTTGTACATTGTACCAGCCTCAGTATTGAGAGCCTCAACTTCAGCCTGCCATTTTTTTGACACCTGATTGAGTTGCTCATTTGCCCTCTCGTAGGCAGGTACGTTTTTCAGGATGAACTCCATGTCAACAAGTGCGAATTTCTGTGCACTGACACTCATTGTCGCCATTGCGACAAGAATCATCATTATTATCTTTCTCATATCATTACTATATTTAATATTGTCATTATGGGGTGAAGTTAACATCAGAATTCCTGTCCAAGAATGAAGTGGAATTGGCTTCCTCCCTTAGAATAGGTACTTCCATCAAGAACCTTGTCAAATCCATAAGCCCAGTCAATACCCATCAGACCGACCATAGGAAGGAATATTCTAACGCCAAGACCAGCCGAACGCTTCATGTCGAAAGGATTGAATTTCTTGGTGTCATACCATGCATTACCAGCCTCTGTGAATGCGAGTCCATAAATTGTAGTGTTGCCCAGAAGGAACGGATAGCGCAACTCAAGTGAGAAACGGTCGTAGGCATAGCTGTTGTAGCCAATAGCACCATTGTCGTAACCACGCAACGCAATTGTCTCCTCTGAATAACCATAGGAATATCCACTCATACCGTCACCTCCCACTGTATATGTCTCGAAAGGCGACTTAAGATTCTTGTTGTATGAACCCAGAAGACCCATTTCCACACGTGTCATTAACACGAAACACTTCTGCCCGCCTGTAAGAGCCGTATATGTCTTTGAACGGAATTTCCACTTGTGATACTCAACCCAGCGGTATTTCTCCTGCAGTTCATCCTGATATGTTGTTGACTTGGGGTCGTTTGCAAGTTTTGCGTAATCCTTATTGCTGAATTTTGACCATGGTGGTGTGAGGGTAAGCGATGCCGTGAACTCAGAACCTCTACGCGGGAACAGCTGGTTGTCTGTTGATGTACGGTTCAGTGAAACACTGAAGTTAAGGTTGTTTGATGAACCGTTTGTTATCATAAGATACTGCCAGTTCTTCATCTCATAGCGTGTGTACGCCATCTGTAGCGAGAGGGTGAAATAGTCATCTGGCCAGCGCAGACGCTTTCCCCATCCTATGCTTGCTCCATACATCTGTATGTACTTGTCGGGATCGTAATAGCTCTCATAGTTGTTGTAATAGCTGTTTCCGTATCCGTAAAGGTAATTATAATAGTTGTTAAGAACGCCCTGATTATAATAATTATCAGATAGGGACGTGTATTTACTATAATATCCTCCAACAGAGAACTGAATAGGACGTTTGCCTCCAAACCAGTTTGTTGAATAGCTTACATTATACGATTGATAATAGCGTCCATTGGTCTGCGCACCAAGAGAGAGGACTTCTCCATCACCAACTGGCATGATGCCACGATGCTCCTTGTCTTTTCCGAAGAGGTTTCTCATTGAGAAATTATTGAGTTTGAGTCCAACTCTGAGAATAACTCCCGTCTGTCCCCATCCAAGGCTAAGCTCAACTTGGTCGTTCGACTTCTGTGCCAGATTCCAGTTTATGTCCACGGTGCCATCCTCATAGTTTGGCTTAACATCCGGATTAACAGCCTCAGGGTCGAAATGTCCCATAGAGGCAAGCTCACGCGCTGAGCGCGACAAAGCATCTTTAGAGAACAGGTCGCCTGGCTTTGTTCTCAATTCCCTTCTCACCACATTCTCGTAAAGTTTGTCATTACCGTTTATCTTCACCCTATTGATGTGTGCCTGTTGTCCCTCGGTAATTCTCATCTCAAGGTCAATGGAGTCACCTACAATATTTATCTCTGTGGGCTGAAGATTGTAGAAAAGGTAACCATTGTTCCAATACGCATTACCTACAGCATCCTCATCCTCAGAGAGTCGTTTATTAAGGTATTTCTGATTGTAAACATCACCTTTCTCCATGTTGAGAAGGCGGCTGAGATATTCTGTATTATAAACGGTGTTGCCTACCCATGATATATTCCTTATATAGTATTTCCTTCCCTCATCCAGTTTGAGATAGACGTTTACATGCTTGTCATCATAATTCCAGACACTGTCCTTTAAGATTATAGCATCCCTGTATCCATATTCATTATATTTCTCTATAAGATTCTTCTTGTCCTCCTTCCAGCGTTCGGGAGTGAACTTTTTCGATTTGAAGAAATTAGAAAACTTACCAGCCTCATGTGTTTTGGACAATGCGCCCTTAGTGAACATGTTTCCCTTGAGTTTCTTGTCACTTATCTGGTCATTTCCTTCTATTATTATCTCATGGACTTTCTTCTTCTCTTTCTTGTCAACGTCAATATCAAGGATTATCTGGTTCTTATTGGCAACATCGTCACGCTGTCTAATCTGGATATCAGCGTCCTTGTAACCCTTGTCCTCAAAATATTTCTTGGCAAGTATCTGTGCACGGCTTATCATATTAGGAGTTATCTGACCTCCTTTGATGATGCCAAGTTTCTTGTCCATGTCTTCTCGTTCCGACTTCTTTAGTCCTGTATAATTTATAGTGGAGACCCTGGGGCGAAGGGCAAGTTTGATATGAAGATACGCCTGGTCGCCTATTATTGAATCAACGGAAATTGACACGTCGGAGAAGAGTCCGTGTTTCCAATATCGTTTTACAGCATTGGTAATGTCTGTACCAGGAATGTCTATCCTTGTTCCTACGGATAGTCCTGATACACTTGTAAGCACATAGTCGTCATATCCCTCTACTCCACTGACGTTTATTCCTGCTATGGTAACCGATTGTGGATAGCCAGCATAGCTAATCTCAGGATAAACAATCTTCTCCTGTGCTCCAGCAATAGTGCAAAACATTGCCAGCAATGCTGCAGAGAGGGTTCTGTTCATTTTAAGAATAATATTATATATCTTCATTGTGTATTTTATTTCATCTGCTTTCCCGACAAGTCATAGTCTTCCCCAGACATGTCTTCTGCCTCTATCTGACTACCTGTCTTTCCATATCTTCGCTGACGCCTTTGATAACTGACTATGGCGTCATGGAGGTCGGACTCATTGAAATCTGGCCAGTAAGTGTCACAAAAGTATAACTCCGAATATGCTATCTGCCAAAGTAAATAATTACTAACCCTTAACTCGCCTCCAGTACGTATGAGAAGGTCTGGGTCTGGCATGAAAAAGGTGTCAAGCCTATTACTTATGTCTTCTTCTGTTATTTCATCTGGCTTAAGACTGCCAGAGACTACATCATAGGCTATCTTACGCGCAGCCTCTGTGATTTCCCATCTTGAAGAATAGCTTAATGCTACTACCATGGTCATAGCTGTGTTCCCTGCCGTATGTTCCATGGTCTCATTAAGTTTGCTACGCACTGGGGCAGGCAGTCTGTTCAAATCGCCAATAACCTGAAACCGCACATTATTCTTCATGAATATCTCATCCTCAAGAGATGAGAGCACCAATCCCATAAGAGCTGCTACCTCATCCGCAGGTCTGTTCCAATTCTCCGTGGAGAAGGTATAAAGGGTAAGATACTCGACACCAAGCCTTGTACACTCGGATGTTATCCTTCTCACAGTGTCAACACCAGCCTGATGACCATAACTGCGGGGTTTGCCCTTACTGTTTGCCCATCGTCCATTGCCATCCATAATGATAGCTATGTGACGTGGTATTCTTCTCATATCAATATCCTCACTCATCTTCATTGTGGCATGTCTTGCATTTTGACAGAAAACTGTATGATAATGTAAACTGCAATGTTGAATAGCAGTCGGTATTCTTAAATGGACCGCTGCTCTTGATACCATAAGGGTCAGAACGTCCGTCAAGTTCATCGCTCAGAGAGAAATGCATTGCCCAGTCAACCCCTATATTCATTCTCTTTCCGACTTTATAGCGCAGTCCAATACCTATTGGTACATTGGCTGTGAAAACACTCTTTGAGTCAGCTCCCTTGACATCAACATACGTTGCACCGAGTCCGGCGAATATCACTGGCGTCAAACGCTTTGCCCCTCTGTAGTCGCGTCCAGTACCATAAGGAAAGAAATTGTACTCATACATCATGGAGAAATCCACCAGACTATTGTCAAAGTCATATTGTGCTGTTGCATAATCAGGATAGTAGGTTTCTACATCGGCAGAACTACCCTTCATCTTTCCATAAGACACATTGAGTCTTAATCCCATATATGGATTAATGTTGTATCTGGCTATTAGTCCTCCCATTGGCTGTAAGTCTTTGGTTATGTTGCCATTGAAATCGCCAAGATAGCCCATCATTCCAGCTCCCACACCTATCTCCATGCGATATTCATCCTCATCCTGTGCATAGGATGACACCATAAAAGAAAGGAAAGCAAGGAACAACAAAAGTTTTCTCATTCTGTCTTATTTATTAGTGCATTTCTTAAACTGTGACTATTATTTTGTTGATGACCAGCCAAGCCTGTTAAGTCTGCCTTTCCACACCTTACCAGTTGTTCCATCAGCAAGCCATATAATATTTCCATCACCTACTGCTGCTCCGAAAAGTCCTGCCGGGGCGAATCCTTCTGGGAAATAATAAGTCATGTCTTTCTTCCACGTGATACCTCCGTCAAGGCTTACATAAAAAGAATCCATGGTGTTGTCCGGCAACTTCCCAACGGCAATCTCATTGTTGTCGTATGGCAATACAACAAGATTGGAAAGAGACGGCAAGCGATAGGCATCCTCACCGGAAGTGTCAACGTAAGTCCATTCGTAAGCCTTGGGGTTAAGGCTTGAATTGTCAACCAATTTGGTCCAGATGTGAGTCTCGCCTTCTGTTCCATCAGCACCAGATAACATTACTCTATATACGTCTGGGTTGGTGCGCAATGCGTTGACTGTGACATTTATGTTCCATGACGGCAATAAAGAGGCATTGTCATCCATCTTGTCGTCCTCCCATGTGATACCGCCATCACGAGACACCATTATTCCATTTATGCCATAAGCATACAGCTCGTCACAGCAACTTCCAATAATCATGCCGACATTAGCCGTGGATATAAGGTCCCATGCCATTCCATCTACACTGCTTAACACCATGTAGTTAGATATTGCGTAAAACTTGCCATTGCTAAATATCACACTTCTATTGTCGCCATTCAAAAGTACTTCAGGAAATGTAAGTTGATGCCATGAACCACCTTTGAGGACGTATCCTAAAAGATGGGTTCCATCTGTTCCAATCGCTGCCACTCCGTCACCGACAGCAATGAGACGTAACGCCGTCATGGATGCAAGGCTCTCACATTGCGGCTCTGATGACCAGCTTATGCTGTCTCCGTTCTGCTGATGAACATTGACTGTTATGGTATAATCCTTGCAATACTGTCCACTCTGGGAATACACTCTCATTATACGTGGTTCAGAGAAGTCGATAGAGTCAGAAGTGGAATAGAAGCGCAACGAGTCATTGGCAATGTTCTTAATGGTAATCACACCACTGTTCTTGGATGTTATGTTTGCTATTACCTTTTTTACGTCTGTCCTGTATGGTAGCGAGTCCAGATTGTATATCTTACCATTGACATGGTCAATACTGAACTTATACTCGCTGCCTTTATATTCCTCAACATACATGCTATCCTCACCCTTGGAGTCAAGGGTGAAGACTGTCTTGCTCATTGTTCCAAGTGAGAAGGAAGATATGGCTGCATCATCATAAAAGTCATACTCCTCATTGTTATCACTGCCAAGGCATGACGCAAACAGCAGGGCTGATGCCATAAGCCAAGCCACTGGTTTCAACTTTATGCTCATTAGTTATGTCATTGTATTTTGCTGCAAAATTAATCAGAATTCTGTAATTACAATCCCTTTTTGCTTTATTATTATGCAAATTATGGAATAAAAACTTGTTTTTTAAGTTTTCTTTTATTAATTTTCAGCAATACAGGTACATTTTTACAAAAAAAACGAGGGCAACATGATCACTCACATTGTCCTCCTGAATTCTTAAGCCATGCCCTTCTCATAACGAAAAGCGAGACAGTGGCATGACTCTCAATCTAATAACATAATCTTTACCTTAAAAAATAACTATCAAACTACTAACCTAATGAAATGCATGTTCTCACGAACATGATACAAAGTTACTTCTTATTTCATATAACCGTATGTTTTCAAAGGGAATTATTCAGAATGATATGTGTTTCTTGATATCTGTCAAAGACTATGGCCTAAGCTCACACCCTGCAGAAGGCGACTTCAGTTAGTTAAAGATACTGAAAGAATACGGTATATCATAATAATTGCGTAATTTTGCCACATGAATAATAAAATGGGATTGTCAAGATTAATCATATTGTCATGTCTCGCAGGATGCCACGTCACCATTATGGCACAAACTGTAAAAGGGAACAATGTCAAGCCCGAGGATAGGGAGGTTGACATGGATAATCCTACATTTGTTCCAATGGTTAAGATTGGCAAGACAGTATATGATGGGGATTCCGTACAGTATGTACAGACAAACAACATATATGTCTTTCCACAGCCTGAATTCAAGAATGCTAAGGAAAGGGAAGCCTACAACCGACTTGTATATAATGTGAAAAAAGTCCTTCCCATTGCAAAAGAGGCTAACAAGATAATACTTGAGACGTATGAATATCTTCAGACCCTGCCTACCAAGAAGGCTAAGGATGAACACATGAAACGTGTGGAAGAGGATATAAAAAAAGAATACAAGCCAAGGATGAAGAAACTCACCTATTCACAGGGAAAGCTTCTAATTAAACTGATATACAGGGAATGCAATTCTTCATCATATAATCTCATACAGGCTTTTCTCGGACCAGTGAAAGCGGGATTCTATCAGGCTTTCGCATGGGCATTCGGAGCATCGCTTAAGAAGCAGTATGACCCAAACGGTGTTGACAGGCTAACAGAAAGAATTGTCTTGCAGGTGGAGGCTGGTCAGTTATAAATTAAACCGTTTGACTATTTCCCAAGAAATACTTTGCTATGCTCTTTGTAATGCTTTGCCATGCCTCTCGCAATGCATTGCGTTTCTATGGCTGTTTATATTGACTGGCTCCTCTATACTTTTATCAGCTATAGAATTAAGGCTGAACACCTTGCTTGGTATTCAGCCCTAATTCATTCTGCACTACAAAAGATTTATCATTCAGGGGCTATCTCACGGATGAGCCTGTCCGCATGTCCCCATTTGTCAATCATGTAGAGGACGTATCGAATGTCAACACCTATGCAACGCGCGAGATGGCTGTCGAAAAGTATGTCACTTGCAAGGCTGTCCCAGTTACCATCGAAAGCAAGACCTATGAGTCGTCCTTTTCCATCAAACATTGGCGAACCACTATTTCCTCCCGTAATGTCATTGTTGGTAAGGAAACAAAGTTGCATCTCTCCTGTCGTCTTGTCCTGATATTTTCCAAAGTCGGTTGCCGACAACAGTTCATGCATTATTGGTTCTGCGAAATACTCGGCATTCTCATTTGCCTTGTTCATCTTTTCAACAATGCTTGAAGCCGTAGTGTAATAGCCGGAAGGCTTACCACCAAGCATATAGCCACCCACTTGTCCATAACTTAGACGCATGGTGAAATTGGCATCAGAATAGTGAGGCAAGTCCTGCTCCATCTGTATGCGTGCGGCACATAGTTTCTGTTCATGCTTTGCTATTTTATCTTCTATAGGAGTCATCTCATCATTGAACATGGAAATTATCTCCGTCAAGCCGAGACCAACCTCATTGGCGGGATTCTTGGAAAAAGACTTTGAGAATATATAGAACTTGCGTCCTTTGTCCAACAATCCAGACTTCTTGTACAAGTAATCAACATACTTATCGTAATCACCTCCGAACTTGTCGTTTATTACCTTGTAGAAGGAAGGGAGGAAACGTGGAGAAACTTTTTCGGCATATAGCTTGAGCATAGCTGCTGTCATTTCCTTATCCAGAGCAAGGTTCCATTTGTCACTGTTATCTTCAAACTCGACATATTGCTTTGAGGGCTTGTCAGATGGTCCCTTGACATCCATCTTACCAGTAAGAGCTTTTGCCCTTGTGAAGAACTCGCTTGTGCGCCAGAAGCACTCAAAGAAATAGTTGTATGCCAACGATGGCTCAGATATCCTATCGTAAAGGCAGCTCAAGGTGTCGAAGTCCACAAGGTATCTGCTGTCATTGACGTTATTGTTTTTTATCCATTCCTTTATCCTTGCCTCATAGTCCTGTTTCTGGCTTATAAGCCCTATGCTATCGATACACTTGTTCATGCCAATGGAGTTCTTCCAATAGTTTGCACAGCTGGCAAACTTGTTTTCATACTGAATCCTGGCTTGCTCGGATGCATTCATATACTTGCGCATTATTGCCAGCTTGACGTCACGCACGTTGACACAAGGCTTGTTGATGACATCACGTCTCTGTACAATGCCATAAGAAGAGAGATAACGACTGGTGGAACCCGGATAACCTACTGTCATGGCATAGTCTCCTTCTTTATACCCCTGTAAAGAGACTTTCGCCCATCTCTTTGGACGGTAGGGTACATTGTTTTCTGAATAGGCGGCAGGACCATTGGTCTTAGGGTCTGCATAAACACGGAACACCGAGAAATCACAGGTTTGTCGTGGCCACATCCAGTTGTCTGTCTCGCCTCCGAACTTTCCCATCGATTTAGGGACACAGAATACGAGTCGAACGTCTGTAAAGTCCTGATATGTAGTGGCGAAATACTTGTTCCCCTCATAAAAAGCATCCACCTCCACATGCAGAGTGGAATCAATGGCTTTCACAGAATCAGTAAGTAGTGTCGTAATGGAGTCGAGTACGGAACTCGTCTCAACAAATCCCTTGCCATCAACAAGAGGCATGATTCTGGAGGTTATGTCTTGCTGATCTTTCATGAAAGAGACAAAGAGGTCCTCATTGGGAAGTTCATCTGCATACTCCTTGGCAAAGAAACCATTAAGCATATAGTCATGCTCCACCGTGGAATGCTTATTGATAGCTCCAAAACCGCAATGGTGATTAGTAAACACTAAACCATCAGGTGACACCACTACTCCCGAACAGAACCCTCCAAAATTGACACAGGCGTTCTTCAATGCACTGTCACCCTTGTAAAGGTCGTCATAAGATAACTCAAAACCCTCAGCCACCATCTGTCTGTAAACAGCCGAATCAAGATTGCAGAGAGTCCACATTCCTTCGTCTGCATTTGCAGATGCCATTGCAGCAACACTCAGGACTGATAATAAAAATCGTTTCATTCTCATTTTGTATTATTATATATTTGACATTCTATCATCAATAGCACTTCCCACTGTCATCTATGGAAATACCTGCCAACTATCGGAAGTGCAGACAATGGCATATCACGCCTTATAATGATACCTGCAAAGACTGCAAGCAGCAAAGTGTTGACCGATATTGCTCCCCATAAAGGCATTGTGGCATTGGAAAACTCTATAGCCACGAACAGCACAATGGCAACGACTACATAGAAAGCAATATCGCGCAACGGGTATGGCACAGGATAGTATTTCTGACCTGCAAAATACGACACAACCATTGATATGCCATAAGCGGCGAACCCTGCCCATGCACATGCCATATATCCATAAACAGGGACAAAAAGAACATTTACGGCAATCAAGACAATACACCCAAGACCAGAAAACCATGCTCCCCATATTGTACGGTCGGTGAGTTTGTACCAGAAAGAGAGGTTGAAGAACACACCGAACATTATCTCGGCTGCCATGACTATCGGCACCACCCGAAGACCATCCCAATAGCTCTTGCCAACGACATAACGCAGTACATCAATATACCCGACTACGGCAAGGAATGCAAGCAAGGTAAAGATGATGTAAAATTTCATCACCTTAGCATAAGTTTCCTTATTGTCACTGTCTCGCGACTTGCCAAAAACGAATGGCTCGTAAGCGAAGCGGAAAGCCTGCGTTATCATCACCATTATCATGGCAACCTTTATACAGGCGCCATAAATGCCCAACTGGGTGCTGGCTTCCCGAGGAGTGCCATCATAAAGATAAGGGAATAGAATCTGAGACAGGCATTGGTTCAACTGCCCTGCTATTCCCATTACGAATATCGGCATGGAGTATGCAAGCATACGCTTGCAAAGCAATTTGTCAAATCCATTGGTAATACCTTTGCACTCGCGCCATAGTAGCAACGTTGTGGAAATGGTGCAGAACATGTTTATATAGAACACCCATGCCACATCAAGATGAAAAGCAGAGTCATATATACCAAAGGGATTGAGATGTAGCTCGGGCATTACTATAAGGTATAGTATGTTCAGGAGTATATTCAGCACTATGGCGGCTATCTTCAGCACAGCAAACTTTATAGGGCGATGTATGCAACGCAGATAGTCGAAAAGGATACAGGAGAAAGCATCAACGCCAACAGTGACAAACAACACCCATACATATTCTGGATGGTCTCCATAACCCATTATGTCTGCCAACGGTTGACGGAACAGCACCACAAGGATGCAGAAGAGCAAGGATGTAAAACCCACCATGCGTAAAGTGGTTGAATATACCTTATCGCGGCTCTCTCCGTCCTTATTCATAAAACGGAAGAAGGTCGTCTCCATTCCGTATGTAAGAACGATGATGAGAAGTGCAGTATAAGCATATACATTGGTTATCACTCCATACTCTCCACCGTCTGCCGTGAAGCGCATAGTTTGTATTGGCACCAGAAGATAGTTGACAAAACGGGCAACTATACTGCTCAGTCCATATATAGCCGTATCCTTGGCAAGGGATTTCAGATTTGACATTGTCGTTTATTATGTATTGTTCGTACTAATGTTTCCCTTTCCTGTATAGTATTATGTCTATCTACAAGTCGTTACTTGAGCATAGTGGAAATAAACGAGTAAAGCAATAACTGTCTATCCGATAAAACAATTGCCCTACAGACTTGCCAACAACATACTAAAATGCAAAATTACAACAAATAGTTGATAAAACCGAAAGAGTCGCACACATTTTTGTGGTTTTCCATGCAATTTAATAGGAGAAGGTAGATGTATTGACCCAAGTATATTCTCCATACTCATGGAAACAACTTACCCTTCGGTCAGTGACCGAAGGGAGTTAATGGCTGAAGCAACAGCAGGGGTCAGAATTGAAATTTCTCAGGTTTCATGGATTAACCGAATCAATAGTAAACGCAATTAATTATTATGTATGAATTGTTATTATTTTCTCTTCCTGCTCATATTTATTGTTTATGATAACGACACAGCGTATCACGTCTTACGTTATACCTGTAACCATGTTTCTTATGCAAAGATAAGAAATTTTTCCGTTTCTGCAAATTTTATTCCGCAAATTATTACATTACCACCCCTAGCCTGACATCCATAATACAGAAACAGGGTGAGCAACCTTATATGGTCACCCACCCTGCTTCGTTCTTATCATCCGGCACCCTTCGGATGCGGAGAATATCAGTCGGCAAGCTTAGCCTTGAGGTATTCGCGGTTAAGGCGTGCTATGTTGGCTATGCTTTCGCTCTTTGGACAAACAGCCTCGCATGCACGTGTGTTGGTGCAGTTTCCGAATCCTAGCTCGTCCATCTTGGCTATCATAGCCTTTGCGCGCTTGGCTGCCTCTGGACGTCCTTGTGGCAGAAGAGCAAGCTGACTCACCTTGGAACTTACGAAGAGCATTGCAGAACCGTTCTTGCAGGCTGCTACGCAGGCACCACAACCGATACATGTTGCGCAGTCCATAGCCTCGTCGGCATTCTCCTTAGGAATAAGGATAGCGTTGGCGTCCTGAGCCTGACCTGTACGGATGCTTGTGTAACCACCAGCCTGAATTATCTTGTCGAAGGCTGAACGGTCAACCATGCAGTCTTTTATAACAGGGAAACCAGCCGAGCGCCATGGCTCAACGGTGATGACATCACCATCATTGAAACGACGCATATAGAGCTGGCATGTCGTGGCACCGCGCTCTGTCTTTCCATGTGGCGTACCATTGATGTATAGAGAGCACATGCCGCAGATGCCCTCACGACAGTCGTGGTCGAATACGAACGGTTCCTTACCTTCCTCGATGAGTTCTTCGTTGAGGATGTCAAGCATCTCAAGGAAAGAGGTATCGTCGGGGATATTCTTCATCTCTCGTGTATCGAAATGGCCTTCTGCTTTTGGACCATCCTGCTTCCAATACTTTATTGTGAAAGAAATATTTCTTGCCATATTATTTTAGGTCTTATGGTTGTGAGGTGTCAGGTTGTGAGGTGAGATTAGCATCGGCTGCAAGAGTTCTCTTAAAATCAGAGAAGAAAACATCTTGTTCACTTCACTATTCAGTTCGATGAGCATGTCCGATTTATCATCTGATATATATCCAAACTCATGTGACAGCAGCGGTTGAGTCCCCAATTCATTGGACGAGCCTAAGGAATTATAAAGGAAATGCACCAAATCACGGTTACTTCCCCTGCCATATCCTTCTGCAATGTTTGATGGTATTGATACTACGCATCTTCGCATTTGACTGACAAGACCGTAATTTTCAGTATTAGGAAAAGAACATGTCACGGCATAGACTTCCTTTGTAAGCATCATTGCCTTCTGCCAGACTGTTAAATTCTTATACGGTCCCATTACTCAAAACATTTGTCACCTTATAACCTCTAACCTTATAACCTCATAACCTGAGTTATTAATTCTTATAGTTACGTGTCTGTACCTTTATAGCCTCATACTCAAGAGGTTCCTTGATGAGTTCAGGAGCCTTGGCATCGTCGCCCTGGTATTCCCAGCAGCCAACATAGAAGAAGTTGGCATCGTCACGCTTAGCCTCACCCTCTTCTGTCTGGTGCTCCTCACGGAAATGACCACCACAGCTCTCCTCACGATGGAGTGCGTCATAGGCGATAAGCTCACCCATGAGGATGAAGTCACGCAGGTGGATAGCCTTGTCAAGCTCCACGTTGAGACCGTCCTTCTTTCCTGGTATGAAGAGGTTCTTGTTGAACTCTTCGCGGAGGTTCTTAAGCATCTTGAGACCTTCCTCGAGTCCAGCCTTGGTACGTCCCATACCAACATGCTCCCACATGATATGACCGAGTTCCTTGTGGATAGAGTCAACAGAGCGCTTGCCCTGTATGCCCATCAGGCGGTCGATTTCCTTCTGCACGTTCTTCTCTGCCTCTTCGAACTCAGGCAGGTCAACAGAGAGGCGTGGCCACAAGCTCTGGTCAGCAAGATAGTTCTGGATAGTATATGGAAGCACGAAGTAACCATCGGCAAGACCCTGCATGAGGGCAGAAGCACCAAGACGGTTGGCTCCATGGTCAGAGAAGTTGCACTCTCCGATGGCGAACAGGCCGGGAATGGTAGTCATCAGCTCGTAGTCTACCCAGATACCACCCATGGTGTAGTGGATAGCAGGGAAGATCATCATCGGGTTGTAATACTTCACGCCGTTGATTTCCTTAGCAAACTCGCCAGGATTAACGTCGGTAATCTCCTCGTACATGTCGAAGAGGTTGCCGTAACGCTGAAGTATCACATCGATGCCGAGACGGTTGATTGACTCAGAGAAGTCGAGGAACACGGCAAGACCTGTGTTGTTTACGCCGAAGCCCTTGTCACAACGCTCCTTGGCTGCACGAGAGGCAACGTCACGGGGAACGAGGTTACCGAACGCAGGATAACGACGCTCCAGATAGTAGTCACGGTCTTCTTCTGGTATCTCATATCCCTGCTTTGTGCCTGCCTGCAGAGCCTTTGCGTCCTCGATGTTCTTCGGTACCCATATACGACCGTCGTTACGCAGCGACTCTGACATAAGTGTCAGCTTCGACTGCTTGTCACCATGAACAGGAATACATGTTGGGTGAATCTGGACATACGAAGGATTTGCGAAGTAAGCACCCTTGCGGTAGCACTGTATTGCGGCTGTACAGTTGCATCCCATGGCGTTGGTTGAGAGGAAGTATGTGTTTCCGTAACCACCGGTTGCTATAACAACGGCATTGGCAGAGAAACGCTCAAGTTTTCCTGTCACGAGGTTCTTGGCAATGATACCGCGTGCATGTCCGTCGATAATCACTACATCCTCCATCTCATAACGGGTATAGAGTGTCACCTTCTTTGCCTGTACCTGTGCGCTCAACGAAGAGTAGGCACCAAGAAGGAGCTGCTGACCTGTCTGTCCCTTGGCATAGAATGTACGTGATACCTGTGCGCCACCGAAAGAACGGTTGGCAAGCATACCACCATACTCACGTGCGAATGGCACGCCCTGTGCAACACACTGGTCGATAATGTTGTTAGAAACCTCAGCCAAACGGTAAACGTTTGCCTCACGGGCACGATAGTCACCACCCTTTACTGTATCGTAGAACAGACGATATACCGAGTCTCCGTCGTTCTGATAGTTCTTGGCTGCATTGATACCACCCTGTGCAGCAATGGAGTGTGCACGGCGTGGAGAGTCCTGAATGCAGAAATTCAATACGTTGAAACCCATCTCGCCAAGAGATGCGGCAGCACTGGCACCAGCCAGACCTGTTCCTACTACGATTACATCAAGCTTGAGCTTGTTCTTTGGATTTACCAGGCGCTGGTGAGCTTTATAGTTGGACCATTTCTCGGCTACTGGGCCTTCTGGTATTCTAGAATTTAATGTCTTAGCCATAATATTCTGTATGTTTATGTTCAAAAGAAGAATTACGTATTATGCAGCGCAGCAGCATGGGCAGAGGCTTGGAGCCACGCCGAAGAAGAAGGCAAGCACTACAGCAAGGAAGCATGCCATGAGAACTGTGACATAGGCTATGCCAATTGCTTTCCAGCGGCAGAACCAAGTCTTGCCGTTCCAGCCAAGGGTCTGCATGGCACTCCAGAAACCATGGGAAAGATGGAACCAGATAGCTACAAGCCAGATGACGTAGAGAACTACGTAAACAGGGTTGGCAAAGGTCTCCTTCATGAGTCCGAAACCGTCTGTTGGCTCAAGGGCTGTCTCCATGTGTGCAAGCTCGGCAAACATCATGTTGAACCAGAAGTTGAAAAGGTGTAACAACAAGCCGAGAACAACGACAATACCAAGAACGAGCATGTTCTGTGATGCCCACTCTACCTTGTCAGGTCTTGATGTCACGGCATAACGCTCACTGCCACGGGCACGACGGTTCTGGGCTGTCAGGATGAAGGCATAAACGATGTGGCAAACAGCAAGGGCGGCAAGACCGAGCGTAGCCGCTACGGCATACCAGTTGGAACCAAGCAATTCGCAAATCGTGTTATAGGCCTTTCCTGAGAATAAGGCCACAACGTTCATAACACCGTGGAACGTCATAAATAGAATAAGTGCAACACCTGTTACAGACATCACCACTTTTCTACCAATTGATGAATTGAATAACCACATAAAAAATTGAAATTAAATTATTTAATGAATTATTAGATTTACTGTTTATATTAAAACATTCATATAACTCTAAAACAACAGCTACGAAATACCTATTTATAAGTAGGACACTGCGTATTCACGAGTGCAAAAATACATCTTTTTAATGAGATAATAAAATAAAACTCAATCTTTCTTTGTCGCGAGAATGTTTTTATGAACAATTTTGAACAAATTCCTCACAAGAAGTTAAATAAGTGCATAAACATAGTCAACAGATAAAAGAACTACTTGATTATAGTTAGCAATCCAGTAAGGTTATTAACCTTACGGCTGAAAGGTTATTAATCTATCGCATGATAGATTAATAACCTTATCGCCAATGCAATGCATTGCACTGAGGCTTTCAACCTATTTCATCAGACAAGTAAACAAGTTGCTACTCTTAAAGCTTGAGTTTGACAATACCAGAAATACTAATAACTTGTCAACTCGTCAACTTGTTTTTTCGCTTCGCTCAAGGAAACTCCTGACAGCATGTCAGAGACATGCGAAACTTAAGTAATATAAAAGACAGGAAAATTATTTTCAATTCAATAATATAATGTACGGAAAAAGTTTTGTACTTTTGCAGAACATAATGAAAACCATATCATATCAATGAAATTCAGCTACGATGTAATTGTAATTGGTGGTGGGCATGCAGGATGCGAGGCTGCCACTGCTTCTGCTAATATGGGAGCAAAGACATGTCTTGTTACAATGGACATGAACAAAATTGCACAAATGTCTTGCAACCCTGCTGTAGGTGGCATTGCCAAAGGACAAATCGTTAGGGAAATTGATGCTCTCGGAGGATTCATGGGGATAGTAACTGACAATACCTCAATACAGTTCAGATTGCTAAACATATCGAAAGGACCAGCAATGTGGAGTCCCAGGGCACAATGCGACAGGGAAAAGTATATTTGGGAATGGAGAAAAATACTTGACAAGACTGACAATCTCGACATTTGGCAAGACCAAGCTGAGGAAATAATAGTAGATAACGACAATAACGTGTTGGGTATCAACACATTATGGGGTACTGAAATATATGCAAAGAGCATAGTGTTGACAGCTGGAACATTCCTAAACGGACTGATGCACATAGGCAGGAAAAAAGTTTCAGGAGGTAGAATAGCTGAACCTGCTGTGGGAAAACTAACAGAAAGCATCGCAAGACATGGCATTAGATTCTCCAGAATGAAAACAGGTACCCCTGTGAGAATAGACAAGAGAAGTGTTGACTTTAGCTTGATGGAACCTCAGGAAGGAGATAATGACTTCCATACATTCTCGTATATGAGCAGAAAAAGAAGTCTGCCACAACTTCCTTGCTGGACATGTTACACGAATAAGGAATGCCATGATGTACTGAAAGAAGGAATGCCACTTTCACCATTATATAACGGACAGATACAAAGTACCGGACCAAGATACTGCCCTTCAATAGAAACCAAACTCGTAACTTTCCCCGATAGGAACCAACATCCTCTCTTTTTAGAACCGGAAGGCTCTGACACAAACGAAATGTATCTTAATGGATTTTCATCAAGCATGCCTATAGAAATACAGATTGAGGCACTAAGGAAGATACCATCATTTAGAAACATTAGAATATACAGACCTGGATATGCTATCGAATACGACTACTTCGACCCGACACAGTTAAAGCACAGTCTGGAATCCAAAATAATAAGTGGATTGTTCTTTGCAGGACAGGTGAATGGCACAACAGGATACGAGGAAGCTGGAGGACAGGGAATAGTCGCAGGCATTAATGCAGCTCTTAAATGCACTGGTGACAAAGTGTTTACAATGAAAAGGGACGAATCATACATCGGTGTGCTGATTGATGACCTTGTAACCAAAGGTGTCGATGAGCCATATAGGATGTTCACTTCAAGGGCTGAATACAGGATATTATTAAGACAAGATGATGCCGATGCGAGGCTCACAGAAAAGTCATACCGTATAGGACTGGCAAAACAAGAACGAATGGACTGGTGGAAATCCAAGTCAGAAGCTATTGACAGTATCATAAATTTCTGCAACAAAACAACCATTAAGCCAAAAGACATAAACGGCTTCCTAAACAATATTGGTTCAGCAGAAATAAAGGGTGGTGTGAAAATATCAGAATTGATTGCACGACCTCAGATTTCGCTTGAAAACATCTCCAAACAAATACCCGAACTTAAAGCCATGATAGAAGGCATGGGAAACAGGCAAGAAGAAATCAAAGAGGCTGCCGAGATAAAGATGAAATACAAAGGATATATTAAGAGGGAGAGAATCTTTGCTGAGAAAATGCATAGATTAGAGAATATAAACATTAAAGGACATTTCAAATATTCAGAAATATTGGATCTCTCCACTGAATGCAGACAGAAACTGGAACGCATACAACCAGAGACTATCGCACAGGCAAGCAGAATCCCAGGAGTAAGTCCAAGCGACATAAATGTTCTTCTTGTTCTTATGAATAGATAATAAAAGGAGAAACAAAGAAGCATTGAAGAAATATAATATTCAACAATTAAATACAACAAAAGAAATGAACAACAGATTATTATTAGAGAATCTTCGCTGTATTCCAGATTGGCCAATAAAAGGCATTAATTTCAGAGATGTGACTACCCTATTTAAGAATCCAGAATGTCTCCGTGAAATATGCGATGAGATGTACGAATTGTACAAGGACAAGGGTATCACGAAAATAGTTGGTATAGAAAGCCGTGGCTTTGTAATGTCATCAGCTCTCGCCATAAGACTTGGTGCAGGTGTTGTACTATGTAGAAAACCCGGAAAGCTCCCTTGTGAAACCATTAAGGAAGACTACACCAAAGAATACGGAACTGACACCATAGAGATTCACAAGGACGCTATAAACGAGAATGACGTGATACTCCTACACGACGATTTGCTCGCAACAGGAGGAACCATGAAAGCAGCATGCGACTTAGTGAAAAAGTTTTCCCCCAAAAAGGTGTATTGCAATTTTATAATAGAACTTGTGAACGAGAATTTAAACGGAAGAGACATTTTCGATAAGGACATCGAAATATCTACCCTACTACAACTTTAACGGGGCAAAAGGCGACAAGACCATGCTTGTCGCCACTTTGGCTCATACTCACGATCCAAAGCCACACCAGATATAAGTTTCCACAAAACAAGACAGGCGCAGAAACAAGCTCAACAAAAAAAACAAAGACACAGTGTTGCACTACACATTCCACGTCTTATACCCAAAGACTTCATCCGGAAACACATAAAGTTCCACGTGAAACAAAATAAAGCAAAGTACCTAAGTACAAACGTTTTGCGAAAATGGTTAAAGCAGAAAAAGAGAATCTAAAAACAAAACTAAAAAGCATAGTAGCTGCATTACCAGAGAAGCCAGGAACATATCAGTTCTATAACTCTTCTGGAGAAATCATTTATGTTGGCAAGGCAAAGAATCTTAAGAAGAGAGTTAGTTCATACTTCAGAAAAGATGTTGACAGGCTGAAGACAAAAGTACTTGTAAGTAAGATTGAGGACATAAGTTACTTTGTGGTAAACACGGAAGAAGATGCTTTGCTTTTGGAAAACCAATTAATCAAGAAATATAAGCCACGATACAATGTGCTGCTTAAGGACGGAAAGACATATCCAAGTATCTGTATAACGAAAGAGTATTTACCAAGGATTTTCAGCACGAGGAACATAAACAAGAAAACAGGTATATACTTCGGTCCATACAGTCATGTTTCAACCATGCATTCAATGCTTGACTTGATAAAGAAACTATATAAGCCAAGATGCTGTAATATTAACATGACTAAAGAAGGTATAGAAAAAATGAAGTATAAAGCTTGCTTAGAATTTCATATTGGCAACTGCAAAGCTCCTTGTATAGGAAAGCAGAGCATGGAAGAATACAGGTTAAACATTGAGAAAGCAAAGGAGATTCTTAAAGGCAACGTTAGAAAGCTTTATAAAGAAATTTACGAAAGAATGATTGCTGCATCTGAGTTGCTTGAATTTGAGAAAGCGGATGAGCTTAAAAATCAATACTTATTGCTGGAATCGTATTGCGCAAAAAGTGAGGTCGTAAGTAACTCCATCAACAATGTGGATGTGTTCAGCATTAACGACAACGAAGAAGAAAACAATGTATATATTAACTATATACATGTTAGCAATGGAGCAATTAACCAGTGTTTCACTTTTGAATATAAGAAAAAACTAAATGAAACGCGTGACGACCTACTGTTAATGGCAATACAGGAAATCAGGAACAGATATGGCAGTGATGCACATGAGATTATTATTCCTTTTGAAATAGAATGGAAAATCAAAGATGCATATTTCACTATTCCCCAAAGAGGTGATAAGAAGAAATTATTGGATTTGTCTATTATAAATGGTAAACAATATAGATTCGACAGGCTAAAACAATCAGAAAAATTAAATCCAGAACAGAAGAATACAAGAATTATGAAAGAGTTACAAAATGTTCTTGGCATGTCGCGACTACCATTTCATATAGAATGTTTTGACAACTCTAACATCTCAGGTACGGATGCGGTTGCTGGTTGTGTAGTATTCAAAGGGTTGAAACCAAGCAAGAAAGAATACAGAAAATTCAATATCAAAACCGTTGTCGGACCAGATGACTATGCTTCAATGGAGGAGATAGTCAGAAGAAGATACTCTCGCATAATAGAGGAGGGAGCTCCCCTACCCGACCTTATTATTACTGATGGTGGTATTGGTCAAATGAACATTGTCAGAAAGGTACTACACGAATTAGGTATAGATATATATATTGCTGGTTTGACAAAAGATAGCGGACATAGAACTAACGAATTATTATTTGGATTTCCACCTAAAACAATAGCTATCAGTACAAAGAGGGAACTATTCCATACACTTACAAGAATTCAGGATGAAGTACACAGATTCGCAATTACATTTCATAGAGACAAAAGAAGCAAACATGCACTCCATAGCGAACTTGACAACATAAAAGGTATTGGTCCAAGAAGTAAAGAACTGTTAATCAAGGAGTTAAAGAGTGTAAAAAGAATAAAGGAGTCTGATTTTCAAAGAATTAGTGAAATTATTGGGGCTAAGAAGGCTGAATTGGTATATAATTATTTCAATAAAAATTGAATGTGAAATAAAAAAAATTGCTACCTTTGTGTTGTTATAAACAATATAGATAGTAATAGTCAACCTAATTATCTATAAGATTGGACTATAAATATAATTTCCTCTATGAGAATAGTAATTCAACGTGTTCAAAAAGCATCTGTAACAATAGGCAATTGTGTAAAATCCTGCATTGGAAAAGGTTATCTTATTCTTGTAGGTATTGAGGATTGCGATACGAAAGAAGACGCTGACTGGCTCTTAAGGAAGGTCATAGGGCTAAGAGTCTTTGACGATGAGAATCATGTAATGAATCTATCCATTAAGGATGTAGGCGGAGAAATTCTTGTTATATCGCAATTCACCTTGTTCGCAAGCTATAAGAAAGGAAATCGCCCATCTTGGCTTAGAGCTGCAAAACACGACATTTCCATACCGTTATATGAATATTTCTGCAAACGAATGTCAGAAGAATTGGGCAAAGATGTAGGAACGGGTGAGTTTGGTGCTGACATGAAAGTAGAATTACTGAACGATGGTCCTGTTACAATATGTATGGATACAAAAAACAAGGAATAATTGAAAAAGGCATATATATGAAGATATGGGAGAAATTACTATAAAAGAAGCACAGCAATTAGTAGATAACTGGATTAAAACATACGGTGTCCGCTATTTCTCAGAACTGACAAACATGGCATGTCTGACAGAGGAAGTCGGAGAACTATCTCGTATCATGGCAAGGAAATATGGAGACCAAAGTTTTAAACCAGGCGAGAACGACAATATTGGAGAGGAAATTGCAGACATTTTATGGGTTCTAATATGTTTAGCCAACCAAACAGGAGTTGACATTACAGATGAACTTAAAAAAAGCTTTGAGAAAAAGACATTGAGAGACAAAGAAAGACATAAAAGCAATATAAAGCTAAAAGACTGATACATAAAGTATTAAGCGTACATAACAAATAAAAAAGTGATAATACTATGACAGAATGTAACGACCATCACAATCATCATCATGCAATCTCGGAAAAGAGTAAGTATGAGGAAGCTTTAAGTCTTTATGACACGAATATAAATGACGAAAAAGTGTCTGAGGCAGTAAAGAAGATAATCACAGAGAAGGTGCCTGAGAATGACAACATCGAGACTAAGAAATTTCTATTCGGAAGCATTGAACTCACCACGTTAAAGACGACGGATTCTGAAGAAAGTGTCCTGGCATTCACTGAAAGGGTAAATGACTTTGATTCCGCCTACCCTGCCCTACCCCATGTTGCTACAATATGTGTATATCCTTGCTTTGCCAAGGTTGTAAGTGAATCGCTTGAAGTTGACGGAGTAGAAATCGCATGTGTCTCAGGAAGCTTTCCATCATCCCAAGCACTCATTGAGGTGAAAGTAGCAGAAACAGCACTTGCAATTAAAGACGGAGCAACAGAGATTGACATTGTAATGCCAGTGGGAAAATTCTTAAATGGTGACTATGAGGGTGTTTCTGACGACATAAACGAACTAAAGCAAACTTGTGGCAAAGCAGCCATGAAAGTAATTCTTGAAACAGGATGCCTTAAGACGGCAGCAAACATTAAGAAAGCCTCCATTCTCGCCATGTATGCCGGTGCAGACTATATAAAGACATCCACAGGCAAGGAAAAAATCTCGGCAACACCAGAAGCGGCATACGTGATGTGTCAGGCTATAAAGGAATATTATGATAAGACTGGCATACAGATTGGTTTCAAGCCTGCTGGTGGCATCAACTCACCAATGGATGCACTTATTTATTATACAATTGTAAAAGAGGTCCTGGGTGAGAAATGGCTTACTAACAAATGGTTTAGACTTGGAACAAGCCGTCTTGCAAACATGCTCCTTAGTGAGATAGAAGGCAAAGAAACAAAGTTCTTTTAAGGTTGTGAGGTTTTAAGGTTGTGAGGTTATGATGTGATAATAGAATAGAGGAGATGGATAAGATATAAAAGGTAGTTTCTCCTTAAAACCTTATAACCTTAAACCTTAAAACCTCATAACTTCCTTTTTATCACAAAATCAAGGTAAGCTTCTAAGGCTGCCTTTATACTGTCATTTTTCACATGTTTATCTATAAAACTGTGACATTCATCATGCAGTTCGCACATACGTTTTTCAGCATACTCAATACCTCCGTTTTCTTTGGCAAAGGCTACAAGAGTGTCTATCTCTGAAGGAGTAACAGTTCCATCCTTCACTTTGCGAGCCAACTGCAACATGTCTTGATTGCCTGTGGAATTCAACGCATATATAACAGGCAGGGTAAGTTTTCCCTCAGCCAAATCATTCCCTGTAGGTTTGCCTATATCAGACGATTCATAATAGTCAAAAATATCGTCTTTTATCTGAAAAATAATACCAAGATTTCTACCAAACACCCTTGCCTGTTCAATTTGTGTTTCAGTAGCACCTGAAGAAGATGCTCCTATTACACAACAAGCTTCAAAAAGAGCGGCTGTTTTCTGGCTAATTACCTTAAAATAGACATCTTCAGATATAATCTGATTACGGATATTTGTAAGTTGAAGTATCTCTCCATCAGAAAGTGTTCTTCCCAACTCTGCAAGATATCTCACAATACTCTCTGAGTGCGTATGTGATACATACAATAAAGCCGTAGAAAGAATGTAATCGCCAACCAATACAGCTACCTTATTGTCATATATGGCATTCACGGACGCTTGTCCCCTTCTTCTCTCACTCTCGTCAACCACATCATCATGAACCAAAGAAGCAGTATGCAGAAGCTCTAATCCTACAGCTGCGTTCTGAGTAACTTCTGATATTTTCCCAAATGATTTGGCAATAAGAAGAATCAGAATGGGTCTCATTCGTTTGCCAGATTTCTGTTTTATAAAAGACAATGCACTTGACAGCATACCATCAGAATGGGTCATAGCTTGATTGAATAATGCTATGAATTCATCCAACTCCGTGGCTATAGGTTGTTTTATGATTGATAAATTATCCATCTACAGAAAAAGTTTGATACAAAATTACTCATTTTATCGCAAAATATGACAAAAAAATAGTACTTTTACACACTAAAACTATTAATTTATGGCAAAACTATTTCTCATAGACGCTTACGCGCTAATATATCGCTCATACTATGCACTGATTAGGAATCCAAGGATTAATTCCAAAGGATTTAATACATCGGCTATATTGGGGTTCTGCAACACATTAAACGAAATAATAACAAAAGAAAATCCCTCACACATAGGAGTCGCATTTGACCATGGCAAAACATTCCGCCACGATGCCTATCCAGAATATAAAGCCCAACGTGAGCAAACACCAGAAGACATACGCAAATCAGTACCAGTAATAAAAGGTTTGCTTAAAGCCATGAACATCCCAATATTGCAGGTAAATGGCTTTGAAGCAGATGATATAATTGGCACTTTGGCATCAAAGGCTGGACAACAAGGAATAGAGACCTACATGCTTACTCCAGACAAAGACTATGGTCAACTCATAGCTGACAATATTTACATGTATAAACCACGCCATGGTGGTGGATATGATATTATAGGCAAGGAACAGATAACAGAAAAATATGGTATCTCCTACCCTATTCAGATAATTGACCTTCTTGCACTCATGGGTGATAGTTCTGATAACTACCCTGGCTGTCCTGGTGTTGGTGAAAAGACTGCGGTTAAACTCATAAATGAGTTTGGAAACATCGACAACTTATTAATGAGAACCAACGAACTGAAAGGTAAGATGAGAGAGAAAGTAGAAAATGCTGCGGAAGACATCCGTATGTCATATTTTCTTGCAAGCATCAGGACAGATGTCCCGATTGTGTTAAATCTTGATGAACTTGCTAAAAAAGAGCCAGACGAAAAAGAACTTGAGAAAATATTCACTGAACTCGAGTTTAAAACACTTGCAAACAAGTTTATTAAAAAAAGTAAACAAGAACAAAATCTCTTTAATTCAGAACTGGATATTTTTACAGAATATTCGAACGAAACACAAGAAGAATCAAACAACGGCAGTTTTGACAGCATAAAAACTATTACCCATACATATGAACTTGTTGATTCTGAGGATAGAATAAAAGAATTATGTGACTTTTTTTTGACATGTAAGATTCTCAGTTTAGATACAGAGACAACATCAACCAATGCAATTGACGCAGAATTGGTGGGACTGAGCTTCTCTACAGAGGAAAGTAAGGCGTTCTATGTACCAGTTCCAGAAAATAAACATGAAGCACAGAAAATTGTCGATATATTTAAAGAAGTATATGAAAACCCATCAATATTGAAAATTGGTCAAAATATAAAATATGACATTACTGTCTTAAGAAAATATGGTGTTGAGATGAAGGGTGAACTTTTCGATTGCATGATAGCACATTACCTTCTTCAACCAGAATTGAGACACAACATGGATTATATGGCGGAGGCTTACCTTAACTATAAGACTATACACATAGATGAACTTATCGGTCATAAAGGAAAGAGTCAGAAGTCGATGAGAGACCTCTCCCCTATTGAAGTATATGAATATGCCTGTGAAGATGCAGATATAACATTAAAACTATATCACATCCTTGAACCAAAACTCAAAGAATTGAATATATTCAACCTATTTAAGGATATTGAAATGCCCCTTATCAACGTTCTTGTTGAAATGGAAATGAATGGTGTCATATTAGATACATCATCCTTAACGGAGACATCACGAATCCTGCAACAGAGAATATTGGAGAAAGAACGGAAAATTTATGAGGAGGCAGGCACAAGTTTCAATATTGCAAGCCCTAAACAGGTAGGTGAAATATTATTTGACAGACTAAAAATAAGCGATAAGGCAAAAAAGACCAAGACAGGTCAGTATGTTACCAGTGAAGAAGCTCTCACACAACTAAAGCACAGAGCTCCAATTGTAGAAAACATTCTGGCATACAGAGGATTAAGAAAGCTTCTAAGTACTTATGTAGAGGCACTTCCTAAACTAATTAATAAACACACAGGTCATATCCACACATCCTTTAACCAAGCAATTACAGCAACAGGACGTCTGTCATCAAGTGATCCAAATCTTCAGAACATACCTGTTAAAGGAGAAGATGGGAAAGAGTTAAGACGCTGTTTCATTCCCGAACCAGGTTGCCTTTTCTTCTCTGCTGATTACAGCCAGATAGAACTTCGTGTCATGGCACATCTAAGTGGTGATGAAGGACTTATAGATGCATTCCGCAATGGTTATGATATCCATGCAGCTACAGCAGCCAGAATATTCAAGGAAACCATGGAACATGTAACACGCGACCAACGCTCTATGGCTAAACGTGCCAATTTCGGAATAATATATGGCATTACTGTTTTCGGTTTGGCACAAAATCTCGATATTGACAGAAATGAAGCTAAGAAACTGATTGACGATTACTTCCAATCTTTCCCAAAAGTAAAAGAGTATATGGAGAGATGCAAGGAGACAGCCCGTAGTAAAGGCTATGCTGAAACCATCTTCCATCGTCGCAGATATCTTCCGGATATTAATTCAGGCAATGCCACAGTTCGTGGTTTCGCTGAACGTAACTCAATAAATGCACCTATCCAGGGTAGTGCCGCTGACATAATAAAACTTGCAATGGTTAGGATATATAAACGCTTTAAGGATGAGAATATTAAGTCTAAGATGATACTTCAAGTACATGACGAACTCAATTTCTCTGTGTTCCCAGAAGAAAAGGAATCAGTAGAACGTATCGTAATTGAAGAGATGCAAAATGCCTGTCAGCTGAAAGTTCCATTAATAGCAGACTGCGGATGGGGAGCCAACTGGCTTGAAGCCCATTGATACCACATTTGTTCAATTTATATATTAATCACATACACCTATAAATAGACATTGGAATGCAAACTTTTAACGAATATCTTACCTATACCAACAACATCATGTGGACGTACATTGGTATTCCCATGCTGGTTTTGGCAGCTATTTATTTCACTATCAGGATGAAAGGTATGCAGTTCCGTCTTCTTCCTGATATGTTCAGGATAATGGTAGGATTGGACAACAAGAGAGAGAGAAAAACAAAAATAATCGTCCACACCTCTAATGGGAAAAAAACAATAAGTTCTTTCGAGGCATTTGCTGTAGCACTCTCTTCACGTGTTGGTACTGGTAATCTCGCCGGAGTAGCCTCTGCAATATACATGGGTGGTCCTGGAGCCATATTCTGGATGTGGATAATGGCACTGCTGGGTTCTGCCACAGCATACGTGGAATCTTCCCTTGCACAACTATACAAACGCAAGGGCGAAGATGGTTATTATGGAGGTCCTGCCTATTATATGATTTCCGGACTTGGAAGACGTTGGATGGCTATGCTCTTCGCATTCCTTATAATAATAACATTCGGAATGGCAAACCAGACTACACAAAGCAATACCCTTTGCGATGCTCTGTCTTCAGCATTCTCTGTTGAGAAATGGATAGTTGGCATTATCTTGACCATAGCCACTATAAGCATTATCTACGGAGGAATCCATCGCATATCCCGTTTCTCCAGCATAGTTGTTCCATTCATGGCAATAGGCTATCTTATAATTGCCATTATTGTCATTGCTTTGAACTACCGTGATATCCCAAATGTATTCTGTGATATTTTCGAGAGTGCCTTCGGAATTCGTCAGGCTGCAGGAGGAATGGTAGGCGCAGCTATCATGAATGGAGTGAAACGAGGGCTATTCTCAAATGAAGCAGGCGAGGGTTCTGCACCTAACGCAGCAGCAATAGCCCATACCTCCCACCCTGCCAAACAGGGTCTTCTCCAATCACTTGGCGTTTTCACAGACACATTGGTAATATGTACCTGTACTGCATTTGTCATACTTCTCTCAGGACTTTACGACAATGGTCTTGACGGAATACTTCTCACCAAACAAGCACTTGTGTCAGAGCTTGGACCGGCTGGCGGATGGTTCCTTACTGCAGCCATTTTCCTTTTTGCATACAGCACCATCATAGCCAACTATTTCTATGGAGAGAACAATATCAGATTTCTCGCTCCAGACTCAAAGAAATGGCTCAACGTCTATCGTGTTGCTGGTTGCTCCACTATCCTTGCAGGCGGTTTCATTACTCTTCAGACTGCATGGGGGTTTGTAGATATAGCCATGTGCATGATGACCATCTGCAATCTCGCAGCTGTTATTCAACTTTCCCCAAAGGCATTCCGCCTTCTTACCCATTATGAGAATGAGAAACGCAAAGGAAGAAATCCTGTATTCCGTAGGAAAGACATGCCAGAAACAAATAATATAGAATGTTGGGAATAATACTCCCCTACTCTATCATTGCCTACCATAACAATGAATTTGCCAAGAAGACTATTAACTGTTCAACTTGATAAATCATTTGAATAAGAAAAGCTGAGTAAAAAAATCATATTTGTTTTGGAATTTCCTCTCATTCTGACTAACTTTGCAGTCTTGTCATACGCAGTATTGCTGCGTTAACATATCTATGGCAAGGTAGCCTCATAATAGAATTAAAATAACACCAATGGCAACAAACAACAAAGGTCTCACCCCGATGATGAAGCAGTTTTTTGACCTTAAGTCAAAACATCCCGATGCATTGCTTCTTTTCAGATGTGGCGACTTTTACGAGACATACTGCGACGATGCTGTAAATGCTTCCAAAATACTTGGTATAACCCTTACAAGACGTAATAATGGTTCATCGCAAGGTTCAACTGAGATGGCTGGATTTCCACATCACGCACTTGACACCTACCTTCCCAAATTAATACGGGCAGGCAGAAGAGTGGCTATTTGTGACCAGCTTGAAGATCCTAAACTTACAAAGAAACTTGTTAAAAGAGGTATAACCGAACTTGTTACGCCTGGTGTTGCCATGAGCGACAATGTACTCAATAACAAGGAGAATAACTTTCTGGCATCAGTCCACTTTGGCAAAGGTGCATGTGGCGTATCTTTCCTCGACATTTCCACAGGCGAATTCCTAACAGGTGAAGGGTCGTTTGACTATGTAGAAAAACTCCTCGGTAATTTTTCTCCTAAAGAGGTTCTTTACGACAAAGCTTACAGACGGGACTTTGAACATTACTTTGGCAGCAAGGTACCAACATTCGAACTCGAAGACTGGGTTTTTACTGAACAAGGAGCAAGACAAAAACTACTGAAACATTTCGGAACAAAGAATCTAAAAGGATTTGGTGTTGAGCATCTTGTCAACGGCACCATTGCCGCAGGAGCCATCTTGCAGTATTTGGAAATGACGCAGCATACTCAGGTTGGACACATCACAAGCATATCCCGCATAGAGGAGGAAAAGTATGTCAGACTCGACAGATTCACCATACGTTCCTTAGAACTTCTTAATTCTATGGAGGAAGGAGGCTGTTCTTTGCTCAGTGTCATCGACAATACTATTACTCCAATGGGTGGAAGGTTGCTCAGACGCTGGATTTTATTTCCTCTAAAAGATAAGAAGCCGATATGCGAACGACTTGACGTAGTAGAATATATGTTCCGCGATAGTATGACAAGGAAGACTCTTGAAGACAACTTCCAACATATTGGTGACCTTGAACGAATAATTTCCCGCGTGGCAGTCGGAAGAGTTTCTCCACGTGAACTTATGCAGCTGAAATCAGCTCTTAATGCCATAATACCCATCAAAGACGCATGCCAGCAAGCTGACAATGAAACACTTAAAAGAATAGGAGACTCCCTTGACTTGTGTACCGATATTCGAGACAGGATAGAGCGTGAACTTCAGCCAGACGCTCCGCAGCTTGTCAATAAGGGCAATGTGATAGCCGATGGAGTTAATCAGCAGCTTGACGAACTACGTGAGATTTCTCGCAATGGCAAGGATTACCTTCTGAAGATACAGGAAAGGGAGATTGCCCAAACCGGCATATCAAGCCTAAAAATAGGTTATAACAATGTATTCGGTTATTATCTTGAGGTTAGGAACACATACAAGGATAAAGTACCCGAAGAATGGATTAGGAAACAAACTCTCGCACAGGCAGAGCGGTATATCACTCAAGAACTAAAAAAGTACGAAGAGGAAATAACCGGAGCTGAGGAAAAGATACTATCCATTGAGGAACGGTTGTTCGCAGAACTGGTGACAAGTACACAGGATTTTATTCCACAGATACAGCGTGATGCCAATCTGATAGCTAATCTCGACTGCTTGCTGTCATTTGCACAAGCAGCAGAGAACCATCACTATATAAAACCGGTAATTGAAGAATCCAATGTTCTTGAGATAAAACAAGGCAGACACCCTGTAATAGAGACACAGCTGCCATTGGGCGAACACTACATTCCCAATGACATAACACTTGACGGAGAGAAACAGCAGATTATCATAATCACTGGTCCAAACATGGCTGGAAAGTCAGCTCTATTAAGACAAACTGCCCTAATCGTTCTGCTTGCGCAGATAGGCTGTTTCGTACCTGCTGAAAGTGCAAAAGTTGGATTAGTCGATAAAATATTCACAAGAGTAGGGGCAAGCGATAACATCTCGCTTGGAGAATCTACTTTCATGGTAGAAATGACAGAAGCATCAAACATCCTCAACAATGCCACACCTCGCTCACTTGTCCTTTTCGATGAACTTGGACGTGGAACAAGCACTTACGATGGCATAAGCATCGCATGGGCAATAGTGGAATACCTGCATGAAAACAAGAAGGCGCGCGCCCGCACACTCTTTGCCACCCACTACCATGAGCTTAATGAGATGGAAAAGAATTTCCCCCGCATCAAGAACTACAACGTCTCTGTCAAAGAGGTTGACGGAAAGGTCATCTTCCTTAGAAAGCTGGCACGTGGAGGCTCGGAACATAGTTTCGGAATCCATGTTGCAGATATAGCCGGAATGCCAAAGAGCATTGTTAAAAGAGCTAATACAATATTGAAACAGTTGGAGACTGATAATGCTCAGGTGGGAAAGACAAATGTCAATAAAGACACACTAACAAAAAGCGAAAAGATTGGAAAGATAGGGGAGGGTAGAGAAGGTATGCAGCTATCCTTCTTCCAACTTGACGACCCTGTGCTGTGTCAGATTCGGGATGAAATTCTGTGCCTTGACATAAACAACCTCACGCCTGTAGAGGCCCTTAACAAGCTAAACGATATTAAAAGAATAGTAGGAGGGAAATAAGGTGTTCATATTGTTTATGAAAGCAGATGTGTGAACAATACCTTGATACCTATTATTATTAGAATAATACCACCCAACAGCTCTGGATTAAGCCGCTTCTTCACCAATACTCCACATTTCACACCAAGGAAATTGCCTACCACACTGAAAAAGAATGAGAATAATCCTATAACTGAAAGCGGTATTATCAGTGATTGCATACTATCATATCCCAAACATGCGAATGATATGCCAGCTGCGGCTGCGTCTATACTTGTCGCAACAGCCAGCATCATTTGTGTCATAAGTGCATCTGGAGCAAAATGTCCGCTTTCCCCTTTGTCAAAAGACTCCTTAATCATTCTGCCACCTAAAAAAGCCAGCATTCCGAAAGCTATCCAATGGTCATAGGAAGAAACATAACTGGAGAAGAGAGAAGTTACCAACCAACCTATGAGTGGCATGAGAGCCTGAAAAAGTCCGAAGAGTATTGCCATACGCAACACCACGCACATCCGTATCCTTCCTAATATTATTCCACTGGCAATGGAAACTGCCAGACAATCCATTGCCAATCCAATTGAGAGAAATATTATGTCTAATATGCTCATTTCCGTGATTTCACAATAAAGAACACACCGATAACGATAAATGGAATACTCAACAACTGTCCCATGTCAAGAGGGAGAGAAGCCTCAAAAGCCTCCTGTACCTCCTTGGTATATTCAATAAAGAAACGTGCTGTAAAGATAAACGCCAGACACAAACCAAAGAAGAATCCACTACCAACCTTTTCCTGTTTTCTCTTATATATCGCCCATCCTATAAAGAACAAGACAGAATAAGCCATAGCCTCATACAATTGACCTGGATGACGTGGCAGCAAATCAACTCTCTCGAAAACGAAAGCCCACGGCATGTCTGTGGGCTTGCCTATTATCTCAGAATTCATCAAGTTTCCTATCCGGATGAAACATGCTGTTATAGGTGTAGCTATGGCTATGTTGTCAAGCACTGTGAGCATCCCCACTTTTATCCTCTTCACATAAAGTAAAAGAGCCACTATGAGCCCTATAGTTCCACCATGACTTGCCAGTCCCTCATACCCTGTGAAATGCCATCCTCCATCATTATCAAATCGTATAGGAATTATCATCTCCACCATGTGTCTCCATGATGTCAGGAAATAGTCTGGTTCATAAAAAATACAGTGCCCCAACCTTGCACCTACAAGAATTCCAACAAAGCAATATACAAACAGAGGCTCGAACTTCTCATCGCTTATACCCTGCTGTCTATACAGCCTCTTTACACATAGATATGCGAGCACCAGACCAACAAGCCAGCATAATGAATACCATCGTATGAATCCGAAGGCGTTCAGGTCAGGATTCCATATTATATATCCGAGCTTCTCCATTTCCTATTATTCGTTTACATTATACATTGAACCTGAAATGCATTATGTCACCATCCTGCACAATGTAGTCCTTACCCTCTATTCCAAGTTTACCAGCCTCTCTTACAGCAGCCTCAGAACCATATTGTAGATAGTCTTCATATTTTATTACCTCAGCCCTTATAAAACCTTTCTCAAAGTCGGTATGTATAACTCCAGCACATTGTGGTGCCTTCCATCCCTTGTGAAAAGTCCACGCTTTCACTTCCATCTCACCGGCAGTAATGAACGTCTGTAAGTTCAGTAGGTGATATGCTTTCTTTATAAGTCTGTTGACACCACTTTCCTCAAGTCCAAGTTCTTCAAGGAATAGCATCTTGTCCTCGTATGACTCCAGCTCTGCAATGTCCTCTTCTGTTTTTGCTGCTATTACCATTGTCTCGGCTCCTTCTTCTTTTGCAAGTTGCTCTATTTTTTTTGTGAAGTCGTTACCGCTTTTTGCAGAAGTCTCATTGACATTGCACACATAGAGCACAGGTTTAGAAGTAAGCAGGAATAGTCCTCTTGCTGCCTCAGCTTCCTCCTTGCTTTCAAAAGAAACAGTTCTGGCATTCTTACCCTGCTCCAGAACAGCCTTGTATGCTTCCAGGACAGCCACTTCCACTTTAGCATCCTTGTTTCCTGCAGCTGCAACTTTCTGCTGTTTAGCCAGTCTGGCATCAACAGTCTCAAGGTCTTTAAGCTGCAATTCAGTATCTATAATCTCCTTGTCTCTCACAGGGTCTATCGTTCCATCCACATGTGTTATGTTCTCATCCTCGAAACATCTGAGTACATGTATTATGGCATCTGTCTCCCTTATATTACCAAGAAACTTGTTGCCAAGTCCCTCACCTTTCGATGCCCCCTTAACAAGTCCTGCAATATCCACTATTTCGCATGTAGCAGGAACTATTCTTCCTGGATGCACTATCTCAGCCAGTTTTGTGAGTCTCTCATCGGGAACTGTTATCACACCAACATTAGGCTCTATTGTACAGAACGGAAAATTAGCTGCCTGCGCCTTGGCGCTTGACAGGCAGTTAAACAAGGTTGACTTACCCACATTAGGCAAGCCTACTATTCCACATTTCAATGCCATTGTTTATTATATTATTTACGTTTACTATTTATATTTGGATGCAAAATTACAACAAATATATTGAAAACTCACAACGATTTACTGAAAATCACTTGTTTGGCTCCATATGTATGCCTACATATGTTCCTGTACCATACCTATCCTTTAGAGCGTGCTCTATCTTTGTTGCTTTGTCGTGAGCCTCGTCAAGAGTGATATCACCTCGCATTCTTATATGCACGTCAATGGCATATTTGTCACCTATACGGCGAGTACGCAGGTTATGTGGAGAACTTACACCGTCAACATTCAGTATTATGTCTATTATCTCTTTCTCCACGCTGTCTGGCAAAGACTTCTCCAGCAGTTCGTCCATACTGGGCTTTATAAGCTGCACGGCAACTTTAACAATGAGAATGCTGACTACCAACGCAGCTATTGGGTCTAACACTGTCCATTTGCCACCAAGTAATATGGCACCACCTATTCCAAGCATGGTACCAACAGAGGAGAATGCATCGCTCCTGTGATGCCATGCATTGGCTATGACAGCCTGCGAATTGAGTTTCCTGCCTTCAGCAAGTGTGTATCTGAACAGTATCTCCTTGCTTGCCACTGATGCTACAGCAGCTATGAAAGCTATTGGCATTGGTTCCTGAAGTGTGCCACCCCTTGCAAATGTGACAATCTTTATCCCAGCATCATAAAATATTCCCAACCCAACAACTAACAGCATTACAGCTATAATGAGAGTTGCGAATGTCTCGTATTTGCCATGTCCATACTCATGATTATCATCCTGTGGCTTCGACGATACTCTTACAAAACCAATCACAATTATGTCAGTAGCGAAATCCGACAGCGAGTGTACCGCATCTGCCATCATGGCAGCGCTTTTCCCCATCCATCCCGCAATGAACTTCAACAACAGAAGCAATAGGTTCACCACACTCCCTACTATGGTTACTTTGTATATATTCTGTTCTCTATCTTTTTGGTCCATTTTCAAATATTTAAAAAGGCAAACAATAATATAACTTTACCACATTAGTGGAACAGATTGTTTTATCTCTTTTGCAAAATCATCATCCACTGCCTCCATGTCATTTGACACTATGATTACATTTCCTTTACGTTTCGGATCTTTGAAGACACGATAATAGTTATCGTCACCTACCCATACTGTAAAAGGCTCTATAGCCATTTTCCACTTTCCATCACGAAATACATACAACTTGTACGAACACCATGTGCTGTAGGCAAATGGTATCGTTCCTAAATAGTCTCTGTTTCCACCATCCAGCTTTCCGACATTTATCAACTCCACTCCCGAATAACTGTTATCCCACGCCAGACCTCCTATTGCCGGATTGTCACTTTTCAATATGGCTTTCGAGATATAGAATCCTTCACTGTCTTTCTTTCCCTCTACCCATACAGACTCTTTTTTGCCATCACCGTCAAAATCACCCGTAATAGCTGAAGGTGGTACTTTTACTTTTCTCTTTTGCACATTTCTATCTGTCACTTCATCACTCTCTTTTGTAATCTTCCATTGCCCATAAATCTTACTGAACACGAGATAACTTGGATAATCCTTACCATTACCATTTTGTAAGCAATGCTTAACGAAAGATACCTTCAAGTCACCCGAATCCAATCTTGTTACAGTAGGAGTACCTTTAACATATTGTGCAAAATCCGGATGTTTGGCAAACAGACTTTTTCTGTTTTCTATTACCTTGTCCACACTCATCTCTGCTGTGTAAAAGAAAACAGTAGGTGCAAATAGCTGACTCTGCACTTCATAATCGCTCTCGTTTATAGCCTTGTCCCATTCTTTCAACAACGACAGAACAATTTCCTCATCACTCATTCTTTCCACAGAAGCAGAATCATTTGCCTCATTGGAAGACTTGGTTTTAAATTCATTACACGAATTGAAGACAATCATCATAGCTATACAAATAATAACTGGAAGCGATAACTTATTATTCATTCGTAGTACCATATTTATTAGTTTTATAATTTATAATTCCAAACGTAAGCACAAAGTTAATGGAAAAGTTTTGAAAACAATTATGTCAGCATTAAAAAACTATATTACCTAAATTCCGCAGCACTTTAGGCATATGTCTTTTAATCCACATAATTCAACACTTCAATAATCTATATGCAATAAAATAGCAAATAAATTGCGTCTAAGCGTTTTTATATCAAGAAAAAGTCGTAAATTTGCAGAGCAGGAAAGATGCCTAAAATCCGTTAGAAACAAAATAAACGGCATTATGGCTGATTTCCAGAACAAGAATGGATGGCACATAAATTACCCACCTTTGTTCCACCATCATAATTCAAACTTTAAAGACCACTTCACCATTCTTTCAGAATAATGTATCGGTAAGAGTGGCATAATAAATTGGAAATCTATAAATATATAACTACATATAATGGACGAAAATCAGACTATTGATCAGGACAGGATTCTGAAAATAAACATCGAGGAGGAGATGAAAAGCTCCTATATCGACTATTCTATGTCGGTAATTGTAGCGCGTGCCCTCCCTGATGTGCGTGACGGTTTCAAACCTGTGCACAGACGCATCCTATATGGTATGCTCGGCATAGGAAATACAAGTAGCAACCCATATAAGAAATGTGCGCGTGTCGTAGGAGAGGTGCTTGGTAAGTACCACCCACATGGTGACTCATCGGTTTATGGAGCACTTGTGCGCATGGGACAGGAATGGAACATGCGCTACAAACTTGTAGATGGACAGGGTAACTTCGGTTCTGTGGATGGAGACTCAGCAGCTGCCATGCGTTACACAGAGTGCCGCCTTTCAAAGATGGGCGAACACATCATGGACGATTTGGAGAAAGATACCGTCATAATGACCAACAACTTTGACGATACTTTGCAGGAACCAAGTGTTATGCCTACAAAGATACCTAATCTTCTTGTCAACGGAGGTAATGGTATCGCCGTGGGTATGGCTACAAATATTCCTACCCACAACCTTTCTGAGGTCATAGACGGATGCTGCGCATACATCGACAATCCAGATATGACTACTGAGGATATAATGAAATATATCCCGGCACCTGACTTCCCAACTGGTGCATACATCTATGGACTGCAAGGTGTGAAGGATGCATATGAGACAGGACGCGGAAGAGTGGTAATAAGGGCTAAGGCTGAGATAGAAAGCGGTGAGAGTCACGACAAGATTGTGGTGACTGAGATACCATACGGAGTAAACAAACAGCAGCTCATAGAATACATAGCTGAACTCGTAAAAGAAGGCAAGATTGACGGTATTGCCAATGTTAACGACGAGACGGGACGACAGGGTATGAGAATTGTTGTTGACGTGAAAAGAGATGCCAACGCAAATGTCATACTCAACAAACTGTTCAAGATGACAGCACTGCAAAGTTCCTTCTCAGTCAATTGTATCGCTCTGGTGCCTAATCCTGCCAACCCTTTGCAGCTGCGTCCTAAACTGCTGAACCTAAAAGAATGCATTGGCTATTTTGTTGAACATAGGCATGATGTCACCATAAGACGTACTAAATTCGACCTGAAGAAAGCACAAGACAGAGCTCATATATTGGAAGGACTTATCATAGCCTGCGACAACATCGACGAGGTTGTACACATCATACGTGGCAGCAAGACACCATCAGATGCACAGCGCAATCTTGAAAAACGTTTCGAGCTTGATGAGATACAGTCAAAGGCTATCGTAGATATGCGACTGTCACAACTGACTGGTCTGCGCATGGATCAATTGCATGCTGAGTATGAGGAACTGGAGCGACAGATTGCCTATCTGCAAAGTATCCTTGACGACCCAGAACTGTGCAAGAAGGTTATGAAAGACGACCTGCAAGAGGTGAAAGAAAAATATGGCGACGAAAGACGCACAGAGATTATACCCGATGAACATGAATTCAATGCCGAGGACTTCTATCCTAACGACCCCGTAGTGATAACCATAAGTCATCTGGGATATATCAAACGCACACCACTCAGCGACTTCCGCGAGCAGGCAAGAGGCGGAGTAGGTTCAAAAGGCGCACGTACAAGAGACAACGATTTTACAGAATACATCTATCCCGCAACAATGCACCAGACCATGCTCTTCTTTACAAAGAGAGGAAGGTGCTACTGGCTCAAATGCTATGAGATACCTGAAGGTGAACGTTCATCAAAAGGCAGAGCTATACAAAATATGCTCAACATCGAACCTGGCGACTCCGTTAATGCATGTCTCAGACTCAGAGGACTCAATGACGAGGAATTCCTAAACTCTCACTACGTTATATTCGCGACCCGACAGGGAGTGGTCAAGAAGACATGCCTGAAACATTATTCAAGACCAAGGGCTAACGGTGTTATAGCCATCAATATCAACGATGGCGACGAGGTTGTTGATGTAAGACTCACTAACGGACACAACGAACTTATACTTGCCAACCGCAACGGAAGAGCATGCCGATTCGACGAGAATACCGTACGCACAATGGGACGTGTTTCCACTGGTGTTAGGGGTATGCGCCTTGACAACGATGACGACGAGGTAGTAGGAATGATTGTTGTCAACGATGCTGAGAACGAGAATGTAATGGTAGTTAGCGAGAATGGATACGGCAAACGCTCAGAGGTGGAGGACTATAGAAAGACCAACCGCGGTGGAAAGGGTGTCAAGACACTTAATATCACAGAGAAAACGGGTAGGGTAGTGGCTATAAAGAATGTCACTGACAAAAATGACCTCATGATAATAAACAAGAGCGGCATAGTCATAAGGCTCGCCGTATCGGAATGCCGCATCATGGGAAGGGCTACTCAGGGTGTAAGACTCATAAACCTTGCCAAGAAGAATGATGTCATTGCAAGCGTATGCAAAGTGATGGGAAGTGAACTTGAGAATCAGGTAAAGAACGGAGAATGGAACAATAACAATTCAGAAACTGATAGCGAACCCACCATCATTACTGACACAACCGAGATAACGGATGTGGAAAGTACTCCTGAGCTGTAACAGCTTACATAACTTGTTGACTTGTCAACTTATAAACTATGAGCAAGTTTGAAACATTCAAAACTTAAGTTACTTTATATAAAAACTAAATAACCGTATTATGAAAAAATTATTTATTGCGGCTCTGATGATGGTAAGTACATCAGCAGCCTTCGCTGGAGACAGCGAACCTCTAAAGGCTATTCTGAAAGCCAAGGATTACACAGAGGCAGAGCAACTCTTGAAAAGCTCTCTGGCAAACCTCACCAGCAACGAGGAAAAAGCAAAGGCATACAACAAACTCATGGAGCTTGCCCTTGCCAAGGTAGATGCAGAGCAGGCTGTGCAAATTGAAAATGAGACTAACAAACAGATGGGTAAGGAAGGTAACAAACCCGTTGACGAGGAAGGTCTATATAAGGCAATCTGCAACGCTATCGATGCTGCCGTCGAGTGCGACAAGTATGACAAGATGCCTAACGAGAAAGGCAAGACAAAACAGAAATTTGCAGCCAACGGACAGAGACTCTACAACCTGCGCGGACAACTCATCAATGGTGGTATCTATTTCCAGAACATAAAAGATGATGCAAATGCATACAAATATCTGGCTTCATACGTTGATTCTTACGACTATCCTCTCTTTGATGGTGTTAAAGCCGAAGACCAGAATCTTGGAAACATAGCATATTATGCATCAATCTATGCTTATCAGAACAAAGAGTTTGCCAAGGCTGAAAAATATGTAGTAAAGGCTATTTCTGATCCTGAGCGCAGCGCAGAGGCAAAGGCATTGCAGTTGCAGATTCTACAGGCTCAGCTCAAAACACACGAGGATTCTCTTAACTATGTCAAAAAACTTGAGGGACTTCTCGTAGCCGACAGTAACAACGAGGCTGTATTTATAAACTTAGCTAACATGTATAGTCTCATCGGACAGACTGAAAAAGCTGACAAGATGATTGCTGACAAACTTGCTGCTGACCCTAACAACTACTCAGCACTCACCATGAAAGGACAGGTGGCAAGCCAGCGTAAAGACTACGACACAGCTATTGAGGCTCTTGAGAAAGCTCTTCCACAGGCTAAGGATGATGATACAAGAATCATACTAAACTCAGCTATCGGACAATGCTATTTCTACAAGGCACAGGATAAGGTAAACGCTGTAAAGGGTGTACTAACACCAGCAGCTAAACAGCAGTTCGATGCTGTTTATCAGAAAGCTATCGATTATCTTGAGGCTGCAAAGGCACTTGATGTCACAAAGGCACAAAAGAGCAGCTGGGCTTACCCTCTCTACGGATGCTATTATTTCGTGAAGGGTGCAGATGCTCCTGAGACTTCAGAGGCTGCCGCCGTAGCTGGTGTAGCTCAGTAAATAATGCTGTGAGCCAAAATATAAAACATTCATACAAAAATGGCTCTTTACGCTCCCTATGGGGAGTAGATAATAAGGAGGTTTCCACTTCTCCTTCTCATGGCAGGAGGATGAAGCGGAGACTTCTTTTATTGTTCGTCTTATTGACAGCTACCATCGGCATGGCTCAAGAAAAAGAAATGAATATCAAAGCCTAGGAAATAAGCTATCAGGCAGACATTTATTAGTTGTTCTGGTCATTGACAAATTCAAGCAAGAAGAATAGCAACTTGTTGACTTGCCAACTCGTTAACTTAGAGCGAGTGTTTAAACTTGCAAACTTGAGTTAGTAACCAAAACAAAATGGATAGAATGATTGAAAAATATACATATTACACCTTTCTTGCTATTCTCACTACTGCTGCCATGTTCTTTGCTCCAATAGAAGTACAAGCACAGAAAAAGCAGATTGCACAGGCAAAAGAAAAAATTAAGGCGAAAAAGGATGTGGCACAGGCGGAAAACTCAATGAGAGTGTTGCTTGCCGACTCTGCCTATGCAACTAACGAGAAAGTATGGCTAACCATGATTGCTGCTGAGAACACACTTTACGATATGGGAAACGAAAATCTTTATCTTAAACAGCAGATAGACACAACAGCATGGCTTCAAGCAACTATGAGATTGTTCCAAGACATGGAACGTTTTGATTCCATTGATGCCTTACCAGACAAAAAGGGAAGAGTACAACCCAAACACAGGGAAAAACATACTGAAAGACTTAACACAATTAGACCGAACTTGTATTTCGGTGGAACATACTTTCTTGCCAAAGGTAATTACTCTGAGTCGCTCAGATTCTATAACAAGTATATAGACTGCGACACCATTGCCATGCTCAGAAAATACAAATATTCCGAAAAAGACAGCATAATGATACAAGCAGCATACTGGGCAATGTATGCTGCCACTAAATGTGGAGAATACAAGAAAGCACTAACATACAGAGAAATGGCTGAAAGAGATTCAACACACTTGAATTTTATTTTGCAATATATCTCTGAATGCTACTCGCAATTGAAAGATACAGAGAATTACGTTAATACACTCAGAGAAGGATTTACAAGGTATCCTTCCTTCCCTTTCTTCTATCCAAGACTCATAGAATACTATCAGAACTGCAATATGAACGACAGTGCTATGGCTGTTACAGACAAGGCACTCAAAACAGACTCTACAAACATAAATTTCATGCTTACCAAAAGCACTCTGTTGTTGAACAGAGGTGATTATGCAGAAAGCCTTTATTATTGTTATAATATTTTACAAAAAGACTCTACAGTGGCTGATACGTATTATAACATTGGACTAATATATTTCAATCAGGCTATTGAAATTGACAAAGTAAGACAAACATCAGCGGCAAAGAAACGACAAATGGAAAATCTATACAGGCAAAGCCTGCCATATCTTGAAAAATACAGGGCTATGGCTCCTGAAAAGAAACAAAGATGGATGTCGCCTCTTTATACTATTTATCTTAATCTTAACATGGGTAAGGAATTTGACGAAATAGACAAACTTATAAATGAATACAGAAGAAATAATAAATAAACTCGGATTCGAGAGTACAAACGCAATGCAGGACGAGGTGGCCGACTGCATATTACATAGTGACAAGGATGTAGTAGTCCTTTCACCAACGGGAAGTGGAAAGACTCTTGCTTTCTTATTGCCACTGGCACAGAGAATAAACACTACTGACGATAATATTCAGGCTATAGTGATAGTACCAGGTAGAGAACTGGCAATGCAGTCTGCAGCAGTAGCTGAAAAGATGGGATGTGGCTTAAGGGCTATGAGTGTATATGGTGGGAATATAACCATGGAAGAGCACCGGGAGATAAAAAGGAAAAAACCACATATTCTTTTTGCTACTCCAGGACGACTTAACGACCATCTTGATAAAGAAAACATAAATGCCCAATATGTTTCGTGGCTCATCATAGACGAATTTGACAAATGTCTTGACATGGGTTTTGAGAAGGAAATGGAGAAGGCAGTAGAAACACTATCTTATGTAAAAAGACGAATTTTGCTGTCAGCTACAAAATCTGACTCCATACCTGGCTATGTCAGAATGGGAAGAACCATAATAGTGGATTATTCCTCTGATGACGACAATACTCCAGAAAGAGTAGGAATATTCACTGTGAAAAGCAAAGACAAGGACAAACTTGATACGTTAAGACGACTGCTACTTGGTTGTGGGCAACAAAGCAGTATAGTATTCCTAAACTATAGGGACGCTGTAGAACGTACAGGACTGTATCTAAAAGAACAAGGATTCAGCGTATCAATATTCCACGGAGGACTCGACCAGAATCAAAGAGAAGAAGCACTCTACCTCTTTGCCAACGGAAGCAGCAATATTCTTGTGAGTACCGACCTCTCAAGTAGAGGAATTGACATTCCCGGAATACAGAATATCATACACTATCATTTGCCTGAAACAAGAGAGAGCTACATTCACAGAATAGGCAGAACGGCAAGATGGGATGCTGAAGGAACAACTTTCTTCATAATATCACCAGAAGAAAATATTCCTGAATATGTTGAACATTCTGAAGAATACTTAATATCAGAAAACACCAGCAAACCTCCACTGCCTCTTATGACAACCATATACATAGGAAAGGGAAAAAAAGACAAAATAAGCCGTGGAGACATACTTGGTTTCCTGTGCAGAAAAGGTGGAATGACTTCTGAAGAAATAGGAAAAATAGATGTTTATGAAAGATATTCTTATGTAGCTGTCAGAAGGGATAAAGCCAACATTATGCTGAAAAGAATAAAGGGAGAGAAAATTAAAGGACTACGTACTATATACAATTTTTTTGCACCAAGAACTGAGGACAGCAATACATAAATGCTTTTATGCTCCAATAATTTGGAAATGTCAAATAAAAACATTACTTTCGCAAACGGAAACATCTATATAATATTAAAATAACTATACTTATGAAAAAGTACAATTTCAACGCAGGACCATCGATGCTTCCACGTGAGGTAATCGAAAACACAGCAAAGCAGATTCTCGACTTCAATGGTTCGGGATTGTCCCTTATGGAAATAAGCCACCGTGCAAAAGATTTCCAGCCAGTTGTTGACGAGGCAGTAGCTCTCATAAAGGATTTACTCCAGATACCTGATGGATATTCTGTAATATTCCTTGGTGGAGGTGCTTCTTTGCAGTTCTGCCAGGTACCATGCAACTTCCTTATAAAGAAAGCCGCATATCTAAACACTGGAACATGGGCAAAGAAAGCATTAAAGGAGGCTAAGCATTTTGGAGAGACAGTAGAGGTAGCATCGTCAGCAGATGCTAACTACAGCTACATACCAAAGGGATGGGATTGTCCTACTGATGTTGACTATCTGCACATAACAACTAACAATACCATCTACGGTACAGAAATAAGAAAAGACCTTGACGTGCCTGTAAGGCTCATTGCAGACATGTCGTCCGACATATTCAGCCGTCCGGTTGATGTTGCTAAATATGACTGCATATATGGTGGAGCACAGAAAAACCTTGCCATGGCAGGTGTAACTCTCATCATCCTCAAGGACGAGTGTCTTGGAAAAGCACCAAGAGATATACCTACAATGCTTGACTATCGCACTCATGTTGAGAAAGGTTCCATGTTCAACACTCCTCCTGTCGTTCCTATCTACTCAGCTCTTGAAACCTTGAGATGGATAAAGAAGAATGGTGGAGTAGAGGCTATGGACAAACTGGCAAAACAAAGAGCTGACATTCTATATTCTGAAATAGATAGGAACAAACTGTTCCGTGGTACTGTCAATGAGGAAGATCGCTCACTTATGAACATATGTTTCGTTATGAATCCTGAATATGCAGAACTGGAGAAACCATTCTTTGAATATGCTACATCACTTGGCATGGTTGGTATAAAAGGTCACCGTTCTGTTGGAGGATTCAGGGCAAGCTGCTACAACGCACAAACCATAGAGGGTGTTAATGCTCTTGTCAACGCTATGAAAGAGTTCGAAAAAAACAACTAAGAAAGTAAATTATTGAAATGAAAGTATTAATAGCAACCGAGAAACCATTCGCAGCTGCAGCAGTGAATGGCATTAAGGAAGAAATAGAAGGTGCAGGACATGAACTTGCACTTCTTGAGAAATATACAGAAAAAAGTCAACTTCTGGATGCCGTAAAGGATGCTGATGCACTAATTATACGTTCAGATAAAGTAGATGCTGAAGTTCTGGAAGCAGCAAAGAATCTTAAAATTGTAGTAAGAGCTGGAGCTGGATACGACAACATAGACCTTGAGGCTGCAACAGCACATAATGTTGTGGCTGAAAACACACCAGGACAAAACTCTAACGCTGTAGCTGAACTTGTCTTTGGCATGCTGGTATATGCTGTCAGAAACTTCTATAACGGCAAGGCTGGTACTGAATTAAAGGGTAAAAAGCTTGGTATCCTCGCTTTCGGTAACGTAGGTCGAAACGTAGCACGCATAGCAGCAGGATTCGGTATGGATGTATATGCATACGATGCTTTCTGTCCAAAAGAAATAATAGAGGCAGCTGGTGTGAAGGCTGTTGACTCTCAGGATGCTCTCTTCGAACAATGTGACGTTGTTTCCCTACATATACCTGCCACAGCCGAAACAAAGCAAAGCATCAACGCTGCACTTGTTGGAAAAATGCGCAAAGGAGGTATAGTAGTAAACACTGCACGCAAGGAAGTAATCAACGAACCTGAGCTGTTAAGTCTTATGTCAGAGCGTGTTGACTTGAAATACATCACAGACATCAAGCCTGATGCAGATGAAGAATTCAGTAAGTTCGAAGGCAGATATTTCAGTACACCAAAGAAGATGGGAGCTCAGACTGCAGAAGCTAACATAAATGCAGGTATAGCGGCTGCACGCCAAATTAACGCTTTCTTTAAAGATGGATGCACTAAGTTCCAAGTTAACAAGTAAGAAAGAATATTTATCTCATATTACTTTTAACTTATCTTTTTGAAATTTGCAAGCATATAATAGTCCATAAAAGATGCTTTCAATGCAAAGCTTTGCGTTCCCACATGCAAAGCTTTGCTTTTACCAGTGCAATGCTTTGCTTTTACCAGTGCAATGCTTTGCATGAAATAAGAAAACTATTCTTTATTAATAATATAACTTTCTCATTATTTAATACCAAAACATAAACGTAAGATTCTTAGTGGGCATTTTTTCACTATCTTTGTCACTAATAATGGCATGAAAATGCCAAATGAAAGATTTAATAAATAAAATACTAATAATATATTCTCATTATAGAATAGTTTTTTCCATAGCACTAATTCTACGAAAGCCTGGAATATGAATGACATCAGGTAAATCTGGTATATATTGTTTCCTATAAAGGAGAAGTCAATATTTATGCGTTTTGACAATAGAATAGATAATGATATCATTAACAGTATGCCAAATATTGATGCCATGAAAATATAATCTAAATTATATGAAACTACATATATAACTAACAGAACTGCAAGAGACAATATGTTGTCTATATATTTGAATAATGAGTATCTGAAGAATGCTATACCAAAGAAGAAATATACGAAATATAGGTTAATGTTGGATATGTTGAAACAGTTGTATGTGAACAACTCACCAAAATCCATGAAGTATATTACAATACCTACGAGCATGGTTGCTGCCATCACAATATTGTTCTTACAAGCATACTTGTAAAGCGGATATAACAGCATCAATGTCATGAGAGTGGCAAGAAACCACAATGGAGCTGAAGGATGGTTGGGATATATTACAAAAGACTCAATATAGTAATCCAAAGATATGTCTATTGGTGTCTTCACGAAATTGTTAAGCACCGCTTTTACGACGAAATATACATTAACGAAAAATATAAAAGGAATTGCTATCCTTATAATTTTATCCTTATATAAGTCCAATGTAATCCAATTTCGGCTTAATCTGCTTACATACAATAAACCGCCTGATATGAAGATAAACAGAGGCATCCTTATAGGATTAAAAGGATAGCAAATTAAATTGCATATTTCATGATTCTCACCTGTTGATAAATCAATCAATTGAATATGAAACATCACTACCAATATTATATTGATAGTACGTAGTAATGTCAACCATTGTATATTGGTATTCATTTTATTTGTAAAATAGCTATCTTTTCTTCTAATTCATGACAATCTGAGCATTCTCTCAATTGGCTTCACAGCCTGTTCTCTTATGTCTGGATCTATTTCTACTGTAGGATATTCATACTTCAAAGTATTGTATATCTTTTCCAAAGTATTTAGTTTCATGTATTCACATTCATTGCATGAACATCCTACACCTCCCTCTGTAACCTCAGGAGGAACAGGTATGAATGTCTTGTCAGGACACGAACGTTGCATTTCATGTAATATTCCTGACTCAGTAGCCACAATATATTCCTTATTGCTGTGTTCCTGAGCGTATTTAAGCATTGTGGCTGTGCTTCCTTTAACATCCGCCAATGCAAGAACAGGTGCCTTACATTCCAAATGTGCCATTACTACTGCATCTGGGTACTCTTTCTTTAAACGTACAATCTCGTCAACAGAAAACTTCTCATGCACATGGCATCCACCATTCCATAAAAGCATATTCCTTCCTGTCACGCTGTTTATATAGTTTCCAAGGTTATAATCAGGTCCAAATATTAATTTTGCATCCTGTGGGAAGGAATCTATCACCTTCTTAGCGTTTCCACTTGTCACTACAACATCAGTAAGAGCCTTTACGGCAGCTGTAGTGTTCACATAACTCACAACTTCATATCCAGGGTGTTCTTCCTTGAATTTCTTTAAGTCATCAGCTTTACATGAATCAGCAAGCGAACATCCTGCGTTTACATCAGGACAAAGTACTTTTTTCTCTGGTGATAGTATCTTGCAAGTCTCAGCCATGAAGTGCACACCGCACATGACCATTATTTTTGCTTCTGACTTGGCTGCCATGCGTGCAAGAGCCAAAGAGTCACCTACAAAGTCTGCTATATCCTGTATCTCTCCTCTTGTATAGTAATGGGCAAGGATTATGGCATCCTTTTCCTCACACATTTTTCTTATTTCTCTTTTCAAATCAACAGAGTCAGGTATCTTCTCATCAACGTATCCTTTATCCTTCCATTCTTGTTTTTCCATCATACATTTATATTTTATTGTTTTTTATTTTTTAAAGAAAAAAAAGAAAATGGGTAGTATGATATCCTGTTGATAAGTTCAAAACTTTCTTTATATTTTCTTGCATGAGAATTTATAAATATATTATGTTTAGTTATCAACAACAATCATTAATAGTTTATGTCTGAATGTCAGAACTTAAAGCTATTTATCCACAATTCCAATTTTTAATTGCAAAGTTAATAAGTTTATATCTTTTTCAGTTATAAAATAGTTGAAAAATCATTTTTATCTCATTAATAAAAGGTGTTTTATTCACACTTTTAGTGGTTGTATGTAATAGGTGTTTATAATGTAGTATATTGTTATTTATTTATCAACATTGTTTTGAACATATTTATCCACAATACCAAGTATGTATTTTCTGAATGGTTTGCAATGATAGAGTATCCATGTCATGGAAGTTGACAAAAGCATTACCACCATGAATGTGAATGGCATAAAGTAGTAATGTATATCTGTGATGCCATGCATGATGAATGATGATATTCTCGGTACACCTCCGCATATAAAATAGAATACTAAAGAGTGTTTTCCTATCCATTTAATATATCTGCATGGCAGTGTGCCAAGTATTCCGTGTGCCATTTTACAACAACCTATAATGATGAAACACCATATAAGGGTATCAAGAATTAAAAGAAGGTAGTTGTCTATGTTTATTGTGTATAATGTCATTTTTATATCATTGCCTATTTCTATGTATTTCAATACAAACAAAACAGCACCTAATACTACATAAGTTATTTTTGGAATGTTGTTGATATTTTTCTCAAATCTGCGATATATATGACCACATAACATGAAGAAAATTGTTATGGCTGACACATTGGAAATTGATGTTACATCAATTTCAGCGTTGCTGTTGACGAGACTCATTATAATGAGGAAGGGTAGGTAACATGCTGTTATAGTAACCCATAACTTTCTGATGCTGCATACCATAACTATATATAAATGACATAATATAAGTGAGGAAACAAACCATGATGCCTTTCCTGTAAGAACACTTATAAACATATTGCTAAAGGAAAAGTCATGCTGAAGTGATGTCTTTATAAAATATATTATAGGAACTATACATAAATATGGTATGAGGAGTTTTCTTAAAGTATTGTAAATACCCTTTCTTATGTAAATATTATTTCTATATGGAAAGAATAGATATCCTGAAATAAAGAAGAAACCTATAAGAGAATTCTCAACATATAATGAATATGGAATAACTAAATGTCCTATATAGTAATATTCTGTGTGAAACTATAGAATCATCATCATGAATAATCCACGGCAAAAATCAATCCATTCTATCCTTTGCATATTATACGTTCCCTTACTTACTAAACTTGAATGATCTTTGTTTTTATATTTTGCAAAAATAAAATTATTATCAAAAATAATTGTTAGGATGACAATAAAAGCTTCTATAAAAATACTAATTATAGTCATTGTTTAAAAAATAATGTGTAAATTTGCCTTTGTTGAAAAATTAAAAAACTTATGGACAAGATAGCTGTTCTCATACCATGTTACAACGAAGAAAAAACAATAGGTAAAGTAATAGATGACTTCAAGACTGCTTTGCCAGAAGCTGTTGTATATGTCTATGACAATAATTCAACTGACAAAACCTCTGACGTAGCAGATGAACATGGTGCGGTTGTGAGAAAAGAATACAGACAGGGGAAAGGTAATGTAGTGAGGACTATGTTCAGAGATATAGATGCTGAATGTTATATAATGATAGATGGTGATGATACTTATCCAGCTGACAAAGCTAAAGAGATGTGTTCTGCCGTCATGGAAGAAGGTGTTGACATGGTTATAGGCGACAGACTGTCAGCAACATATTTTATTGAGAATGACAGAAGATTTCACAATTTCGGCAATAGGTTTGTTAGAAGTCTAATAAACAACATTTTCAACAGTGATGTAAAAGACATAATGACTGGTTACAGGGCTTTCAGCAGAATGTTTGTAAAGAATATTCCTATATTGGCTAATGGTTTTGAAATAGAGACTGAAATGACAATTCATGCCCTTGACAAGAACTATATTATAAAAGAAATTCCTATTGATTATCGTAGGCGTCCAGAAGGAAGTTTTTCAAAACTTGACACAATAAGTGATGGTTACAAAGTAGTTAAAACAGTATTCCAACTGTTCAGAGACTATAAACCATATATATTCTTCACATCCATCAGTGTGGTTCTCGGTGTGATAGCAGTTCTTTTCATGTTGCCTGTAATAATAGAGTACTGGCATACGGGACTTGTACCACGTTTTCCAACCCTAATAGTGTGCTGTTTTGTAATGCTTCTTGCAATATTGTTGTTCATAAGTGGAGTTATTCTCGAGGTTATGACTAAGAAACACAGACAGCTTTATGAACTTCTTGTTATACGTAAAAGAAAAAGTGAGTAGGCAAATACTGATATGACAGCCAGTCTCCATACAAACCAGCAATGTATGACAGAATGGTTTCTAATCAGGATAAACCATACTACCGGCAACAATGCTATTAAAAGCAAGTAATAGTCTCTCTTGAAGGCAATCTTATTTTTCATGTACATCCATATATTAAGTAATAAGAATATTGCCAGACATGCTGCAATAGTTATCAGCAGTTTTGTCCTGGCAAAGAGGAAACGCGCTATTCCTATGAAAGACATGTCAAAATCACCATACGTAGTGGATGTGCGTACAGCTACCTGATGAATAGCCTTGTCTATGTCATATCCTATTAATATATATGCCAAAATCCATTTCATTATCCATATTCCAGCATAGCCAATAAGCCATGATAAAGAGCAAACCATCAAGATCTTAAACACATTGTCTTGTCTTGAATTATTGTTGATGAGAAACAATAATGGTATGCAGAGTGTCACAAGAGGAGTAGTGAAGAGGTCTGTAAAACTTGTGAATCCTCCAACAAGGAGAAACAATGTCGAAATATTTCTTCTGTCGTAAGGATTGATTTTCGAGAATAGAATGTATAGCGTTGCTGCAAATGCAGTATAGAATGTGTTGGAAAACTGCATGGACAATGGAACCATCCAGAAGTTAATGAATATAAGTGAAAGGATAAAAGCTGTCAATGTATATGTTTTCCTTTGCCTAATACTCATCCATATTATTCCGCCAAGCATCATGGAAAGCAAGACATAATTTATTATTCTTATACCATTATAGTCGGTAAACGTAAGAAGTGGTCGCAGAAAGAGAAGATAGCCATGCCAATAACGAGCATATATTCTTTTCTGATGTGTGAAGTCAGAATTTCCTACGTCTTCAATACCTTGCGTGATAGACGAAAGATTTTCTCGCAAATAGAAATTGTTTTCCGTCACACTTCTGATAGCTTCTTTCTCATCAATACTGAGGGCTATGTTTATCATTAAAGCATCTGTGAAATTGTCGAGTCTAAAAAAGAAGACGCCACCTATTCTGTGTTTAAGTCCTTCTTTCTCCAATGTCTTTGCAGATGAAATAGCATTTTCCTTAATAAACTCTCTTGGAATCATACCACTCAATAGCAGCAGTATGGAGAAAGCTGCTACCATGAGTATTAATATCTTTGAAAGATGTTTAATGGTATTAACCATAAAGCAAATATAGTATTTATCAATTTATTAAACTTTCGCAAGTTAAAACTTGCTCACAGGAGTTTCCTTGAGCTTTGCGAAAAAACAAGTTGACAAGTCAACAAGTAATTATTGTTCTGGTCATTGACAAATTCAAACAAGAAGAGTAGCAACTTGTTGACTTGTCAACTTGTTAATTTACAGCATGTCGAAGACATGCGAAACTTAAGTCAATTTACAATTGCAATCTTGCACACGCAGCCCTTGCCTCCGTTTTCAGTGGCTGCTATAATCATATATACTCCACTTGCAACACGCTTACCGTTAAGGTCGTTGCAATCCCATGTGAATGTTCCACCATTGCTTCTGCCCTGAGCTACAAGTACACCGTTTGTAGTAACTACCTTTACGTCTGAATTGTAAGTAAGACCTTTAACAGTTACAAGACCATTGTAATATGGTTTTACAGGATTTGGGTATGCATATACATTATCCTTTGATATATCCATGGAAGGGTCTGTGCCATCGCTCATAAAAGAGCATAATCCTTTGTCTGTTCCTATGAATACCTCTCCTGTAGCACCATCTACGGCAATGCTTTCTATGGTGTTTGACAATAACATGCTGTTTTCCTTGGTGAAATGAAGCTCCTCTGTCATGTTGTCGCGACTAATTAAATACAAGCCTTGCTTGTCTGTTCCAATCCATTTTCTTCCACCACCGTCAATGGCTATGCATTTTATATTGACACCAGAAAGGAGATAGTCGGCAAGGTTAGTACCATCGTTGCGTGGAATCTTTATTTGGTTGAATACAACATTAGATGGGTCTTCGCCTATATTTTCCTTCTCCAACACAAATGGTCCGGCTGTACTTCCAATCCAAATATTTCCATCCTTGTCTTCTGCCAGACAATCAATGTCGGAAAGAGATATTGTTGAGCCATCTTCATTTATGAAAGTGTTGTATTTTATAATTGCATCGGTTGATGGCTGATAGCAGAATATGGCAAGTTCAAGATAATGGCTGTTGATGAACCACATAAGATTGTAGTCGCTGTCGAAGATGGTGCTTTTCAGCGAGCGCATAGGTGAATTGTCACTATGTTTTGTAGCTGACTTATTGTAGCTTTCCCACTTTTTGTCGGATGTGTATTTAATGATGGATTTGTTATCTACAAGTGAATTGAGAAACCAGAGGTTTCCTGTATTGTCGAAACACAGTCCGTTTACAATGTCATATTCTTTAGAGTTGAATGGCGACTCAATGATACTGTTTTCATTGGAGTAGTGGTTTATGAAAAGTCCGTTTTTAAATTCATATAGTCCTGTTCTTCCACCTGCAAATACATGTTCCTTGTCCAAAGGGTCAATATCGATGCTGTTAAGGTCAACATATTCCACACCTGTTTTTGCCTTCAGGTTGTCTTCATATATTTGCCATTCACCTTTGTCGAGCACTTGAACACATCCAGGTCGGTAAGTTTCTATTTCTCCTGCTTCGAAAGCTCCACCAACAGAATATAGTCTGTCGTATTTGAATTTCATGTTCCAGAAATGATTGTATTTAGGACCATCAGGACAGATGTCGGTGGCTATGATTGTTTTGTTGTTGTCATTATCTAATTTGTAACATTGCAGTTTACCATCTTTTTGGTTGCTCCAGTAGCAATTGTTTGAATTATCATATGCTATGTATTCTTTATATCCATTGGCTGTACTTGTCGTAATATCGTTGCTGTCACTGAACGATACGTTGTCTGAAGTATAGCTCCAGTTTCCTTTATCCAATAGGTTGTCAGTTGTTTTCCCTGCGAGGATTCCATCTGCTGTTTTTGCATATATGGTATTACCTGTTATGGCACAGTCAGCGACATTGGTCTTCAGGTTGTATGAGTCGCTTATTTCGCAGTCTTTCATATTCAGTTTTATTATTCCGAATCCAGTGCTTATATAAGCGTAGTTGCCATTGATGGTGATATTGTTTATGTTCTTGTCTTCTGTCATTGACTTGTTGTAGTAGTCACAGATATTTGTAATGTCCCCGTTATTGTCAAGGATGTCGAAATTATAATTGCTATATATAATTAGAAGTCTTTTGACATTATTGTTCCAGACAATGAAAGATATGTCAGTGTCGTTAAGATAATTGGTTTTGTTGTATGCGGTAACGCTTTTGTCATCTACATTGTATGAGAAGAGTGAATTACTGCTGAGAACATACACCATCTTTCCAGCAGGTTCAATGTCGGTTATGTTACTATATGCAAGATATGCGTTCCAATCTCCAACAGCTGCATTTACAGTAATGGAGAGACACAGCATGATGTATAGGATAAGTTTTCTCATATTACCTTAATGGTTTAAAGGGTTTAAAGTGTCCCAAAGTATAATAGTTTATATATATTAAACAGAATTAGTTTTGGTTTATTGCCTGTAAGATTGTTTTTTATGACATTGCCAAATGTTATATATATGGCATAAAGGATTGGTGTGAGATGATATTTCCTAAAAATGTCATAATAATGGAGTAGGGTAGAGTATTCTTTCAGTTCGTCTTCAAACTCCTTGAGGGTGTGCATGGCCTCTTCAGTCTTTGCCATGAAGGTTGCATTATCCTCATAGTCATCAAGTATGACAGGATTGTCGATATGCTCTATGTGTACGTTTTCAGCTGCCAGTTCTTTTCCCATCATAACGTCTTCGTAGCCATACCATTTGATATTTTCGTTGAAAGGGAATTGTTTTGCAAGCTGTCTGCTTATCATGAAATTTGTGGTGCGGAATTCCTTGTGTTCCGCCTTGGCTCTGTTACAGGCGTTATGTGCCTTTTCCGAGGCTTTCTCGTATAAGTACCTTATGTTGTTGCAGAGCAGTGTGCTGTCGCCTCCAATCTCAAGACCACCTACAACGACGTTGGATTCAGCGGTTATGTAGTTTCTTATAAAAAGGTCATTGGCTACTGTAATATCGCAGTCAAGGAAGAGCAGGTTGTCGTATGCAGCTTCATTGGTAAGGAAATTGCGTATGGCTGCACGTCCCACATTCTTTCCCCTAATGACATACCTGCAATGTGGCAGCAGGTTTATTTGCCTGTTGTATTCAATGACGTCATTACGGTCAGACCCATCGTCAGCCACTATGATTTCATATCGGAATATGTTGTCGGTTTCATATTCCTTGTTCAGCTGTCTTTGCAAGGTTGCGACCAGACCCTTGCATTTGCTGTTATAGCATGGTATCAGGACCGATATGCTTTTTGTCATTTATTAATGAAATCGGCAAGCTGCTGTATAGCCCTTGCCCTATGTGATATATTGTTCTTTATCTCCAGACCCAGTTCAGCGAATGACTTGTCGTAGCCGTCTGGCTTGAAAATAGGGTCGTAGCCGAAACCTTCAGTGCCATGTTTCTCTTTGAGGATGGTGCCGTCTATCCTACCTTCAAAATATTTCATATATGTAGTGTAGGCATCTTTCTTTTCTATGTATGTGATAAAAGTGCTGAAGTGAGCCTTTCTGTTTTCTTTACCATCAAGTTTGTGTAACAGGAGTCTCATGTTTGCCTCACTGTCGTGTCCTTCTCCTCCGGCATATCGGGCAGAGTATATTCCTGGCTCACCATTTAGTTCGTCGACAAGCAGACCAGTATCATCGGCAATCACGATGAAAGGATAAGGATAGTTGTTTTTTTCAAGTATTGAAGATACAGACATAGCCTTGATTCTGGAATTCTCCAAGAGGGTCTCTCCATTTTCATCTATGTCGGTATTGATGCCTACATCCTTCAGTGAAAGAATATCAAAATCTTCTCCAAGGATGTCTTTTATTTCTGATAGCTTATGTGAGTTATTGGTGGCAAGGATAAGTCTCATAGTCGATGTTTTTTCTATGTGTTATGAATATTCGGGGTGTTCTGCTTATTTATGTTTTTGTCTGTTGTCTTGATTTTCACTTTCATCTCGTCGAAACCTTCGCCATATACACCTATTACCGAGCTTTGACTTACGAAGGCGTTAGGGTCTATCTGCTTTATGAGACGGAATATTTTCAGACTCTCGCTCTTTTTAGCCAGCAGACAAATGACCTTTGTCGGCTTTCCTGTCCAGTAACCATGACCATCAAGGATAGTCATGGTGTGGTCGGTATAACGTGCAATATTAAAGGCTATTTCCTGATATTTCTTTGAGAAAATAAGAAACTGCACAGACTGTCTCTGCCAGTACATCACATAGTCGAGCATCAGACATTCTATGACCATTGTACACAAACCGAAGATAACCTTTTTGCATCTTATGTCTATGGCTCCGAATTTATCAATAAAAAGACAGCTGCCAATAATACAGAGGTCAACCATTATAAGTGCTTTTCCAATTGATATGTTGTGGAATTTGTTAACCACAGCTGCAACAATGTCTGTTCCTCCTGTGCTGCCGTTATTTAGGAAAACAATGGCAAGGGCGGTACCAGTTAGCATACATCCTATGACCAATGACATGAAATCATTTCCCTCACCGAGCAGTTTGTAGAAGGAGCCATTCTGTGCCGTTGCCATGTCCTGCGCTATCTCTAAAAATAGCGTCAGCATGAAGGTGGCATAGATAGTCTTCATCAGAAATTTAAGTCCAAGTATTTTCAATGCTGCAACAATAAGTACTGCGTTGACTATGAAGAACGTATATTGAACTGGAAAATCTGAGGTGTAGAAAATGATGGCACCAAGACCTGCTACACCTCCGGTCACAATCTCGTAAGGTAGAAGGAAGACTGTGAAACCGAAGGTATAAAGGAGCAGTCCTAACGTTATGTAGAAGTAATCCTTTATTTCGTATATTATTTCTTGCTTGGTCATACTTGTTTATTTTTAAGTTGACAAGTAAACGAATTGACAAGGAGTTCCCTTGAGCTTGCGAAAAAACGAGTTATTAGTTTTTATAGTCAAACTTGAGCAATAAGAGTATCAACTTGTCAACTCGTTTACTCGTCAACTTATCAACTTTTAATAACCACATTTACAATCTTCTTAGGCACGACAATAACCTTCACTATCTGCTTGCCATCAAGATACTTGGCACTTCTCTCGTCTGCAAGAGCTGCTTTCTGTACTTCATCATTGGTGGCATCAACAGGGAAGGATTTTTGGAAACGAGCCTTACCATTGAAACTGATGGTTAGTTGCATCTCGCTTTCAACAAGATATTCTTCATTCCATTCTGGCCATTTGGCATCACAAACACTATTTTCACCACCAGTAGCATGCCATAGTTCTTCTGCAATATGGGGAGCAAAAGGTGCTATGAGTACACTAAGGGTGTTTAGTATGGTTTTTGAATGACACTTCTGCTGAGCCAGTTCTCCAACGGCTATCATGAAAGCCGAGATGGATGTGTTGTATGAGAAGTGCTCTATGTCGTGGCTAACCTTCTTGATAAGTTTGTGCAAGCTTTTAAGATTTTCCTTAGTAGGTTCATCGTCTGTAGCGAGACAGTCTGTATTGCCGTTGTCCCGTATATCGTAATACAATGCCCAAAGTTTGCGCAAGAAACGGTGACAGCCGTCAATGCCGTTGGTGTCCCATGGCTTCGACTGTTCTACCGGACCGAGGAACATCTCGTACAGACGCAGTGTGTCAGCACCGTATTTCTCTACTATCATGTCGGGATTGACGACGTTGAACATCGACTTCGACATCTTCTCAACAGCCCATCCACATACATACTTTCCGTCTTCCAGTATAAATTCGGCATTGTTGTATTCCGGTCGCCATGCCTTGAAGGTATCGATGTCGAGAATGTCGTTCTGCACGATGTTGACATCAACGTGTATTGGAGTAGTCTCGTATTGGTCTTTCAGACCTGCCGACACGAATACGGGAGCCTTGGAGTGGTCGTCGCTGTTTATGCGATATACAAAGTTGGAGCGGCCCTGTATCATACCCTGGTTTACGAGTTTCTGGAATGGCTCTTCCTTGCAGCTCACTCCGTAGTCGAAGAGGAACTTGTTCCAGAAGCGGGAGTATATAAGGTGACCAGTGGCATGCTCGGTTCCACCTACGTAGAGGTCAACGTTCTGCCAGTATTCGTCTATGTCCTTAGCCACGAGAGCATCGTTGTCCTTAGGGTCCATATATCGCAGGTAGTATGCGGAGCTACCTGCAAAGCCAGGCATGGTGAACAGTTCCAATGGGAAGACAGTATCGTTGTTTATGAGCTGCTTGTCAACAACCTTGTTCTCCTTAGTGTCCCAAGCCCATACCTTTGCCCTTCCCAACGGTGGTTCGCCAGTCTCTGTAGGCTCATACTTGTCTATCTCGGGAAGTTCAAGAGGCAGACACTCCTCAGGTATCATGTAAGGCATGCCGTCCTTGTAATACACCGGGAACGGCTCTCCCCAGTAACGCTGACGTGAGAATATGGCATCGCGCAGGCGGTAGTTCACTTTTACGCGTCCGAGGTTGTGCTCGGTGACAAACTTCTTTGTGGCAGCGATAGCCTCCTTTACGCTCAGGCCATTCAATGAGAAGCCGTTGAGCGACTCCTTGCCTGCTACAGGTGAGTTGCATACGGTGCCTTCCTTAGCATCGAAGCTCTCCTCGCTCACGTCAGCACCCTCGATAAGAGGAATGACAGGCAGGCCGAAATGCTTGGCAAAGGCATAGTCGCGAGAATCGTGGGCAGGAACAGCCATGATGGCACCCGTACCATATCCAGCAAGAACATATTCGGAAATCCATACCGGTATTTTGTCGCCTGTGAAGGGATTGATGGCATACGAGCCTGAGAAGACACCCGTAACCTTGCGGTCGCTCATGCGGTCGAGCTCGGTACGCTTCTTCACGTATGCAAGGTATTCGTCAACCTCAGCCTTCTGTTCCTCAGTAGTAAGTTTCTGTACCAGTTCGCTCTCGGGAGCAAGAACCATGAATGTCACACCAAATATGGTATCTGCACGTGTGGTGAAGATGGTGAAAGTCTCGTCTGTACCATCTATGCGGAACTGCATCTCCGTACCCTCAGACCGGCCTATCCAGTTGCGCTGTGTCTCTTTGATGGAGTCTGTCCATTCAACAGTCTCCAGACCGTCGAGCAGTCGCTGTGAGTATGCGCTCACACGCAGGCACCATTGTTTCATCTTCTTCTGAACCACAGGGAAGCCGCCACGCTCGCTCACACCATCAACAACCTCGTCGTTGGCAAGCACGGTGCCAAGTCCTGGACACCAGTTAACCATGGTCTCGCCAAGGTAAGCAATACGGTAGTTCATCAACACCTGCTGCTGCTCTTTCTCGCTCATGGCGTTCCATTCCTCAGCTGTGAAGTTCAGTTCCTCGCTCTGAGCCACATGCAGGTCTTTTGATCCATTCTCTGCGAAATAGTTTATCAGTCGCTCTATAGGCTTAGCCTTCTGGCATGATGTGCAATAGTAGGAGTTGAACATCTTCTGGAAAGCCCATTGCGTCCACTTGTAGTATGTCGGGTCGCATGTGCGTACCTCACGGTCCCAGTCGAATGAGAAGCCTATCTTGTCGAGTTGCTCGCGGTAGCGGTTGATGTTTGTGACGGTAGTCTTCTCCGGATGCTGTCCTGTCTGTATGGCATACTGTTCGGCAGGCAGTCCGTAGGCATCGTAGCCCATAGGGTTGAGCACGTTGAAGCCCTGCAGTCTCTTGTAGCGTGCGTATATGTCGCTGGCAATATATCCGAGAGGATGGCCAACGTGCAGTCCTGCTCCCGATGGATAAGGGAACATGTTGAGCACGTAGAATTTCTCCTTGTCCTTGTCCTCTGTCACACGATAGGTCTTGTTCTCCACCCATCGTTTTTGCCATTTCTTCTCAATGTCTCTGAAATTGTATTCCATATTTTTATTGTCTTGTTGTTATTTATTCAACTCATGACACCATCCCCTCGTATGTCACATATTACCCCACTATTTCAGGTCGTCTCATGTCTTATTTGGGTTTTACGCTACAAATATACGAACTATTATCCATTCTTCCAAACTTTCTCCAATTTTCTGCCTAAACAAAAGGCAACGGCAGATACTTGCCGCTGCCATTAAAGGAAATACAGACCATTACGATGAATAGTGCCCGATTTTTAGTATTTTTGCAAATTATATAGCAGCGGACTTTACATGTCAGATTGCATATAAGGAATCTTTGGTAAAAGAAACTGATGATTTTATATGTGAACTGAAATCTATTCAGAGAAAGGCATTCCAGGCAACTCCAAAGATATTAGCTTTAGGAGAAAGATGCCAAATACACTTGTCGAAATAATTGTAAAAGTTAAACAGCACTTATGATAGCGGAATATGGATGCAAACGAAATGCGATATGAACTTTGGCAAACGGGCGGAAACGGTGGGTATAAGATGCTCATTGGAACATACGACACTTGGGATGAAGCGTTTGCTGTGGCTAAACAGCGAAATGAAGAGTTTAACGACGAAGGCAACTACCAGGCTGAGATGTATGGTGAGAACGACTACTTCATCATAGTAGAGGAAGGACTGTCGCCACACAAGCTAAAGAGTGCATTGAAGCATAAAGGAAACATCGACTTCAAAGCGGGCCGTTGGGTAGGAAACGAAAAAAAATGGAGAAAGCTATGGAGAAAATAGCTGCACAGGAAGCTTTGCACCGCCTTGCTGAGAGGTACAATGAAAAGATTATAAGTGGAGAGAGGAAGAGTCTGGTAGGTCTTGACATCAAAGACTATGCAAGCATATTCCGACGAAAATCTGAGGTGTCCATTATGGAATACTATCAAGAAAAGGACACGTTGGCTGGAACGCTTATGAGTCATAAGCAGGAAATCATTGAGGAAGCCGAGGGAGCTTCTGACGTTATGCTGCAGGTAATAGCTGCCAAGAGCCATGTGCTGATGATTGAAGACGTGAACGAACTGGCTGCTTTCGTTGGCTTATTGGGTGAAAACGTGAATTTCTATTGGGGCGTTGAATATGAGGAAACGTCATTATTTAAGGTGAAGATAGAGGTGTATATCATAAAGTAAGACATGGAAACATCGGTCACCTTTCTGCCCAGTCGCCACGGTCGAGTTGTCTGTATCCAACAGCTTCTGCTATGTGTGGCAGTTGTACATTTGAGCTGCCGTCGAGGTCGGCAATTGTGCGGGCTACCTTCAATATTCGGCTATAGGCGCGGGCAGACAGGGACATACGCTCCATTGCCATGCGTAGCATGTCGAGCGACTGGTCGTCTGGCTCGGCATACTGGTGAATCATGCGCTCGGTCATCTGAGCGTTGCAGTGGATGCCCTTGTGGTCCTTGAACCTCTCCTGCTGAATTTGTCTGGCTGCTATGACACGCTCGCGTATGGCTGCACTCGGTTCGCCTGGTGCAGCTTTGCTTATGTCCTTGAACGGTACTGGCGTTATCTCGCACTGTATGTCGATGCGGTCGAGAAGGGGACCACTAATCTTGTTCATATAACGTTGTATCTGTCCCGGTGTGCATACACAATTGTGCGTAGGGTCTCCAAAATATCCACATGGACATGGGTTCATGGATGCGACAAACATGAAAGAACATGGGTAGTCGATGGTGTATTTCACTCTGCTGATGGAGATGTGTCTGTCTTCAAGAGGTTGGCGTAGTACCTCCAGTGTTGACTTGTTGAATTCGGGAAGTTCGTCGGCAAACAATACTCCGTTATGAGCAAGACTTATCTCTCCCGGCTGTGGGTTGTTGCCACCTCCAACGAGTGCTGTCTGGGATATGGTATGGTGTGGACTGCGGAAGGGACGTTGTGAGATAAGAGAAGTGCCCTTTGGCAGTTTACCGGCTATGGAATGTATCTGTGTAGTTTCAAGACTCTCAGAAAGAGACAATGGGGGGAGTATGGATGGCAATCGTTTAGCCATCATGGATTTTCCACTTCCCGGAGGACCAACCATTATTATGTTGTGCCCACCGGCGGCAGCGACTTCAAGTGCCCTTTTTACATTCTCCTGTCCACGAACATCGGCAAAATCAAGGTCGAAACGGTATTGGTGCTCATAGAATTCCTTGCGAGTATCAACGAAGCATGGTTCTGGATGTGTTGTGCCTTTAACGAAGTTGATGACATCCATGAGCGAGTCCATACCATATACATTCAGGTTGTTGACAACGGCTGCTTCCCTCTCGTTCTGTTTTGGCACAATGAGGGTCTTGAAATGGTCTGCCCTTGCACGTATGGCTATTGGCAAGGCTCCGCGTATTGGCAGCAGTCTGCCGTCAAGTCCCAGTTCTCCTGCAAATATCAGACCATCAAGACTGTTGATGTCTATATCGCCTGAAATGGCAAGGAATGCCATGGCAAGTGGCAGGTCGTAGCAGCATCCCTCCTTGCGTATGTCGGCAGGCGAGAAATTGACCGTTGTATCCATCAGTTGCATCTTGTAGCCGTTGTTCTGTATGGCAGAACGCACTCTGTCATAGCTTTCTCTAACGGATACGTCAGCGAGTCCAGTGATGTGGAGTTGTGCCCCACGTACGGTGCTTACTTCAATGGTGACGGTGATGGCATCAAGTCCTACCACTGCCGCACAACTTGTCTTTACTAACATTGTTTTTCGTTTTTCTGTATAAGCTGAATAAGATGATCTACAGCCTCTTCCTCGGGTATGTTTTTCTCTACACACTCTTTGCCCTTATAGAGTGATATTCTGTTCTTGCCGGCACCTACATATCCATAGTCGGCGTCAGCCATCTCTCCCGGACCATTGACAATGCACCCCATAATGCCTATCTTGAGTCCTGCAAGATGGGATGTGGCATCTTTTATGCGCTTTATCGTTGATTGCAGGTCGTACATCGTACGGCCGCATCCGGGACAGCTTATGTATTCTGTCTTGGTGACACGAAGACGTGCTGCCTGTAGTATGGCGAAGGATGTGGAGACAAGTGTCGATGTTGGTATGTCTCCGTGGTTCATGAGCCAGATGCCGTCTGTAAGCCCATCAATCATCAGGGCTCCCATGTCAGCCGCTGCTTCAAGTTGTAGCAGGCTTGTCTCTGTGTCTTTATGCTTGTAGTGTTGGCAGAAGATTACGGGGTTTGTTACGTTTTGCTCCATGAGTTCGTGTACGAAGGCTCGTTGCTCTCCGGGACGATTGGGGTTGGCTGTGATGCATACCACAGCTATTTCGGGATGATGCTTCAGGCATGCGACATACTCCTCGGTGGGTGCTCCGTATTGCAGTACAAGGAATTTCCTGTCAGCTTTTATCATGCTGACAAATGGCATTGCTGTATGTGGGAATATGGGGTATAGGTTGATCCCTGCCTCGTGAGTCTCTTTCATGAGAGGTGAATTGAAATCGACGATATAATGTACGCCTGGTTTCAATGTGGTGTTTTTCCCGTCACCTATATATATATAGTCTGGTTGTTGGCTGCCATATAGGTCATCAAGTGGTTGTTGGTCGCTTAGGTTGCTTGCTATTACCACTGGTTTGCAGTTGCCACCTATGTTGCCAACGGCATCAGTATGTCTCCTTGAGGGATTTACCCAGTTGAAATCCTTGGCAATGGTTGCAGGTATGTGTGTGTGGTTGGCTCTCTGTGTGACATAGTTCGCAAGATGGCGTGCCACTGGTATCTCAGCCTCTGGTTCCTCGCTAAGCGACACCCTGATGGTGTCGCCTATGCCATCTGTGAGCAGGGCACCTATTCCCACGGCACTTTTTATCCTGCCGTCCTCACCTTCTCCTGCCTCAGTTACACCAAGGTGTATGGGGTATGACATGTTCTCTTTCTCCATGTTGACGGAAAGCAGTCGGACGGATTTCACCATTATAACGGTGTTTGAAGCCTTGATGCTAATAACGACGTTGTGGAAGTCGTGTCTGTTGAAAATACGCAGGAATTCCATGCAGCTTTCCACTATACCCTCAGGGGTGTCCCCATATCTTGACATTATACGGTCGGACAAAGAGCCGTGGTTGACACCAATTCGTACGGCTGTGTTGTTGCGGCGACATACATCAATAAATGGAAGCAGTCGTTCTTCAATTTTTTGCAGTTCCGCTGCATATTCCTCGTCGGTATATTCAATGTGTCGGAATTTTCTGGCGGGGTCTGTATAGTTGCCTGGGTTTATGCGCACCTTGTCGCAATGTTCAGCTGCTACATCTGCAACGTTGGCATTGAAATGTACGTCAGCCACAAGGGGGACGGAGTAGCCTCGGCATCGGAGCGCATATCTGATATTGCCCATGTTCAAAGCCTCCCTTGTTCCTTGGGTCGTAAGTCGTACAAGTTCTCCACCTGCTTTGATGATGCGTATGGCTTGCTCAACACTTGCCTCCGTATCATTAGTGTTAGTTGTTGTCATTGACTGTAATCTTATGGGGTTGTCGCCACCAATAAGGCAATTACCTGCTTTTACAGTGCTGCTTTTCCTTCTGTTATAGTTGAAAATATCTGTCATAACGATTTCACCATATACTCATATTCCAGTTTGGAGAGTTCCAGGTTTGCCATTTCTATTTTCTCTGAAAGTCCAACCTTGTGCTCATCAACAATTGTTGCAACGTCTTTGTCGTATAGCCCGATAATCTGTGCTGCAAGTATGGCAGCATTAAGCGATGCATTTACACCTACTGTAGCCACTGGTATTCCAGGGGGCATCTGCACGATGCTAAGCAAGGCGTCAAGTCCATCGAGCATACCTTTAATGGGTACACCGATGACGGGCAGGTCGGTTTGTGCGGCTATTACCCCAGGTAATGCGGCGGACATTCCAGCTGCTGCTATGATAACCTTGATGCCTCTTGCCTTTGCATAACGTGCGAACCGTTCAACGGCTTCTGGTGTGCGATGTGCAGAAAGGGCACTTACTTCGAATGGTATCTTGTTCTCATTTAGCCATTTGCAGGCTTTTTCCATGATGGGCAGGTCGCTGGTGCTGCCCATGATAATGCTTATTACTGGTTCCATATTGACTTATTTTTTTTGCTACTTCCGAACCAACGGTCACTTGCCGAAGGGGAAAGTAAAGTAGGGTTACATTATTATTATAGTTGTAAATGCTGTGACGATACCAACTCCATATCCTACAAGGACTTGAGCCAGAGAGTGTTGTCTGAGAGTCATTCTGCTGCTGCCTACAATACCAGACAAAAGTATTATGAGGCACAGCCACCATATAGGATTGAAGTTAAACAGCAAAGAGAATGCTATCAGTCCACCTGTCATCCCTCCTATTGCAGCACTATGCATAGACACTTTCCACCAGATATTTATCATGGAGCATAGAATCTGCACAGCCAGGGCAGTAATAACCACCACACCCATGAAGTGTGGCATGTTAAGAGCAGACATCAGGTGGTAGCATGTGAAGTAGCACAGGATAGAGATGATGTATGGTATGATTCTCCTATCCTTTATTCGCAGATGAATGGGTCGCCATCCCTGATATCTGAGATATATGCGTATGAGTAGTGTAGGAAGGAGAATGGTGAACAGATATGTTATGAACAGGCATGCCAGTTTGTAATATAACGGCAGAAGACTGAGGTAGCTGAACAGGAACAGTGTAATCATGGCTACAAGTGGCAAGTAGAATGGCGTAAACAATGCGCTTGTCACTTTTGCTATCATTATTAGTTGCTTGTCGTTCATAATTTAACTCATTTTTAGTTGACAAGTAAACGAGTTGACGAGTCAACAAGTTAATACTCTTTTTGGTTGACGAAAATCCATTTTTCAATCTTCTTAATGTGTCTTTTTCCTCATTCTTGCTACTGGAATGTTAAGCTGTTCCCTGTATTTTGCAACGGTACGTCTTGCAATGTTGTATCCCTTTTCTGCCATAATCCCAGCAAGAGTCTCATCGCTTAGAGGGTGCGACTTGTCTTCCTTTGCTATGATGTCGCGTAAGGCAATCTTAATTTTACGGGTTGAAAGGAGACTACCGCTGTCTGTGGTATAGCTATCGTTGAAGAAGAAACGCAAGGGAAACAGTCCCCACTTCGTCTGTACGTACTTTATGTTGCAGACACGTGATATCGTACTGATGTCAAGTCCTGTCATGGCAGCTATGTCTTTTAGCGACATAGGGCGGAGGTCAGATTCGTCACCTTCCCTGAAGAAACGTTCCTGCATTTGTATAATAGCCCTCATGGTGATGGTAAGTGTACGCCGCCTCATTCTCACCGCATCGATGAACCCCTGAGCTTTTCCCACTTTGTCACGGAGATATATTAGCGTCTCTTTCTCTCTTCTGGAAAGTGAGTCCCTGTTTGTCTTGTAGTTGTCAAGCATTTCGGCAAATGATGGTGCCACTTTGAGTTCCGGCATGTTGCCGTTGTTCAGATTGAGCGTTATGAAACCATCGTCGTTCACGTCAACGATGAAGTCTGGCGTTATCTGCTGTGTTCCTTTACCAAGAGTCTCTCCCATGGCTGCTCCTGGTTTTGGATTCAGTCGTGTAAGCTCTTTCATGACATTGCTGGCTGTAGTGTCGGAAAGCTGCATGGCTGTTTGAATCTTGTCCCAGTGCTTCCTCTTGAAGTCATCGAAATAGAGAGTCACCACAGTTTTCATAAGCTGTGCCATCTGTTTGTCTTCCTTTCGGTCAATCTGTAATAGCAGACATTCCTGAAGGTTACGTCCGCCAATACCTGGTGGGTCAAATGATTGCAGTTTTTTCAGGACGGTTTCTATCTTGTCAACATCGCAGTAAACATTATGATATACAGCCAGCTCGTCTGATATGTCAATAAGTTGCTTCCTTAGCAGTCCGTCGCTGTCTAACGAACCTATGAGATATTCCATTATCTGCACTTCCTCGTCTGATAGCTCCACATCCATCATTTGTTCTTTCAGTTTGTCATAGAAAGATTCCCCTGCTGCATATACTCTCTCTCCGCCATCGTCAACATATCCGTTTCCTGCGACTGGTTCCATTTCGTCATCTTGTCCTATGTTGCTAAGGGCTGAGTCGAGGGCTTCTTCTCTCTGCTCCCTTTCAGTCTGAGTATCGAAATCTTCATCCTCCCTGTCTTGTGAGCAATCAACTTCCATGTCAAAATCGTCATTGCCAGTCTCAAGGGCGGGGTTGTCGTCAAGTTCCATGGAGATATTCTGCTCAAGTTCTGTTATTGGCATTTCAAGAAGTCTCACTTGCAACATCTGCTGCTGTGAGAGTTTCTGTATTTGTTTCTGTTCTTGAGTCTGAATTAACTTCTGCGCCATATTATCCCTTTTTCTGTTGACGTATTAGCAAGTTGACCAATAAATCTGAATACCTCTCATTTTTGCCATGAGGTTCCTTGTCAGCTTGGACACTGCAAAGTTAGTGCAAGTCGAAGACACTACAAAATAAAAGACGTAGTTTTTTATTTTTATTGTTGAGACGCCGCCTAAGTTATGTAAAGTTAGTGCAAGTCGAAGACACTACAAAATAAAAGACGTAGTTTTTTATTTTTATTGTTGAGACGCCGCCTAAGTTATGTAAAGTTAGTGCAAGTCGAAGACGCTACAAAATAAAAGACGTAGTTTTTTATTATAAAGTTGACAAGTTGACGAGTTAATTGCTAAGTTAACTATTCTACTAAAGAAACAACTTGTCAACTAAAGAAGTAGCAACTTGTCAACTTGTCTGCTTTGAGCAAGTTTTTTACTTGCGAAACTTAAATATGTTCAAAAATAGTCCTTCAGCTGAGCGGCAAGTGAGGCAAGCTTTGTAGGGTCGTCGTTGCCATATATATTCCATATTCTATGGCATTCTGCTAAAAGAGGAGATACGATAATGCCTTCCCTTTTGAGATATGGGTCACATATTTGGTATATGTCCATTATGCCAGCGATGGTTTTCGGTTTTAGTTTGAGCAATCTTGCCAGCTCCATTATCTCTGGAGTCTCCTCAACCATTGTCTGTGGTGTGAGTCTGAAATAAAGGTCAAGCACAATGACAAGCATTGCGGGAGTGATTTTCCTCATATCTTCTGGCACTCTGTTTCCAATTAACCTGATAGGCTTGAAATTCCGCTCGAATGTTTCAACTGTTTCCACTCCATCATAGAAAGCCTCCGCATTTCCGAACCCTGCCATTTTCCAGAGTTTCCGAACATCCCTTGCAAGTTTGTTTCTGTTGTCATAATATCTGTCAAACAACGATATGATGAGAGGTGTGTCACGTTTTCTCAACAGAAACATTCTGTTATATAGTATTGAAGGGTGAATATGTAGTTTCATGCCAAGTTCCACAAGTGGCTTGGAATATAAAGGTTTTATACCTTCGGGTGATTTAAGGTATAGTTGCAGCAATGGTAGCCAGTAGGCATCTGTCCAGGGTGTGTTCATAATAGTATGTTGTTATTGTTGCTTCATGGTAAGTGATATTCTGTTGCGCCTGGTATCAATCTCAGTCACTCTCACTTTCACGTGTTGATGCAGTCTCACCACGTCCGAAGGATTAGAGACATAGTGGTCTGCAAGTTGTGATATATGTACGAGACCGTCCTGATGGACTCCAATATCTACGAATGCGCCGAAATTGGTAATATTAGTGACTATGCCGGGGAGAATCATTCCTACACTGAGGTCATCGATGCTGTTCACTCTGCTGTCGAAATCAAACATGGTGATAGTCTCTCTCGGGTCTCTTCCCGGTTTTTCAAGTTCAGCCATGATGTCCCTAAGAGTGGGTAGTCCCACTTCATCCGTGACATAACGGCTTATGTCCACTTCTTTCCTTTTATCCTTGTTGGAAATCAGTTCCTCCACAGTGCAATGGTAGTCTTTTGCCATCTGTTCAACCAAATCATATCTTTCCGGGTGTACTGCGCTATTGTCAAGTGGATTGTCTGCTTCTGGTATTCTGAGGAAGCCTGCACACTGTTGGAACGCTGCTTGTCTGAGTCGTGGCACTTTTCTTATCTGGGCTCTGCTTGTGAAAGGACCGTTCTGGTTGCGGTATTCCACAATGTACTTGGCAAGAACAGGGCCAAGACCACTTATATATGTCAGTAAATGCCGGCTTGCGGTGTTGATGTTTACACCCACGGAATTGACACAGCTGACCACGGTATTGTCAAGGCTTTTTCTAAGTCTTGATTGGTCAACATCATGTTGATATTGCCCTACGCCTATGCTCTTGGCATCTATTTTGACCAATTCGGCAAGAGGGTCAATGAGTCTTCTAGCGATAGAAACTGCTCCTCTTACAGTAACGTCCTCATCGGGGAATTCCTCTCTTGCAATTGCGGATGCAGAATAGACAGAAGCTCCATCTTCGCTGACAACAAACACTCTTGGGGCTTTTTCCTTATCAATGGAGGCTACGACCTCGTCAGCCAGTTTTCGTGTCTCCCTGCTTGCAGTGCCATTGCCTATGGCTATGGCTTCGATGGCATATTTTATTATCATGTCTTTTAACCTCTCAGAGGCTTGGTGCCATTTCCCAATGGGCATGTGTGGATATATTGGTTCGAAATGTATCAGACCGCCAGTTTGGTCTAAACATACCACTTTGCACCCTGTTCTGTATCCTGGATCTATGCCCATAGTCCTTTTGTGTCCGAGTGGTGGAGACAGCAGCAATTGCCTGAGATTTTCTGCGAAGACAGCTATTGCCTCGCTGTCTGCTTTTTCCTTGCTGATACTGGCGAATTCAGTCTCAATGGATGGTTTTATAAGTCTTTTGTATGCATCGTCTATAGCATTTTCAACGATAGTACGGCATTTGCCACTATTACGTACGAACATCCTTTTCAGGCGTGAAGTACACTCTTCCTCATTAACATTGATACTTACTCTCAATATTCCCATGCTCTCTCCTCTTCTCATGGCAAGAAGTCTGTGGGATGAGCATTTCCCAAGAGATTCCTCCCAATCGAAATAGTCGGAGAATTTTGCAGCCTCGTCAGTCTTTGCTTTAGATTTCACGACTTTAGACGTTATGACAGCCTTGCGTCTGAATACATTTCGTGTATGTTGTCGTGACCGAGAGTCTTCGCTTACCATTTCTGCAATGATGTCCTGTGCACCGTGTATGGCTTCATCGGCATTCTTGAAAATGTCTCCGGTGAATCTCTCAGCAGCTTCATAAGGGTTGTCAATCCTGCCTGCCATGATCATGATTGCGAGATGCTCCAGTCCCGCTTCCCTTGCAATCTGTGCCCTTGTCCTGCGTTTTGGTTTGAAGGGTAGATATATGTCCTCAAGTTCATTCTCGTTCCAGCATGATTCTATTTTCTCCTTCAGTTCTGTTGTCATCAGTCCCTGTGTAGAAATAGATTTTAGTATGGTTGCTTTTCTTTTCTCTATTTCTCTGAGTTGTTCTGTCATGTCGCTTATGGCGGTAATCTTGACTTCGTCTAGACTTCCAGTCCTTTCTTTTCGGTAGCGGCTAATGAAAGGAATGGTACATCCCTCATCGAGAAGTTCTATGGTGTTGAGAACATTCCGATATGGCACAGATAGCTTTTCGGCAATAATCCTAACCCTTATGTCGTTTTCCGTTTCAACAGGCTTTATGTCGTTCTTAATCATTGTATTTAAATTCGTTAACTGAGAGCAAGTTTTGCAACTCGCATAACCTAAATCATATAATATATTTGACTCCAGCTCTTACCTCGAATGTGTTATATCTTACATTGTCATGATATTTGTATTTTGTCTCCCTTAGGTAGCATGATGTCAGGAAGTCGAGCCACCAGTTTCCTTTTAGTCTTATTTGTAAGGAAGGGCTAATGACAAGCAGCGAGGCTCTGCTTTTGTCTCCCTGCGCATTAAGATAAAGAGGGTCAATGTTCTCTATGTCTTTCCCTTCGTATCCTTTCCATGTATATATATTGTAGAAGTCGGCTGTTACGGTGAATTTGCCGAAATGTGGAAATTCCATTGTCGTGTGTGCCTTGGCACTATATCCGCTGCCTAGATTGTAGTCTCTTGCAATGACATTATAGTAGTCGCTGAGTGAACCTCCAAGTAGTATGGCACTTAGAAATATTCTCTGTTCCAGTGCTCCAAGGTTGCCCACGCTTGGAAATCTGTATATAAGTCCCGGTCCAATGCTTGCTGCTTCAGAAATTCTGTATGGTACCTTCTGGGAACCATCTTTCACAGCCTCAGAGTCGTAATAGTTGAAATGCTGGAAAAGTCCGAACATAGCCTCCATTTCCTTTCCTTCATAAATCTTCTTGCTCCATATCTTGCCAAGCAGGTGCACGCCACTTATGAGAGGTTGGTTGCTTGAGAGACCAAAGGTCATGTTAGCCGTGAAATAGTCGTACGGCTTGTCTTCCTCCGTATCAAGTGCATCCCCATAAGTTAGCATGAGGTCAATGAATGGATTGTGTTCTCCTTTAAACATCCCTCCCTCGTCTGCGAGATATCTGTCACCTACTGTTACACTGAGGTCGATTGGTAGTTTCTCGTAATCGTGGTATGAGTAATAGTCGTTTCTTACTCGCCAGGCATCTCCGCTGATAATCCTTCTGAGTCCTTTCATAGGGCATATCACAGTACCGAGCAGTTCCCTGAGAAATCGTTCTGTTCCTCTTGTCCTGTCATCGTACACAAGGTCGGAGAATCTATTTGTCACCTCACCGATACATATACCTCCCATGGTTGTTGCCATGAGGTCGTTGATGGCAGGAGGCTCTGTCTCGCATGCAAGTTCCCACATAAGACTGCCTGCAAAAGCATAAGGAGCCGACTCCCAGAAGTTGAGACCGTTGCTCCTTGCCGAGTTGAAGTATAGACCACCATGATATGGATGTGCGAACAGATTTGTGGAGAACTGGTCGTTGTCCCATACGAAGCCGTTCTTGAAGTTGTGGTGAATGCTGTGTAAATTAATCTTTGCATAGTCCTCGCACAGAATAAACCTGTCGAAAGCGTTGACGCCGAGATTGAGAGAGAATACTGTTAGGGCGGCTCTCCATGGATGCTTCACTTTGCGTTCTTGGTCGTTATATGCAAAATGGGTATCCTCACCAGAAGTGCTGTCATTACAAGATGACACAGTGTAGATATCCTTGTGCAGACTTGAGAAATCTGCATTTGCGTTTCTGTCATATCTTAATGCGATGCCAGTCTCAACAACAGGTCTGCTCCTGTATTTCCTATTGTGATTGTAATATCTGGTGTCTCCATATCCCACACTGCAGAATGCTGAGAGAATTGGTGATATTTGATAGTCGGCATTAAGTCTTGCCTGAAGTGAGTATAATCTTTCTGGCTTGTCGGTGCTGTTATGTTGGAATGTCTCTATGTGTGCAAATCCCACGTCTCCACTTAATGTCCACCTTGGTGAAACATTGAAATACTGACCTATTCTATAATAAATAGCTCCGGAGAATTTTTCGTCAAGTCCCATGTAATGTGAGCCTACACCTATTATATTATATGTGCTGCGATTGCGGAATCGCAGGGCTCCATTTATCTTTGAACTGTTGCCACCGAATAACATCAGGTCTATTCTGGTCTTGGGATTTATATTCACAAGACCTATCTTGTGGGCTATGGTGTCACGACTATAGTTTACCAGTCCTATCTGCACTCCACGTGGATGACTGACACACACATTTACAACACCTATCTGCGACCCGTTCAGTGTATCGCTGTAGTTATAGCTGCCCAATTGTAATCCTCTCATGTAGGAGGCACTGATATTCGCCATGGTTGAAAGTTGCATTCCCCTTTTCACACCCCTTGATATATTTGTTATGCCAGCTATCTGTACACCCTTGAAAGGTGAGAGACTTATGTTGCCAAGACTTGCAATCTGCACTCCATTGATATCTGCTGCAAGATTGCTGAGTCCGCCTATCTGAACACCTTCCATCCTTTTTCTAGAGAAAGACGTCATGAGGTTTGCCTGCATCCCTCCAAGATATTCACATCCTCCCAGAAGTCCAATGTTTATGCTTGCTGTTCTGACACTGTCATTTGTGATACGATATATTGACAGGGCAAGGTCATGATGCCTCGCTCTTTCCCTTATGGAAAGAGAGTCGTCTTGGTTTTCATCAGCCATAGCTGTAATGCTGACATGTAGTAGAAAGGTCAGCATTATCAAGAAATAGTATGAGAGATAATGTTTCATTACTGCAAATATAGGGATTTAAGAACAAAAGGCACAACGTATAATATTAAAATTTATTAAGGTATTAAGATTCGCATGTCTCAGACATGCTGTCTGTTGACGAGTTAACAAGTCAACGAGTTGCAACTCTTATTGCTATATCTTGTCAAATAATATAAGTTTCGCATGTGCTTAACTTTAGGAGTTACAAGGAGTTATTAGAAGTTATCGCTCCCTTTGGTCGCTTAGGAAGTTAAAAGACAATTCTTTTGCAAATGAGAGCAGAGCCAAGCTCGTTTGAGCTATGCCGAGTGCAGCTAAAGAATCGACGAAGACAATAGTAAAAGCCTGGCTTAAACATACGTCATTTATCTCCCTTTATCTCCCTTTATCTCCTCTTTACTACTTGCTAAAGTTGAGTCAAATAATATGCAAAGCTCAAGCCCCCCTGTAAGTTTGTAACTTGAGAACCAACAGTTACTGGCCGAAGGGTAAAGGACTCCCTTGAGCATAGCGAAAAAACTTGAATGAAATAAAAAAGCAGGAGAAAAAACAAATTCTTCTCCTGCTTGATTCCCTTGAAAGAGATTGACTGTATAAAACAAGGACAGCCAATGCCTAAAAATGCGATTTCTTTACTTTGCAGCGACAACTCTTCTCTCCTTAATGCGAGCTTTCTTACCGGTAAGCTTGCGGAGGTAGTACAGCTTGGCACGGCGTACTTTACCATACTTGTTCACCTCGATAGAGTCGATATTTGGTGACTCAATAGGGAAGATACGCTCAACACCAACGGTGCCAGACATTTTGCGGACGGTAAAACGTCTCTTGTCGCCATGACCGCTAATCTTAATAACAACACCGCGATAGAGCTGGATACGTTCCTTTGAACCCTCGATAATCTTGTAGGCTACGGTAATAGTGTCACCAGCGCGGAATTCTGGAAATTTCTTGCCTGTTGCAAATGCTTCTTCAGCAACTTTGATTAAGTCCATTTTCTTATAAGAATTTTAATAAATGTTGATTCAACGCAACATGACCAATAACTCTTCTATTGTCAGCGGTTACGCCAAAAAGCGGGTGCAAAGTTAATACTTTTTATCTTAACAACAAAACTTTCTTGATTTTATTCCTGTTTTGTTTGTGTAAATATTGGCAAAATCGTATCTTTGCATCATTGAAGGTTGAAGGTTAAACATTCTTTTTTTCAATATTAAGAGGCTTTAACTTAAAGATATGGTTATGAATAACGAAATAGATGATATAATTACAGGAGGAGGACTCGTATTTAAGAAATCGTCGTCAGGAAATGCGAAATCCGACAAGGTTAAGACTAAGGCTAAGAAAAAGAAATACATCACGGGAGCACATGGCTCTGGCTCTGCTCGACAGAAAGCCAAGTACAGGGAACAGAGGGCGAGAAGAAAGTAACGTCACCGTTAGCTATCTGTTGAGGAATGTCACATAGTCAAAGTCGTCATAATACTTATGTCCCATATAATGGTTTGGGAGATAAGCAATGACGTTGCCCACCTCTTCCTCATGTTCAAAACCTCGTACTACGTGGGTGTTGGGAATATCTTTCTTCTCTTTATGGACAATGGCGGCTGTAGGATATGGCAGCTTTGAGAATTCTGCCAAGTCTTCATCCGTACACCCATTCTTCTCCGTCATAATACAACGTATATTGTTGGCGTTGATTCTCCAACAGCGTTGCTTCCACTTTGTCCTTGCTTCTTCTTCTGTGTGATAATGTTGGAAATAAATGGTTATGTCATCTATTCGGGCAACCGGATAGTCCTCAACACCGCTTACAGTGGAGTCTATGAATGTCAGATCTGAGTGGAGATAATGATGCAAGTCATGACAGAAACGTATGAAATCGCTTGGAGTCATCCAAAGGTTGACAGTTGGGGAGTTGAATCGTAGCTTAAGGTCGTGGGCTATGCATCCGCCAAGACAGTTGCTCGAAAGGATTGTGACATCTGGATTATTGAAGCGATGCCTGTAGCACGGCAGTATGAATATATGTCGAATGAAAGGATTCAACAAACACCATAATTGTTTCTTGATTGTGCTTAACATATTCATAACCTAAGTTTTAATGCTGAAAGCTAATCTGTCAATCTTTAACCATGATGCCGTTGTAGATTCTTCCCGACTCAATGCCAAGGCGTCGTGCAGAGAAAAAGTCATCAATGTTGTCGTATGTGCAAATTCCAGAGACATGAATGTTTTTGTCGTTTATTCCCAATTCAACAAGTTGCAGGCGATTACATTCGACAAGGTCGATATGCCATTTCCCATTGATGAATTTCGAAATGTTGTCCATGCAAAATGCTGCTTTGGCAAAACATTCATAAACCTCCTGTCCTACCTCGAAGTTTTTAAGTGAGATGCCAGGTCCTATAATGGCTTTTATGTCGGAAGGAGTACAGCCGAAAGCCTTGTTCATGGCAATGAAGGTTTTGCCAATTATTCTATCTACGGTGCCTCTCCATCCTGCATGTATTGCAGCAATTGCTTTATGGGCATAGTCAAATAGCATGACAGGTATGCAATCAGCAGTTGATATTCCTATGCATGTTCCTGGTATGTCGGTTATAATGGCATCTATACCATCCAGTATCATTCTTTTCGTTTCTGGTGACAACAAGAAGAATTCTTTGCCAATCTGTCTGATTTCAGTCTTGTGAATCTGATGTCCCATCAGGAGATGATCTTCGTCGATACCTAAAAGCTGGCACAGACTCTTTTTGTTGGCTTCAACGTCTTCGATGTCGTCACCACTATAAGGATTGATGTTGAATTCTCCATAATTACCTTTGCTCACGCCACCATGCCTTGTGGTACTGAACGCCATCACATTGTCAGAATCAAGGTTGTATAGGTGCACTATAGGCTCACTCTTCGTCATATTCCTCATCCTCGTATTCGATAAATTCAATGTCTTCATCTCCATCCTCGTCAAGGATTTCTATGTCCTCGCCTTCAGCCTGTAGTTCCGATGCGAATGTTGACATGTCTTTATCCCTATGTACTATGACATCCTCAGACGTTATAGCCTGTAGCTTGTTGCTTTCGCTATTGAGTTCGCTCCACAGTATATCCTTAAGTTCTGTGAGTCCCTTGCCTGTTACAGATGAAATGAACACAACTGGCAGGTCACTGGGAAGGTTCTCTCTCAGCATCTCTTCCAGTTCCTCGTCAAGGAGGTCGCTTTTGGTTATTGCCAGTACCCTGTGCTTGTCAAGCATGTCGGGATTGAAATTCCTCAATTCTCCAAGCAATATCTCATACTCTTTCTTTATGTCGTCAGTGTCGCCAGGTACCATGAACAACAACAGAGAGTTGCGTTCTATATGGCGTAGGAATCGCAATCCCAGGCCTTTACCCTCACTGGCTCCTTCTATGATTCCCGGAATGTCTGCCATAACGAAAGACTGGTTATCTCTGTATCCCACTATTCCCAGTGATGGCTCAAGTGTCGTAAAGGGGTAGTTAGCTATTTTCGGTCTTGCACTTGACAATGTTGAAAGCAGGGTAGATTTTCCAGCGTTAGGGAATCCCACAAGTCCAACATCTGCGAGCAACTTTAGTTCCATGATAACGGTCATCTCTTCCATTGGCTCTCCTGGCTGGGCATAGCGTGGTGCCTGATTCGTGGCAGAGCGGAACTGGAAGTTTCCCTTGCCGCCTCGTCCTCCTCTGAGCAGCATCACCACCTGTCCGTCGTAGGTTACATCGCATACATATTTTCCGGTCTCGGCATTATAGACCACTGTACCGCATGGCACATCAATGTATTCATCCTTGCCGTCAGTGCCATGGCATTTGTCCCTACCTCCGTTTCCACCATGTCCTGCAAAGACATGGCGTTGATATTTCAGATGGAGCAGTGTCCAATAGTTGTGGTTGCCGCGTAGATAGATGTTGCCACCTCGTCCGCCGTCTCCGCCATCCGGACCACCATTAGGGTTGTACTTAACATGGCGCAGGTGCATTGACCCTCTGCCTCCCTTGCCGGAACGGCAGTATATCTTAACATAGTCAACAAAATTCGATTCCATTATGTCTTATATTGTCGTTACTCTTAATAATTCAATCTCTGACTTTCAACTTTCAACCTTCAACTTTCAATATACTCTAAGCGTGCCGTTTGGTCCTGATGAGGCTGCCCTGTATGGCTTGTGGGTATTTCCCATGTCTCCTCCGCATATATTACCTCCTGTGTTGAGGTTGTATTCCCTATGACACAACGGACATTTTGCCACTCCGTTTGATGAGACGGTCAGCGGTGCGTCCTTCAATGGTATGGAGTTAGGGTTAAAGCAGTTGGGGCACTGCCCATCGTAAGCATAGAATTTTGCGGGATTGTCGAGATTGCCATACCCAACTATCACTCCATTGTACTGTCCAAGCCTTTTCTCGTTCTGCAATTTCTCATCTATGGCGTTGAAGATACTTTGTGTCTTTGTGTTGTGGTTGTTCTCAAACACGAAGTATTTAGCACCATTCTCCATCTTGAAACTTATCTTGCAGAATATACCTGGTGTCATGGCATTCATGGCACTTGCGAGTGTGGCATCAAGATGCGTACTGTTGTCAATTGTCAGATTACAATGGTAGTCGCTGTACTCAAATCCATCGTCATTGCAGGATATGAGCATGTTGATTGCGGTGATGCAAATAGTGAGTATTATTGAAAGTCTTTTCATTTATCCATTAATAAGTGTGCGAAGTGCTTTTTCTGCTTTTTCAAGATGGAAACCATCGATGGTCCTTCCCATTAGTTCTACTATCCTGTCATTGCAAAGGTTGCCTATCGAACCCTCGTGAGTATGGTGAATGTTATGGTCGGCGTGGAAGGTGCCGTTCTCAATTTCCATTCCCACTTTCTTGTAGGCATCTCGGAAAGGCATGCCATTTGCAGCAAGCCTGTTGACCTCTTCAACAGAAAACATTGGGTCATACATCGGGTTGTCCAGTATTTTCCTGTTCACTTCCATACGGTTGATGATATACGCAGCCATTTCGAGGCAGGCAGCCATTTCGTCAAAGGCAGGCAGGAATACCTCCTTTATTGTTTGCAAGTCTCTGAAATATCCACTTGGCAGATTGTTCATCATCATCATTATCTGCTGTGGCATTGCCTGTAGCTTGTTGCATTTTGCCCTTATAAGCTCGAAAACGTCAGGATTCTTCTTGTGTGGCATGATGCTGCTGCCTGTCGTACATTCTTTAGGGAGCTTTATGAAAGAGAAATTCTGAGAGTTGAAGAGACAGGCATCGAATGCCATCTTGGCAATGGTGCCTGCTATGGTAGCGAGTGCGAATGCAACGTTGCGTTCCATCTTGCCTCTTCCCATCTGAGCATATACCACGTTATAGTTCATGCTGTCAAATCCAAGCAAGTCGGTCGTCATCTGCCTGTTTAAGGGGAATGATGAGCCATAGCCGGCTGCGGAACCCAGAGGGTTGCGGTCTGTAATCCTGTATGCAGCCTGAAGAAACAACATGTCATCTGCAAGTGACTCTGCGTATGCCCCGAACCAAAGTCCGAAAGATGAAGGCATGGCTATTTGCAGATGGGTGTATCCTGGCATCAATACGTCCTTGTATTCATTGCTCTTGGCAATAAGTTCGTCGAACAAAATCTTTACCGATTCGGCTATTATGCGTATTCTGTCGCGAGCGAACAGTTTCAGGTCAACAAGCACCTGGTCGTTTCTCGACCTTCCAGAATGGATTTTCTTTCCCATGTCTCCGAGTTTCCTTGTCAACATGAGTTCTACCTGCGAATGTACGTCCTCCACTCCTTCCTCTATGGTGAAGTCACCGCTCTCTGCCTTATGGTATATGTCCCTTAACTCTGATGTCAGGCTAAGCAGTTCACCGTCGTCAAGGAGACCGATGGAGTTGAGCATTGTGATATGCGCTATGCTTCCCAGGACATCATATTTGGCGAGATAGAGATCCATCTCGCAGTCTTTGCCCACTGTGAACTTCTCTATCTCACTGTTTACTTCAAAATCTTTTTCCCAAAGTTTGTTTGCCATATTCTTTGTTTTGGTTTTATTGATATGGTATTGCCGCCAGAGCATCGGCTGCTTTCTCTATTCCCTCCTGTAACGGCTTGTTCACCATTGCCATTGCGAAAAGAGGAATGTCCGCCTTTAAGGTGAGTTTCATTCTTGCTCCATCGTTACCGTCAGGTAGCAGTTGTATCCAAAGGTTGAAAGGCAATGGAGAGTCAACCGACTCGAATTTTATAGTCTTTGGCTCCTCACGTTCTATGATGCGCATGGCAATTTTCCCAACCATAGGGGCTGTGATGGCAATGCTGTCTTTGTCGAAAGATAGGTCTTTTTGCTTGTCTTCCGGAATGCGGTCTTTCACTCGCTCAATATTGCTGAGGTCGCTAAGAGTGTCATATACGCATTTTTGGGGATAAGGAATGTGTTTTATGCTACTTTCGTATTTTCCCATTTCTGTATCTTTTCGGTCTTTAAATAAGTCTTTTATTTAAGGTTTCTGGTCGCAGGGTTCCAGGTGTCAGGGCTCTTTCTCCATTCTTTCAGCATCTCAACGTCAGCCTCAGAGATATAATCTGTCTCAACAGCCTTAGCTATAATACTGTCATAATCAGTCAAGGTGATGAGCTTTACACCTGCGTCTGCAAATGCTTTCTCGGCTACAGGGAATCCGTAGGTATGGCTTGCCACCATTCCAACTACTTCAATTCCAGCATCGCGTAGTGCAGCAACAGCTTTAAGTGAACTGCCACCTGTTGAGATAAGGTCTTCAACCACTACCACCTTGGTTCCCGCTTTCAGCTCTCCTTCTACTTGGTTGCCCATGCCGTGGTCTTTTGGTTTTGGACGCACGTATGCAAATGGCAAGTTGAGGGCATCAGCAACAAGAGCTCCCTGTGATATGGCACCTGTTGCCACGCCGGCAACAGCTTCAGCCTCTGGGAAATTCTCTATGATGGTATGTACAAGTTCCAGTTTTACAAATGTCCTTACTTCAGGGTAGGAGTTCACTTTGCGGTTGTCGCAATAGATGGGTGATTTCCATCCCGATGCCCATGTGAACGGATTGTTTGGCTGAAGTTTCACTGCTTTGATATCCAGGAGCTTTCCTGCGAATGTCATTTTAATGTTGCTCATAATTATGTTTTTTATTATGTTATTCTGGTTTGTTAATGGAATGCTGACTATAAAAGGCAAGACCTTGCAAACTAAAGACGCACAGTCTTACCATTATATATATATATGCCACTTGTCCTGCCTATATGGCTGATGTCGTCTGACACCACCCTACCTTGTAAGTCGAACACTACATTTCTTGCCATGGGAGAGGGTGGGGCAGTGTTCTCAGGACATACTATTCTGCTGGACGATAAAGCTTCTTTTATACCATCCATTGCATATTGGTTGTAAATGGAGAGATTGGAACGGTTAATGATTGTCATGGAAGGTCTGTTGGCATAATTGGTACACCATACCATAGGAGCCATACCCCTTTTCATCGCCTCAATGTTTAAAGTCTTGTAGAAATGTTTGATAGAAGCGTTATGCTTCTCCTGGCTCTCTCCTGTGCCCTTAATGTTTCTCCAGTTGGCTCCATACTCTCCTATTATTATAGGGATATGCTTGTCAGGGAATATGTTGCCTATCTTGTCAAGCTGTTCCATAAGGAAATCCTCCTCACCGTATGTGGCATTATGGCTTGAGCCGCTTACGTGATTCTCGCTACCCCAATAGAAGAACATGTTTCCCCAGCTCTCATCGTTCATCATGCCCCAGAAGTTCCAAGGGGCATAATAGTGAACTTCCAAAGCAAGCTTATCCACAGCGGTGTCTGTAGGTAGTGTGTTCATAAGGTTTACGGTCTTGTCAATGTCTGTTGTCGGTCCCTGAATGACAAGAACCCTGTCGCTGTTGTTGCCGCCTGTGGCTCTCACGGCATCAATGAAGGCTTGCTCGTATCTTAGCAATGCAGTCATCTGTGTGGCATTCTCGACAGCTGGCTCATTGAGTCCTGCGAATAACAGCTTGTTGTCATAGTCCTTGAATTCGTTGGCTATCTGTGTCCAAATTTGTTTCAGCGTGTCGCATTTTGCGGTGACAGTTGCCTCGCTTGTATCTGTGAAGCTGTTCTCAAGCCATCCCCCGTCCCAATGACTGTTCAGGACAACATACATGCCATCGTTGATACAATAGTCAACAACCTCCTTGACTCTTTTCATCCATGTCTCGTCAATAGTTGTCGTAGAAGGCATGAAGTGTGCGTGCCATGCGCATGGAATCCTTACCGACCGGAAACCTTGCTCTTTTACAAAGTCAATAATATCCTGCGATGTCTTTGTAGGTTGCCAAGCTGTCTCAGCAGACAGATTGTTCTGGGGCACTTCAAGAGTGTTGCCAAGATTCCAGCCTGGAGCCATGTCCTTGACAATCTGCATTGCATCCTGTGCCCATATAGTCTGACATACTGCTAAGGCAGCAAATATCAATAATTTCCTCATAATTCTGTTAAATGATTATCCATGCAAAGATATATCATTTTATCCATATCACAAAGGTTTTTCTTTTTTTTGACTTATAGAAGAGGTAAATATCATATTAAAACAGACATTTATATTGTTAAATTACTTTTAATTAAACGCTATTATTACATTTTTGTCTAATTTTGCAATGATAAGGTGGAGTAAACCAACTTAAATAAAAAGGAATAGCCAGCATCTCACAGTGGAGCCAATGAAGGATTTTCCTTGAGTTTACGCAAAGATTGAAACAATAACATATAAACCAAATAAAACAACAGAAAGATGAAATTAAGAAAATTATTTATTGCAGTTTCCATCTTCATGGCCGGAATAGCATCAGCGCAGCAGATGCCGCCAATACCTGTCGATAAGTCGGTTAGAATTGGGAAACTTGACAACGGACTTACTTATTACATCCGCCATAACGAATGGCCGGAGAATGTGGTAAACTTTTACATTGCGCAGAAAGTAGGCTCCATACAGGAGGATGAGGAGCAGAGAGGACTTGCGCACTTCCTTGAGCACATGGCATTCAATGGCTCGGAGCACTTTCCCGACAGTACATTGCTGGAATATACTCGCTCTATAGGCGTGGAGTTTGGAAGCGACCTTAATGCATATACCTCAATAGACCAGACGGTATATAGGGTTTGCGACGTGCCTACAAAGCGACAGGAGGCTGTCGATTCTTGTCTGCTCATTCTTAAAGACTGGTCAAACGGACTAACCCTCGATGCCAAGGAGATAGACAAGGAGCGTGGAGTAATTCATCAGGAGTGGAGACTTCGCAGCAGTGCAGGACAGCGCATGTTCGAGAGAGCATTGCCAAAGCTTTATCCAAACAGTAAGTATGGATTGCGCATGCCTATTGGTCTGATGAGTGTCATCGACAATTTTGAACCGAAAGCACTGCGCGACTATTATCGCAAGTGGTACCGTCCGGACAATCAGGCAATAATAATCGTAGGTAATGTTGATGTCGATCATATAGAGGCTGAGATAAAGAGACTATGGAAAGACTCCAAAGTCGAGCCAGATGCAGCAAAGGTCGTTGACGAGCCTGTGCCAGACAACATAGAACCAATATATGTTTTTGAGAAAGACAAGGAACAGCAGTTCAGCACCGTTTCAATAGCAATGAAGCACGATGGAGTCTCTTCAGAAGAAAAACTCACAATCGATTACCTTCTCGACAAATATGCTAAGGAGATAATCGGAATGATGGTAAACATGCGTCTGCAGGAAATGACGCAGAAGCCAGACTGCCCATTCGTCAATGCCGCTGCTTACGATGGCAATTATATCTTCTCAAAGACAAAGGATGCCTTCCAGATTGACGGATATGCAAAGGAGGGAAAAGACCTTGAGACACTTGCAGCCCTCTACCGCGAGGCACAGAGAATAAAACTCTACGGATTCACACCTGGAGAATACGACAGGGCGAAGTCGGAGTACATGAGTGTGCTTGAGAAACAATACACCAACAGGGATAAGACAAAGAATGCATATTTCGGCGATTTGTACCGCGACCATTTCCTTGACAACGAGCCAATTCCTTCTATTGAGGACAACTATCAGATTATGGCACAGGTTACACCTATGTTGCCAGTTGAGATGATTAACGAGTACGCAAAACAACTCATAACAGACAAGGACTCTAACTTGGTCGTTTTCATATTCGCACAGGAAAAAGAGGGAAAGACATATCCTTCAGAGGCTGATATGGCTTCTGCCATAAAGGCTGTAAGGGGAGAGAAAATCGAGGCTTATGTTGACAATGCAAAGAATGAACCTCTTATCCTGCCGGAAGCAATGCCTAAGGCTGGAAAGATAAAGAAGGAGACAGAAAACAAGACTCTTGGATACAAAGAACTGACTCTCAGCAACGGAGCAAGAGTGATTCTCAAGAAAACAGATTTCAAGGCAGACGAGATATTGTTCCAGGCTGTGGCGCAGGGAGGAAACAGTCTCTATGACAACAAGGCGGATTTCACAAACCTACAGCTCTTAGGTGAGGTGGTAGGAGCAAGTGGTCTCGGAAACTTCTCCAACACAGAACTGCAGAAGGCACTGTTCGGAAAGCAGGTGGATGTAGATTTCGCCATGAAAGAACGTTCACAGATTCTGACTGGTCACTCTGTTCCAAAAGATATAGAGACAATGATGCAGCTTGTCTATCTCAACTTCACGAACATTGCCAAAGACGAAGATTCATACAAGTCCCTGCTCTCGCAGCTCGACCTTATGCTCAAAAACAAGAGTCTAAGTCCTGAGAGCGCATTCAGTGACTCACTTGTTGTCACTCTCTTCGACCATAACCCACGCAAGAAGCCTATCACATCAGAGTCTCTTAAGGAGCTTGACTATGACAGGATTCTCTCAATTGCTAAGGAGAGACTGGCATACGCATCAGACTATACATTCTATTTCGTAGGAAACTTCGACGAGACTACTCTTCGTCCGCTTATCGAGCAGTATATAGCATCGCTGCCTGGTTCAAAGAAAAAGAGTGACTGGAAGGAGATACCTGGCTACGTGAAAGGCGTGGCTATAAACAACTTCAAGCGTAAGATGGAAACGCCAAAGGCAACGGCTATCGAGTTCTGGCACAACGAGACTCCTTATACTCTTGAGAATTCTGTAGTTGCCGATGCCGCCGCACAGGTGCTGTCAATGGTATATCTCAAAGATATTAGGGAAGATGCAGGAGCAGCTTATTCAGTTGGTGCTTACGGACTGTTGCAGCGCACAGGCAAAAAGGCTAACAGTATTGTACAAGCTTATTGCCCTATGGATCCTGGAAAGGCTTCCCTCGCCATTGAACTTCTTGCCAAAGGCATAGAAAACTGCTCTGTCTCTGTAGATGCTGATAAGGTTGCGAAAATCAAGGAAAACTTGCTGAAGAACTATGATGAGAATATCAAGAAAAACAGCTATTGGCTTGACCTCATCGATGAGTATGACTATACAGGTGTTGACTTCATAACAGATTACAAAGCTGTCGTCAATGCTCTTACTCCAGAGAAGATAGCTTCTTACCTGAAAACAATCCTCGCATCAGGAAATCATGTAGAGGTGGTGATGATGCCTGAAGAGTAAAATTATAGTCTGATATAAGCTATTTTATCATTACTTAATATACTCCCTTTCGAACTCATAATTCGGAAGGGAGTTTATTTTGATGCTATTCAAGCTAACTTATTAAAGTTTCTAAACTACCAAGTATGCAACTCTTCTGTAAAAGCCAATAGTTTGCATTGGTGATAAGGTTAATAACCTATCAGGCGATAGATTATTAACCTTTCAGCTGATAGGTTATTAACCTTGCTGGCAATGCAATTAGTTTTGATGGCAAATCAATACTATTAGATTTGGTTTAGTTCTGTATTAGGAGCAGCATTATTTCTTCAAGTTTACTTTTCCCTTCGGCCAGTGACCGTTGGTTCGCAAGTTAATACTTGCTCAAAAGAGTTTCCATGAGCTTTGCGAAAAAACAAGTTGACAAGTCAACAAGTTATTTGTATTCTGTTGACAATTCATACAAGAAGAGTAGCAACTTGTTGACTTGTCAACTCGTTAACTGAAAGCATGTCAAAGACATGCGAAACTTGAGTTAATTCTAATGAACCGATTATATAAAATCATGTAAACCCTTTGTTTTCAACCAAGGAAAAACGACAGGAGGCAGACACTGTCGTTATGTGTGTCTGCCTCCTGTAAGCTTATGGTTTAATCTTGCTTGTTTCCATTGCCCTGACGATGTTCTGGTCTTGGGCGTCTTTCTGGTCTTGGGCGTCTTTCACGCTCAACATACCCTTCTGGTTTTGGCAAAAGGACACGATGTGAAAGTTTGTATTTGCCAGTCTTTGGATCTATCTCCAATAGCTTGACGTTAATCTTGTCGCCCTCCTTGATGCCTGCCTGCTCAACTGTCTCAAGGCGTTTCCAGTCTATCTCGCTGATATGCAGGAGACCATCCTTGCCTGGAAGTATTTCTACGAAACATCCGTATGGCATGATAGAGCGCACGGTGCCCTCATAAACCTCACCTACCTCGGGAATAGCTACAATAGCCTTTATCTTGGTAAGTGCGGCATCAATACATTCCTTGTTGGGAGCGCATACCTGTATTTTTCCTACACCATCAATCTCATCAATGGTTATGGTAGTGTTAGTGTCTTCCTGCATTTGCTGGATAATCTTTCCACCAGGACCAATCACGGCTCCAATGAACTCTTTAGGAATCTCCATCTCCACTATTCTTGGAACCTGTGGCTTGAAGTCGGCACGTGGTTCAGAAATAGTGTCGGTGAGTTTGCCAAGGATGTGCTCTCTTCCTGCTTTAGCCTGCATGAGTGCTTTTTCAAGTATCTCAAAGCTGAGTCCGTCACACTTGATGTCCATCTGAGTGGCTGTAAGTCCATCCTTTGTTCCTGTTGTCTTGAAGTCCATGTCACCAAGGTGGTCCTCGTCACCAAGGATATCACTGAGTACGGCGAACTTATCCTCGCCTGGATTCTTGATGAGTCCCATGGCAATGCCGCTCACTGGCTTCTTCATAGGAACGCCTGCGTCCATAAGGGCAAGGGTACCTGCACATACGGTAGCCATTGATGAAGAGCCGTTAGACTCCAATATCTGGCTTACAAGTCGTACGGTATAAGGGAAGTTCTCTGGGATTTGTCCCTTCAGGGCACGCCATGCAAGGTGTCCATGACCAATCTCACGGCGTCCTACGCCACGCTGCGCCTTTGCCTCACCTGTACAGAAGGGAGGGAAATTGTAATGTAGGAGGAAACGCTGATAGCTCTTGTCAAGAACATCATCAACCATCTTCTCATCAAGTTTTGTGCCAAGGGTACATGTTGAAAGCGACTGTGTCTCTCCACGTGTGAATATTGAGCTGCCGTGAGGCATTGGCAGTGGGCTTACCTCACACCATATAGGACGTATCTCGTCTGTCTTACGACCATCGAGACGTATTCCCTCGTCAAGGATACAACGACGCATGGCATCGCGCATTACATCGTGGTAGTACCTGTCAGCCTCAGCCATCTTCTCGTCAAGCTCATCGTCGCTCATGTCAGAATGCTCCTCTGTGTATTTCGCCTTGAAGTCCTCGATAATCTTGTCAAAGGCATCCTGGCGTGCATGTTTGTCAAGTGCCTGCTTGGTTACATCATACACTGGCTGATACAGTTCTTCGTTGATTCTGCTGCGGAGTTCCTCGTCATTGACCTCATGGTCATACTCGCGCTTAACGTCCTTGCCTAATTCCTTTGAGAGTTCAGTCTGAAGGTCGCACATTGGCTTGATGGCATCCATGGCTACCTTAAGAGCCTGCAGGAGGTCCTGCTCAGATACCTCTTTCATTTCACCCTCTACCATCATGATATTCTCAGCCGAGGCACCCACCATGATATCCATGTCAGCCTCTTTCATCTGTGCGAATGTCGGGTTCACGACATACTCACCATTGACTCTTGCTACCCTTACTTCTGATATGGGGCATTCGAATGGGATGTCGGAACATGCCAAAGCCGCTGATGCGGCAAAGCCTGCCAATGCATCTGGCTGTTCTACTCCATCGGCGGAGAGAAGCATTACATTGACAAATACCTCTGCATGGAAATTGCTTGGGAAAAGTGGACGGAGAACACGGTCCACAAGTCTTGAGGTGAGAATTTCGTTGTCACTCGCCTTTCCTTCTCTCTTCGTGAATCCTCCAGGGAATCGTCCCGCTGCTGCGTATTGTTCACGATAGTCAACCTGCAAAGGCATAAAATCTGTACCCGGAACTGCGTCCTTAGCTGCACAAACAGTTGCGAGCAGTACGGTGTTGCCCATTCTGAGGACTACTGAACCGTCGGTCTGTTTTGCAACTTTTCCGGTCTCAATTGTGATGGCTCTTCCATCAGGCAATTGAACTGTTTTCGTAATTACGTTCATCTAAAAAATCAATAATCTTGTCTTGTTAACCAAGATGTAAATACTTAAGTTTCGCATGTCTCCGACATACTGTCAGTTAACAAGTTGACGAGTTGACAAGTTATTAGTCTTTCTGGTATTGTCAAGCTCAAGCTATAAGAGTAGCAACTTGTTGGCTTGTCAACTTGTTAACTTTGAGCAAGTTTTTAACTTGCGAAACTTGAATTAATATATATGTGTCTATAAACGGCGCAAAGTTAATAAAAAAAAATGACAGTAAAGAGTGAAGACCGTGGAATTCGCTCCTTAGTCTTCAATTAGATTCTCTCCTGTCATGTCAGCCGGTTGCTCAAGTCCCATAATGTGGAGGATTGAAGGAGCAACATCAGCCAGGCGGCCATTCTTCACTTTTGCCGAGTTGTTGTCAGTGACGTATATGAATGGCACAGGGTTGAGGGAGTGTGCTGTGTTTGGTGTGTCATCGTCGTTGATGGCATTGTCAGCATTTCCGTGGTCAGCAATGATTATTGCCTCATAGTCGTTAGCCTTTGCAGCCTCTATTACCTCGCGTACGCAGTTGTCAACAGCATGTACTGCCTTTGCGATGGCATTATACACGCCTGTATGACCAACCATATCACCATTTGCAAAGTTCACTACTATGAAGTCATACTCCTGTGTGTTGATGGCACCAACGAGTTTGTCCTTAACCTCGTAGGCTGACATCTCTGGCTTAAGGTCGTAGGTTGCTACCTTCGGAGAAGGAACAAGTATGCGGTCCTCACCCTCGAATGGAGTCTCGCGACCACCATTGAAGAAGAATGTCACGTGAGCATATTTCTCTGTCTCGGCTGTGTGGAGCTGCTTCTTGCCCTTGCTGCTGAGATACTCGCCGAGAGTATTGCCAACATTCTCTTTTGGGAAGAGGATGTGAACGCCCTGGAATGAAGCATCGTAAGGAGTCATGCAATAATACTGCAGACCTGGTATGGTCTTCATGCCTTCCTCTGGCATATCCTGCTGTGTAAGCACCTGTGTGAGCTCCTTTGCACGGTCGTTGCGGAAGTTGATGAAGATGACGACGTCGCCTTCCTGTATGGTTCCGTCAACCTTGGCATTGTTGATAGGCTTGATGAACTCGTCGGTAACACCTTCCTCGTAGCTCTCTTCCATAGCCTTCACCATGCATTCAGCCTGTTTTCCCTTGCCATCAACAAGCAAGTCGTAAGCCTCTTTCACACGATTCCAACGCTTGTCGCGGTCCATGGCATAGAATCGACCTACGATAGAAGCGATGTGGGCATCGTTCTTCTTGCAGACTTCAGAAAGCTGCTTGATGAAGCCAACACCACTCTTTGGGTCAGTGTCACGACCATCCATGAAACAGTGAACGAAAGTCTGTGTCAGACCATATTCCTTACCAATTTCCACAAGTTTGAAAAGGTGGTCGAGTGAAGAGTGAACACCACCATCGGATGTAAGTCCCATGAGATGCAGACGCTTGCCAGTCTCCTTGGCATAGCCATAAGCTGCCTTTATTTCAGGATTCTCCATTATAGACCCATCCTTGCAGGCGCGGTTAATCTTAACGAGGTCCTGATAGACTACACGTCCTGCACCGATATTAAGGTGTCCAACCTCTGAGTTACCCATCTGTCCATCTGGCAAACCAACGTTTTCGCCTGAAGCCTGAAGTTCAGAATGTGCGCTGACAGCTGTAAGATAGTCAAGATAGGGTGTTGGTGTATTATATATTACGTCACCCTTGCCATGTTTTCCGATTCCCCATCCATCGAGAATCATGAGTAATGCTTTTTTTGCCATAATTTTTTGTTTTATATTGTTTTGCCTTATTGTTGAATGTAAAACAGTTGAGTTTCCAAGCCATTATGCCTACAGGTAGAAGATGCTTTCGTTGCCCATGTTGAACAACAGGTCGAGAATGCTGAGGTTTGGTTGGAAACCGTTTCGCATTGCATATACCTGATAGTATTGTGACGGAATAAATCCGCTGTCTTGTTCATGATTTTTAGGACTGATGGCATAGCGGTAGTCGTCAGCCTCCAAGTTTCCATTTGGACATACGAAGTGACTCGTATGAGAAATGTCGGGATGTATGTCAAGCAGTTCGCACATCTTATATATGATAGCCTCATTGAAGTCAAGGAGCCATGTCCACCTTTTCTGGAAGAAGGGCTTGACGTCATCAGCATAATAGTCGAAGAATGCGCTCTCACCGTATGCTGACATCAGCGCATTCCAATGGACGTGTCTCCAATTGCCATGGTCGCTGATGCGCATCTCTTTTATGGATATTCCTCCATGTTTTCCCGTGTGTTCCACAGGAACGGTCAGAGTCTGTCTTCCGTTGGCTGTAGCTATCACACACCTGTTGCGATATGTCTGTTTCTGGTAGCTCTCGTTGGTTTCTATCAGGCATTTGTCATACCTGTATAGCTTTTGGTACCATTGCACTGGTGCGAAATATGCTGTAGAGAGTATGGCTTCCATTACTTTATATTATCCACCCAGTTGAACAGTCGGTTCCATCTTATGCCTCCTAATCCTTTCCTGTCTGGGTCTGATGACCACCATATGAATATAGGCTTGCCCACGATATGGTCTTCTGGCACAAATCCCCAGTATCTTGAGTCTGCTGAATTGTGTCGATTGTCACCCATCATCCAGTAATAGTCCATTTTGAAGGTGTAGTTATGACATTCCTTGCCGTTAATGAAAATCTTGTTGCCGTCAACCTTAAGAGCGTTTTTTTCATATACACTGATGATACGCTCATATATTGGCAGGTTGTCAAGGGTAAGCGTTATGCTTGCTCCTTTCTTGGGAATCCATAGCGGTCCCATGTTGTCCCTTGTCCATCCAGTGAAAGCGTTGAGGGGATAGTTAGGTCCGGTATATATGTCCTTGTCTGTGACCTTTCTGATTTTCGATACGATCTTCCTGTTCTTCAGCTCCTTTACTGCATATGATGTAAGGGGCATGTAGCCGTCATATTCTTTCAGGATGGATGGGTTCAGAATTGTTCCCTCGTCAACATCATAGCCGTGGAGCTGTGCCATGTTTGTAATATCCTCTTCGCTGATGCCAAGCTCTTTTCTGAGGTCAGAATATTCGTCTCCAAGAAGTGACGATATTGAAATGTTGTTTAGCTTAACGAGATAAGCGTACTGAACATTGTCAGGTTCCTTGTTGGCTTTACCGTCGAGGAATACTACACCATTCTTTATTTGCAATGTCTGTCCGGGCATGCCTACGCATCTTTTTACATAGTTCTCGCGTCGGTCAGTTGGTCGGCTGTCAATCTGTCCGAACTGTTCCGGATGGCTCTTTATGTATTCCCTTCCTTGGGCGTATGCACCGTTATAGAAGTTTCTTTGTTCCATAACATTCATGTCGGCGAGCCTGATGTCCGGATTTTGCTGAGCTATAAGTGACTCTCCCAATTTATATACACATTGGTAATAGTCGGCTGCCTGGTATCTGTCGGCAGTCATGATGGTGTCGCCGGCAGGATAGTTGAATACGACGATATCGTTTAGCTCAACATGTCCCAGTCCCTCCACTCTTCTGTAGTTCCAATGTGGCCATTCGATATAAGACTTGCATCCTACGATAGGCATGGTGTGCTGTGTAAGTGGCATGGTAAGAGGTGTCTCTGGTATTCGTGGTCCATAGCTGACCTTTGACACAAAAAGGTAGTCGCCTGTGAGTAGTGATTTCTCCAGAGAACTTGATGGTATGACATAGTTCTGAAAGAAGAAGAGGTTAATGAAATATACAGCTACGAGAGCGAAAACAAGAGCGTCCACCCATGACATGATGAACTTGACAGGTCCTTCACTGTCTTTCCACCATTGCCATTTTATCTTTTTTGTGATATATACGTCAAATATAAATGGTATTACCAAAAGTCCCCACCAGCTTTTCACCCATATAAGGAAAAGGATATATAGGATTGTTACGGTGACGAATTTAATCAGTTGTTTTTGGGGGTTGATATTGTTTTTTTCTTTTGATTTCATTTCTGTTTGTATTTAACTTGACAAGTTTATGAGACATGGCAGTCTGGAAGTTTTGAATTGGGAACTTTTTGCTTGGTTCAGAACCTGAACATATCGCTTATGGTGAGCAATCCGGAATGTTTTGCTGTATATTCAGCTGCCATGACAGCTCCGAGTGCAAATCCCTTTCTTGAGTGGGCATCATGGGTAATGACTATTCTGTCGGCCTCACTGTTGTATTCAATTGTGTGTATTCCTGGCACTTCGTCACGTCTTATGCTTTCTATTGCAATCATGTCAGGCTCCACATCGTTTGATCCACAGGTGCTTCCGTCTGCATTAAGTTGCAGGCCTTTTGCCCATCCTCTTTTACGTTGAATATTGTCAGCAATCTCTTCGGCAAGTGTTATGGCGGTGCCGCTTGGAGCGTCGAGTTTGTGAATATGGTGTGTCTCCTCCATTCTGACATCATATTGCAGAAATCCGTCCATTATCTTTGCAAGATATCTGTTTACGGCTGAAAAGATAGCTACACCTATGGAAAAGTTGGAAGCCCAGAACAAAGTCTTTCCTTCCTCGTTGCACATTCTTCTTACATCATCAGCATGCTCGTCCATCCAGCCTGTAGAGCCGGAAACGACTTTCACATTGTGTGCGAATGCTCTTAGGTAGTTGTCGTAGGCTGCTTTTGGTGATGTGAATTCTATTGCCACATCGGCAGATGCAAATTGGGGGGAGTCAAAGTCCTCTAAATTATTGATGTCTATTATGCTTACAATCTCGTGGCCTCTTTGTAGGGCTATCTGCTCTATCATCCTGCCCATTTTGCCATATCCAATAAGTGCTATTTTCATTGCTTCATATATATAATTGGTGCAAAGGTACTTATTTTTGCAAACATAGACATTATGTTCATGCTAAAATATGTTTAATATGTTATATACGTACCCTCATCTGCAATTCAAGGTCTGTCATAGAGCTATGGTCTATCTGTTGCAGTCCGCTGCTTATATGGTCACGGTCAAAATAGTCGGTTGTTGCCAGCTTTGCAGTAATCCATATCCTTGAAGACAGGGTAAGTCTTGTCCACAATGAGTATCTCACTCCCTCTCCATAAAGGGATGGATAGTTGAAGGAGTATAGAAGTCCCTTTTCGTAGAAGCAGATTCGCGAGTTGTAGTCATCTGTGTTGAAATATCCTGCTGAGGCTGAAAAGGATAATTTCCTGTTTGGTGTCCATGATGCAGACTGCGTTATCATCCAGCCATTGCTGTTCTCCTTGTAATGGTCTGATGTGAAGTCTGCCTGTGTCTTTAATTTCCATGTTTCAGTCTTATACTCCACAAATAAGCGTGCTTTATGTGTTATGTCGTCTGTAAGTCCGTTCTTCTCATCATTGTTTTTCTCTTTCATCTTCAGTCTGTATCTCAGTCCCAGAGTAATGTTTCCCCTGCTGTAAGATGCCGACACAAGATTGTCCCATGCCCTTGATGAGAAGTCAATGAGATATTTTGCCCATGGGAAATGAGAATAGTCGGAATATGCCGACATTGACAGGTAGGAGGATGGATGCCACTCTGCACCCAGATATATTCCGCTTTCGTTCTGTACATATCCACCTTCGCTGAAGCTTTCCGAGAATAGTGAGTAGTATTTATATGAATAGCGTCTGTAAACAGCCATGAGCGACAGGCTGCCAGAAGCTCTGAATCCAAGCTTGTTGATGGTGGCTATAGCATTGCAGTCTCCTGTAGCAGTCTCTCCGGCAAATGAGAATCTGCCTTTGTTGAATCCATAATCAACACTTATGTTCCAGTAATCCTGTCCTTTGGCATAATACCTTCTGTATAGTTGCTCTCCGGGGTCTATATTCCTGTTGAGATGAGTATATAGTGCAGTCACGCCGGCATGGAATCCATTCTTGTCAAAAGATAAATTTCCTCCTGCAAGAGATTGAGAGGAATTGTTTTTCTTCTCCATTTCGGTTGGAGTGCGATGATATCCTGTTTTCAGGATTGTTGCTATGCTTCCGTCGTCTTTGTTCAGAGTTGCATCTATTTCCCGGTATGACGCAAAGGCGGTAAGTTCCATGTTGGCTGGCAGAGACACCGTGATGGCAGCACCTTGCAGATAGTTTGCATCCGACCTTGACGAATATCCTCCAATGTAATTTGACTGTCTGCCAAGACTCGACAGAGAAGTAAGTTTTCCGAGTCCGATATTGTTATTGATGACAAGTCCCATGCCCATCTTAACTTTATATCTTCCAACGACGAGTGATTTAATCCTGCCCATTTTCCTAAGCGAGAGATAGAAGGAATAATGGTCATATCCCATGCTGTTCCTGCCAGCGAAGAAAGGCTCGCCTGCATCCTGTGCTCCAGTGAGTCCAATCTTCACATAGTCGGAATAACTGAAAGTGTATCTAATGGAATGTTTGTATTGATAGCCAAGATACCCGTTCTTGTCACCTTTCCTTTCATAGAAAGGAACCTTTATGGATGCGAGGATGTCGTGTTTGCCATATTTGGATATATCGCTGAGTTTGGGAAATTTACGGTCTTCATTCTTCTCTCCAAAGAATATGAATCGTGTCAGGAGTTTTCTTCTTAGTGGGTCAAGTGAGACAATCATTGCTAATTCACCCTCTGATTTCATGCTGCCATACTGATATAGATATGCCATTATATCTTCTATCTGTATGTCAGACAGGAAAGGCAGTCGCTCCAGCTCTTCTCTTGTGGCATTGTTGATGTCGATAGGGCTGTCGGCAAGTTCTGTAAGAAGGTCTATGGTATTGTCCCATGCCGGTGATTCCATGTCGTCAGATGTGGCGAGTTCTGCTATAACATCTTGCCAACTGTCATCCTGCCCCCATGCGTTTAGGACTCCACCCAGTAATAGTCCTATCGATACGACTAAAGCCTTCATTCTGTATATATTATTTGTATAAGAGTCTGTCCGACAGCTTTCAGAGTGTTACGGTCAATATGCTCCATGGTGTCGTCTGTAGTATGCCATGTCATGCCGAATGAACTTTGTGGACATTGCGGGTAATATGGAATAATGTCTATTGTTGGGATGTTTGCGGTCTTGTTCAATGGCACATGGTCATCAGTCACATATCCTCCTTCATCGTCAGGGAAGTAGCTGCCATATCCAGCCGCTTTTGCTGCGCTCCATACTTTATCTACTATTGTCCTGGCAAATTGGCTTGAGAGACCTTCTCTGTAGAACTTTGCGCCCTCGCCACCAACCATGTCAAGAAGGATTCCATATCTTGCCTCATAGCCTTCGGGAAGATTATCGGCGAAGTGTTTAGACCCAAGAGCCCAAGAGCCTTCTGAATCTTCAATGTTCTCTTCCCAAGTAGGCACACCCCAGTCTTCTGCATCGAAGCATACGAAATCCACTCCGATGCTCAGCGTGCTATCCTTGCTGACAAGCCTTGCCAGTTCAAGCATTACCGCCACGCCACTGGCTCCATCGTTGGCTGCCATCACTGGTGTCTTGTGGTTAAGTGAGTCTGGGTCGTTGTCTGCCCACGGACGGCTGTCCCAATGAGCGCAAATAAGGATGCGTGTTGATGCATCAGGATTGTAACTTGCTATGATGTTGGTCGATTTCAAGATGGTACCGTCATATCCCTTAAGGTCGGCTTTCTGTGTTGTCACGGTTAGGCCGTAGCTTCGGAATTTTCCTATAATCCATTCTCCACATTTCTCATGCGCTTCTGAATTCATCGTTCTAGGTCCGAAGTTGCATTGTGCCGCAGTGAAAGAGTATGCGGAATCAGCATCGAATGCTGGTCCTGTCGGACTCGCTACGGCAGTGCTGTCACTGCCACTGCTCTTGCTGACGTTTCTGCATGAGGCGCAACTGAATGATATGACAGCGATTGCCACCATGCTTACCATTATTATTGTTCTCGTTCTTTTCATATTATGTTGTTGCTTCCTGTTTCTTGAGTGTGTTGGTTTATGAATGATGAATATGGTTACTTAATGCAAAATTAATATGCTTTTTCATTTTGTCCAAATGATTATCTCTTTTTTTGTGGTGTCTTTTAGTATGGAGACAGAAATTCTTAGCCTTCTAACCGTAATGTTTTCAGGATATCGGAGAAGTCGTTTATGATATGGTTGGCGCCGGCATCCAGCAGTTCCTGCTGTCCGCCATTGCCGTACGTGACACCGCATGTAATGCATCCCCCTTTCTTTCCCATTATTATGTCAAATGAGGTGTCGCCGACCACCATTGCTTCATGTGCTTTGAAATGGAGTTGTTCCAGAGTCTTGACTACCATGTCGGGATCCGGCTTGGCATTCTCAACATCCCCGTTGCAAACAGTGTATGATATGTATCTCATGATATCCATTTCCTCAAGGAAATTTAGCAGCGATTCTCTGCCTCTTGATGTGGCTATTGTCATGACAATACCCATAGAATACAGTCTTTCCATCGTTTCCTTCACGTTTGGAAACATACTTACCGCCCCTTTTATGTTGTTCTTTTCAAATAATTTCCTGTAAGTGCCGGCACATTCCTTTCCGAACATGACATCATCTCCTTTGCCTTCGTCAGAGTAAAGAGACATAAACGCTTTCTCAAGTGGGAGTCCAATGGTGGAAATGCATTCAGCATCACTTCTGAATGTGAGATTCAGCTTGTCTATGGTGCCATGCAAGGTTTTCACTATCAGTTGCTGAGTGTTGCCAATGGTGCCGTCGAAGTCAAAAATAATTATCTTTATCATCTGTTTTCCTGTGTAGTTTAAATATATTTGCTAATGGTTTGTTGTGGGAAATGAAGGGATGTCAATGTCACTCTTCAGGAACAAATATGGCTATTGTCTTCATCATCATATATTGGTATGACATATACATATATCCTTTATACCTGTTGTTCGTACCCCACGAGTTCTTGCATATAAAGTATTTCCTTCCTTTGTTGTCAATAGCCAGTCCCATCATCTCCATGCAATGGTCGTCTGTAGTCCTTCCTGTCTCGTATTCCCGCTGTCTCATGTCCTGAGTGACTGTGTTGATTCCACGGTCAAGAGTCACTACACCCTTCTCGAATATAAATCCTTTCTCACTGATGTCTCCTTCCCAACAAACGGGATGTCCTGAGCGTATGCTCCTTTCAGCCATGGCAAGCATGCTGTCAATTGGGATATTTGTCACAAGGTCGTGATATATGTTGTCAGGACTTTCAAGTGGGATTCTTATGCCGAAAGGGTGATGTGAGAAACTGGTGTAGCCATGATATTCGTCATCACGGCACACACTATGTGCGAATTCCAATGGGGTATATTCCACTCCATACATATATACGCGTAAGGGTAATGGGGATATTTCCTTGTCGAGCATTTCATCGACATTCTCCATTGCACTCTTGTACGAGAAGGCGGTCCTCATGCAGGATATGCTTTTTCTCATGAGTGTTACATAATCAACTTCATGTCTTGAATGATAGGCATCAAAATGATGGAGTCCGTAGGTCTGTATCAGGCGCAAAGTATTTGATGCCACACCTCTCATTGACCTGTAGTCTTCCTCATTGGAAGCAAGATGTTCAGCAGCTTTTTCGCGAATGAGCATCCTTGACACATAATCTACGCTAAGATTGACAGAGTCACCTCTCATGATGTGCTCCGTCTCTATTGTTGCAAGCATGGCATATATCCAGCAGGTTTGTGAAGGACCTTGGTCTTTGACAGGCGTTGTCTTTAGCCTTGTCACGTCCTTCATGGCAAGTTCACTATGCTGTTCCCGTTGTTTGTTGGAAGAACAGGCAGTAAATAATAATGATATGGCAAGGAATGCCGGCATTTTTAAATATGCAAACATGAGTGCAAACTTACTTATTTTCCATCTAATAAACGAACAAACATGAAGAAAACAAAATAATTTTCTTAATTTTGTAGTTGATAATGTTGACGAGTTGACAAGTTGTTAGCATTTATGGTTGTCGTTAAACTCAAGCATGGTGAGTAGCAGCTCGTCAACTAAAAATATTAATATATGCGGACATATAGTGATTTTTGGAGGTCTCTTACAGCCATATATGAAGAAAGTGAGGCTCGCTCGATAGCATCTCTTGTGATGGAGCGCTGTCTTGGCATGACACTTACGGATATATGCATGGGCAACGATGACATAATGGCCGAGGCGGATTATGATAGGCTGCAAGGTATCAAGGAGCGATTGTTGTCCAGTGAGCCTGTACAGTATATTATAGGAGAAGAATGCTTCCGTGGGCATGTTTACCATGTGTCACCTGGAGTGCTCATTCCTCGTCCGGAAACGGCAGCGTTGGTGGATTGGATGGTAGATGATTTTTCAGCTCGGAAATCTACTGAAGGCATGAGGCTTCTTGACTGTTGTTGCGGAAGTGGATGTATCTCCATAGAAATGAAATATGAGTTTCCCGACATGATGGTAGAAGGTTTGGATATAGCCGAAGAAGCTATCCTTGCCACAGAAATCAATGCAATGAACATTGGCGTCGATGTCAAGGTTTTCAAGGATGATGTTTTAGCCCCAGTTCAAATAGAAGGCACTTATGACTGTATAGTCAGCAATCCACCTTATGTGTGTGACTTCGAGAAACGACAGATGAGAGCCAATGTACTGGATTGGGAGCCTGCTGTCGCACTCTTTGTCCCAGATGACAATCCATTGCTCTTCTATGAAGCGATTACCGATATGGCAGTCTCAGCATTGAGTGATGGAGGCAGCCTGTACTTTGAGATAAATCCTCTTTTTGTCCAAGAGATGGAACAGATGCTTGTTTCCAAAGGAATGGTGGATGTCGTTGTCAACGAGAGTCAACAATATAATAACAGAATGATGAGAGCAATGAAACCACTTGATTAATGATATTCAATTATGGTAGAAATGACAGAAGAAAAAGCTTTCCAACGTCTTTCCGCACTGTGTGCGAAAGGTGAGCAATGTTCTTATGACCTTGAACGTAAGATGAAAGGATGGGGAGTGAGTGATGATGCCAGACGCAAGGTGATGGGCAGACTTCATAAAGAACGATATGTTGACGACAAGAGGTATTGTGAGATGTTTGTAAAAGACAAGGTGAGGTTTAACAGATGGGGAAGGAGGAAAATAGAGCAGGCGTTATGGGCAAAAAGAATAGGCGAGGATATTTACCGTCCGATTCTTGACGCTGTTGATGACAATGACTATAAAGAAGCCCTTGTGCCTCTCCTCAGGCAAAAGGAGAGGAGCCTTAAGGGAGGCACCGACTATGAAAGATACTGCAAACTTCTGAAGTTTGCCATGGGAAGGGGATTTACCATGGACATAATAAGCCAGTGTATAGATTTGAGGGAGGATGAGGATTGTTAGTTTCTTATCAAGGATTACGGACACTATATTGCCGCGTCAGTGTGTGTCATGTGGCTGTAGGCTTGCCATATGTGAGGACACTCTTTGTGCCTCGTGTCGTATGTCATTGCCGCGTACTGGTTTTGCTGGTGACATGTATTGTAATGACATGGCAAAGCTATATTATGGACTTGCAGATATAGAACGGAGTGCGGCTTACATGTTTTTTGTTCCCCATTCAGATTCTGCACAGGTGATTTACCAGTTCAAGTATTTTGACAAGCCAGAGTATGCTGTGAGCATGGGAAGGATAATGGCTCAGGAAATAATGCCGTCAGGTTTTTTCGATGGTATGGATGTAATAGTTCCTGTTCCGCTTTCAGCCAGTAGGAAGCGCAAAAGGGGATATAACCAGAGTCACATGCTTGCGCAGGGTGTAGCTGAGATAACCGGAATGCCTGTTGAGGACAGGGTGCTGTGCAGGGACTCATTCTTGCAGAGCCAGACAATATTGTTCGGAATTCAAAGGAGGATGAATGTCGAAGGAGCTTTCAAGGCGGAGAATACCCATCTTGTAGAGAACAAGCATATACTTCTTATTGACGATGTGGTGACAACGGGAGCCACGACGCTGGAATGTGCTACAAAACTGCTTGAAATATCTGGAACTAAAGTCAGCGTATTGTCACTTGGCTATTCGAGGCATTGATAGTTTTCATCTTGCTGAGCGAGATGTTTATATCGGAAATCTTTCCATTCTGCAACTTTATGCAACACGGGACTGTTCCTATGCCAATCTTTTCCAATAAAGGACTTTCAAGCATTTTGCCATCACAAATGTTGGGAAAGACGATGTCGTCACGTTCGATAGTCTTATTGCATGCATTCTTGTCGGGGTCAAGGCATATGCCAATAGCTTTTACCTTGCCGTCTTTCACATCCTTGTTTATGGTGCGCTGTAGTTCCATGGACTCTGAATCCCATGATGCCCACACGTTAATGTATGCGGTACCTTTATTGACATTGCTGTTGCCTACAGTCTTGCCATAGGTATCCTTTGACTTGAATGCAGCAAGTGGCTTGCCAGGGAGGAGTAATGTGTAAGAGGCAAGTCTCTGATGCAGAAGGGCAATTCCAACTTCTTCAGGCTGTGCGTCTGCCATTACTTTCGCCAAAGACTTTGCTTTTTTGTAATCGGTGAAAGTAGAAGACAAGAAATATTTTCTCAGCAGATAGAGACCTATGCGTGATTCCGGGTGGTCTTTAATGAACTGCTCCGCATACTTGCGCTCCTCTGGTGGCGATGCGCTTGCTATCTGTTCGCGGAAGCTGTTCATAAGCTCGTTTTCGTCAGTTCCCTTGACGGTCATCTCTTTTAGACGTGAAGCATCAGCCTTGATATCGACTGATTTTCCAGACTCTGCAAATACGGGATGTTCCGAGAAGTTGGGGAATACAAGCATGAGGGTTGATGGTCTTTTCAGAGGTGTCTCGTATGCAAATCGTCCAGCTTGTATCCTTATAGTGTCTATGCCGTCAATTCCTCCGTCAGGACTATAGACATACAGTTCGCCTTGGTTAATGTGCAAGAAACGTCCCTCTATGCTGAAATAACCCTTGCGTGTTCCGCAAGAGAGCATAGTCACAATAGCCAAGAATATCAGCAGAGAGTAACATTTTCTGAATAAGACCATGATTGTTGTTCTTGAAAAAAAGTGCCGCGAGCGGGACTCGAACCCGCACAGCCATTACTGGCCAAGGGATTTT